>OHAO01000034.1_pt1 | contig 73283 bp, 59 predicted proteins | sample 1577151 | NCBI WGS metagenome assembly OHAO01 (sample SAMEA3541585, study PRJEB24748) | human gut metagenome | biome: human gut; feature: human-associated habitat; material: faeces | place: China | collected 2012 | reverse complement strand
AACAGTTTTAAATTAACTACCCCATATCACTTGCCTATTTTCCCGATAGCACAGGCTAAAAATCCTCAGCGTAGCCCGCTACGCCTACGTTTTTTATCCTGCACTCTCAGAAAAATATTCTACGTGAATGGTGTAGTTATTTAGAAACCGTTATACTAGAATTAAGAAGGTGAGACAGAATGAAGACAGACCAAATACAGAAGGTACACAAGGATTGGTACAAACTGGACTTGTCGGCAATCGTATATCCTACATTGCAGAGGAGAGATTTCTCTTCCGTGTATCGATTGTCTGTGCTGTTAAAAGAAGATATAGACCCGGAAATACTGCAGCGTGCGGTGAATCTGACGATGCCTCGTTTTCCGACGTATAAAGCGGCAATTCGGAAGGGTGTATTCTGGCGATATCTGGAACCGAATGACAGACCCGGCCCTTTTGTGCAGGAGGATGTAAAGAACCCCTGCCAGCCCATGCATTTTAAAGGCAATAACCGGTATCTGGTAAGAATCTATTACTATCGTAACCGGATCGCACTGGAGGCGCATCACAGTCTGGGAGACGGCACCGGCGGAATGTGTGTGCTGCAGACACTGACAGCCACTTATCTGCGTCTGAAGGGACATTCAGAGATTGAAAATGGAGGATTCGTATTGGACATTCTGGGGATCCCGGACCCGGGAGAACTGGAAGATGCTTATATGAAATATGCCAATGCCAAAGTCTGTCCACCCAGGCCGGGAGAGAAGACTTATCGTGTCAGGGGGACGAAGGAACCTTTCTATACGCTGAACATTATAGACGGCATTATGTCGGTGTCGGAGGTGATGCAGGTAGCGAAAAGCTATAATGCTACCATTACCGAATATCTGAATTCGGTTCTGCTCTATGCCCTGATGCAGAAGCAGGAGAGTGAATGGCATTTGAAGCTCCGACCGGTAAAAATTGCCATGCCGGTGAACCTGCGCCGCTTTTTCCCATCCAGGACCCTGAGGAATTTTATCACCATGATCTACCCGGGGATCGACCCCAGACTGGGAGAGTACACTTTCGAAGAAATTGTGACGCAGGTGCATAACTACATGCGCTATTATCTGAATGAAAAGCTGCTGCGGGGCGATATCACTACGAACGCGGAGACCCAGAGGAATCCTTTCATCCGTATTGTGCCGCTGTTTATTAAAGATCTGGTGGTCCGCCAGTTCTATACCAAGATTCAGGATAAGAATTCTTCGGCAGGCCTGACCAACATGGGAGCTCTGAAGGTCCCGGAGACTATGAAGCCATATATTGAACGGTTTGATATTTATATGGGACAGCCTTTTTCCACGAGAACGAACTGTGCCATTGCCAGTTTTGAGGATATTCTGACGATCAATTTTGCCAGCAGTATTGCAGAGACCGATGTAGAGCGGCTGTTTTTCCGCAAGCTGGTACAGGATGGCATTCATGTAAAAATAGAAAGTAATCGATAAATCGCTTTGACAGAGAGAAAGGAAGCAATTATGTCATATTGTGTGAATTGTGGTGTGGAACTGGATGCTTCGGCAACAAAGTGTCCGCTGTGCGATACTCCGGTCTATAATCCGAAAGCACCGGAACCGTCTACGCAGCCGTCTCCTTTTCCGAAGGAAAAAGGTCAGGTGGAAGTAGTAAAAAGAAAAGATCTGGGGGTACTGCTGACTGTGATCGTACTGGCAACGGCAGTGACCTGCGGACTTTTGAACGTACTTGTATTCCGGAGCAGTCTCTGGTCCCTTGCGGTGATCGGAGTCTTCCTGGTATTGTGGGTGATCATGATCCCTGTAGTCATCTATACGAGACAGCCTGTTTATCTGTCGATTCTGTTAGACGGTGTGGCGGTGATCGTGTATCTGTATCTGCTGACCTATCTGACGGGACAGAGTGGCTGGTTTTATGGATTGGGCATTCCGGTGGTGCTGCTTGTCATAGCGGTGGTAGAAGCGGTGATTTTTTGTATCCGTAAGCTTCCGATGTCATTCCTTACGGGAGCTCTATACCTGATCTCCGGAGTAGCAGTATTGTGTGTGGGACTGGAAATTCTTATCGACCGTTTCCTGGGACTTGGCATTGAACTTCGGTGGTCGGCGATCGTGCTGACGATCTGTGTGATCGTGGACATTACGATCGCGACACTTTTGTCCCGGAGAAGACTGCGCAATGCAGTACGCAGACGGCTTCATTTTTAACAGGAGGAATTTATGGCACTGGTAGGAAAAAACAGTGAAAAGAATAATCAGAATCTAATGCAGCTGATCCGCAGGGCACATGGACTGGTGGAAAACCCGGATCTGGAAAAGCACAGACAATCCCAGGATCATATCGGAGAACTGTTGGGGAACAGTAAGGAGATTCAATACCGCCCGGTGGATATTGAGGGAATGGATGCGGAATGGGTCAGCGTGAATCGTGCACATATGAAAAAGTATGTGATCCTGCATTGTCATGGAGGAGGATATTCCACCGGCAGCAGCATCTATGCCAGAACTCTGACCTCCAAACTGGCATCGGGCACTTCTATGGATGTGTTGTGCTTTGACTACCGGCTGGCTCCGGAGCATCCTTACCCGGCAGCCACGGAGGATGCCATGAAGGCCTGGAATTATCTGATGCTTTTGGGCTACGGAGCGAGAGACGTCATCGTTACAGGAGATTCTGCCGGCGGTAATCTGGCACTGTCCCTGGTGCTGAAATTAAAGGAGCAGGAGCGTCTGCTTCCGAGAGGCATCGTACTGATGTCCCCCTGGACGGATCTCACCGGCGAAGGCAAGACGTTCCAGACCAAGGCGGAAGTGGATCCTGTACTGGACAGAGAATACATCGACCGCATGACGAAAGCCTATGCTCCCGACAGAGACCTGACGGATCCTTATATTTCTCCGCTGTATGGCGATTTCCGCGGATTCCCGCCCGTCTACATTCAGGTTGGAGAGAATGAGATATTATTAGACGATTCTCTGCGGCTCTACAAGAACCTGATCAAGGCCGGCGTGTCCGCTCATATGGATCGTTTCCCCGGGATGTGGCATGTCTTTCAGATGTCACCCTTCAAAAGGGCCAATGAGGCCATGGATAAAAGTGCGGAATTCATTTATTCTGTGTGCAGATAGCCGGGTTCAAAATTTAGTTAAAAATTTTGAACCCGGGAAAAGGATTTTCCGGACAGGCACAGAATATTAGAAGTAGGGGCAGGAGGAACTATGACGATCAGAGAAAGCTTGGAACAATGGGAACAGGATTATTTAAGTCCGTACGCATCCCTGAGTGTAAATTCAAAGGGACGGTTGAAGCCTGAGGAACAGTGTGATATCCGGCCGGTATTTCAACGGGACAGAGACCGTATCATCCACTGCAAGGCATTCCGCAGACTGAAGGATAAAACACAGGTGTTTCTGACACCGGAGGGAGACCACTATCGGACCAGACTGACGCATACACTGGAGGTATCCCAGACAGCCAGAACCATAGCAAAGGCTCTGAAGCTGAACGAGGATCTGGTGGAGGCAATTGCACTGGGGCATGATCTGGGACATACACCGTTCGGACATGCGGGAGAGCGGGCTCTGAACAGAGTCTGTCCGTTTGGATTCGAGCATGCAGAGCAGAGTGTCCGTACCGTGGATATTCTGGAAAAGGACGGTAAGGGACTGAATCTGACGTATGAAGTACGTGACGGTATCCGGAACCATCAGACCATTGGCAAGCCTCATACATTGGAAGGCAAGATCGTCAGACTTTCCGATAAGATCGCCTATATTCATCATGATATGGATGATGCCATCCGGGGAGGAATTCTCACGGAGGCAGATGTCCCGAAGGAGATCTGTGAAGTGATCGGCAGCAGCCCCACTGAGAGACTGGATCACTTTATTCATGATATTGTAACCAACAGTATGGACAAGGATGATATCCTGATGTCGGAACCGGTGGCGGAAGCCATGACGAAGATCCGACAGTTCATGTTTGAGAGAGTCTATAAAAATCCCGTCGCCAAAAGTGAAGAGGGAAAGGCGGAGATGCTGATGGAGACGTTATATCAACATTTCCTGAAACATCTGGATGATCTGCCGGAGGAATACCTGAATCTCCTCTCTGTCGGAGAGCCGAGAGAGAAGGTAGTCTGTGACTATGTGGGAGCCATGACGGACCGCTTTGCCATAGCGGTCTATGAAGACATCTACATACCGAAATCCTGGCAGCGATAGTGTATTACAATAAAACGGAGTAAAAAGAGTGTATTACCCTGAAGAACTGGTAGAAGAAGTCAGAGCCAGGAATGATATCGTGGATGTCATTTCCGGTTATGTGACATTGAAAAAAAAGGGAAGCAACTATTGGGGCTGTTGTCCTTTTCATAACGAGAAAACACCTTCTTTTTCGGTGTCTTCGAATAAGCAGATGTATTACTGCTTCGGATGCCATGCCAGCGGAAATGTATATACATTTCTTATGAAGTATGAAAACGATACTTTTCCGGAGGCAGTCAAGATCCTGGCAGATCGTGCGGGAGTGAAACTGCCGGAAGTGGAAGAGACACCGGAACAGAAGAAAAAGGCCGGCAAACGGATGCGGCTGCTGGAGGTCAATAAGGAGGCAGCCAGATATTTTTATTATATGCTGCGCAGTCCTCACGGAGAAGTGGGAATGCGTTATCTGACGGAACGAAAGCTGACCGACGAGACTATGCATCATTTCGGACTGGGCTACGCCGGGAAAAACGGCGAGCAGGTAGTCCAGTATCTGCGTAAAAAAGGCTTTACCGATGAAGAGATCAAAGATTCCGGACTTGCGATGTTCTCGGAACAGAGAGGACTCAGAAGTCAGTTTTGGAACCGGGTGATGTTCCCGATACAGGATATTAACCACCGGGTGATCGGCTTCGGAGGCAGGGTCATGGGAGACGGCGAACCGAAGTACCTGAATTCCCCGGAGACCATGATCTTCGATAAGAGACGTAACCTCTACGGACTGAATTTCGCAAGGACCGCCAGGACGGGCAACATTATCCTGTGCGAGGGATATATGGATGTCATTGCCATGCACCAGGCAGGATTCACACAGGCGGTGGCATCTCTGGGAACGGCATTTACGGTAGAGCAGGCGAATCTCCTGCACCGCTATGCGGAGAATATTCTCCTCGCATACGATAGCGACGGTGCCGGAACGAAAGCAGCACTGCGGGGGATCGGGATCCTGAGAGAGGCCGGACTTACCGGCAAGGTCATCAATATGCGACCGTATAAAGACCCGGATGAATTCATCAAGAATCTCGGAAAAGAAGCTTTTCAGGAACGGATCGATCAGGCGGAGAACAGCTTTTATTTTGAGATCCGTATCTTAAGCGAACAGTATGATCAGAGCGATCCGGAGCAGAGGACAAAGTTCCACCGGGAGATTGCACAGAAGCTGTGTGAATTCTCGGAAGATCTGGAAAGAGAAAATTATCTGCAGGCAATTGCGGAAAAATACATGATCCGTCCGGACAATCTGCGCAAAATGGTAGTTGGGATTGCGTCGCAGACGGGACTGGCAAGACCCTTGGAACGACCGAGAAGCGGTGTACAGAAAAAGGATCCCGCCGAGAATGGGCGCAGGTCCCAACGACTTCTGATCACCTGGATCAGCGATGATCCGTCCCTGTACCGGATCGTAAGGAAATATATTTCCCCGGAGGATTTCACCGAGGAACTGTACCGGAAAGTAGCGGAGAGGCTATTCGATGAACTGGACAGAGATCAGTTCCAGCCTGCAGGGATCATCAGTATGTTTGAAGATGAGGAAGAACAGGGGGAGGCTGCGGAGCTGTTCCATACCACGCTCCCCGAGCTGTCCACCCGCCAGGAGAGGGAGAGAGCTTTCCATGATATTCTGCTGGCAGTGAAGAAAAACAGCTATCAATACTATATGGCAAAGCTGGGGACGGACGTCAATGCCGTGAAACAGGCGGTAGAAGGAAAAAAAGCCCTGGAAGAATTACAAAGGACGCATATTTCCCTGGAATAATGGGATTTAGGCTTTCGAATAGTTATAAAAGATACGAAATATGGCTATAAATAATGGCAATGAAAGGATGGAACCACGAAAATGGATGAAAACACACAGGCAAAATTTGCGGAGAAGGTAAAAGAACTCCTGAATATGGCGAAAAAGAAAAAGAATGTGCTGGAGTATCAGGAAATCAGTGACTTCTTCGCGGACATGCCTCTGGAAGAGGAACAGATGGAGAAGGTTCTGGAATATCTGGACCAGAATAACGTGGATGTATTGCGTATTACCGATGACGATGATGTGGACGATGAGGAGATCATTCTGACCGATGAGGATGAAGTGGATGTGGAAAATATCGACTTGTCCGTACCGGAAGGTGTCAGCATCGAAGATCCCGTACGTATGTATCTGAAAGAGATCGGTAAAGTTCCCCTGTTAAGTGCGGAGGAAGAGATCGAACTGGCACAGAGGATGGAAGAGGGTGACCAGGAGGCAAAAAAGCGTCTGGCAGAGGCTAACTTACGTCTGGTGGTCAGCATTGCCAAAAGATATGTGGGCCGTGGAATGTTGTTCCTGGATCTGATCCAGGAAGGTAACCTGGGGCTGATCAAGGCAGTGGAAAAATTCGATTACCGTAAGGGATATAAGTTCTCTACCTATGCAACCTGGTGGATCCGTCAGGCAATCACCAGAGCGATCGCAGATCAGGCGAGAACCATCCGTATTCCCGTGCACATGGTGGAGACGATCAACAAACTGATCCGCGTGAGCAGACAGCTGCTGCAGGAGTTGGGAAGAGAACCGACCCCCGAAGAGATCGCAGCGGAGATGAATATGCCGGTAGACAGAGTGCGTGAGATCTTAAAGATCAGCCAGGAGCCGGTATCCTTAGAGACACCTATCGGTGAAGAGGAAGACAGCCACCTGGGCGATTTCATCCAGGATGATAATGTACCGGTGCCTTCCGATGCAGCAGCGTTTACGTTACTGAAGGAACAGCTGGTGGAAGTACTGGGTACTCTGACAGAGAGAGAGCAGAAGGTACTGCGTCTTCGTTTCGGACTGGATGACGGACGCGCACGTACGTTGGAAGAAGTAGGTAAGGAATTTAACGTTACCCGTGAACGTATTCGTCAGATCGAGGCCAAGGCCTTGCGTAAACTGCGTCATCCCAGCCGCAGCCGCAAGCTGAAGGATTATCTGGATTAATGGCGGAGATCATATTATCTAATCGAATGCAGGCATTAACAGACATGGTCACTCCCGGCACTGTGATAACAGATGTGGGGTGTGACCATGGTTTTGTATCTGTCTATCTGGTGCAGAAGGGCATTTCCCCGAGAGTGATCGCCATGGATGTAAGGTCCGGACCGTTAGAACATGCCAGAGAGCATATCAGGGAGTACGGACTGGAGGACAGGATAGAGACAAGACTTTCTGACGGTCTGCACAGCCTGAAGACCGGAGAGGCTGCCGGGATGATCTGCGCCGGCATGGGTGGGCCTCTCATGGAGAAGATTCTTACCGAAGGAAGAGAACAGGCGAAAGGGTTTCGGGAACTGATCTTACAGCCCCAGTCGGAGATCCCGCATTTTCGGACATTTCTGATGGAAGAGGGATATCTTCTGATGGATGAGAATATCATCTACGAAGAAGGAAAATATTATTTTATGATGAAAGTGCGCTGGCTGGGCGAGATGTCGGAAGATGCGGTGAGATCACAGGTGCGAGAGTCCTGGAAAGCGGATGACGCTGCATCCGGACTGGCTGGGCAGCTTGGTCCGATACTGTTGTACCGTAAGTGTCCGCTGCTTTTGAATTATGTAGAATGGCAGCTTGCGGAACATAGAAAGATCGCGAAGCGGCTGGAGCAGGAAGCAGATGCAGCGAATCCCAAAACGATGTGGCGCAGGCAGGAGATCGCAGAGGAGACTGCGCTGCTTACCCGGGCACTGGAGTGGTACGATAATGGTAAGGAACCGGATTGCATTTAGACAATAATACCTGCAAAAGGAGATTACAAAAGGACAGGGTGAGAAAAATGATCACAGTGAAGATAAACGGTGAAGAGAGACAATATCCCCAGGGGGCTACCTACGAAGATGTAGCCAATGATTACCAGAAGGAGTATGACAATCTGATCGCATTGGCAGCAAGAGACGGCAAGATCAGAGAACTGTTCAAAAAGCTGACGAGAGATTGTGAGATCACTTTTTTTACATTGAAAGACGACGTGGGGAATAAGACCTACGTCCGCTCTGCCACCATGCTTTTTTTGAAAGCAGTATTTGATGTGTTCGGAAGAGAAACGGTACAGAATTGTCGTGTAGAGTTTGCTATCGGGAACGGCTCCTACATCTCTCCCAAAGGGAAGATCAATGCGACAGAAGAAAATGCTGCAAAGATCCGTAACCGGATGCGGGAGCTGGTGGAGGCAAAGACACCTTTTCTGAAGAAATCTTATTCCCTGGATAATGCCATGGAACTGTTTCGAAGAGAGGGGATGAAGGATAAGGAAAAGCTGTTCCGTTACCGCAGAGGATCCTTCGTAAATATTTATGAAATGGACGGTTATTACGATTATTATTACGGCTACATGCTGCCCAATGCCGGCTATGTAAAGTGGTTCGACGTCATAGCGTATGAGGATGGATTTATGCTGTTGCTGCCGGATAAAAAAGATCCCACGCATGTTAAGCCGTTTCAAGAGAGAAAGCTGTTATTCCGGACGTTGAAAGAATCTGAGGAATGGGGGAAGGAGATCGGTATTGAGACTGTGGGTGATCTGAATGATCAGATCTGCCGTGGGTCGCTGAGTGAACTGATCCTGGTACAGGAAGCGCAGCAGGAGCGTAAGATCGGCGAGATCGCCAAAAGCATCGTAGACAGGGGCGGTGTGAAATTTGTCATGATCGCCGGACCTTCTTCTTCCGGTAAGACCAGTTTTTCCCACAGATTATCCATTCAGTTGAAGACCCTGGGGAAAACACCGCACCCCATTGCACTGGATGACTATTTCGTGAACAGAGAATTCACACCAAGGGATGAGAACGGTGATTACAATTTCGAATGTCTGGAAGCGATTGATGTAAAGCAGTTCAATGACGACATGTGCAGATTGTTAGCCGGTGAGCGTGTGGAGCTGCCTTCCTTTAACTTCAAGACCGGAAAGCGGGAATATAAGGGTAATTTCAAACAGCTGGGAAAGGATGATATCCTGGTCATTGAAGGAATCCACGGACTGAATGAGAAGACCTCCTATGCACTTCCCGAGGAAAGCAAATATAAGATATATATCAGCGCCCTGACCAATATCAATATTGATGAACATAACCGGATTCCCACTACGGACGGCAGACTACTGCGTCGTATGATAAGGGATGCCAGAACCAGAGGCGCAGGAGCCAGACAGACGATTGACATGTGGGGATCTGTCCGCCGGGGCGAGGAGCAGAATATTTTCCCGTTTCAGGAGGATGCGGATGCGATGTTCAATTCCGTATTGATCTATGAACTGGCGGTATTGAAGCAGTTCGCAGAGCCGCTGCTGTTCCAGATCGACAAGGGCGAACCGGAATATTACGAGGCCAAGAGACTTCTGAAGTTCCTGGAATATTTCCTGGGTGTGACCAGTGAAAGCCTTCCCAACAATTCTCTGTGCAGAGAATTTGTGGGAGGTAGCTGTTTTAACGTGTAAACTATTCAGAGTAGCGCAATTCTGCCACACAGGCGTCGAATGCTTGCATTCGTAAGACTGTGCGGCAGAATTGATGCGACGAAGTAACCACATGAGCAAAAGGAAAGCCTCGAAGAGGCGGTTTTGCGAATGTGGTTCTGAATAGTTTACACGGCTACCGGCGAAACATCCCTGACAGGCGTCGAATGCTCGCATTCGTAAGACTGTGCGGCAGAATTGATGCGACGAAGTAACCACATGAGCAAAAGGAAAGCCTCGAAGAGGCGGTTTTGCGAATGTGGTTCTGAATAGTTTACACGGCTACCGGCGAAACATCCCGCACAGGCGTCGAATGCTCGCATTCGTAAGAATATGCCCGATTCGATATGACGAAGTAACCACATGAGCAAAAAGTAAGCATCGTCAGATGCGGTTTTGCGAATGGGGTTCTGAATAGTTTACACGGTTCCCGGTTGATATTTCCCTTGCTTTTTTGATCAGGAACAGCTATAATCGAACAGGTGTAAGTAAGATAGACGATCGCGGCTGCTTTATGCAGGTGAGGAAAGTCCGGGCTTCACAGGGCAGGATGCCAGATAACGTCTGGTGGAGGTGACTCCAAGGCTAGTGCAACAGAGATATACCGCCGGCTTTATGCCGGTAAGGGTGGAAAGGCAGTGTAAGAGACTACCGTCCGGCTGGTAACAGACGGAGCCATGTAAACCCCATCCGAAGCAAGACCAAACAGAGAACAATAGACCGGCCCGGTCTGTTTTCAGGTAGGTCGCTTGATGCGGCTGGTGACAGTCGTACTAGATAGATGATCGTCATATACAGAACTCGGCTTATATTTTGCTTACACTTTTCGAGAAAAATGCGGACTGCGGGATGCGGTCCGTCTTTTATTTACAGGAAGGATATATGAGAAAAATAATCATTATTTTGTGTTGCGTTCTGGTATTTACCGGATGCGGCGCAGCACCACAACAGAATACTGTGACGGATACGGAAGTTCCTTCCGGTACAGAAGAAATCCTGCCGGATCTCTCCGGGATAGAAATGCCGGACGAGATTCCGCAGGAGCTGACGGAGACCGACCTGCGGATTATGCGATCCATCGTAAAAGTTCAGGCTGGAGATCTCTATGGAAGCGGGGTCATCTACGACGCAGACGAGGAATCTGTTTTGATCCTGACGGCGGGACATGTGCTGGACCAAAATACCGGAGAGATCCTGGTGACTTTTCCGGATGATACACAGGCCCGAGCTGCACTGCGTGCAATAGCGGTAAACAGTGATCTTGCTTTTCTGCGGGTAGATAAGAAGGAACTGGATCCGGATGGAGAGTATCCGACCGTTGCTACCGACAGAGAACGTTTTGATCAGCTGGAGGTCTATGAGGATGTATGGATGTACGGCGGGGACAATACCAAACCGATTTATGCGTTTGTAGTAAATCCCTGGATCTATGTGGAAGACTTCGAACAGTATATGCTTCTCCTGCAGGGACTGCCGGAGCCCGGAATGTCGGGCGGAGGTGCCTTCACGGAGGACGGAGTATTCTTAGGGATCCTGTGCGGAACGGATGAAGAAGGAAAAGTGGCTGTGGTTCCTTACAGTATCATTGAGAGCGAGCGGGCAGGACTTGACAATCCGTGAAATATGATAGAAAATAAAAAAGATGGGTTTTAAACCCAGATTGGAGGAAAATACAATGACGAAAATAGATGTAGTATCCGGTTTCCTGGGTGCCGGCAAGACCACCCTGATCAAAAAGTTATTAAAGGAAGCATTGGACGGCAGCAAGACCGTTCTGATCGAAAATGAATTCGGTGAGATCGGTATCGACGGCGGATTTTTAAAAGAATCCGGTATCGAGATCAAGGAGATGAACTCCGGTTGTATCTGCTGCTCTCTGGTAGGCGATTTCGGTACTTCCCTGAAGGAAGTCATCAGCACCTATGCTCCCGAGCGAATCCTGATCGAGCCCTCCGGTGTCGGCAAGCTGTCCGATGTCCTGAAGGCTGTGGAGAATGTGGCAGGTGATCTGGATGTGGAGATCAATAGTGCAGTAGCAGTGGTAGATGCATCCAAGTGCAAGATGTATATGAAGAACTTCGGCGAATTCTTCAGCAATCAGATCGAATATGCCGGGACCATTATCTTAAGCAGAACCGATAAGGTTGACCAGGCGAAGCTGAATGCCTGCGTGGAGATGATCCGTGAGCATAATGACAAGGCAACCATCATCACCACACCGTTAGCGCAGTTGGACGGCAAGGAAGTACTAGGGACCATCGAAGGTGCTGACAAGCTGGAAGATATGATGAAGGAAATGTTAGAGCACATCCATGACGATCACGATGAGGACGAGTGCTGCGGTCACGATCATGACCACGAACATCATCATCACGACCATGATCATGATGACCATGATCACGAGTGCTGCTGCGGACATCATCACGACGATGATGAGGACGAGCACGAACATCACCACCATCATGACCATGATGAGGACGAGCATGAGCATCACCATCATCACGATCATGACGAAGACCATGAGCATCATCATGAACATGACGAGAATTGCACCTGCGGTTGTCATGACCATGACCACCATCATCACCATCATGCAGACGAAGTGTTCACCAGCTGGGGTATTGAGACACCCAACACTTACAGCGCAGAGGACATCGAGAAGATCCTTACCGCTCTGGACAGCGGAGAGTACGGTGCTATCCTGCGTGCTAAGGGTATGGTACCTGCTCCCGACGGAACCTGGGTATATTATGATTATGTTCCCGAAGAACATGACATCAGAAGCGGTAAGCCGGAAGTCACCGGCAAGATCTGTGTCATCGGTTCCAAACTGGACGAGGACAAGCTGGCAGAATTGTTCCGCAAGTAAGTTGGCAGGACATATTTTGTATGCAGCAGGAACAGTAGGATAAATAGAGAAAGGTATGAATTATGACAAAACCAGTCTATATCATAAATGGTTTTCTGGAGAGCGGTAAGACAGAATTTATCACATTTACATTAGGACAGCCGTATTTCCAGATCAAGGGCAGGACCCTGCTCATCCTCTGCGAAGAGGGTGAGAATGAGTACGATCCCGCACTTCTTAAAAAAAGCCGTACGGACGTGGTGCTGATTGAAGAGGAAGAGGAGTTCAATCCGAATCATCTGATCGAACTGGAGAAGCAGTATAAGCCCGCCCGTATCATTATCGAGTATAACGGCATGTGGAACTTCAAGAATATGAAGCTTCCCTGGTACTGGAAAGTGGAACAGCAGATCACGACCATCGACGGCTCCACCTTCCCCATGTACTATACCAACATGAAGTCTCTGTTGGCAGAGATGATCCGTAAGTCTGAGATGATCATTTTCAACCGTTGCGACGGCATCCAGAATCTGAATGTATACAAGCGTAACATCAAGGCAGTCAATCCTGCCGCAGATGTGATCTTCGAGGACTCCAACGGTGAGATCGACGAGATCTTCGAGGAGGATCTGCCCTACGATCTGAGCCAGGATCCCATCGTACTGGACAACCAGGGCTACGGCATCTGGTATCTGGATTCCATGGATCACCTGGAGCGTTACGTGGGTAAAAATATCCAGTTCCTTGCCATGGTATTAAAGCCTGAGGAATACCCTGACGGGTATTTCGTACCGGGACGCATGGCAATGACCTGCTGTGCCGAGGATATGGCATTCTTAGGTTATGCCTGTGAGTATGCAGGCACGAAAGACCTGAAGCAGAAGGAATGGGTCAAGGTGACAGCGAAGGTTGCCAAAGAATACTTCGCAGACTATAAGGGAGAGGGTCCCGTACTTCATGCCATCAGCGTGGAGAAGGCAAAGGCTCCCAAGGATCCCGTGATCAGTTTTAATTAGAAAGGATCAGCTCTATGAAAAAGAATCCCATAAAGAGCGACCTGCGGGAGACAACAGCAGGAAAAGTGACATTTCTTTTCCTGCTGTTTTTGTATACCGGGGTCATGTTATATCTGTTCTGGATGGAATGCTATCAGGTGCCGGGATTCCAGTCGGATATGCCGGACTATGTGAATAAGGTGGCAGGCATTGCGGGGAATTATGAATTCCCCTATCCGATCCTGTTCTGGACTGCCAGACTTTCCGCATGGCTGATCGGAGCGAAGGCTGCAATGGCGGTCACCACGGCGCTTTTTAACCTGGCAGCAGTGATCATCACGAAGTACTATATGAACCGTGAGATGCGTAAAAACAGTCATTATGAAACTTTGTCACATAAAAAGCAGGCCATGACCGATATTGTGGTGACACTGCTTGTGTTTGCACTGTTTCTGCTGTCGAATCTGTATTCGCCCAAGAATACCGCATTTTTCGGCTTTGATTATGCATACCGCTGCATGGGCATTTATACACCGAATCCTTTCTGGAATGCCACTTACCTGGCAACCAGACCCTTTGCGATTATCTGCTTTTTTGAGACGGTAAAGGTATTATCGGAATATCAGAGGGATTTTCAGTGGAAGAACTGTACGCTGTTTGCAGTCAGCCTCCTGCTGACGACCATGACCAAACCGAGCTTTACTATGGTGGTGGTGCCTCTGATCGGTCTGATCCTGCTGGTGCAGCTGATCGCAAGCCGCGGAAAAAGCTTTCGCAATGCGTTCTGTCTGTGTGTGACCATGATACCTACGGGGATAGCCCTGCTGTATCAGTTCTCCGGAATCTTTACCGGGACGAATGCCATGGGGGAGGAGACCGGGATCGCCATCGGCTTTGCCAAAGTATGGAGTAATTATTCCAAAAGTATCCCGTTGAGTATTGTTATGGGAATGGCATTGCCTATTGGTGTCCTTTTCCTGAATCTGCTGTTTGATCTGAAAAGTATAAAACAGAACAGGTATTACTGGTTTGCGTGGTTAAATTATATTGCAGCAACCTTGATGTTCTTAGTCTTCTATGAAAAGGGCTTCCGCATGATGCATGCGAACTTTTCCTGGGGATATATGCACGGTATGTTTTTCGTATTCCTGATGACACTGATCGTTATGGTGAAAAATATCCGGGAATGGTGGAAGAGCTGGAAGGTGATCTTCGTGATCGGAGAGATTGTGGTATTTTTCTACCATCTGGTGTGTGGTGTGAATTTCCTGATGTATGCTGTTATGGGGAATGATCTGGCCGGTTTTTAGATGCCGGGGGGTAAGGCAGAGCATGTAGAAAGCTTATCGTGACAGACAAGATACGAAAAATACAAAAGTTACATAAGATACTATGAGAAAGGAGAGTGTTTCATGAGTATGAGTATAGTAGCCGGTCTTCTGATTCCTTTTTTGGGGACGACTGCAGGGGCAGCCTGCGTCTTTTTCCTGAAAAAACAGATTGGCGGCAATATACAGAGAATATTTACCGGATTTGCTGCCGGTGTCATGGTGGCAGCTTCGGTGTGGTCTTTACTGATACCTGCCATGGATATGTGTGAAGAGATGGGAAAGCTCGCATTTCTTCCCGCAGCGGTTGGATTCCTGATCGGTATTGTTTTTTTGTTGTTCATCGATAGTCTGGTGCCCCATCTGCATGTGGGCAGTGAGACTCCGGAGGGGCACAAGAGCAGTCTGAACCGTACGGCTATGCTGATGTTAGCTGTGACGATCCATAATTTCCCCGAGGGTGCGGCTTGTGGTGCTATTTTTGCCGGCGTGCTGAGTGGTGACGGAACGGTTACCATGGCAGGCGCCCTGACGCTGGCTATCGGTATTGCCATTCAGAATTTCCCGGAGGGAGCAATCATCTCCCTGCCCCTTCGCAGTGAGGGTAACAAGCGGAGCAGATCCTTCGCGCTGGGTGTGTTGTCTGGAGCGGTGGAACCGGTGGGCGCAATACTTGCCATTGCACTGGCAAGCATTGTGACACCGATCCTTCCGTATATGCTGGCATTTGCCGCAGGTGCCATGATCTATGTGGTCGTGGAGGAGCTCATTCCGGAAGCCAGTGAGGGAGAGCATTCCAACCTGGGAACCATTGCCTTTGCAATTGGTTTTGCGTTGATGATGATGTTGGATGTGGCACTGGGATAATGTGAACAGGGTAACATTTGCAAAAGCAAAGTAAGAACAGCAGGAAGGGTGTACGGGAATGTCCGTGGAAAATGAAAAAGAAATACAACAGCTGAAAAACCGGATCCGTGAACTGGCAGATAAATCCTACAACCAGAACCAGTACACCTTTACCGGATTCTTAGGACTGGCGGAACAGGATGCCCTGTGGCAGGTGGAACGGGAAGTGAAGTTCGCAGGGATCACCTTATACGGCGGCAGGGAAGAGGCAGAGCGGAAGATCCTTCGCTTCGGCAGTGAGGCGGAGCTGGGCTATGAACAGCCCTTTCCTATCTGCTGTATCCGGATCAGACCTCTATCCGCGAAATTTGCAGACAAGCTGTCCCACAGGGATTATCTGGGGGCACTGATGAATCTTGGTATTGAACGCAGCACCATCGGCGATATTCTGCCGGGAGAGGGCGAAGCTTTTTTGTTCTGTCAGGATACCATTGCGGAATTTATCTGTGATAATCTGGAGCAGATCCGCCACACCCACGTGAAGTGTGAGGTGGTGGATGCGGCGGCAGAAGTACCGCAGGAAGAACCGGTGCGACAGGTCATTCAGGTGGCAAGCCCACGTGTTGATGCTGTCATTGCCAAGGTATATAATAAATCCAGAAGCGACTGCCTGGAGCTGTTCCGGGCGGGAAAGGTATATGTGAACGGCAGGCTGTGTGAAAATAATTCCAAGCCCCTGGAGGCGGGGGATGTGGTAAATGCCAGAGGCTACGGTAAATTCTGCATAAGCGGTGAACCCCATGCCACGAGGAAGGGGAAGCTTGCCATAGAGGCGGAGGTATATCCGTAGGGAAGTATTTCCGGAAGAACAGAAGGAGGTTAAACAGTGTATCATTATACTGCGATTCAATGGTTATTTTTCTTTTATTTTTACTGCTTTTTCGGTTGGTGTTTTGAATCCACATATGTATCCATAAAGAGCAGGAAATTAGTTAATAGGGGGTTCATGCGCGGACCGTTCCTGCCGCTGTACGGCAGCGGCGCCATCATGATGTTAGTGGTGTCCATGCCGTTCCAGGATAATCTGGTGATGGTCTACATCGCCGGATGTATCGGGGCCACAGTGCTGGAGTATGTCACAGGCGTGACCATGGAGGCATTATTTAAAGTCAGATACTGGGACTATTCCAAGAATAAGTTCAATTTCCAGGGACATATCTGCCTGGGGTCCTCGCTGGCATGGGGTGGTCTGACGATCCTGATGACGGAGTTTATCCATAAGCCCATTGAACATCTGGTATTGTCCATTCCGGACAGCATCCTCACTCCGGTGACACTGCTGCTGACGGCGCTGATCGGTGCGGATTTCGCATTGTCCTTCAAGGCAGCCCTGGATCTGCGGGATGTACTGGAGAAGATGGAGAAGGCAAAAGAAGATATGCTGCGGATCCAGAAACGGCTGGATGTTATTATTGCTGTGACCAGTGAGGATCTGGAGAACCGCAAGGAGGGATTCAGCGAGAGTCTGGCCCAGAAGAAGGAAGACTTTACGGAGGGGATTACTACGAGAGTAGAGGATCTGAAGTCCAGTATTGAGCAGAAGCTGGAAAGCATCCGCACTTCTTCCCAGAAATCTCCCGGTCAGTATCTGGACAGCGTGAAGAATGAAGTGCTGGAGCTGAAACAGAAGTACACCAGAAGCGTGGCAGACAGAGAGAATGTCAGCAGCTTAAGAGATTTCTTCCAGCGTGACATGATTCGTTCCAACCCTACCATGAGCTCTGAGAAATTCAAGGAAGCTCTGGAAGAATTAAAACAGCATTCGAATAAGAAAAATAAATAACAAAGTAGAAAAGCATGTCTGTGATGCCTGTTTTTTGGGGCGGAAAGGCATGCTTTTTTGCACATGGAAAATGAGAAAAAAGGAAAAAATAGGAAGAAATAGGGTTGACAATATAACGGGGGGGTAAACTAAATAGCGGTAAAAATAAAATCCATAACATTATACTTAGGAGGAATGAGATAATGAAAAAGAAATTAATCATTGCCGCAGCCATTGCATTCGCAGTATTTGCAATTCCTTACGGCAGCAGTGCACTGTCTACCGTATCTGTAGCAAGTGAGAATAATACGGTGGTTACACCGAGCACCAAACCGGTAGAAGAGGTAAAGAATGCGGTAGATGCTATTGATACATCCAAGATTACTGATGCGGCATCTGCAGATAATGCGGCAGTTGCTTTGATGAAGATCGGTTCTCAGGATCTGAAGGAAGCAATGAATGCAGGACAGGATACTGTTAATGATGTTGCAGCCATCGAAGCAGCATACAAAAAGGCAAAGGGAATTAAGGATACTACCCTCGATAACTCCGGCGCTGTAAAGGCTGTAGGCATTGTTGGTGCAGCCTTTGTTGCTTCCGATACAACACTGAGTGTAGAAGCACCAGCGGCTACTCCTGAGATTGCTTCTTCTACATACGCAGTAACTTCTGCTCCCGTATATGTAGAAATCAGCCTGAAAGCTGGTACTTCTTCCGTAAAATCTCTGCCTATCCCTGTAGCAGTTACCATTGAGACTCCTGCGGGTGTAGATGGTAATAAGGCAGTGATTTTCCACTTTGTAAATGGTGGACTGGAAGAAATCAAGCCTATTTACAATGCTTCCGCAAACACTTTGACCTTTACTGTAAATCACTTCTCCACTTTTGCTATTGCAGAAGCTAATAATACCGCAACAGCAGAAGGTACTGACAACGCATTTGGAAGATATCGTGACAATGTGGCAAGCGAGATCGCTAATGCCAAGGACGGTGCTACCGTCAAGATCAGCAGAGACAAGAACATCAATGCTCTGCCCAACGATATAATGCAGGCTCTGTACAAGAAGCAGACTGTAGCTCTGGAGCTGGAGTACACCTTCGAAGGCAATGAGTATACGGTAACCATTCCTGCCGGTAAGGCAGAAGACAATGCTATTGAATGGTATGGTCCTCTGTACCTGCAGATGCGTTACAGCAAATAAGTAACCGTAAGGAAATGAAATAACCACAGAATATAAGGCACTCTTCAGTCACTGAGGGGTGCCTTGTTTTTAAGCTTGAAGGATAATACAGGGTATGAAGAAGCAGGAACAAAATGAAAAAGAGACTCTGAGTATGTTGGTCTATGGTTATCTGGTGATCCTTTTTGCCGGATTACCGTTGTATATGCAGAATAAGCTGGTGATGATCGGAAACGCAAAGTATTTGTTTTTCCGGAACACCACGCTGGTAATGGGAGTATTTGTGGTGCTGGCAGTGCTGTGGCAGAAGATCCGTAGAGAACGGAAGACAAAACGGCTGTGGAAGAAAACAGATGTGTTTATGCTGTTATATCTGGCATCTGCGATTCTTTCCTATGGGATCAGCCCCTGCAGGGAGACTGTTCTTCTGGGGTATCCCGGCTGGTATATGGGGTTGGTGACCCAGGTGCTTCTGGTGGGGATCTATTTCACAGTATCCCGGTATTATGACGGCAGCAGAAGTATCTGGTGGATTGCCGGGATCACGGCAGGGATTGTGACATTTATCGGACTGTTGAACCGCCTGGACATCGATGTACTGGGAACTTTCCGGGGAATGGAAAACGGAGAATGGAACCGGACCCAGCTGTTGTCCACCATCGGTAACAACAACTGGTATGCAGGCTATATCAGTGTGACGGCAGGTATCTCTCTGGCAGCTGCTTATATGGGAAAACGACAGGGCAGAGTGTTGGGGATGCTTGGAAGCTTTCTTTTTTTTGCATCGGCCATTACATCCAACAGTACCACAGCCATACTGGCGGCCTGCGGATTAAGCCTGCTTTTGTTCCTTGTTTCTCTGCGGCAGAGAGGCCGGCTGCTGCGGGCATTGGAGATCCTGATGCTTCTGCCGCTTTCGGTATTTATAGTCCGGTTGTTCTTATTGTTACATCTGACCGGACTGGTGCTGGCCGGGGGTGTCGAAAAGAGGCTCTTTTTTACCACGGTATGGTATATTGTATTTGGTGCGGAAGCGGTGTTGTACCTGATCCTGCGAATACGCGAAAGGCAACAGCAAAAAGATTTTCTGGAAAGCGGCAAAATATACCGGATCGTTGTTGTTGCCGGAGCGGTGATGATATGTTCGGGAGTGCTTTTGGGATGTCTTCTTGGAGGAATCGTTGGAAATGAAATGGTGTCTGAGGCTGCCGACGGGCGATTGGCCCTGTGGAAGGTCACATTACTAACCTATGGAAAAGAAGGAGCGCTATACAAATTCTTCGGCACCGGTCCCGGAAGCTATTACCATATGCTCTATCAATGGGGCGGCGATGCCATGGACTGGATCAACAAAGGTCTTTTGGACAACAACATCTATTCCAACGCCCACAACGAATGGCTGACCCTGCTGGTCGAACAGGGATTCTTTGGCGTGACCGCCTACATTGGTATTTTTATCACAACCCTTACGGATCTGCGAAAAAAGATATCCCAAAGCCCGGAGTGCCTTGCTGTTTTCCTGGGACTGACCGGCTACCTGATCTGTTCCCTGTTTACTTTTCAACATGTATTATCCACACCCTTTGTCTTTGCCCTGCTGGGCATGGCAGAGGGTGTTTTATGTAAAGTCATCTTAATAAAGTCTTAAAGGTTTTTCCTGTTTTTTATTAATCGTTAATCTGTTACAATAAATTCATCAACGGGACATCTGTGGACAAAGCAGATGCCCGTCAGCGTAAGGACTCCTTGCGCAGGAAGTGTCCGGGCTGCAGCCACCGGCACAGAAATGAGGGAGAGTATGTACAATATATTGATCTGTGATGATGAGAAGGATATCGTAAACGCGTTAAAGATATACTTGAATGACAGCAATTACCATTTTTTAGAGGCTTTTGACGGTGAGGAAGCCGTACATCTGGTAGACACGAATGAGGTGCATCTGGTACTGATGGATATTATGATGCCGAAGCTGGACGGCATACAGGCAATGATAAGGATCCGGGAGAAGAGTAATGTTCCGGTGATCCTGCTGACAGCCAAGGGTGAGGATTCCGACAAGGTGCTGGGACTTACGGTAGGAGCGGATGACTATATCACGAAGCCGTTTAATCCCATCGAAGTCTCCGCCAGGGTGAAATCACAGCTGCGGCGTTATATGCAGCTGGGTGGCGGAAGTGTGCGGCCGGATGTGATCAGAGTCGGAGGGATTGAACTGGATGACAAGGAGAAACGGGTGACGCTGGACGGTGAACCGGTAGCACTGACCCCTACGGAATATGATATTTTAAAGCTGCTGATGCAGAATCCGGGGCAGGTATTTTCTCCGAGAGAGATTTATTCGAAGATCTGGAATGATCTGCCACTTGGCAGCGAGAATACCGTGGCAGTCCATATCCGGCATCTGCGGGAAAAGTTAGAGATCAACCCGGCGGAACCCAGATATCTGAAGGTGGTCTGGGGACAGGGCTACAAGTGTGAGAAGCAGGGATAAGAGCAGGCAGGAGCGCGGAGCTGCTCTGGGAAGTAAGGAGACAGGAATATGGATAACAGGGAAGAAAACAGCAGGAATACAGAACAGGACAGAGTGGATAATCCGGTGGAAAATACAGTGAGTACGATGGTAGAAACAGCTTTGTCAGAGAATAAAAGGGAACGGAAAAAAAGAGAAAAAGCCGAGAAAAAAAAGAATGCGCCGGCACAGGGAAACAGTCTGTTGGGCAGCACATTGGCAAAGGTCGTGGCATTTGTTCTGATGATCGCAGCCGCAATTGTGGGGGTGTTGGGACTCTATGGTACCTGCATGCTTGCAGACAGTGGAGCGTATTCCTCCGGTAAAATGATGTTTATCCATGATCAGCTGTTGTACCGGCAGGTCAATCAGGATCTGTATCGGATACGCGACTGGTATGAGAATGAGAGCTTGCAGACCATGGAAGCTTATTGCAGGCAGCGGAACATCTGGGTAAAGGTGGAGAGCTACGATCTGGATACGGATGAATTCCTGGGAGAATGGAAGAACGAGGATTATGTAGACAAGACAAATGATCTGACTTACCGGCTGGAGTCCCAGGTGCAGCATAGGAATGATAACACCTATATCAACACAGAAACTTCCTCTGCCTATGATGGCTATGAAAGTTATGGAAGCACTGAAAGCTCTGATATCATGGAGCTTGAACCATCTGTCAATACCGGGTCTGATGTGGAAAGCATGACGGCAGCGGAGCAGGAAGCCCTTTCCTCCGGTAATCTGGAGAAATATCTGGATCTGGGGGACAGCGTATCCTTAGGTGGAGAGACCTATGTGCCGGTTGAACGGGCGGAACAATATGCCAAATGGATGATCGAGGATGCCTTAAGTGAGACAGAACGGCTGCAGGAAGAGGCTGCAGAGGAAGCATTAGCAGAGCGTAACAAGCGTATTGTGGTTACCCTGACAGTGAATTCCAGCCTGCCGAAGGAAGATGAATATGCCCTGATCTATCATCAGGCAGAGCAGCTTTATGATAACCGAAATGTGATCCCCGTGGTATGCTGTGCGGGAACGGTACTGGCATTATTATGCTTTATTTTCCTGCTGTGCAGTGCCGGACATAAGAATGGCAGGGAGGGTATTACTCCCAGTGCGATCCATGAGATCCACCTGGATGTGTATACAGTGGTCGTTGCCGTTGGAGCTTTTACCGGTCTGTACCTGGCTTTTGGATGGATCGGTATGAACCTGTCAAATATGATCAATCTGATCGTGTTGGTGGTACTGTTTGCGGCAGAGGTGATATGGTGTACCTTGTATTTCATGGAGCTGGCCATCCGCCTGAAAATGGGAAAATGGTGGCAGAATACGATCCTGTATAGAGTGTTCCGGTTCTTCGGAAGATTCTGCAAGAGAGTTTTCCGCGGTATTGTGAAATTGATCCGTGGGATTCCTATGGTATGGAGAACAGCACTTTTGTGCCTTGCAGTCTGCGTGGTAGAGTTTTTCGGTTTAATGCTGTTTTATAATAATACAGATGTATTACTCTTTTTCTGGGCCATAGAGAAATTTATTCTGTGCGGTGCGATTACTTTTGTGGCATTGATGTGCAAAGAACTGCAGGAGGGCAGTGAAGCATTGGCGGACGGAGATCTGAATTATAAGCTGGATACCTCCCATATGGTATTGTCCTTCAAGGAGCACGGAGAGAATCTGAACCGCATCGGCGAGGGAATTTCCGCAGCCGTGGAGCAGAGGATGAAGAGTGAACATCTGAAGACGGAGCTGATCACGAATGTGTCCCATGACATAAAGACCCCGCTGACTTCCATTATCAATTATGCGGATCTCATCGGAAAAGAAGTGTCCGGTGATGCGAAGGATACCGGAGATGGTGCCGGTACAGAGACTGCACAGGAGAGAGAACAGCATATATCGGAGTATGCCGAGGTGCTGCTGCGTCAGTCCCAGAAGTTGAAAAAGCTGCTGGATGACCTGCTGGAGGCATCCAAAGCTACCACCGGCAATCTGGAGGTCCATCCGGAGGTCTGCGATGTGTCGGTACTGCTGTCACAGGCGGTGGGGGAGTACGGGCAGCGCTTTGCTGACAAGCAGCTGGAGACTATTGTAAAACAGCCGGAGGAGACCGTGAAGGTCATGGCGGACGGCAGACATCTGTGGAGAGTGTTCGACAATCTGTTAAACAATATTTACAAATATGCCCAGACAGGCAGCCGTGTCTATCTGAATGTGGAGCATGACAGCCAAAATGTCAGAATTATTTTCCGGAATATGTCGGCATATCCGCTGGAGATGTCACCGGAGGAGCTGGAAGAGCGGTTCACCAGGGGGGACAGATCCCGCCATATGGAGGGCAACGGACTGGGACTGTCCATTGCCAAGAGCCTGACGGAGCTGCAGAAGGGCGATATGGAGATTGTCACGGATGGTGACCTGTTCAAGGTGGTGATCACGCTGCCGGAGACGGTGTAAAGTGTTTTTGTAACTCTGAATAATTATAAATTTTCTAAAAATAGTATTGACAAAACAGAAAAGAAAGATTATTCTTAGACACATAAACAACATTCATAAGTTTACCAAACCTGTGAGGAAGAGTAGTAAGCCTTAGGGAATTTTACAGAGAGCCGTGGGTGGTGGGATCACGGTAAAGGAACTTTCGCCGAATGGACTTCCGAGGCTGGCCCGAGAACAGATCAGTTTTAGGCGTCAGCGGGATTCGGACCCGTTATCAAGCCGATGGATATGATAGTATCCAGAGAAAAGTGGACATAATTCGTAAGGAATTGTCAAATTGAGTGGCACCACGATGATGAGCAGGAGCTTATTACCGTCTCAAATGTATAGGAATATACATTTGGGGCGGTTTTTTTATTCGAGGTTCAGTAATCTTATGAGCAAACTAATTTCAATTGCGTGGATACGCAGAAAGAGAGGAATAAGATTATGAAGAAGAGAATTTTAGCAGCAGTATTAACCGCAGTTATGGCAATGGGTGCCCTCACCGGATGTGGCAGCACAGGAGGCGAGGATAACTACACCATCGGTATTATGCAGTACGCCGTACACGGATCTTTGGATAACTGTCGGGAAGGATTTTTACAGGGACTTGCCGAGGAAGGCATCGTAGAGGGCGAGAACCTGACGATTGAATATGTCAATGCACAGGCAGACAACGGAACCTCCGCCATGACCGCCAGCAATTTCGTAAGTAAGAAAGTAGATATGATCTGTGCCATCGCAACTCCTTGCGCCATGGCAGCATATAATGCTACAATGAATACGGATATTCCCGTGATCTACACCGCAGTATCCGATCCTGTGGAAGCAGGTCTTGCCAATGAAGACGGTACTCCCGTAGGCAACATCACAGGTACTTCCGATGCGTTAGCAGTAGATGCACAGTTAAAAATGATCCGTGAGGTACTTCCCGAAGCGAAGACCATCGGTATCATCTATACCACCAGCGAAGCAAACTCCATCAGCACCATCGCAGAGTACAAGGCTCTGGCAGGTAACTACGGATTCGAGATCGTGGACAGCGGTGTTACCGCAATGTCTGAGGTGGCTCTGGCAGCAGCGGATGTCGCATCCAAGGTAGACTGCATCACCAACCTGACCGACAATACCGTAGTAAGTGCACTGCAGACTGTACTGGATGAAGCTAACAAGGCAGGCATCCCGGTATTCGGTTCTGAGGTAGAGCAGGTTAAGGCAGGCTGCGTGGCATCCATGGGTCTGGAATATATCGAGCTTGGCAAGCAGACCGGTAAGATGGCAGCGAAAGTCCTGAAGGGAGAGGCAAAGGCTTCTGAACTGAACTTCGAAGTGATCTCCGAGCCCAGCCTGTATGTGAACTTCGCAGCAGCAGAGAAAATCGGCCTGGAATTACCTGAGAACTACAAGACCGATGCTTACCAGTCTTTTGACGAGATTGTAGTACAGTAATTGGGATATTACTGCCGTCAGGCAGAAAGTAATAGAGTAATCTGGATATGCAGAATTATAAGATGTTATTTTGTGTCCCCGGTGAGACAAAACGAGGAACAGCCGCTAAGCCGTGAGGACAGAAGATATCTGTGGAATGGAGAGAACTATGGCGTTATTATTAAGTGTACTGGAACAAGGAATGATCTACGGCATCCTGGCACTGGGTGTTTACATTACCTATAAAATACTGGATTTTCCGGATCTCACGGTCGATGGCAGCTTCCCTTTTGGGGCTGCCATCACTGTGCGTCTGATCAATGGCTTCGGTGTACCGGCGATCCTCACACTTCCCATTGCGTTCCTTGGCGGAGCACTGGTGGGAATCTGTACCGGACTGATCCATGTGAAATTAAAAGTCAGAGATCTGCTCTCCGGTATCATCATGATGACCGGTCTGTATACCATCAATCTGTGGGTGGCAGGCTCCGGCTATGTAGCTATTTTTGATAAGGATAATATTTTCAACAACAGCTTTGTGAACAGTATTACCCCGGGCTTTTTGGTAAATTTCAAAAATGTGATCATTATTTTCCTGATCACCATGGTAGCAAAATATCTGTTAGACTGGTACATGAGCACCAAGTCCGGATTTTTACTTCGTGCCGTAGGTGACAATGATACTATCGTTACCAGCCTCGGCGTGGACAAAGGACTGGTGAAGATCGTTGGTTTGTCTATTGCCAACGGCCTGGTATCCTTAAGCGGCTGTATTTATGCACAGCAGCAGAGAAGCTTTGAGATCTCTATCGGAACCGGTGCGGTAGTCATTGGTCTTGCCAGTGTTATCATCGGCACCAGCCTGTTCAAGAAGGTAACATTCTTCCGTGTGACCAGCAGCGTAGTGGTAGGATCCATTTTGTATAAGGCATGTGTGGCAGTTGCCATGTTCGCAGGCATCAGCCCCAACGCCATCAAGCTGATCACAGCAGTCCTGTTCCTGATCATTCTCGTGATCAGCATGGACAGAAAGAAGGTGAAAGCATGCTAGAGCTTATCAATATTAATAAAAATTACAATCCCGGCTCGGTCAACGAGCTGTGTCTGTTCAAGGATTTCAATCTTACGGTAAAGGACGGAGAATTCGTATCTGTCGTAGGAAGTAATGGTTCCGGTAAGACTTCCATGCTGAACATCATCTGCGGAAGCATTGCGGTGGACAGCGGCAAGATCCTGATCAACGGAGAAGATATTACAAAACAGAAGGATTATATCCGTCAGCGCCGGATCGGCAGAGTCTATCAGGATCCCTCCAAGGGAACCTGCCCCAGCATGACGATCCTGGAGAACATGTCCATTGCGGAGAATAAGGGCAAGCCGTATAATCTGGGACGTGGTGTAAATAAGGCAAAACTGGAAACTTATCGTGAGATGTTACGACCTCTGAATTTAGGTCTGGAGGATAAGATGGGTGTGCAGGTCGGTTCCCTCTCCGGAGGACAGAGACAGGCGCTGGCACTGCTCATGGCGACCATGACACCGATTGATTTCCTGATCCTGGATGAGCATACCGCAGCGCTAGATCCCAAGACCGCGGAGATCATCATGGAACTCACCGACCAGGTCGTGAAAGAGAAGAAAGTGACCACCATTATGGTCACTCATAACCTCCGCTATGCTGTGGAGTATGGCAACCGCCTGATCATGATGCATGAAGGAAAAGCTATCCTGGATAAGGCTGGTGAAGAGAAAAAGAGCATTAACACGGAAGAGATTATGGGAATCTTCAATAAGATCAGTGTAGAATGCGGTAACTAAATTGAAAGTTACGCGAGCAATGAGCCGCGCATAGGCAAAATAAGAACCGTGATTGGGAGCTTGCTCACAAATCACGGTTTTATTCGTTATGCGGGGCGTAATCATCAAATCTTGTGTGTAGTGCCCCAAATCTTGGTTTAAGGGCACAGAGAAGCTTGCTCCTGTCATCTGTGCCCACGCTGAGGCGGAAGAAGGGTACAGAGAAGCTTGCTCCTGTCATCTGTGCCCACGCTGAGGCGTAAGAAGGGTACAGAGAAGCTTGCTCCTGTCATCTGTGCCCACGCTGAGGCGGAAGAAGGGTACAGAGAAGCTTGCTCCTGTCATCTGTGCCCACGCTGAGGCGGAAGAAGGGTACAGAGAAGCTTGCTCCTGTCATCTGTGCCCACGCTGAGGCGGAAGAAGGGTACAGAGAAGCTTGCTCCTGTCACCTGTGCCCACACTGCGGCGGAATAGAGGCACAGGAGGGCGTTCGCCGCATAGGCAAAAACAAAGACAGCGACCTGTGAGCAAGCTCCCAGATCGCTGTTTCTGTTTTGACTTTGCGTGGCTCGTAACTCTCAAGTTACCGGTCCGGGCGTAGATTTTCTAATACTTCATCCGGTACATACAGCTTCCCCCAGCCGGTTCCGAGGTCGATCTTGGGCTTGTTGGCGCCGTGGAAGTCGGAGCCGCCGCTGATCTTCAGATCATATTTGGAGGCAAGTCCGCGGATCTGGCGCTCCTCAGCGGTATTGTAGGTGCTGTAGATGGCTTCGATGCCCACGAGACCGATCTTTTTCAATTCCGCTACGAGAGTATCCAGACGATCATCACTCATGTGATAGAGGATTGGGTGCGCCAATACAGGTACACCGCCGGCACCGAGGATCAGTTCCACAGCCTGGGCAGGCGTTACTTTTTCCCTCGGAACAAAGCAGGGACAGTAATCGCCTACGTAGCGGTCAAATGCTTCCTTCATGCTCTGGATATAGCCGTGGGAGAGGAGATATCTTGCAAAATGAGCTCTGGTGATAACCGCACCGGGGAATTCCGCCAGAAGTGCCTCGTAAGTAATGTCAATGTCATGCTCTCTGAGAAGCGCACACATTTTTTCATTGCGGTTCTCGCGGGAACGAATGAAATCTTCTAAGTAATGGGCAAACTTCGGCTGGCAGTAATCAATGAAAAGACCAACCATGTGGATATCTTTGCCCTGATATTCCGTAGACAGTTCAATACCGGGGATCACTTCCGGCACCTGAGAGGCGGGAGCGTCAGACGGTGATGCCGCCTGAGCCTGCCGCAGCTCATCCGCATACCGGATCGCCCGGTCCAGTCCGTTTACCGTATCGTGATCGGTGAGAGCGAAGGCAGTTAAGCCTTTTTGCATTGCATAATCAACTAATTCTTCCGGGGTAAAGGTACCGTCGGAACAGGTGGAATGTACGTGAAGATCTATCATATTTCTATCCTTTCTGAAATTTTTTGGGGGGACTGATCCACATTAACATACATTAGAGTCAGTTTTGCGCATAGAGACAGTGTTTGTAAATATTACATGTTTTAATGGGATCATTCAACGAAACAGAATTGGGAAAATAACAAAATGGATGTCGGCAGCACCGGCATCCATTTTATTCGTCTTAGTTCTCGTCGTCTTCGGTCTGTGCGGTGAATACAGTACGCTTTCTTGCCATTTCATCGCTTGCCAGGTACTCATCGTAGGTAGTGATCTTGTCTACCAGGCTGCCATTCGGCAGGATCTCAATGATACGGTTGGCAGTGGTCTGTACGAACTGGTGGTCATGGCAGGAGAACAGTGCCACACCGGGGAACTTGATCAGACCGTTGTTCAGCGCGGTGATGGACTCCATGTCCAGATGGTTGGTGGGTTCATCCAGGATCAGACAGTTGGCGCCGCTGATCATCATCTTGGACAGCAGGCAGCGAACCTTCTCACCACCGGAGAGGATGCGGACCTTCTTCACACCGTCTTCGCCGGCGAACAGCATACGTCCCAGGAAACCACGGACATAAGTGGCATCTTTTACGGGAGAGTAACCGGTCAGCCAGTCGGCGATGGTCATATCATTGTCGAACTCTGCAGTATTATCCTTCGGGAAGTAGGACTGGGAAGTGGTAACACCCCACTTGTAGGTTCCCTCGTCCGGCTCGATCTCTCCGGCAAGGATCTGGAACAGAGTGGTCTTCGCCAGCTCGCAGCTTCCTACGAAAGCCACCTTATCTTCACGACCCAGAGTAAAGGAGATGTCATCTAACACCTTTTCACCGTTGATGGTCTTGGACAGATGCTCCACAGCCAGTACTTCGTTACCGATCTCACGCTCGGGGCGGAAGTCGATATAGGGATATTTTCTGCTGGAGGGCTTAATATCATCCAACTCAATTTTTTCCAGGGCACGTTTTCTGGAAGTAGCCTGCTTGGATTTGGAAGCATTTGCAGAGAAACGGGAGATGAACTCCTGTAATTCCTTGATCTTTTCTTCCTTTTTCTTATTGGCTTCTTTCATCTGCTTCACCAGCAGCTGGCTGGATTCATACCAGAAGTCATAGTTACCGGCATACAGCTGGATCTTGCCGTAGTCGATGTCGGCGATCTGGGTACATACCTTGTTCAGAAAATAACGGTCATGGGATACCACGATAACGGTATTCTCAAAATCGATCAGGAAATCCTCCAGCCATGCGATTGCATCCAGATCCAGATGGTTGGTAGGCTCGTCGAGCAGCAGAATGTCGGGATTACCGAACAGTGCTTTGGCTAACAGGACCTTCACCTTCAGGCTGCCGTCTAAATCCTTCATGAGAGAGTAGTGGAACTCGGTGCCGATGCCCAGACCGTTTAACAGCATGGCGGCATTGGACTCTGCTTCCCAACCGTCCATTTCAGCGAATTCTGCTTCCAGTTCGCTGGCACGGATGCCGTCCTCATCACTGAAATCTTCCTTGGCATAGATGGCATCCTTTTCCTTCATGATCTGGAAGAGACGCGCGTTACCCATGATAACGGTATCCATAACCACATTCTCGTCGTATTTGAAATGATCCTGCTCCAACACGGAGAGACGCTGACCGGGGGTGATGACGATATCACCTTTGGTGGTGTCCAGCTGACCGGACAGGATCTTCAAAAAGGTGGATTTACCGGCACCGTTGGCTCCGATGAGTCCATAACAGTTGCCCTCGGTAAACTTGATGTTGACATCTTCGAATAAAGCTTTCTTACCCACACGGTAAGTTACGTTGTTTGCACTGATCATTCTTAAACCTCTTGTTATTCTTCTTATTAAATGTGTTACAAAGCCACCCTTACCATTATACATAAAAGCCCACATATTTCAAGGAAAAAGTGTGAAATCTTGACAGAGTAAAATATTTATGTAAAATGATTACTAAAAGATATGAACAAGGTTCATTGGCATAATGGAGGTTTGCATGGCAACGATTAAAGAGATTGCAGAGATCGTGGGTGTGTCGAGCGCAGCGGTCTCCAGAGTATTGAATTACGATGAAGGAATTTCCGTCAGTGAGGAAACGAGAGAGGCTATTTTTGCCACAGCGGAGAAGATTGGCTATAAGAAAAAAGTTATTTATCCGAAAATTGAAAACGTTGCACTTTTGTATTTTACAGATAATGAGGATGAATTGGAGGATGTGTTTTACCGCGGTGTCAGGGAGGAAGTTATAAAGCAGGCAAAAAAAATGAATATCCGACTGCAGATTTATGACCGCAGAGATGGCATGAGCGTGATCCCCAGAGATCTGAATGCCTTTATTGCCGTAGGCTGGCTGACCCGCAAAGAGATCAATCAATTGTATAAAATCTGCCCCAGAGGAGTGTTCATCGGCACATCACCGGATGAAAAATTGTTTGATGCGGTTAGACCCAATATGGATTCCTTCGTGACACAGATGGTAGATTATTTTGTGGAAAAGGGTCATAAAAAAATCGGATTTATTGGCGGAAGCGACCGGAATATTGATACGGGGAAGCCCTCCATGGATATCCGAGAATGGTCCTTTCGGCAAAGTGTGGCATATTATCATTGTCTGGAGGAGGAATATATCCTGATCTCGGAGAAATTCACCGTGGATGAAGGTTATCGCATGGGAAAAGAATTACTGAAAAAAAGTTCCCTGCCCACCGCATTGTGCATTGCGAGCGATACACTGGCAGTGGGAGTATTGCAGGCACTGAATGAAAAAGGGATACAGGTGCCGGAGCAGATGGCGCTTTTCAGCATCAATGATGTGAATATAGCCAAATATCTGTCTCCGCCGTTGACAACCATACATATTGATATTCCCTGCATTTGTGAGACGGCATTGGATCTGCTGCGAAACCGGGTGCTGTATGGTGGCAAAGTGACAAAGCTTATCTTTGTGAACGGGATTCCAATTTTTCGCAAGAGCTGCTAAATCAATAATAAGTCAATGAACAATAAATAGAAAAAAGTTAAAAGGGAGGTGACGGAACAGACCTCTCTTTTTGTATGCTTATTTTGTATAAAACTGACAAAAGATACCTGCCAAATTTGGCAATAGGGTAAAAAAAGAACAAGAGGCATTGACGAAAAGAGGTAATGATGCTATATTTTTTCTAAAGATAAATAATTTACTATAATAAAAGTAAAACATTAACTTTAGAAAGATTGAAAGGAGAAAATTAATGAGAAAGAAATTTTTGGGGATTTTGTTGGCGGCAGGAGTAATCGCGGCAATGACAGGATGCGGAAGCACAAACAATGTAGACGGTGAGAAAGCAACAGCAGATGAGAATGGTAATTATCTAATTAATGGTAGCTTTGAAGAGGCTGATTTTACCGGATGGACGGTAAATAATGTGAACGATTCCACAGAGGAACTGGATATCTATGATCGTGATACTGACTGTTTCGAGGGGGTACAGTCCCTGCATTTTTATTCCGGTAGCAGTAATGTGGATTTTTCCGCAGAACAGACGGTGAACGGACTGGAGGAAGGCACTTACAAACTGACGGCACATATCCAGGGAGATGCTGCAGGGGATAAAAACGCAACGGTGTATTTCTACGCTGTGGTAAACGGGGAAGAAATCAAAGTGGACGGAGAACTGAACGGCTATGTGAACTGGTACACTGCAGAGATACCGGATTTGAAGCCTGCGGACGGAGAAATCACGGTAGGTGTACGTGTTACTACAGCACCCGGCGGATGGGGCACCATCGATGATCTCACGCTGGTGAAGGAGTGATCATGGAATTTATCAAGGGTATGGACATCTCTATGGTGAAGGAACTGGAAGTCAGCGGAGCGTCCTATTACATAAACGGAAAACAGGAGGATCTGTTTCGTATCCTGAAGGAGTGCGGAACGACCATGGTACGGCTCCGGATCTGGTCAGACCCGTTTGATGAGATGGGTAACTCCTACGGTGGCGGGGGCAATGATTTACAGACTACCATAGAAATTGCCGGAAGAACTGTGGAAAACGGAATGGACTTTATGTTAGACTTTCATTACAGCGATTTCTGGGCAGATCCCGCCAAACAGATCAAGCCGAAGGCATGGCAGAAGCTGCGGGGAGAAGCGTTGGAGACTGCAGTGTATCTGCATACCGTGAATACGCTGAAGGCACTTAAGAATCACAAGCTAATTCCGAAAATGGTGCAGGTCGGCAATGAGATTACCAAGGGTCTTCTCTGGCCGGACGGTTATGTGGAGCAGACGGAGAATATGGCAAGGCTTTTGCGGGCAGGGATCCGGGGAGTGAGGGAAGAGTGCCCCGGGGCAGGAATTGTGCTGCATTTGGATTTCGGCACCAACAATGAGCTTTACAGGCAGTGGTTCGACCGGATCGCACCGTTTGCATTGGATTATGATGTGATCGGAATGTCCTACTATCCGCACTGGAACGGCTCTCTGGAGCAACTGCAGAATAATATGAACGATATCAGTGCCCGTTACGGCAAGAATGTACTGGTGGTAGAGACTTCCATCGGCTATACTACGGATACCCTGGGATGTAAAGGAATCGTCTATTCCGAGAAGGAAGAAGAGGCTACCGGATATCCTGCCACACAGGAAGGACAGGAGCAGTTCTTAAGGGATCTGATGGCTACAGTCAGGAAGGTCAAGGAGGACAGAGGAATCGGTGTGTTTTACTGGGAACCCGCATGGCTCCCGATTCCGGATTGTACCTGGGCGAGCACGAGCGGAAGTCAGTATATGCAGGAAAAAATGGCAGCCGGCAACGCCATGGCGAATATGGCATTATTTGATGCAGCCGGCAATGCCAACAGTGCCCTGCTGCATATGAAAACAATGTAGGTGAGGAATGACTATGAAAAAAGGAATCATATCGATGTTGTGCATTGCACTGGCGGTGGGGACACTGACCGGATGCGGAAGTAAAAAAGAGGATAACAGACTGGTGATCTGGACGAATATGAACGTGGAAGTGGATACGCTCCAGAAATATGCAGATACCTGGGGAGAACAGAATGGATATGAGGTGGAGGTGATCCACCAGTCCCCGTCGGTGCAACAGTTTGCACAGGCGGTGAAAAGTGCTGAAGGACCGGATGCTGTAGTGGGTATCCCAAATGACCAGCTTGCGGATTATGTGAATGCAGGCCTGACAGCGGAAGTACCGGCAGAACTTTATAATGATGCGGATTTTTCCGAAGCTGCAGTTCAGGCATGCTATGTGGACGGCAAAAGATATGCAGCACCTCTTTCTGTGGAGACAACCGCTTTATTCTATAATACGGACATGGTAGAAAAAGTGCCTGCGACCTGGGAGGAACTGGTGGAACAGGCAGTGGAGAACGGCGGTGTGCAGTTTGATGCCACCAGTATCTATTATGATCTGGGATTTGTCAGAGCCTGCGGCGGCTATATTTTTAATTATCAGAATGGTGCTTATGATACGTCGGACATTGGCCTGGCAAATGATGGGGCAGTACAGGCGTATCATTTCCTTGATGATCTGTGCAACCGTTATGGCCTGATTACGGCAGATGTCACGGCAGATATTGCCAGAAGCAATTTCCAGAACGGAAAATGTGCGTACTATATTGGAGGCCCTTGGGATATTGACGGTTTTACTTCGGCAGAGACACCCTTTGGCATCACGGAGATGCCGACATTTCACGGTCAGGCATTCGTAACACCGGTGGGAACCCAGGTAAGCTTTGTGGGTAAGGACAGTGATAAACAGGAGCCGGCATGGAGTTTTATCAAATATCTGATTGAAAACGGTGCAAAAGATCTGTATGAAGCAGGTGACCGCATTCCTGCAAGACTGTCCGATCAGGAACTGGAAGAGATCAGGGAGAATGCTTACGCGAAAGCATTTATCGTACAGATCAATCAGGGAGAACCGATGCCTACCGTATCCGAGATGGGTCAGCTATGGAGCATTCATGTCAATAATATCCGTTCCATGTGGTCAGGTGAGCAGACTCCAGAGGAAGCGGCGAAAAATATGGTGGCGCAACTGGAAGAAGCTGTTGAATTGATGAATTCAGGAAAGTAGTGAAGATATGAAGAAGAAAAAGAATGGTATGGCATATGCCTATCTGGCACCCACACTGATTACCATATTGTTGGTGACTTGTCTGCCAATTCTGTATACGGTTATTTTGTCTTTCACGAATTATAATATGTACCATTTGGGAGATTACACTTTTGTGGGAGCAGACAATTATCTGACAGTTTTTTCCGGGAGTATTAAAAGTGTGTTTTTCCCGGTGCTTGGGTGGACGATATGTTTTGCGATATTCAGTACGGTGGGTTCCTATGCTATGGGACTGCTGCTGGCAATTCTTCTGAACAATCCGCATATGAAGGAATCCAAAATATATCGGGCAATACTGATCGTACCGTGGGCATTGCCGTCCACAATCGCTATTCTTGCATGGCAGGGATTGCTAAATGAGCAATACGGCGGGATCAATAATCTGCTTCATGTAATCGGAATTGCATGGAACATCCCATGGCTGACGAATCCCCTTTGGGCGAGGATTGGGCTGATCATTGTCAATGTATGGCTGGGATTTCCTTATATGATGAATGTCTGTCTGGGCGGTTTGCAATCCATCTCCACGGAATATTATGAAGCGGCGGAGATTGACGGGGCATCGAAGTTTCAATGCTTTAAAAGTATTACACTTCCCATGGTGACGAAGCTTTCTATCCCGTTGGTGATTTCTTCATTTGCGGCGAATTTCAACAATTTCGGAAATATCTATATGATAACACAGGGCGGTCCTGCCAGAGTAGACAACCAGTTCGCCGGTTATACGGATATTCTGGCAAGTACGACTTACAAAATGACTACATGGTCTAACCGGTACGAGTTGTCTGCTACATTTAGTGTACTGATCTTTATTATTGTCGGAACATTTACATTGGTGAACATGCATTTGTCCGGCTCATTCAAGGAGGTGGATTAAATGCTTGGCAGAGAGAAAATGAACGGTTCGGAAATGCGTGCGCTCTGGGGAAGCCGTATTGTAATCTGGATCACCATAATACTGGTGCTGTTTCCGGTAGTGTGGATCGTAATGTCTTCTTTTTCGGCGGGCGACAGTTTTTTTCTGTCCTCTCTCTTTCCGGAAAAGTTCAGTGTGGAACACTATGTGACGTTGTTTCGGGAGACGGATTTTACTGTATGGGTATGGAATTCCCTAAAGTTTTGCGTTATTGTGGCGACGATCCAGCTTGTGATCACTTCTCTGGCGGCATATGCATTCGCGAGACTGCGTTTTATCGGGAGAAAATATGGACTCATGTCGCTGCTGGTGCTGCAGGTATTTCCCAACAGTATGGCAGTGGCAGGCTACTATATTCTGATCTATAGGTTTGGGCTGGTTGACAGCAGTCTTGCGTTAATCTTTGTGCTGGCGGGAGGCAGTGCATACAATATCTGGCTGTTAAAATCCTATATTGATGGTCTGCCGGTGGAACTGGATGAGGCAGCAATGGTAGACGGGGCGAATCAGTTTCAGGTGTTTTACAAGATTATCATTCCGCTTGCCATGCCGCAGCTTGCGGTGATCTTCCTGTTTTCTTTTATAGCAACCTACAGCGAATATGTAATCACATCGATTTTTTTGCAGACACCGGGAAAAATGACGCTGGCGTTGGGATTACAGTCTTTTATCAGTGATCAGTTTGCTGCTCACTGGACGCTGTTTTCAGCAGCAGCGGTGATTTCATCCTTGCCAATTATGATTGTTTTCATGTGTCTGCAGAGATTTATCCAGAGTGGACTGGTGGCAGGCGGTGTGAAAGGATAAGCAATATAGATTTTAAAGACATAAATTTTACATAGTAATGATTGCTAGGAGGACCTCCCTTTGATAAAATGAATTTATCAAAGGGAGGTTTTCTTATGGAGACAAAATTAAATTACAAAAGAACGTTTCTGATCGGACTGGCTTTTCTTAGCATCTGTTCCTTCTGGCAGATGTATGACAACATCATCCCCCTGATCCTGCAGAATACCTATCATCTGGGCGAGACCATGACGGGAGCGGTGATGGCATTAGACAATGTGCTGGCGATCTTTCTGCTGCCGGTGTTCGGTACGTTGTCAGATAAGGTACATACGAAGCTTGGCAGAAGAATGCCCTTTATCGTGTCGGGTACGATCCTGGCAGTGATCTTCATGATGTTACTGCCGATAATCGACAATGCAGAAAAGGCAAGATGGGGCACTGTAGAGTCCTTCAGTAACCAGGTGATCTTCCTGGCGGTGCTGTTTTTCACCCTGGTGTCCATGGGACTGTATCGTTCCCCGGCAGTAGCACTGATGCCGGATGTAACCCCGAACCATCTGCGCAGCCGTGCCAATGCGGTGATCAATCTCATGGGAGCTGTGGGCGGTGTCTATGCTCTGATCATGATCAAAGTTCTGGTGGGCAAAGGTGAAACACCGGATTATCTGCCTTTATTTGCAAGTATTGCAGCAGTCATGGCGATCGCTGTGGGAATTCTCGTGATGACCATCCGGGAAAATAAGCTGCGGGAAGAAGTCGAGAAGGCAGAGGCGGCAATTGCAGAAACAATAGAAGAAAAAGCGATGGCTGAGGGCGTGGAAGCTGTCGGTGAGATCGAGGCAGTGGGAGATACCGAAGCGGTAAAAGCTTCCGACGGGAAAAAACAGACAGGAAAGACGGAAGGCACCAAGGGGATGCCGAAGGAAGTGAAGCGGAGTATGTATTTCATGCTGGCGTCTATTTTCTTATGGTTTACCGCATATAATGCCGTGACCACAGCCTTTTCCCGCTACACGAAGGTAGTATGGAAGATGGAGGGCGGAAGCTTCGCCAACTGTCTGATGGTAGCGACGGTAGCTGCTATTCTGAGTTATATTCCCATTGGAAACATCTCTGCGAAGATCGGTCGTAAGAAGACTATCATGGGCGGTGTTCTGCTGATGGCAGCCTGCTATGGTGGCGCAATTTTTGCCAGAGAATATCACCCCATCATCAATGTGGCATTTGCCCTGATCGGTGTGGCATGGGCAGCCATCAATGTGAATTCCTATCCGATGATCGTGGCCATGAGCAGTGGCAGCGATGTGGGAAAATTCACCGGAACCTATTATACGTTCTCCATGGCAGCGCAGATCCTGACTCCGGTACTATCCGGATTCCTATTGGAAAACGTGTCCTATAACACCCTGTTTCCCTATGCGCTGTTCTTCTCCCTGATGGCATTCCTTACTATGACCCAGGTACGCCACGGCGATGTGAAGCCCCAGAAGAAGGAGAGCATTCTGGAGAACTTTGACGTGGACGATTAATAAAATAGACAATAAATCGTTAGAAAATCTTTAGAAATAGCTACTTGAAAATTGCGGGGCAGTGGATTAAAGTAAGATGCAGCAGCTTTTCGCGGAGACTAAGAGGGCGCAGAAAAGATGTATGTGAATCAAAACATAAGATAGAAGGTTGAATTGAGAATGAAAGTTTTAGCAATCATACTGATCGTCATTGTAGTGCTGGCGATTCTTTACTTCCTTATGATCATGCCCCGGATGGCACATAAGCCCGATACGGCTTGCTTTAAAGAATGGCTCTATGCCCACAGAGGGCTGCATGACAATGCCACACAGGCTCCGGAGAACTCCATGGCAGCATTCCGCAAGGCAGTGGACGCAGGATTCGGTATCGAACTGGACATCCAACTGACGAAGGACAAGATTCCCGTGGTGTTCCATGATTTTACCTTAAAAAGAGTCTGCGGCGGCGAAGGAAAAATCTGTGATTACACTTATGAAGAATTGCAGCAGTTCCATCTGTGTGAGTCCACGGAGAAGATTCCGAAGTTCGAGGATGTGCTTCAGATGGTGGACGGAAAAGTACCTCTGATCGTGGAGTTCAAGATCGAGCGTACCGACCTGTCCCTGTGCCCCATTGCGGATAAGATACTTCGGGCCTACAAGGGAATGTACTGCATGGAGTCCTTTAATCCGCTGGGAGTGTGGTGGTATCGTAAGAATCATCCGGAACTGGTGCGCGGACAGCTGTCCGATGCTTTCCTGAAGGAAGGAGAGTATGTGGGAGTATTGTATTTTATCCTGCAGAATCTGCTGTTGAACTTCGTGACGAAGCCGGATTTCGTGGCATACAATCATCATTATCCCGAGATCCTGTCAAGAAAGCTTTGCAGAGGCCTGTATCATAATACCGCAGCGGCCTGGACTATCAAGAGCCAGCAGGAGTTGGATGAAGCGAGAAAGCATTTCGATATCTTTATCTTTGACAGTTTCGTGCCTGAGGCGAGAAAGTAGCAGAAAAAATCATGTATACAAAAGAAAATCTGAAACCAGAACCGCATTCGCCCTATAAATAGTTACAAAAAAGGATCAGTCCTAAGGGACTGATCCTTTTGGTTTGTCTTGCTATTAAGCTACAACAGTAACGTTGGTAGCACGGATCTTGCTGCTGTTCTGAGGATCGCACTCGGTATCGAAAGTTACCTTCTGGCCCTCTTCCAGAGACTTGAAACCATCAGCATTGATTGCGGAAAAGTGTACGAATACTTCCTCGCCGTTAGCATCGTTGGTGATGAAACCATAACCCTTCTGAGCATTGAACCACTTAACTGTACCGTTATTCATTATTGGTACCTCCTTTAATAATTCAGGCTTTGCCTGATCCTTTTGATGATTCTAAAACGTAGGACAAAAAAATCACATATTTTTGTAAAGCATCCGTGAAAAAGTAGCAATGTCTTACAAAAATATGTGAGATCAATGACTTTCATTTAGAATACGGTTAGAGTATACCATTGCCCCGATCGAAATGTCAATAATTATCTTTGATTTTTAGACCTATTTTCTTATGGAAAAAGCATATGATTTTAAGAGCAACAGGATGCGGAGAATGACGATGGATCTTAGATTTTTGGGAAAAGTATTACAAGGGGCGCTGATCGGTCTGGGAGCGGTACTCCCGGGGATATCCGGCGGCGTTTTAAGTGTAGTGTTCGGAGTCTATCGACCGATCATGGAGCTTTTGTCGGATCCGGTACATAAGTGGCGGACCCATCTGCCGGAATTGTTCCCTTATATGATCGGATCGGCAGCAGGATTTTTAGGGGTGGCGAATCTGTTATCATATGTATTAGAGACTTACCCGGAGCCTTCTGTCTGCGTGTTTGTGGGACTGATCGTGGGAATGCTTCCCTCGTTGTGGAGAGAAGCGGGAGAACAGGGCAGGAATGTGGGAAATGTGATCTTATCCTGCGTGACATTGGTGGCAATGCTTAGTCTGCTATTCTGGCTGCAGAACTCTCAAAATACCGTGGAACCGGGACTTTTAAGTTTTTTGTTCTGCGGCTTTGCCTTTGCACTGTCGGTGATCGCTCCGGGCATGAGTTTTTCAACGATATTGATGCCCTTGGGACTGTATACGCCCTTTGTGGAAGGGATCGGTCATGTGAGACCGGAGGTTCTGTTTCCGGGAGTAGCAGGGTGCGTGGTGACTTTCATCTGTCTGGCAAAACTGGTAAACCGGCTGTTTGAGAGGCATTATGCGTTGATGTTTCATGGAATTCTCGGGATCGTCGGTGCGGCTACGGTGATGACCGTTCCCTGGGGCAGCTTTGCAACATCGGCGGATGCGGCATCCCGGAATCTGTTCTGCATGGCGGCGGGAATTGTGGCGGCAATACTCTTGGATTTTATGAATGAAAAACTGGCATGTTTTCCCGAAAAAGAGACAGAATAAGATGTAAGAGTCTTATTATGGAAAAAGGAAGGTAGAAACATGCAGATGTATGCGGTGGTGGCAACGGGAGTGCTGGGACTGCTGATCGGTTTCTGGTTGGGCAGGAGCATCCGGTGGAACATGGAAGAAACAGAAGAGGCGGTCAACAGACAGGAAGAGAGAAGAATAACAGGGAACAGACAGCTGGTTATGGAAGGCACCGCCATAGGGAGTCCGGTGAACGGCGAGATCAGGAAAATATCGCAGGATACTTTGCAGGACACAACGGAAGAAGCGGAGGATGACAATACGAAGTGCATTACCATTCTGCCATCGGACGGCAGAGTCTATGCCCCCACTTCGGGAAAAGTGCTGAAGCTTTATCCTATGGGCAACCGGATCCGTTTTCGCACGGACAGTGGAGTGGAGCTGCTATTGAATATCTGTAAGGATAAAGAAGAACTTCATAGCACTTATTACCGCTGTAATGTCCTGCCCAATGAGATCGTGAGAAAAGGCAAGCTTCTCGTAGAATTTGATCAGGAAGGGCTGGCGAGAGAAGGCGTGGATACGGCGGTGACAGTGGAGATGTGTCAGACACCTGACCGGGGACGGATCGTTCGTACCTGGAAGGATTATATCCGGGCGGGCGAGGAGCTGCTGTGGGTAGATTCCGTCTGCCTGCGGTAAGCTCCCGGAGTGGTATGGAAGGTATCCTGAAAGGCACGGAAAAAGGTACGGGAGCTGCCAAAACCCGCATCCAGAGCAATCTGTGTCACGGAGAGCTCTGTGGACAGCAGAAGGTCTCTGGCATAATCAAGTCTTCTGGAATTCACATAATCCGGGAAAGAGGTGTGGAACTTTTCTGTAAATATCCGGGAGAGGACAAAACGGCTGACACCGAATTCTTTCGAGAGACTGTCCAGGGACAATTCCTTCGTGTAGTTGGCATCCAGATAGAGAAGCAGCCTCTGCTCCAGTTCCAGATCCTCCGTGCTTTTCCGGGTCTGCAGGGGGAGAGAGGGTAGGAGATCTGCCAAAAGGAGCGTCAGATACCCTTCCGCATAGATCTGCACATCAGAAGGAGTGGGACGATCTTTTTCCATGGAGGAAGCCAGAGCCTCGAGTCCCTGTAAGGCAATGTGGCTGTGCTCCGAGAGGGTGGAGATGGCAAAATCATTGCGTGAGGGTTTTTTATTCTGAAAAAAATGTCGGAAGGAATGACAGAAATCCGGCTCGAAGATACAGAGCAGATTCTGACCGGGTTCCACATGTTTTAAGCCGTGCATCTGGTTCGGAAAGACGAGGACACCCTGACCGGGAGTCAGCGGAAATTCCTGTTGTTCCACAGTGACCGTGGTGGAACCACTTAAGACATAGATCAGCTCCAGCTGTCTGTGAAGATGGACGGCGTAAGGATTATTATTGGACAGATACAGATAGAGTTGTTCTTTACGATTCTGATAAAAGAAACTCAAGGTGTTTTCCTCCTGCAACTTTTGTCACTATTATGACATTTATTCTATTGAAATGCAAGATTTGACACAAACTAATGGGAAATTGACACGCGATATGACGGAATATCTGCTATACTGATTTTATAGACAAACAGCGGCAAAAGGCTGTGGAATGGAGATACTATGGACAAGACGAAGATACATAAAATGTGGATCGCCGATCAGGGCGACGGCACCTATTCCAACCCGATCCTGTATACGGATTACTCGGACCCGGATGCCATTCGTGTGGGAGAGGATTATTTTATGATCGCTTCCAGCTTCTGTAATACCCCCGCGGTTCCTCTGTTACATTCCAAGGATCTTGTGAACTGGAAGGTCATCAATTACATCATGGATAAACTTCCCTTTGAATATTATGACAAGCCGGTACACGGCTGCGGTACCTGGGCACCTGCCATCCGCTTCCATGAGGGAACTTACTACGTATTTATTCCCATGCCGGATGAGGGGATTATGATGTGCAAGACCACAGACCCGTGGGGCAAATGGAGCGAGCCTGCTTATGTCAGAAAGGTAGTGGGCTGGATCGATCCCTGCCCTTTCTGGGATGAGGACGGCAAAGCTTATATGGTAACTGCTTTCGCCAGAAGCCGTATCGGCTTCAAGAGCATGCTGTATATGTCTCCCATCGAACCGGACTGCTCCGGAGTGCTGGATGACGGTCAGTTCATCTATGACGGTCATGCGACCCAGCCCACCATCGAGGGCCCGAAGCTGTATAAGAGAAACGGCTATTACTATATCTTCGCTCCGGCAGGGGGCGTGAAGCCTGGCTGGCAGACCGTACTGCGGTCGAAAAATATTTATGGTCCCTGGGAAGAGAAAATCGTCCTGCACCAGGGCAATTCCCCCGTCAACGGACCTCACCAGGGTGCCTGGGTGGATACGCCGGACGGACAGGACTGGTTCCTGCATTTCCAGGATGTGGGCAATGCGGGACGTATCGTACATTTACAGCCCATGCACTGGGAAAACGACTGGCCGGTGATCGGAGTAAATGCCGTGGACGGCTGCGGTGAGCCGGTACTGCGTTACAAGAAGCCGGAAGTGGGAGCTGCATATCCCATCGATACCCCGGAGGACAGCGATTTCTTCGAAGGAGATCGTTTAGGACTGCAATGGCAGTGGAATGCCAATTATAAAAAGGAATGGTACGACCTGAAAGACGGTCAGCTCCTTCTCCATGCACAGGCGGCGGATCCGAAGACACAGCTGTGCGACATCAGCAATCTGTTATTGCAGAAGTGGCCGGCACCGGAATTTTCTGTTACCACCTGTCTGCATCTGGAGCAGATGAAGGACGGCGATGTGGCAGGACTGGTATCGCTGGGCGGATGTTATACAGCACTTGCAGTTCAGAAAATACACGGCAAAATGAGCCTGCAGCAGCGCACCGGCAACTGGACGAAGGACGATGAAGTGCGCACCGGTCTAGGCGAATGGAACAGTGATGTCATTTATATCCAGATGAAGGTGGAGAAGGAGACTTACCGCACGTTCTACGTGGGAACCACGGAAGAAAATTTACAGCCTGTGGGACAGATGGTGGAAGCAACTCCGGGCCGCTGGGTCGGTGTCAAGGACGGACTGTTTGCCATCAACGAACAGGGTGCGGCTGGCGGTTCGGTGGCTGCGGATTATTTTGTATATCAGGAACTGTAACTATTTATAGGGCGAAGTAACCACTATGAGCAAATAACATGCAAGCATGTTATTCAGGAAAGCCTAGTAGAGGCGATTTTGCGAATGGGGTGCTGAATAGTTACTGAATCATAAAATTACATTTCTATTTACAATGCAATGACAATGTGCTATTTTGGCAGATGTTAATGTAAGGATAAAGGAATGATGTAAATTATGACGGAAGAGAAAACAATGTTATTTTCACAGGATGCATTGAAAAAATTATTGTGGCCGCTGATCATAGAACAGTTTCTGGCAATCGCAATGGGAATGGCTGACACAGTGATGGCGGCCAGCTGTGGAGAAGCCGTGGTATCCGGAATCTCCCTGGTGGACAGTATCTGTGTGTTATTGATCGGTCTGTTCACGGCCATGGCCAGCGGCGGTGCAGTTGTGGCGGCGCAATATATGGGACACGGAGATAAGGAAATGGTAGGCCGGGCCTCCAATCAGCTGTTTATAGCGGTTGGGGGTGTGGCCCTTCTGTTTATGACGATAGCGCTAATCTGGAACAGGGGATTGCTGGCATTGCTTTACGGAAATGTGGAAGCGGATGTCATGAGTGCTGCAAGAATTTATTTTTATATTGTGGCGGTGTCCTTTCCTTTTTTGGGAATTTATAACGGTGGTGCAGCTCTGTTCCGTGCGGTAGGAGATTCCAAGGTGTCCATGAAGGTGTCATTGGTAGCGAATCTGGTGAACGTAGTGGGAAATGCCATTTTGATCTACGGTGTTGGAATCGGTGCTGCAGGAGCGGCGCTGTCCACGCTTTTTTCCAGAGTATTGTCTGCGGTGCTGATCTTAATGCTTCTTAAGAAAAGTGACAAGATCATCATGAGCAATCATTGGCGTCTGGATACCAAAATCCTTGGGAAAATCCTGTATATCGGCGTACCGAACGGTCTGGAGAATAGCATTTTTCAGATTGGTAAGCTTCTGACCACCAGCCTGATCGCCGGATTTGGAATGGCAGCTACGACGGCAAATGCCGTAACAGGCAGCATTGCCAGCTTCCAGCAGATCCCTGCCAATGCCATCGGTGTGGCAATGATCACTGTGATCGGACAGTGCATCGGCGCAGGAGAAACAGAGCAGGCATTATATTATCTGAAAAAAATGATGAAAGTAGCATATGCCTGTATGATCCTGCTGGGAATTCCCATGATTATTTTTGCTCGACCGATCTGCGGAATCTATCATCTGAGTCCGGAGACAATGAAAATAACTGTTTTTCTGTTATGTTACAGCTGTGTATGTTGTATGCTGGTGCATCCGTTGTCCTTTGCACAGTCCAATGCACTTCGCGCTGCGGGAGATGTGAGATTTACCATGATCGTGGCGATCGCTTCCATGTGGCTCTGCCGTGTGGGCATGGCATATATCCTGGGACAGGGTCTGGGACTCGGCGTCATCGGCGTCTGGATCGCTATGACCATGGACTGGGTCGTACGGGCATTTTTGTTTACTAACAGGATACGGACGGGAAAATGGCTGAAGTATAAGGACCGGCTGGTGAAGTAAATCATGGTACTGTGCTAAAGTTTTACATTGACAGAATTTGTAATGTGTTTTAGCATGTTTTTATAGAAATAAAGTCGGGGTCAAGCATGTGGGCTTAGACCTTTTGATCCTGGCATCATAGAAAAATACATAAGCACATAAAGTGCAGAAATGAGGCAGAACATGAGCAAAAAGCCCTATGCAGAGCGTAATTTAAAATTCGAGACATTACAGTTACATGTGGGACAGGAGCAGCCCGATCCCGTGACCGGTGCGAGAGCTGTTCCCATTTATCAGACATCTTCTTATGTATTCCGCAACTGCGACCATGCAGCAGCACGCTTCGGACTGGAAGATCCCGGTGAGATCTACGGCCGTCTGGGCAACCCTACCCAGGGTGTCTTCGAGCAGCGTATTGCAGCATTAGAGGGCGGTACCGCAGCTCTGGCAGTAGCCAGCGGAGCGGCAGCTATCTGCTATACGATCCAGAACCTGGCAAAACAGGGAGATCACATTGTTTCTGCAAATAATATTTACGGCGGAACCTACAATCTGTTGGCGCATACCCTGGTGGACTACGGTGTGACCACTACTTTCGTGGCTCCTTCCGATTATGACAGGATCGAAGCAAGCTTTCAGGAGAACACCAAGGCGCTCTACATCGAGACTCTGGGCAATCCCAACTCTGATGTGGTAGACATTGAGCGCCTGGCACAGATCGCCCATGCACACAAGGTTCCTTTGGTAGTGGACAATACGTTTGCTACTCCTTATCTGGTACGTCCTTTTGAGTACGGCGCAGATATCGTGGTACATTCCGCAACCAAATTCATCGGCGGACACGGCACCAGCTTAGGCGGAGTGATCGTAGAGAATGGTAAATTTGACTGGGAGGGCAGCGGCAAGTTCCCTCATCTGTGCACTCCGAACCCCAGCTATCATGGTGTGACTTTCACCAAGGCAGCACCGGGCGCGGCTTTTGTGACCGCTATCCGTGCAATGCTCCTTCGTGATATGGGCGGCTGCATTTCCCCTTTCCATGCTTTTATTTTCTTACAGGGACTGGAGACACTGTCTCTGCGCGTGGAGCGTCATGTGGAGAATGCACTGAAGGTTGTACAGTATCTGAACAATCATCCGCAGGTAGAACGTGTGCATCATCCTTCCGTATCCACCGATCCGGAGCAGCAGGCATTGTATCAGAAATATTTCCCGAACGGAGGCGGTTCCATCTTCACCTTCGAGATCAAGGGCGGCAAGGAGACAGCGAAAAAGTTCTGTGATAATCTGGAACTGTTCTCGTTGCTGGCAAACGTGGCAGATGTGAAGTCTCTGGTCATCCATCCGGCTTCCACCACCCATGCACAGCTGTCTGAGGAAGAGCTGAATGAGCAGGGAATCTACAGCAATACGATTCGTCTGTCTATCGGTACGGAGAATATTGATGATATCATCGAGGATCTGGAAGGCGGTTTCCAGTCTGTTTAAGGAGAGACCATGCTTTCATTAGCTGTTTTCTATTTTGTATTTTTAGGAACAGAGTATCTGTTTGATAACCGGGTGGCGTTATATACGGATCCCACAGGAGTAGTGCTGGCGCAGAGCTATATTCTGGGAGTCAGTGCACTGGGTTTTCTGGCATATTCTCTGATAGAAAAATGGAAAAGCAAATCCGGGAATCCCACTGCGTTCAAGGCAGCGGGATTCTTCTTGCCGGTGCCGGTGATCGCAGGATATGTACTGCTGTTTGCCGGGACCGGGTACCGGGTACTATTGGGCAGCGGGTGTTTTCTGTTCCTGATACTGGGATATCTGGGCAGCAGGACACATTACCTGGCGGCACAGCTGCTTAGGGGAAGCAGGCATCCGGCGAAGACCGTGAGTGTGGCGTATGCCGTGGGGCTGTTCCTTCAGTTTCTGAACCACAATCTGTTGTGGGGAGAGACAGTGGAAGGTATCTTTCTGGCGGGAAGTTTTGTGATGCTGTGGGTACTGACTGTCGGAATGGCGCAGAATGCACTGCCAGGATACCACAGGAGACAGAAGGCAGAGGACGGAGAAACGGTGTCGGTGAAAAACGCGCAGGAAGGTGTTACTGCGGAGCAGATATCATGGAAGAATCCCCGGCTGGCAGGTGTGGCATTACTGGTGACGGTTGTTCTGATGACATGTATCTTCGCAACGCTTGACAACGCTGTGACCATGGCACATGCTGCAGGTACCATGGATATCGGTCAGTGGCCGAGACTGTTCTTAGCACTCAGCGGATTGCTGGCAGGAGTACTGTTTGATCTGAATAACGGAAGATATCGTGGACTGATCATGTATGCGGTGACGATCCTGTCGACTATCTGTGTGCTGATCATCGAAAGCGGCGGACCGTTTCTGCCGGGACTGCTGATCTTCTATGTGTCTGCGGGATTTTTCGTGGTGTTTTTCACGAACGGATTTCTCCAGCTGTCCTATCGCATGCAGGATGGCAGGCTATGGGCAGGTATGGGAAGAGCGGCGAACAATCTGGGCGCTGTGATCACAGGAGTAGCTTCCGTAAGCCTGCTGAATGGAGAAAATCATATCCTGACGGCAGTACTGGCGCTGGTATTGTTTGTACTGATCAGCGTGGCGCTGCTGTGGTATTATAGTTGTACGCAGATTGTAAAGGTTCCCGAAGAAATGGAAAGTCGCGAAATGTCCGCCGGTCAGAGTCGGCTGGAGAGATTTGCAAAATATTTTGATCTGACGGAACGGGAGCAGGAAGTGCTGCAGCTTTTGCTGCTGTCCGATGACGGCATGCAGGAGATCGCCGACAGCCTCTTTGTCTCACGCGCGATGCTCTATAGGCATGTTTCTGCGTTGAATGAGAAGACCGGCACCAGGAGCCGCATCGGACTGATCCAGTTCTACTACAACTGGGAAGAAGATAAGAAATAGCGAGAGAACTAGAAAGGCACGGCCCTGTGAGGGACTGTGCTTTTTTAATTCATAGGAAATTTCTTCCTATGAATTAAAAAAGCTCCTCAGGGATCGCACTGCGGCGGTTATGAAATATGTCGCAAAAGCGACCCGCCGCAGGCGGAGAATCTCGCAAGCGAGATTCTTTTTTATCGTGCGCCTTGCAGCGCACGTCGCGTGGGTATGAGAGGCGGATTGACGATGTGATACCCATGGAGCAGAGAAAGTGTGGGTATGAGAGATAGATTGACGATGTGATACCCACGGAGCAGAGAAAGTGTGGGTATGAGAGATAGATTGACGATGTGATACCCACGGAGCAGAGGAAGCGCGGGTATGAGAGACGGATTGACGATGTGATACCCACGGAGCAGAGGAAGCGTGGGTATGAGAGACGGATTGACGATGTGATACCCATGAACGCAGAAAATGCGTGGATTTGGCAGGTTGAGACAAATGTCAACTTGAAAAAAGTGGATGTTCTATGAGTATATATACATATATATACAAAAGGAGGACATGTGCAGATGACAAAGAACAGAAAATCGGTATTTCATTTTGGAGTTCCGTTTTTATGGATACTGGGAGTGATTTTTTTATCCATGATGTCGGTGAAGAGTGTTAAGGCGGGGGAAATTTCACCGGAATCGACGCCAACGCCGATCATGATGTTCCGACTGGATGGAGTATGTACTGATGAAATGGTATATGTAAAACTGAAGGGGGAAAGTGATTTTGCCACCTTGAAAGATCTGGTTGCTACTGGTAAGGTTATAAATACTAGCGAAAAACAATACAAGGTTGAAAATAGCATTACCAATGCATGGGTATATGTTAACTATGATCCTGCAAAACAAATGCTCCAGGGAGATATCCCGGGCACTTCTAAAGATACCGATACCGCGACCGAGGTGACACAGGCGAAGACCTATATAATTCAAGTGGATCCGATAATTCATACCATTACCTGGGGATATTCTGAGGAGCCTTACGGTGCAGATGCGTATCTGGAGAACGGCAGGGCAAAAGTGATTGCGATAGAAGGAGTCAGTGATTTTCATGATATCCCATTCGCAAATAATCCGGGCGATGACAAAGGTGGGCATATTGCGGCGGATGCCGGAAAAAAAGTGACCATTAAATTGATACCGGATTATGGATATCAGCTGTCAGGAGTACAATTAAACGGCGGTTTGAGAATAGAGCCGGATCCGGCTCAAATGTTTACTTTTACGTTTACTATGCCGAATACCAACGTTCATTTTAAAGGTATTTTTACAAAGACAGAAGATAAGACTGAAATCAAAACACAGAGTCAGAGCATATCGTCCGCATCCATCAGCAACGGCGCCAATGCAGCAGGAAGTGGTAATCTTCAGCTGACAGTTGCCGACAGTACCGGATACGATATGACGGCGGCACAACAGAAAGTGGCAGGAGCGGTATCGGCGCAGGCAGTGGAACTGGATCTGAAACAGCTCGTGGCCAAAGGGAATGGCACGAACTGGGAAACAAAGATTACGGAATTTACCAATCCGATTACCTTAAGCCTTGGAATCAACAAATACGATGCGAATTATGACTATGTAGTGGTGAGAGATCATAACGGAACTACCACTGCATTGCCTACGAAAGTGATCGATGGAAAAGTCACCTTCGAGACCAATCAGTTTTCTACCTATGTCATTGTGAAAAAGGAAAAGACGACCGCAGGTACCAGTACCGGTGGAAGCTCTCACGAGGATTCTAAAGGAAACGATAACAACAGTTCTGATGCACAGCCTGCTGCAACACAGGCAGTGACGCAGGAATTGGATGTAGTACCGAAGACGGGAGAAGGCATCGCAACTTATATAACGGAGATCATGTTACTTTTCGGGGGAATTCTTCTGATTACTATGGGAATCTTACTTCAGAGAAAGCGCGGATAAAAAAGCATTAGGAAATCTACCTTGCAAAACGGAAAGAAGTTCAGTATAATAGGAACGAAAACCAAAAACAGTCAGCTGAAAGGCCGCAGTAATGCGGCTTTTCTAAGATATGTAAGTTAGCACAAACTAACCACATAAGTCTATACAGTGGTTAGACAAAACTAACAAAAAAGAAATGGCAAAAATGCAAGGAAGTGAGAGATGTCCATGAAATACAAGATTGAGAAGAACACCGTACAGGAGACACTGATCATCCCGCTTTATTCCCGGAAGCTATGCTCGGAGTTGTATCCGAACCTATATCGGGACGAGATGGCGGTACACCTGATTGACCAGATCGACTATGACTTTTCACAGGTGGAGAAAAAATCCCACGGCCTGATGCAGCGTTTCGGTTCGCTGGAGGTTGCCATGCGGCAGAATGACCTTGCGTGGGAGGTACAAAATTACCTGGCAGACCATCCTGATGCAGCGGTGGTCAATTTGGGCTGTGGACTTGACGGTACCGGCAGAGCCTGTGACAATGGCAGCTGTAAAATTTACAATCTGGATTTCCCGGATGTTATCGCCGTACGCAGTCAATTACTGCCTGCTGGGAACCGTGAGGAAAATATTCCCTGCAATTTGAATGATACGGAATGGTTTACCAAAATCGACGCGTCCGAAGGGGCGATTTTCTTTGCCTCCGGAGTATTCTATTATTTTCTGACGGAGCAAGTCAGGACGCTGGTACAGGCAATGGCTGACAGTTTTCCCGGTGGTGTGCTGGTATTTGACGCGGCGAACCGGACAGCGGTTAAGATGATAGCAAAGACATGGCTAAGGAGCGCTAAAATTCAGGATGTGGGTGCGTATTTTGCGGTTTCGGATGCGAAAAGTGAGCTTTCCACGTGGGACAGCAGATTGCAGGTCACAAGCCGTGGCTATATGCTGGGCTACAATGATCTTCGAGACCCTTCCGTCAGCGGATTATTCCGCTTCCTTGCCAAGACCGGTGACAGAATCATGAAGATGCAGATCGTAAGGATCCGTTTTGGTCAGAAGTGAAATGGCAGGAATTAGAAAGTGCCTCTTGACAAATACCCTGTGGGGGTATATCTTGTAACTATACAAGATACCCCTGTGGGGTATTTTGCATAACTGCAACAATTAGTCCTTCTATATACATTGAACGCTGTTATGTGATCGGAGGACAATAAAGAATATGTGGGCATTTAGAAAAAATAGCAGGAACCGGCTTCAGAATGGGAGAAAGTATGGCAGAACAATTAAAAGAAAAATTAGAAGAGAAGGGTATGGAATGCTGTCATTGTCATCAGAAAGCAACACCTCGCTCTGAAAAAGAAAGAAAACAATTACAGAACCGTTTAAGCCGCATGACGGGACAACTGAACGGTATCAGCCGGATGTTGGAAGAGAACCGATACTGCGGAGATATCCTGACGCAGGTAGCTGCGGTGGAGAGCGCCCTTCAGGCTTTTGGCTATGCGATTCTGAAGGAGCATATGGAGACCTGCGTGGTGGAAGAGATCCGGAAGGGAAATACTGCTATCGTAGAGGAAGCAGTGGATCTGGTGAAAAAATTGAAATAAGTAGAGGCATGACTGCAGATAATACTGTAAATTCGTGCGGTAAGGCACTGAAAATAACAGAAACTTTGCAGGTTATGGAAAGGCAAGGTTATTTTTATGAAGGAAAGATATCATGTTACGGGAATGTCCTGCTCTGCATGCTCTTCGCATGTGGAAAAGGCAGTCAATAAACTGGAAAATGTGGAAAAAGCATCCGTGAATCTGTTGACAGAGACCATGGATGTGACCTATGACGAGACGAAGATCACTTCGACGGAAATCATTGATGCTGTGGTGAAAGCAGGCTACGGTGCTTCGGTAATGACCGAAGGCAGTGCGGCAGGTGCCGGCGGACGGAGCACTTCCGGGAATGCGGGAAGTACAGGAAGGTCCGCAGCCGACGGCAAGCAGGAATTGCAGCAGAAGCTGGATGCGGACGCAAGAGCCATGAAATGGCGGCTTGGAATCTCCATCGGATTCCTGATTCCGTTAATGTATGTGTCCATGCATCATATGTTCAAGGAATGGTTCGGGATTCCGGTCCCTGCATTTATCGTGAATACCCTGCACGGCAATGCGAATGCCATGAATTTCGCACTGACACAGTTTTTACTGTTGTTGCCGATTCTGTATGTGAACCGGAAGTTTTTCTCCGTAGGATTTAAAACCCTGGCGCACCATAGCCCAAACATGGACAGCCTGATCGCACTGGGATCCGGCGCGGCGCTTGTGTACGGCATTTTCGCAATGTACCGGATCAGCTATGGATTAGGCTACGGCGACATGGCAGTAGTAGAACATTATTCCCACGATCTGTACTTTGAATCCTCCGGTACCATCCTGACCCTGATCACCGTGGGAAAATATCTCGAGAGCCGATCCAAGGGCAAGACCAGTGAAGCTATTACCAAGCTGATGAATCTGGCTCCCAAGGTGGCAATCCTCGTGACGGAAGACGGACAGGAGAAGGAGGTGCCTACGGAGAGCCTGCAGAAAGGCGATATATTCCTGGTAAAACCCGGAAGTCTGGTGCCGGTGGACGGTATCGTGCTGGAGGGTAATTCCAGTGTGGACGAAGCGGCTATCACAGGAGAGAGTGTTCCCGTGGAAAAACAGGCAGGCGATCATGTGGTCTCTGCTACCGTGAATAAAGCGGGCTTCTTAAAATGCCGTGCGGACCGTGTCGGCGATGACACCACGCTGGCGCAGATCATCCGCCTGGTGGAAGAAGCCAGTGCCAGCAAGGCTCCGATCGCACAGCTGGCAGATAAGGTGGCAGGGGTCTTCGTGCCTACGGTCATTACCATTTCACTGATCACACTGGTCGTATGGCTGCTAAACGGCGCCACTGCGGAATTCGCTATTTCCACAGCCATTGCCGTACTGGTGATTTCCTGTCCCTGCGCGCTGGGACTGGCAACACCCGTGGCTATCATGGTGGGTACCGGCGTAGGAGCAGGTAATGGTATCCTGATCAAGACCGGGGAAGCCTTACAGCAGGCTAAGGAGATCGACACCGTGGTACTGGACAAGACCGGAACCATCACAAGCGGCAAGTTAAAGGTAGAAGAAGTAGGCGGTTATCAGAGTGATTTCCCTGCGGATGCCATGATGCAGATCACGGCGGCACTGGAGAAAAAAAGTGAGCATCCGCTGGCAGAGGCGGTAGTGGAATATGCGGAAAGCTTCCGGCTGACAATTCCGGAGATCATGGATTTCAAGGCAACCTTCGGGCGTGGTGTGGAGGGTGCGCTGGAACAGGATTTTGCTGCGCAGGAGTTCTTGAAAAAAGATGGACCGACTGCAGTGTTTTATGCAGGAAAATTTGATGAAAAAAATACGGGAAATTCTGTCGGAACAGAAAATGGCACAAACGATGCCGCAACAATGACAAAAGGAAGTTCAAACCCTGCGGAAAGGTTACAGAGAAAAGTTATCATTCCTGCAGGCACGAAATTCTATGTGGGCAATCTTGCATTTCTGCAGGAGAAGAATATTATTTTGCCGGATGGGGCGTTAGACGCCCTGAACCGGATGGCGGACGAAGGTATGACACCGCTTCTGGTAGCAATGGATGTAAACTTCCAGGAAGTAAACTTCCGGGAAGGAGGCTCTCAGGAAGCTTGCATCCAGAAATCTTGGCCCAAGGAAACAGGATTCCTTGGAATCATCGGTGTAGCGGATACGGTCAAAGCTACTTCCTATGAAGCAATTCAGGCATGGGAGAAGATGGGTGTGAAAGTCATCATGCTGACCGGTGATAACAGACGAACCGCAGAAGCGGTACGGGAAAAACTCGGAATCTCCGAAGTCGTGGCGGAAGTGCTGCCGCAGGATAAGGAGAAGAAGGTCAGTGAGTTAAAGCGTCAGGGACACAAGGTGGCAATGATCGGTGACGGTATCAACGATGCTCCCGCACTGGCGGCAGCAGATGTCGGAATGGCGATCGGTGCCGGCACAGATGTAGCGATGGAGAGTGCGGATATCATCCTGATGAAGAATGATCTCCGGGATGCGGTGACTGCTATGAAACTGAGCCGTTCCGTAATCCGGAATATCAAAGAGAACCTGTTCTGGGCGTTTTTCTACAACTGCATCGGTATCCCTCTGGCAGCAGGTGTGTTGTATCCGGCATTCGGAATCCGCTTAAATCCCATGTTCGGTGCGGCGGCTATGAGCTTGAGCAGTATCTTCGTCGTGGGAAATGCCCTGCGGCTGAGAGGCTTTAAGAGTGGATTCACCCCGCTGAAAAAAGGAGTACCGGAAGCAGCCCGTAAGGAAATAGAGATAACGCATGCAGCTGCGGAGGAAGAACAGTGCATACTGAAAGCCCCCGCAGAGCAAAATAACAGACAAGATGTAAAGCAGGAGAAAGAGAGGACAAACACAATGACAAAAGTAATCAGTATCGAAGGAATGATGTGCAACCACTGCACCGGAACCGTACAGAAGGCACTGGAGGCAGTAGAAGGCGTGAAAGCCGTTACCATGAGCCTGGAGCAGAAAAACGCTACCGTGGAACTGGCTTCCGATGTGTCAGATGAGGTATTGACCAAGGCTGTGGTGGACGCAGGATATGAAGTGAAGGGCGTTACTGCAAAATAAGGCTGCCCTTTGTTGTCGGATAGGAATAGCAAATGATGAAAAAATGGCGCCGCCACCGTGTTGCGGTCTGCTTTATGAGCAGACGGAATGCGGTGACAGCGCCATTTGGGTCTATAGCGAAAAAAGTGCTTTCCAGATACTTTTTTTATGTAGATATCATAGATTTTTGTGCGCGGTGGGTCTATACAGAAAAAATATCATTTTAGATACTCATATCATGAAAAATGAGTATCTGGAGAGCAAATTTTTTTCTATAGACCCAAAGTGAATCTTCTGGAGTGATATTATGGCAGAAAAGGGGATCAGAAAACAAGATTTTTCTGCATAGACCCATGACTGATATCTCTTTATAATCATGCACGTCTGTTGTGAAATAGCGTAAGTGAAAGTGTATCGATCAATTGCATCATGGAAAATGCAAAGGGGAAATTATGCATTTTCGAAAGATTCTATATAAAGTTTATACTTTCTTAATTGATTTTCCTACGCTATGTGTTATATTAACTATAGAACAGATGAAACAAGAGAGATTTTAAGATTGTGGAATCTGTCTGACGAAGGCGCGGACAAAGGAATTGGAATAAAACAATTCAAACAAATCAGTTCATCGTCTAAGAAATTAATGTGAAAAACAAAATTGTAACACCTTAGTGAGGAGGCGAACGATTATGAATATTGATAAATTTACACAGAAATCCATAGAAGCCGTCAACGGCTGTGAAAAGCTCGCCATGGAATATGGCAACCAGGAGATTGAGCAGGAGCATCTGCTGTACAGTCTGCTGACGTTGGATGACAGCCTGATCTTAAAGCTTGTGGAAAAGATGGAGATCCAAAAGGATCATTTTGTAAACCGTGCAAAACAGGCTCTGGAGAAAAGAGTAAAGGTGCAGGGTGGTCAGCCTTATGTCGGTCAGTATCTGAACAAGGTACTGGTCAGCGCATCAGATGAGGCAAAGCAGATGGGAGATGAATATGTCTCCGTTGAGCATCTGTTCCTTGCCATGATCAGGAATCCCAACAAGGAGATCGCCGAGATCTGGAAGGAATACGGCATCACAAGAGAGCGTTTTTTACAGGCTCTGTCTACCGTAAGAGGCAACCAGAGAGTTACCAGTGACAATCCGGAGGCTACTTATGATACTTTGGAAAAATACGGTCAGGATCTGGTGGAGAAAGCGAGAAACCAGAAGCTTGATCCTGTCATCGGACGAGACAGCGAGATCCGTAACGTGGTACGTATCCTGTCCCGTAAGACGAAGAACAACCCTGTACTTATCGGTGAACCCGGTGTCGGTAAGACCGCCGTGGTGGAAGGCCTGGCACAGCGTATTGTAAAAGGTGATGTACCGCAGGGACTGAAGGACAAGAAGATCTTCGCACTGGATATGGGAGCACTGGTAGCCGGTGCAAAATACAGAGGTGAATTTGAGGAACGTCTGAAAGCTGTACTGGATGATGTGAAGAACAGCGATGGACAGATCATTCTGTTCATTGATGAGCTGCATACCATTGTTGGTGCCGGTAAGACAGATGGCGCTCTGGATGCAGGCAATATGTTAAAACCTATGCTGGCCCGTGGTGAACTGCACTGTATCGGTGCTACCACACTGGATGAATACAGACAGTATATTGAAAAAGATGCCGCTTTGGAACGGCGTTTCCAGCCGGTTATGGTAGAAGAACCCACCGTGGAGGATACGATTTCTATCCTGCGTGGACTGAAGGATCGTTACGAAGTATATCATGGTGTTAAGATCATGGATAATGCGCTGGTAAGTGCAGCCGTACTTTCCAACCGTTATATCACCGACAGATTCCTGCCGGATAAGGCGATCGACCTGGTGGATGAAGCCTGCGCCCTGATCAAGACCGAGATGGACAGTATGCCTACGGAGTTGGATGAACTGCAACGTAAGGTGACACAGCTGGAGATCGAGGAGACTGCTCTGAAAAAAGAGGATGACCGGATCAGTAAGGAACGTCTGGCTGATCTGCAGAAGGAACTGGCAGAGTTAAAGGATCAGTTCAATACGAGAAAAGCACAGTGGGATAACGAGAAGGCATCCGTAGATAAGCTTTCCAAGCTGCGTGAGGACAGAGACCGTATCAACAATGAGATCCAGATCGCAGAGCGGGAAGGAGACTATGAGAAAGCGGGCAGATTAAAATACAGCGAACTTCCTGCACTGGAGAAACAGCTGGAGCAGGAGGAAAATAAGGTCGGCGAATCGGATATGTCTCTGGTGCATGAAAAGGTATCGGAGGAAGAGATCGCAAGGATCATTTCCCGCTGGACCGGTATCCCGGTAGCCAAACTGACCGAGAGTGAGCGTAACAAGACCCTTCACCTTGACGAAGAACTGCACAAGCGTGTGGTAGGACAGGACGAAGGCGTGACCAAGGTTACTGAAGCCATCATCCGTTCCAAAGCCGGTATCAAGGATCCCAGCAAGCCCATCGGTTCCTTCCTGTTCTTGGGACCTACCGGTGTAGGTAAGACGGAGCTGGCGAAAAGTCTGGCATCAGCATTGTTTGACGATGAGAACAACATGGTCCGTATCGATATGAGCGAATACATGGAGAAATATTCTGTCTCCCGTCTGATCGGTGCGCCTCCCGGATACGTAGGATACGAAGAGGGCGGTCAGCTGACCGAAGCTGTCCGGAGAAAACCTTACAGCGTGGTATTGTTTGATGAGATCGAAAAGGCACATCCGGATGTATTCAATGTACTGTTACAGGTACTGGATGATGGGCGTATCACCGATTCTCAGGGGCGTACTGTAGACTTCAAGAATACCATACTGATCATGACATCCAACATCGGCGCAAGCTATCTGTTGGACGGTATCAACGAAGACGGAACCATCAAGCCGGAGGCAGAGGCAGCAGTCATGAACGATCTGCGTGCTCATTTCCGTCCGGAATTTCTGAACCGTCTGGATGAGACGATCCTGTTCAAGCCTCTGACCAAAGATAATATCGGCGGTATCATTCATCTGATCATTGCCGATCTGAACAAGCGTCTGGAGGATAAGCAGTTGACGATCCGTTTGTCGGACGAGGCTATGCAGTACATTGTGGATAACGCGTATGATCCGGTCTATGGTGCACGACCTCTGAAACGTTATATTCAGAAGTATGTGGAGACCCTGGCTGCCAAGATGATCCTGGCAGATCAGGTGGAGGAGGGCGATACCATCGTCATTACCGTAGAGGACGATAAGCTTTCCGCCAAATGTGAGAAAGGCTCTAAAAATAAATAAACAGTAATACGAAAAGCGAAAGTGGCAGACTTGTCATTTTCGCTTTTTTCGTTTAAGATGTATAGTAATAATATTTTAAAAGCGAGGTTTTTTTATGATACCACAGGATCCGGCCATGTTATTAAGCTTTATCAATCTGAAACTCCGTGACTACTACGGAAGCCTGGAGCAGCTCTGCGATGATCTGGATGTGAAGGAACAGGAGATCAGGGATAAGCTGGCATCCATCGATTATCATTACAATGAAGAGAGGAATCAGTTTGTATAATACAACCAACAGTCTTACAGGGAAAAAGGGAACCAGATGTCTGATCTGCACCGGCTGCGGCAGATGTCCCGGAGTGATCCGGGGGATGCAGGTGGTGACGGAAAAGCTGGAGCTTCCTCCGTTATCTTTACAGAATCAGGAAGGTATCCGGCTGATGACAGTGGATATCGGAACGACTACCATTGCTATGCAGCTCTATGATGCAGACGGTAAAGTAGTGGACAGTTTTCCGAGTGTGAATCCACAGGTCAGCTACGGTGCCGATGTACTCTCACGGATAGAGGCGGCAAGGGATCCGGGGAAAGCAGCGGATATGCAGAAAAAAGTCCTGGACCTCATTGAAAAGGGAGCGCAGCGTTTTTCCAAAAAGCTGCAGGAGAAGGAGTCTATACAGATGGTCATTGCGGCGAATACCACTATGACCTATCTGCTGATGGGCTGGGATCCGGCAGAGCTGGGCAGGGCACCTTTTCAGGTAAGTCATTGCGGAGCTGTGGACACGCAGATCGCAGGCATTTCCTGTCATATCATTCCCGGATTGTCTGCTTTTGTCGGCGGGGACATCACAGCAGGAATACTGGCCTGTCAAATGTTGGAGCAGGAGGAGCCCATGCTGCTCATCGATCTGGGTACCAACGGTGAGATGGCGCTGGGGAACAGACAGAAGCTGTATGCCTGTGCCACGGCGGCCGGACCTGCCTTCGAGGGCGGGGCAAACCGTGGTATCTGGGGCGCGGATATGGTGAAATTGTTACAAAAGCTTCTGGAAGAAGGACTGATGGATCGGCAGGGACTGTTAAAGGAACCCTATTTTACGAAGGGAATCCGTATCGGAGATGTACTTGTCACGAAAGAAGCCGTGCGTGCGGTACAACTGGCGAAGGGAGCCATTGCCGCAGGCATAGAGATCCTGACGGAAAGCTATGGAATCAGACTTTCGGATATTTCCAAGGTAGTGCTGGCAGGAGGCTTTGGCTATTACCTGGATCCGAAGGCAGCTGCAGCCATCGGACTGCTTCCGAAGGAACTGACAGATCGTACCGTGACCGGCGGCAACACGGCACTTAGTGGTGCTGCACTGGTGGGAAACAGGATACTGACCGGACAGCTGCGAGCATGGGATGATCTGCGCAGATGGCACGAATTACAGATTCAGATATTGAATCTGGCGGAGCAGGTAAAATTCACAGAAACATTCTTGAAAAAGATGGATTTTTGTTAAAATTGCGCAAAAAAATATAACAAAAGGCATAAAATGTTGTTTTATTATAGCAAAAATTATGGTATACTTCTTAATATGATTACATGTACCGGAGGATATTGTATGAGTACGAATGTTGAGAAACCAAAAAAATCTCTTTTTGCGGGAAAAAAAGAGAAAGCTTCCAAAAAGAAGCCAAAACCTGAGAAAAAGGTAACAAAAGTACCGAAGGATAAGGCTGTAAAGACAAAGACACCGAAGAAGACATCCGGCAGGAGTGGGAAAAGCTCCAAACTGTTCAGTATACGCAATAAGATCGTAGTATGTTTCCTGGTGCCGATCGTGTTCATGATCATTATCGGCATTTCGGCATACCAGAAGTCTGCGGAAGGCTTAAGTGAGAAATATACGGATTCCACGTTACAGACTGTGCGCATGGCGACAGAATACTTGGACATGACTTGTGATTTTATCCGTTCCGAGGGTTTGAAATATGCGTATGACGATGATCTGCGGAAATATTTCCTGGGAATGTTCGAGGATAATCCGGTAGACAAACTGAATTTCCTGACATCCACGAAATCGAATCTGTTATCAGTGCAGACGTCCAACCCATTCATCAGCCATATGCACATTATTCCCAAGGAAGGTGTGGGACTTTTGTCTACTAAGCTTTCTTCCGGTGTGGATGGATTCCTGGATGAATATAAGGAGTCGGTAGCTTCCGGCGAAGGCAGAAGAAGCATCCCACAGTGGATCGACAGCCATCCGGTGCTGGATGAAAAGGTAAAAGAGACGCAGCAGGACTACATATTGTCTTTCCAGATGATGAGCCAGTCTAACAATGCCTGCGTTGTTATTGACATGAAGCCTTTGGCTATTACGAACTTTTTGAAGGAGATCGATATCGGTGATGACAGTATCATCGGATTTATCACTCCGAGTGGAAGAGAACTGGTAGTGGAGCAGCTGGAGGATGGTGAAGAGAGTACTCTGGCTGAGGATGAGAAAGTATTCGTCGATCAGGAATTTTATAATGGGGTAATGGAGCAGGCAGTATCGGATTCCGGCACTGCGGAAGTGGAGTTCCGTGGAGAAAAATACCTCTTTATCTATAGTCGCAGTGCGGAAGTGGGCTTTACCACCTGTGCACTGGTGCCTATGCGTGTGGTGACCAGCCAGGCTATGGAGATCCGTAATATGACCATTGGACTGGTGCTCCTGGCATGTGTGATCGTGGTGATCGTGGGTATCTTTATTACTGCCGGTATTGAGAATAACATGAAACGAATCTCCAGAAAGTTCGGTGATGTTGCACAGGGCGATCTGACCGTGACGGTATCTGCCAAGGGACATGATGAGTTCCAGGATCTGGCAGGATCTGCGACCAATATGATCACGAATACCAAGAAGCTGGTAAATCAGGTAAGCAATGCCACCGGAGAACTGGAAGTATCCGCACAGAATGTAGGACAGGCTTCCGAATTGATCCATGAGTATTCCCAGGATATTACCAGAGCCATCGGAGAGATCAACGAAGGCATGGAAGAACAGTCCAGACATGCACAGGAATGTGTGGAGAAGACAGATGTCCTCTCCAATGAAATGCAGGAAGTAAGCCGCGTGGTAGAACGTGTTGAGAAACTGGTGGATGAGACCGAGGGTATGATCAACAAAGGAATGGAGATCGTACAGGTACTGGGTGACAGAGCCGGTGAGACGACCAAGATGACTGCAAAGGTAAGTGACAGTATCGAATCTCTTCGTAAGGAATCCGCGATCATCAACAGCTTTGTCGGTACGATCACGGAGATCACGGAGCAGACGAATCTGCTGTCCCTGAATGCTTCCATTGAGGCCGCCAGAGCGGGAGAGGCCGGAAGAGGTTTCGCTGTGGTAGCGGAAGAGATCCGCAAGCTGGCAGATGATTCCGCCAAGGCAGCCGGTGAGATCAGCAATAATGTTGCGAACATTACTGCACAGACGCAGAACAGTGTAGACAGTGCAAGCCAGGCACAGGCGATGGTAGAGCTTCAGACCAAGGCAGTGGACGAGGTAATTGCAGTATTCCGTGAGATGCAGGCTCGCATGGGACAGCTGATCGAGGGATTGAAGGATATTGCAGCAAGTACAGAAAAGGCTGATGGCGAACGTAGTGCAGCGGTAGCAGCAGTGAAGAATATTTCGGATATCATCGAAGAGACTGCGGGAAGTGCCGAGACTGTTAATGATGTGGCTAATAAGTTGCTTGCGCATGTAGAGAAGCTGAGCGATACGGCAAGTGCACTGGATGAGAATATGGAAGGCCTCAAGAACGAGATTTCTGTATTCAAGATTTGATGACAGACATAGAACAGAAAGGAACTTTGGAGTTTGTGCTCCGAAGTTCCTTTTTTGCTGCGAGGAATTGCCGTTTGTCCGGATGCATATATTTTCTGTGAAAGCAGTAAGCGGATGGATGAAAATGAAAAAAACGCTGGTGGGAATTCTGGTTTTTGATATGATCATGGGAATGTTATGCCTGTGGGCCGGAGGAAAACGTCAGGATACTACAGCACCTGCTTCGCAGGAAGTATCGACCGGGAAGATCGCCGAAGAGGAAGATGTGGCGAAAAAGATTGCGCTGACGTTTGATGACGGTCCGCATCCGAGGTATACGGAACAGCTTTTGGATGGTTTAAAAGAACGAAATGTGGTGGCGACTTTTTTTGTGACCGGGGAGAACGCACAGAATTATCCCAATATTATCCGGAGAGAACAGGAGGAAGGACATCTGATCGGAAACCATACGTACAGTCATATCCAACTCACCTCCGGGAACAGGGAAACGTTCCGGGAGGAACTGGTAAAGACCAATGAGATCCTGGAAAATATTACGGGGGAAAAGGTGAGCTTCGTTCGTCCGCCCTATGGAAGCTGGGACAAAAGCTTTGAAAAAGAATTAAATATGTTCCCGGTGCTGTGGAATATTGATCCACTGGACTGGTGCTCCCACAATGCAGAGTGTATTGCGGCAAAAGTGGTGGAAAAGGCCGGAGACGGTGATATTATTCTAATGCACGATTATTATGATACTTCTGTGACTGCCGCACTGGAAGTGGTGGATGTTTTGCAGAAACGTGGATTCCAATTTGTAACAGTGGAAGAAATATTGTTTGACTGAAAGCTTCCAGTGTGCGTATAATTGTCATGGTATTACAGATGAGTTTAGAAACTGAGAAAGAAAACCTATGATAAAAATAGCATTTTGTGATGATGATCTGTCGGTACTGAGAGAACTTGGTGCGCTGATGGACAAGTATCGGGTAGAACGGAATCAGAATATTGTATATGCCTCATTTAACAGTCCCCTGGAGCTGCTGACGGAAGTGGAGAGAGGAACGAGGCTGGATATTATTTTTCTGGATGTGCTGATGCCTGCGCAGAACGGTATCAGTACGGCCATGGAAATCCGGCAGTATGATACTTCGGTAAAGATTATCTATCTGACATCTTCGGCAGAGTATGCTGTGGATTCTTATTCGGTAGGTGCTTATTTCTACCAGTTGAAGCCTATCTGGCAGGAAAGTTTTTACCGCCTGATGGATTCTGTACTTTCGGAATGCCACAAAGATAAGGAAAATAGCTTGATCCTGCGCAGCAGAACCGGAATCACCAGACTGGATCTTGACCGGTTGCAATATTGTGAGGTGATGGGACGGACACTTTTGTTCCACCGCAAGGACGGAGAAGTACTGGACAGTATCGGCAGATTGGATGATCTGTGCGAACAGTTGAAAGATTACGAACAATTTGTCCGCTGCCACAGGTCCTATCTCATCAATATGGATTATGTGCAGAATATTTCCAGTAAGACCATCACCATGACAGATGGCATACAGATTCCGATCCCTCATGGAAAATATTCGGAATTAAAAGATAAATTTTTTGATTATTTCTTTCGTAAAAACCAAACATTTTTAGCATAGATGGAACTGCGAGACGACCGGAGAGTATTTCTCCGGTCGTTTCATTACATATTTGGGTCGATTGGTGTCATAAAGAGTCTAAAACAGGTAAAATACAGTACAATATATTCAGACAACAGAAAAATGTTGTAAGAAGGAGGAAATATATTATGAAGAACAAAACTTTTGCATGTGTGATGGGACTGGTACTGGCATTGTCTCTGACAGCCTGCGGTGAGGAAGAGGTAATTGTGGAGAACACCAACGAAGAAGTGTCTGTAGAAGTACAGACCCAGGAAACAACAGAAGCTCCCACAGAGACTGTAGCAGAGACAGGTACAGAAGCGGAGGGCGGTCCCCTGTTACAGGTGGCAGTTATGGAAATCCCGGATCTGAGTGGTACGGAATGGAACTTTGCTGGCGGTATGATCGATGGTGTTGAGATGGAAGAAGAGGATCTGAACGCAACACTGGAGACTTATGGCGGTACCTTACAGCTTGTATTTGGTGAAGACGGTGCAGTTACCATGGTACAGGGCGGCGGAAATGCAGAAGGTACTTATGAGTATTCCGATGACAACACAGCTATCAAGATGACACTGGATTTTGGTGGAACAGAGATTACCTATGCCGGATTTTTGTCTGAGGTGGGAGATACTGTAACACTGATCGCTATGTCTGATATGAATGGTTATGACGGCCTTTATTTTGTACAGTAAGATGCAAGCAGAAATTTTGAGAGAGTAGAAGAAATGAAAAAGGGAGGGAAGAAGTAACGATGGAAATTATAATTATCGTATTGCTGCTTGCCTCCCTTTTTGGTGTCTGGCTCGTATCGGTGCGGTGTAAGCTGGAGCTACAGGAAGAAAATATCCGGAATGCCATGCAGCAGACACTGGTACAGCTTTCCGCAGAACGGGAGGCTCTGGAAGCATTGGCGGAGCTTCTCGGACATACCATGGATGCAGAGAATTTGCGGAAAATGAAATTTACTTCGGAGAGTGCACAGAATGCCGAAATGACCGGGATGCCGGAGTGGATAGCAGAACAACAGAGAGAATTATTGAGAGTACAGAAAAATATTGCAGAGATCTCGGAAACCATGCCTCTTTTACAGGTACATGAGACTTATCAGAAATACTGGAAGGCAGCAAAAAGTTATGAACATATGGTGAAGACCAGTGAACTGATCTATAACGATTCCGTGGAAAACTACAATTGTATGCTTCACAGAATACCGGATCGTATCGCAGCGGGGATCTGCGGATTTCACCGGAAAAAATTAATTGAGATCATGTGATCCATATACATTCTTAAGGAGGGTAAAACGATGGGATTATTTACAAACAACAAAAAGTTATGTCCGATCTGCGGAAGTCCGACACCGAGACTGCTGGCTTCAGCGGTGGAGGGGCAGAATCTCTGTAAGGAGTGTGCAGCCAAGATCGATCTGCCGGATGGCGTGTTCAATTCCATGACGCTGGATGATTTCCGGGAATATATCAAGTGTTATGATGCCAATAAGCCTCTGCGTGACAGTTTCACGGAGACTTACCGTTATGACTTCGGCTTTTTCAAGGGCAGTCTGCTGCTGGATATGGATCATCAGCTGCTGCGGCTGGGAGTCGTTGACACGGCATTTGCATTGGAGCCCTCCGACATTAAGTCCTTCCGTATTCTGGAGGACGGCGAGGTATTGTACGAAGGAGAAAAGGGGAACTTCCGGAGCTACAAGAGTGGTATCAAGGAACGTTTAAATGAGTTAAAGCCCAGGATCGACGAATACAGAATGCTGCGTCATCAGTATGAGATGATGGAGGAAATGCGTCGTAATATGGAGGACAGCAGAAGAGACGATAATGGCAGAAGAGACGATCCGGATTACAGAGACCGCATGACCGAGCCGGATTTCAATATTCCGAATCCGGTAGAGAAATTCGCTGTGGAGATCACGCTGGAGCACCCTTACTGGAAGAGCTTCTATAAGGAGACGGGAGCTCCAAAGTTTAATTCCAATCAGCCCAGCACCATCGATTATCTGAATGATTATACCCAGAAGACGGAGGAACTGCATGCACTGGCACAGAACCTGATGCAGATCATCGATCCCCAGGTACAGGAACAGGTAATAGATCCCCACGCCTCAACCCAGAGTACGCAGAGTGCACCGCAGGCCGCACCCGTACAGGCAGAGGATCCCACCGTGGTACTGCCTAAGTATAAGGCGCTGCTGGATGCAGGTGTCATTACAGCAGAAGAATTCGAAGCCAAGAAGAAACAGCTGCTGGGACTGTAAACCAGGTATTATAAGAATACGGATTGGAGAAAACAGATGAAAAAGATATTACAGAGAATCGGACTGTTAGCAATGGCAGTGATGCTGCTGTGGGGCTGGCAGGGAATGGAAGCGAAGGCGGCAGTAACCGACGATACTATAAACTGGCTACGACAAGGAGTAAACTTAAGTGAGTGGGATTTTACATATGATCCTGATCATCATTACACGCTGAGTTATGGTATGGGCGTCGGCTATGGAACTGGGTGCAATACTCCTTACAATCAACATCATTATGTTATTTACATAGAGCCGGAGGATGGATATTGTTTTGCAACAAATGCGCCTACGGTTACTGCAAACATAAGGGACACGGAGGGAAACGTGACACAAACGATTACGTTGAATCCAATTGGAAGAAGCAGTGCAACAACCGGCTATGGATATGAAGTGTGTAGTTTGATCGGTAAGAGGGGAAATCTAGATTTGCGTGTAAAAGCTGACAACCTGGATCTGAGCACAAAGTTTATAGAAAATGAAGGCTTGCTTCCCAATGATACAACCAGTTATTTTTCTATTTATACAGGATGGAATTCGCTGTATGACTTTGTGACAAATCAGAGCATATCCTATCATATTACGAATGCAGCAGGTGATAATGTAGATCCTTTGTTTAACGTAGAAGTGTCTGATTATACCGGCAACAATGGAGAAAAGGTTGGACAAGGTGTAAAGGTAAGCTATCAGACATCGGATTGTGCTCCGTCCGGAAAATATACCATGACGGTTACATTGACCTATGATGATATAGTTCCTTCTCCCCGGAAGGAGGTTACCAGCTTCGAATTTACAGTAGGTGAACCAGAGGTAAAAGTATCAGAGACAAGTGCGGAAGCACCAAAAGATATCTACAAAATCATTGAAGGCGTCAAGAGCACCTGGAACGGCAGCACCACCGAGGGTCTGACCATCCGTGGCGACGGTGATTTTGCTAAATTTGCTGGTGTCCGTGTAGACGGCAACTGGATTCCCAGTGCCCACTACGAGGCAAAATCAGGCTCCACTATTGTGACCCTGAAACCTTCCTATCTGGCATCCCTGTCAGAGGGTGAACATACCGTGGACATCATGTGGATCGATGATTCCGCAAGTACCACATTTACGGTAGCTGCAAACACCGCAGCTGCACAGCCGGAGCTGGACAGCGTGCCTAAGACCGGTGAAGGTGTGATGGGATGGATGCCTGAGATACTGCTGCTTGCAGCTGCAGGTCTGGTGACATTCGGAGGAATTCTCCGCAGACGTAGTAAAATTCATCTTTAAAGGGAAACGCCACATAAAAATTGTGTAAAAAGTAGATATATTTTAAATTGACGAGCACATGGCTGTTGGATATACTATAACTGTATCGCGTTTTAAACGACGTGATACGGAAAGCAGGATCCGACAGCCATGAGCAGTTTACAAAAGAAAGAAACATTATTAATCGTTGATGATTCAAAATTTCAAAGAGTAGTGATCAGACAGTCTCTCGGGGAGTATTTTAACTTCGCAGAGGCTGTTTCCGGTGAAGAATGTCTTACGATCATGGAGAAGGAAAGCGATGCCATTGATCTGGTGCTGCTGGATCTGGTCATGCCGGGGATCGACGGCTTTGAAGTACTGCGCCGCAGACAGAATATGGAGGGCTTCAAGGACACGCCGGTTATCGTTCTGACGAATACGGAATCGGTGTCTTCCCAGTCGGAAGCATTTGCACTGGGGGCGGATGAATTCATTATCAAACCGGTAGATACCCGGATAGCGCTTACCCGCATCAACAATACACTGGGGGTAAAACGCAGGCTGCAGAATAGCAGAGATGAGCAGAAGGCCTGGAAGACAAAGTCGCAGATCGACGAGATGACCAGTCTGTTCAACAAGATGACAGTAGAGAGGCTGATCACGAAGACTCTGACAGAGCATGAGAATGGCCTGCATGCTCTTATGGTGATAGATATTGATAATTTCAAATCCATAAATGATGTATACGGTCATACTATGGGAGACCATGTGATCAGCGTCATTGCAGGAGTCATTTCTTCACAGTTCCGCAGCACAGATTATGTGGGACGTGTGGGTGGAGATGAGTTCGCAGTATTGATGGGAGACATTCCGTCCAAAGAGATCGCACTGATCAAGGCAGAGAATCTGGTCAACCTCGTAAAATATAAAGAGAACTTATCCATACCGGAAAATATATCCATCAGTGTGGGAATAGCATTTTCCGATCCGGAGGATCATTGCTACTATGATCTTGCGGCAAAAGCAGATCAGGCATTGTATGTATCCAAGAAGTCGGGAAAAGGACGCTACAGCGTGTTCGGTGAGGAAAATCAGATCCCGGATCAGAAATTACAGGCTTTTGTGTGGTCATCCTCCCGTAATGTTACCAGCATGCTGGAGTTTGCACTGCCGGAGTTTGTTCATCTGAAGAAAGTATCCTCGGTGGAAGAGATCAGAGAGAGCATGGGAGAGAAGATCGGCGAAGACCTTCTGGGCCTGTTCGTGGATATCTCGGAAGAAGAGGACGGAGGACAGGCACGCTGGCAGGAGCTTGGAGGATTACAGAGAGAACATGCGCTTTCCATGATCGCCATCTGCAAGGAAGGGAATCTTGCACAGATGAAATGTGCGTTGGAGACGGAAGGGATCCAGGATCTGCTGCTAGCCCCGCTGGAGGCAAATGTACTGAAGCGGCGGTTGAAGATTTGGACGCAAAATTAGAAACAGAGGATGTGATCATATGGATTTATTTGAATATATGCGAAGCACCAATATGGAAAAAGAGGCTCCTCTGGCGGCGAGAATGCGTCCCCGGACACTGGATGAGGTCGTAGGGCAGGAACACATCATCGGTAAGGATAAGCTGTTGTACCGCGCCATCAAAGCAGACAAGATCAGCTCCATTATTTTCTACGGACCGCCCGGCACCGGCAAGACGACGCTGGCGAAGGTCATTGCCAATACCACCAGCGCGGAATTCCGGCAGATCAATGCCACGGTAGCCGGTAAAAAGGACATGGAAGAAGTGGTGGAAAAGGCTAAGGAACTGCAGGGAATGTACGGAAAACGTACGATCCTGTTCATCGATGAGATCCACCGTTTTAATAAAGGACAGCAGGATTACCTGCTCCCGTATGTGGAGGACGGTACGATCATCCTCATTGGTGCAACCACAGAGAATCCTTATTTTGAAGTGAACGGAGCTCTGATCTCCCGCTCGGTGATCTTTGAATTAAAGCCGATTCCAAAGGAAGCGATCAAAGAACTGTTAAAAAAAGCGGTCTACGATACGGACCGCGGAATGGGTGCCTATAACGGAACCATAGATGAAGATGCGTTAGATTTTCTGGCGGATATCTCCGGTGGAGATGCCAGACACGCGCTGAATGCCATCGAACTGGGAATTATGACTACCGAACCTTCCGCCGATGGGAAGATTCACATTACTCTGGATGTGGCACAACAGTGTATTCAGAAGAGAGCAGCACGATATGATAAAAATGGTGACAACCATTACGATACCATTTCCGCATTTATCAAAAGTATGCGGGGGTCTGACCCGGACGCGGCGGTATATTACCTGGCGAGAATGTTGAATGCAGGAGAGAGCGTGACTTTTATCGCAAGACGTATCATGATCTGTGCTTCGGAGGATGTGGGAAATGCAGATCCACAGGCACTGGTGGTAGCGGTAAATGCATCTCTGGCGGTGGAACGGGTAGGTATGCCGGAGGCACAGATCATTCTGGCTCAGGCAGTAACCTATGTTGCCACAGCGCCTAAGAGCAACCGCAGTTATGAAGCGGTATCTCAGGCAATGCAGGAGGTACATGCCACCGGAGATCTGCCGATTCCGACACACTTGCAGGATGCACATTATAAAGGAGCAGCAAAATTGGGACATGGCACAGGATATAAATATGCACACGATTATCCGAATGATTATGTGGAACAGCAGTATTTGCCGTATGAACTGAGCGGCAGAGAGTTCTACCAGCCATCCGGCAACGGCTATGAAGTGAAGATCCGCGAGCATATGGCGAGAATTAAAAAAGAAGCCGCAGAGGCTTCTTCTGAAAATAACGAATCCTAAATGAAATACCTGATCGAGGAATTAGAATAATTCGAGGAATTAGAATAATTCCTTGATCAGGTATTTGTAGATTTCCTGGTTTTTTTTCTGCCAGTTGTCGCAGATGGCTGCGGCGGTTTCTTCCACAGGTACGGAGAGAGTAATGTCTACCAGGTTGATACCTCTGTCTTTTGCCACGAGGTGAGCTTCGTATTCGCCGGAAGTGGATTTATAATAATCTCCGAGAACAGATACTTCATTTCGAAGTGTGAATTCGTTCTCGCGGAAATAGGTATCGATTTCCTGCTTGATCGTATCGCCGATGCGGTTTTCGAAGAAATTCAGAGTTTCTTTTCCTTCGGGAGTGATGGACAGATGCGTACGGTTACGAATGGATTGCGTGGCGATCATACCGGCATCGGTCAATTCGTTGATCACCTGCTGCAGCGTCAGAAAGTTGGTATATTCTTTTCCTAAAATGAAATCGCTGACCTGTGCGGCCGTGAGAGGGAAGGTGACACGATTCAGCATATAGAGCACAATGAGTTTATATAGGGTAAGCGGATCTTGTAACATAATGTCATAACAGCCTTTCTTATACAATCTTGTATTACGATCTTATATTTGATACAGGTCACCCTGACGGATGCCCTGTTTTTTCATGCGATGATGCAAAGCATTTAACACCCCACGTTTATCCAGGCTCCATTTCGGAGCGATCAGCAGATCCTTCGGACCATCACCGGTGACACGGTGGATCACAATCTCCGGTGACAGATGAGCCAGACAGGAGATGACCAGATTCAGGTAGGCATCCAATGTCAGAACCTCAAATTTCCCGGCAACATAATCTTCGGCCAGGTCCGTGTCTGCCAGAACATGAAGTAATTGCAGCTTGATGCCGAACGGAGAGATACGGTTCAGATAATTTATGGTCTGAAGAACCTGTGTATCAGACTCCCCGGGAAGCCCCAAAATCGTGTGAACAATGATGGGAATCTGTAGCGTCCTCAGATCAGCACAGGCTTTTTCGAAGCAGGATAAAGGGTAGCCTCTGCGGATATAGGAAGCGGTCTCTTCATGAATGGTCTGGAGACCAAGCTCGACCCAGAGAAATTTATCACGGTATTCTTCCTTCAGGCGGGAGAGCAGTGCCAGTACCTCCGGTCCCAGGCAGTCCGGTCTCGTGGCGATGGAGATGCCGCAGATGTCCGGATGATCCAGGGCAGAACGATAGACCTCTTCCAAATACGGGAGAGGTGCGTAAGTATTGGTATATGCCTGAAAATAAGCGATCAGATCCTGCCCGATGGATTTATTGCCGAAGTTGGAAATGCCTTCCGCAATCTGTTCTTCCATCGATTTGCCGAGGATGTCTACGGCAAAATCGCCGCTGCCGCCGCGACTACAGAAGATACAGCCCCGAGTGTCCAGGGTGCCGTCCCGATTGGGACAGGACATCCGGGCATTCAGGGCTATTTTATAACATTTATGGTGAAACGTATTTTTACAATAGGAATCCAGAGAGTAGTAGGGTTTACCGTGCCAGTCTCTTGCTATGTCTGTCCGTTGCATCAGTGAATATGACTTTTCACAGCGTCAGCCACAACTTCGGCTACCTGAGGATCGAAAGCTTCCGGCATAATATTGTCGTCAGACAGCTTGTCTGCGGGAACCAGGCCTGCAATGGCTTCTGCGGCTGCAAGCTTCATTTCCTCGGTGATCTGGGTAGCGCGACCTTCCAGAGCACCCTTGAAAATACCGGGGAATGCCACAACATTGTTCACCTGATTTGGAAAATCACTGCGTCCGGTTCCGACGACGCGGGCACCTGCGGCTTTAGCTACATCCGGCATGATCTCGGGCACGGGATTGGCCATGGCGAACAGGATGGAATCGCGGTTCATGGAAGCTACCATTTCCGGTGTGACAATGTTGGGAGCGGATACACCGATGAAAATATCAGCACCCTTCAGAGCATCTGCCAGAGATCCGGTCTCGTTGTTTAAATTGGTTACTTCTGTCATTTTTTTCTGCATCCAGTTTAAACCTTCGGTGTCTTTGGATACGATACCTACTTTATCGCACATGATAATATTGGGGAATCCATAGGTCAGAAGCAGCTTCGTAATAGCTACACCGGCGCTGCCGGCACCGTTTACCACGACACGGCAGTCTTCTTTTTTCTTGCCGACTACCTTCAGGGCATTGATCACACCGGCGAGAACAACGATAGCGGTACCGTGCTGATCGTCATGAAATACCGGAATATCCAGAAGCTCCTTCAGACGTTCCTCAATCTCAAAGCAGCGGGGAGCGCTGATGTCTTCCAGATTGATGCCGCCGAAGCCGGGTGCCAGATAAGTTACGGCTTTGATGATCTCCTCAGTGTCCTGGGTATCCAGACAGATGGGAACTGCATTGACATTGCCGAATTCCTTGAAGAGGACTGCCTTGCCTTCCATAACGGGCATTGCCGCATAGGGACCGATATTACCGAGACCGAGAACCGCACTTCCGTCGGAGACGACAGCAACGGTGTTGGCTTTCATGGTATATTTGTAAGCGGCTTCTTTGTCCTTTGCAATTACTTTGCAGGGTTCCGCAACACCGGGAGTATAAGCGATCGCAAGATCTTCACGGGTCTTGACGGGAGTTTTGGAGACGGTTTCCAGTTTGCCGTTCCATTTTTCGTGCATCAGTAATGCTTTTTCGTTGGTTGTCATGACAATACCTCTCTTAATTGTATTAGTAGTTGATCTGTCATACAGATTTCTGTGTTTGACAGCTATTAGTAATGATATAATAGAATCGATGTCTTAGCAAGGATTTGTAAAAAAATAATTTTGGGACTTCCTATTTGAAAAAAAATATATTATAATAGACGCAGATGTTGTTTTTATATCTTTTTAATTCATCACACATCATAGGTAGATCAAGATGTAAATCCCCTTAGTTAACAGTTTTATGGACGATAATAAGGAATAGAGGAGGAGTTTATGAGAGAAAAATATGAATCATTGCCGTTAGTTCAGTTAAAAGAACTGGCAAAAGTACGCGGTCTGAAGGGTACTTCTACGATGAAAAAGGCAGAACTGGTAGAAGCTATGCTGGCAGAGGATGAGCGGCTGAAAAAAGAGGAAGAGGCTAAAGCAACAGAGCAGAAGCAGGAGTCTGCGACAGAGACCGTCAGAAGCGAAGAACCGCAAAAGCAGGAGAGATCGGAACGTCCTGTCAGACAGGAGAGGAATTACAGACCGGATCGCAATTATCGTGGGGAGAGTGCGGAGAACGTAGGCGTGCGGAGCGAAGCCTACACCAAAGAACGTACTTTCAGTCCCAATAATGTGGCATATGATGAGAGTCAATATCCCAAGGAACTGGACAGCGGTATCGAAGCCAGCGGTATTCTGGAAGTCATGCCGGATGGCTATGGATTTATCCGTTGCGAGAATTATATGCCCGGTGAGAATGATGTCTATGTGGCACCCAGTCAGATCCGCCGTTTCGGACTGAAGACAGGAGATATTCTGAAGGGTAACAAGCGGATCAAGACCCAGCAGGAGAAGTTCAGTGCGCTTTTGTTTGTTAAGAGCATTAACGGATATACCGTAGAAGAATCCTCCAAGAGAATGGCATTCGAAGATATGACTCCGATCTTCCCCGATGAGCGGATCAAAATGGAGACTCCCGGCTGTAGCATTGCTATGAGAGTTATGGATCTGGTGAGTCCCGTCGGTAAGGGACAGCGTGGTATGATCG
>OHAO01000032.1_pt1 | contig 74077 bp, 88 predicted proteins | sample 1577151 | NCBI WGS metagenome assembly OHAO01 (sample SAMEA3541585, study PRJEB24748) | human gut metagenome | biome: human gut; feature: human-associated habitat; material: faeces | place: China | collected 2012 | reverse complement strand
AACATGATGCTGCAAAAATAAATGATGACAAAGACGATGGACAGATAGGTGACGACTGGGGGATTTTGCGTCTCTTGTTTTATGGAATGCAAGCACTGTTTAAAAAGAAAAGCAGGAGTTGATAGTTTTCTTGCATAATTTTAAAGAAGAACTTAATCATCTCAACAAGAATGGAGTTGAGACGACTGTGACAGTTAAAAATGCTGCCGGATCTCAGCGCACGCAGAATGACCAGGTGAAAGAGCTGATAAATGCAGGATGCAACGTCCTTTGTGTGAATCTGGTAGATCGGGCAGATCCGTCGGAAATTATAGATGTTGCAAAAGAACATGATGTGCCGATTATATTTTTTAACAGAGAACCGGTTGCGGAAGATATGAGGCAGTGGGACAGGCTTTATTACGTTGGCGCAGATGCAAAGCAGTCCGGTGTGCTGCAAGGAGAGCTGGCTGTTGAAATGATACGGCAAAACAGTCAGATAGATCACAATAAGGACGGAAAAATTCAGTATGTAGTTCTGGAAGGGGAAGCGGGACATCAGGATGCGATCATTCGTACAGAAAATGCGGTAGATACGCTTAACAAAAATGGGATTGAACTGGAAAAGTTAAGTTACCAGATTGCGAACTGGAACCGGGCGCAGGCGCAGAACCGGATGGAGCAGATGCTGGGGCAGTATAAAAATAAGATAGAACTTGTGTTGGCAAATAATGATGACATGGCTCTGGGAGCGTTGGACGCTTATAAAAATTTGAATTATACAGAGGCCCTTCTTCCGGTATTTATAGGAATAGACGGCACGGATATGGGGTTGAAGGCAGTGGAAGATTCAAGTATGGCGGGAACGGTATATAATGATAAAGAGGGACAGGCGAGAGCGATAGCAAAGCTTTCAGCTGCATTGGTAATCGGAAAAGAAGCGGAGGAAATAAAATTTACTAATGAAAATTACATTTATCTGCCCTATTCCAAAGTCACAAAAGAAAATGTCCATGAATATCTGAAGTGACGGATGATCCGCTGAGCAAGGTGAAAGGCAGAAAAAAACACACCGGGTAAAAGAGTTTTGGTATCTTGTACAAGGTGTGTTTTTTGTGTTTTTAAAAGTTTGTTTTACGGAAAATCAACGCATAATCGCCGAGAACGCTCAATTCACGGGCATCGCGGCGGGTCAAGGGGTCGGTTTTACTACCGGATTACTACATTTGAGGAAAGGCCTTGGGATGCGAGAGACCCCCATAAGACCACATTCATGGCATTGTCGTATGCAATCGGACTATCAATATGACTGAATTAGAAAGAGACCCCCGGTGTGGAGAAGGCACCGGGGGTCTCTTTGTCCCGAGATGGAAGGAATCTTGGGCGGGTTGCGGAATGGATGACTGCGATTAAGATACGAAGTGCCATTCACGGAGGACGATAAGAAGTATATCACAAACCGAGTCGCTGTCGCATCGCCTTTCGCATGTCGGCCTTCTTTCCAGCACGGCGGTTATCGCCGGTGAACTCGATGGGATAGCAGCGCTCCAAGATGCGGTCGAAGATGCGGTTCCAAGATTCGTCGCTGGAATCGTTGAATCGAGCTGGGTCGAGATTGGTCGTGATGACCATCGGTTTGCCGGACTTGTAACGACCGTCGATGATGGCGTAGACATGTTCCATCATGTAGCTCGTGTTTCTCTGCGCACCCAAGTCCTCGATGAGCAGAAGGTCGTAGGAGAGGATGCGTTCGAGGTTCTGTTGCCTTTTCTCGAACGAGGACTCCATGAGGTTCACGATGTATCGGACATCCGTCTGGAAGGCGGTGAACCCGAGGTCGATGACGCGATTCGCTATCGCCGAGGACATGAACGACTTTCCCGTGCCCACGTCCCCAAGCAGGAGAAGTCCGTATGGGTCGCTTGGATTGAACGTCGCGGCGTATCGTTCGCATATTGATGAGGTCTTCGGGGTCTTGCCGTCATCGCGTTCGAAAGTGCAGTTGCGGTAGAAGCCGCTGGTGTGGAAACACGCGTCGCGACGCGCGTCCAATATCGCGTTGCGCTGCATCACCCGTATTTGGGCGATGCGCTCCTCCTCCTCTCGCTTCATGCACTCGCAGGGGACGGATGCGAGGCCGAACCCGCCGCCCGCGATGTCTGGACGAGGGTATTTCTTCTGTTTGGGCATTCCGCACTTCCCGCAGATGAGGATGCCTTTTTCATCGAGGTAATCGCCATCGGATTTTTCAACGCAAGGCTCGGGGGTCGGCATCTGCCCCATCATCTCGCTCAGTTTTTCCATCAGTCTCACATCCTTTCACGTCACACGTCAATGAGAGGCGATTTGCGGGCGGTTTAGCGTCTTATTTGCTATCCGAACTCGCGTGTTGGCGTCAAAACGCCTTATATGCGGTCTCGTTGCCGTCTGGATGGATTAGTACGCACCGTCAAAGAGCATTTCCTGAGCCGTCAGGTAGTCGACGTTGTGCTTCTCCATAATCTCCTCCGGTGTCATCTTCTTGCGCGGTGTAGAAGAAGAGGATTGCGCCGCCCGAGGGGATGTCTTGCCCGCGCTCACGCGCTCGGCGTCGCGACGCGCCCAGTTGCGGATGGTGGCGAGATGGTTCTTGTAGGTCTTTCCGGTACTCGCCATGTAGGTGCTGAGACGTTCGATGCGCTCTTGCCAGTCTGCGGGAAAGTCCGCCTTGAGTTTTGAGAGGTCGGCGTCAGTCAATTTCACGTTCACGTACTCGCCGTAGGCGCGTTTCACATCTGGTTTGACATCTGATGTTTCAGCAATGGTTTTACCATCTGGTTTTCCATCTGGTATAGGTTCGTCGTTTTCAACATTTCGATTTGATGCGGATGACAAATCGAGTTGAGGAATCTGACAAATCGAGTTGAGGTTTTCTTTACTCTCCATTTGAGGTTTTTCACAAATGGAGTTGAGCTGGGAAAACATGAGTTTGGCTTTGTCTGAAAGCGCGTACCACTTGGTTCTGTCATATGAGCTTTTGTTGTAGTTACCGGTGATGATAAGGCCGTTCTCCTCAAGCGTCTTCAAGGCCGTGCGAATTGCGAATGGCTTCATGTAGGGGAACAGTTTCTCGAAGGCCTTCATGCTGTTGTACGTCCAGTAGCGACCGTCATGGAAGTTCGTGCCGTTGGCCTCGTTGTGAATCACCCAGAAACGTATGTTGTTGAGGATGATGGCCTCGTTCAGGCCATATGCCTCGGCGATTTCGATGTCAAAGTGATGTTGCATGTCGGTGTCCTCCTATTTCAGATTCGCTTTCTAGGCGATGGGATAGCAGCGCTCCAAAATGCGGTCGAGGATGCGCTGTTGCTGTTCTTGGAGAGCGTCGCGAAGGCTCATCGGGTCGTGGTCGATGGTGACGACCATGGGCTTGCCGGACTTGTAACGACCGTCGATGACGGCGTAGATGTGTTCCACCATGTAGACATCGGAACTGCTGTCGAGCAGCGCATCCAAGCGCTCGATGATGAGCAGGTCGCAGGATAGGAGCCGTTTGTATTCGCGAGACGATTTACCGGAAGGCATCTGCAAGTTCTTGCAGATGGTAAGGGAATCTGCTTGAACGATGGAGGACCCGAGATGGGAGACTACTTTGGTTATCGTCGAGACGCATTCGGCGGTGGAGTCAGCTGCGCAGTGAAGGAGCAGACCGTATTTATCATTCGAGTCGAAGGTCGCCGCGTAGCGCTCGCAGATGGAGAGGGCTTTCATTTCATTTGCCTCCAAAGAACAAATCCCCCCATGGCAGTAGCGGATGCCATGGGGGGATTTCTATCTATTTCCCACTCAAAGATGAGCAGAGAAAACTAAGTTGTCCGGTTCCGCTACAAACCTTGATGCAGATGATACACCATTCGGCGATGGGATGCACGCTGTATGGCGGCTCCATATATTCACCATGTTTGTAGTAAGATAGTCTCCTACAATACTTGCAATATGACATATCGCTCTCCACGTATCCTTCACACACCCATTTAATTATTTATAGGGACACGCGCGAGGGGTAGCCGAGTGCCAAATCGGTCGGGAATGTGAAATGTGGGTGCCGAAAGCGCCGAGGTGTCGTATCATCGAGTCAGTCCTTTCTGCTTGATGAGTTGCAGCAGAGACGGGAGACCCGCAGGGGGAGGCATCTGCCATCCGCTGCGGGTTTTTCCCTTTTGCGGCCTACCAGTCCGCCTGCTTCTCATCCTCGGCCATGTCGATGGTTTCCGGCATCTCGGTCACATCCTCGACCTCATCTGGTTTCCCTGTGCGCTTCGGCTTCGAGGAGCGCTTGAATGCGTCAAGCACCTCCTTCGCCTCCATGGGCGTGCGCGTGTCGGTGACCGCCATGAGCCGGATGTCCTCGGCGTTGTCGGCGAGCCAGCCTTGCAGCCCTTCGAGGTCGATGGCGGTCCAATCCGCGCCGAGGGTCTTGAGCACGGTTTCGCCGATAGCCGCGAGGGTCGCGGCTTTCCACTTCCTCGCCTGCTCGCGCTCCTTGGCGGCGGCTACCTTCCGCTGCTCCTTGAGCGCTGCGGCCTGCCGTTTCAACTCATCGAGCTTCCCGTCGATTTCAGATACCGTTGGCATGTTCAGTCCTTTCCGTCTATTCGCCGACATGAGCCTCCATTATATGCCAGAGTCGGTTTCCCACCCTTCCAACAGCCTGCGGGTCGGGTTGGGAACCCTTCGGCCATTGAAAGCGTGGAAAACCGACAGAGGTGGTTGCCTTGTTATCATTGTAGTATAGTGGTATACTAGCAATGTTGTTTTATATACGGTATCTGCCGTTCACAGGCAGGTGCCCGTCGGGAGAGGAGTTCAATCCATGGGTTTGAGGGACATGTACAGTGCCGGGGACATCATCGAGTACGAGGGGGGGCGGTCGCGACTACCTCGTGTCAATCGAGGGCGAGGAGGGCCTGTGGGTGAACGCCTGCAACCCGTCGTGGGTCGAGCGCGGGCTTCGCGGCTTCTGCGATGAGTGCCACCCGTTCTTCGCCGACTGCCTGTACGAGGGTGTCGAGGTCGTGGGCCACTTCGGCGAGGGCACCGTCGAGGATGCCCGCCGATGGTACGGGGAGAACAAGGCCGTGTATCGCGGCTGAATGTGCTACGATGGTCGGGCCGTCTTCTTTCTTGACGGTGGTTGCATGTGGGGACCGGGGGATGTTTGATGCCCTCGGTCCCCTTGTCTGATTGGAGTCACATGATGGAGACCCAGAACGACCAAGTGCTCGTGACGCGCAAGACGTTCCTCACGGGCGGTCAGAAGGCGGGCTACCTCTTCGCGGGCCTGCTCGGCGGTGCGGGATGCGCAATCTTGGCGTCCCTGTGCAACATGGACGCGCCGTACCGCTCCGATTGCACGAAGTTCGCGCTCATCGGCCTCGGCATCCGAATCGCGCTGTCGGTCATCGGCTACATCGCGATGCTGCCCTTCACGGCGATGCTCTACTGATTACCCGATAAAGGCTAGGAAAAGACCCTCTCGGCGGCTCGATGCCACGGGAGGGTCTTTTCATGCCGGGATGATGAGAAGGCAGGGAGAGAGGAGGGAGGGTGACGGCTATGGCAAGGGCGGTGCAGTAGGCGCGGTGATGCGGTTCGCATGGGTGACGGATGGGGGAGGGCAGGGATAGGGGCAAGCCCCTATGACCCATGTTCCCTGCGGGGGCGGCTTTGTGGAGATGGCGTGTAGGAATGTAGTTTACTACATTGATAGCATGGTAGGTTGATATAATTAAGCCACAGGCAACCGAGAGAAAGGAACCGGATATGAGCCGCGAGGAAGAGTACAAACAGAAGTGCCGTCAGGTGAAGGATTACTACCTTGAGGAAATCTGCGAGCACGAGGATGCGGGATGCCTCGGGGATGCGGAGAACGCCCGCAAGTGGCGGAGGGCGGAGCTTGAGGAGCTTGACCGCCAGTACCGCGAGGGTGAGCCGTTGACCGGATGCGGCATCGCGTTGCAGTAGTAGGGGGTGTTCGAGGGGCATCCGATGGGGTGCCCTTTTTCATGGAAAGGCTATGTAGGAATGTTGTTTGCTACATTGGTAGGATGCCGCATTGATATAATTAAGGCACAGGCAACCGAGAAGAGAGGAAATGACATGCTGCACACGTTGGAGAAGGGCGAGTACCCGAAGGGGCACCGCTACTGGTCGAACGCGACCGGTGACCTCAACGCCGCCTTGGAAGACCTTCCCGTGCAACTCAGGCGCGTGCTGGACGAGTTGTGGTCGGACGGGTACGGGGTGGAGTGCTACCTTGTCGAGTGGAATGGGCGGTACTGCGTCCAGCTCTCCGCCATGTATGACGGGAGCTACGCAGCGGACCTCGGCATTGGCTACCCGGAGCTTGTCGAGCTGGCTCGCGGACGTGCGGAGGAGTTGGGAGCCGAGCGGCAAGACCTCCATGTGGTGTTCGCGGAGGATGTGGACCAGTGGAAGGCTAACGACCCCTTCACCGAGATTTGGGTGGTCATGCCGTGGGACGTGGATGCAGATGCCTTCCATGAGGTTGCGGATTGGTTCAACTCGCGCTGTTATTTCAACGAGTAGCCGGATATGGAAACATCAGGGGGCACCTCGGCGGTGTCCCTTCCCCGTGTGGGACTGGAAGAGAGGGGAACACCTATGCTCGATGCGAGGACGGCGAGAATCTTGGCGAAGGAGAACGAGGAGGACATCGAGGCCCGCTGGCGGCGGGAGATGGTCGAGCGCTGCGAGAAGAACATCGAGAAGGCCGTCAATGAAGGCAGACTCCATGCGGTTCTCTTCGTCGGCGGTCTTGACGATGCCAAGCGGGAAGCGTTGAAGGTCATGCGTGAGCGGGGGTTTGAGATTGGCGAGGAGGTCTGGCGGACAGGCCTCTTCAAATACCAAGACGTATATATCGCGCGATGGTGAGGGCAGGACATATACCCAAGCGAGGGCATCCGAGTGGGTGCCCTTCTTTATGATGGATATGTGGATACCTGTTTTACTACCTATGTAGTATTGTGGTTTGCTACAATACTATTAACACAAGCCAATGAGGAAGGGATGGGGACATGGGGAAGATGGACAAGACCGAGAAGTACACGGTCGCGGGTCTCTGTTTCGGCGGGAGCGGTGTGTTCCTCTGCGAGGATGCCGTTGTCTGCGCACGCGTCTACGGATATTGCGACGGCACGGTGGTTGAGTTCTGCGTCGGAATCGCCTGCATCGTCATCGCGACCGTCTCGCTCTACATCGCCGGTATGCTTCGAGACCGCCGCATCCAAGCGGAGTTCGCCCGCCGTCGCGCCGAGCGCGAGCGCCGCAGGGTCGAACGGGAGAACCGGGGATGGTGACACCGTGGGGCACCCGAGAGGGTGCCCTTTGGCATGTGTCTCATATAGATAGATACTAATCTATCCTGATGGTATTGTGGTTTGATGTGATGACGCCTAGATAAGAGGTCGGGGAGGGGATATGCCGGATATGCGCGAAGGCGGTCTGGGGACTGCCGCCTGTTACCTCACGGTCGAACGGCTCGCCCTGCAAGCCGGGGTGGAAAGCCCCTTCTGGGACGAGACCTCGCTGCTCATGGGCGGCTGCGATGAGCCTTGGTACAAAAAGCCCCTCACGCCCCGCAGACTGCGGTCTTTCCTCAAGCGATACGGCGGGAGCCTTCCTGATGATGACGGACAGCGCGGACATGCCGCATCCGTGTTCGCCGATGTGATGCGTCTGCACGGCATCCCCATGGAGGATGGGGCGGATGACCTAGGTGCGCTCTACGTGAGGCGGGCGGAATCGGTAGGCATGACCGTGGCCTTCCTCGCCACCGGATGCACCCTCGCCGATATGGCGGCAATCACGGGGTTTTGCGAGGAGGCGATTGTCCAGCGCGTCACGCGCACATGGGACGGCGATACATCGGGGCGGATATACGGACTCACCCATACCGCGTATCACGACCGCATCCCCGAGACCTTCGCATCATCAGATGACCTTGACGAGCCTTGGGATGATTGGATATGCCCATGTCGGGGATGACGAGGGAACTTCATCCCCTCGGACTCCCCAGAGGCATCGCCCTCCCCGTCGATTCACGGCTGCGCCCATGACTCGACGGCTCACGCGATGGATAATGGGGGCGGATGGCATTCGCGGTTCGAGAGGAGACCGACATGAAGATACCGGCGAGCAAGGTACCGGCTCAGGTGTGGGCCGACAAGGCGAGGCGGCGGGGCGACTTGGATGAAGTGGAGAGCATGTTGCTGTCTTCTTGGGATGACAGCAAACAGGTTTATAGAATCGGCAAGGAGCTTTGGGATGAGCTTCGCATTGATGAGGCGGACGAGGTGCCGGTGGATGCGCTGCTGCGACTGCCATATGGCTGTATCTTCATAGAGAGAAGATGGGTAGATGAGTATGAACAACTGCTAACCAAAAATTTGGCTGATGTCTGGGGTGAGGCGAGTTGTTATGTGACGCGTTATTACGAAGGATGTTTTTGCTGGATTGAAGGGAGAACGCTCTTCGTCGGCAGCTTGACCCATCATTGCGAGATGAGGCACACGGACGATTACGGCGCGGTGACGGCGGAGGCTAGACGCGGGATGCGGATGTTTCTCGAAACAATCGCATTGCCGATAGATGAAGGAATTTCGCTTGCGAGATGGTATTCCGAGCACCGAGAAGCCGTTCTTGAAGCGAACGAGTCCATATCATATGCGCAAGAGGTTACCGATGAGGAAATATTGATGACGGCGCGGGCGGACAGCTATCTTCTTGAGCATATCTTGGGGTCTCTTCTCTACATCTCCTCCAAGGAGGCCGATGTGCGCACGGTCTACGTCCCCCAGAAGAACCAGACCCGCAAGAGCCGCCAGACCGATTGCACAGTCCATGACGTGGGCTTCCGCATCGCGCCTCAGCTCGCGGAGGTACGCCGCGTCTACGAGCATGAGCGGCAGGACGGAGAGACCGGGCGGCATGTCGCACCCCATGTCAGGCGCGGCCATTGGCACGGGTACTGGACCGGTCCGAGGGAGAACCCCACCGGTCTCGAAATCAAGTGGGTCGCGCCGACGGTGGTGAACGCCTCGCGCGGTGAGCTTGAGGGAACCGTCCATGAGGTTGGTGGCCGTGACGCTTAAGACGCCATGTGCGCATCTCATGGTATTGTGGTTTCGCATCATTGTTGCTTTATAGTCTGATATAATCATATCCATATAGCATCATCTCGACTTGGAAGGGGTCGCATGGAAGAGGAGGAGCGCACGTTCACGCCGGGTCAGGCGGAGGCGATGGACGCCCTGCTGTCTGGCCGCAACGTGTTCCTATCGGGTAACGCCGGTACGGGTAAGAGCTACGTGCTCAACGCCTTCATCGAGGAGCTTGAGGAGCGCGAGGTTCCCTACCTCGCGATGGCACCCACGGGGATAGCGGCGCAGAACTTGCATAACGGCACGACCATCCACCGGACCTTGCAGGTCGGCTTCGGAGTGCTCGACCCGCATGACGAGAACCGCAAGACGCTCACGCGCAAGGTGCTGAACAAGGCGGAGGTCATCATCATCGACGAGGTTTCCATGTGCCGCATCGACCTGTTCGAGCGCGTCATGAACATGGTGCTCGCCGCCAAGCGCGTCTCGGGTAGGAAGCAGGTCGTGCTCGTGGGCGACTTCTTCCAGCTCCCGCCGGTCGTGACCGATGATGACCGCAAGGTGCTCATGCAGCTGTGGCCGGGAAACGATGACGGATACGCCTTCAAGTCCCCGCTGTGGGAGGGCATGGGCTTCGAGCCGCACGTCCTCACCGAGGTGGTGCGCCAGAGCGACCCGGAGTTCATCGGCCAGCTCAACCGCGCCCGCATCGGCGATAGGGACTGCATCGGCTACTTCAACGAGCGCTCCGTCTCCGACCGCAAGCGGGCACCGGGGGATGACCTGTGGCTGTGCGCCACGAACCGCATGGCATCCACCATCAACGACGAGCGCGTGGGAGAGTTGGAGCGCATGGGCGCGAGGGCGCGGACGTACACGGCGTACTCCTACGGCGATGTGAAGCCATCGGACAAGCCCACCGATGACAAGCTGCGCCTCGTGGAGGGCGCACGCGTGATGCTGCTCGCCAACATGCCCGACCATGGCCTCGCGAACGGCTCGCTGGGGACGGTCTTGGAGGCCGGGGTGGATTGCGTCACGGTCGATTTCGATGACTGCGGGTACCCCGTCGAGGTGAGCGAGAAGGAATGGAAGGTGCTGAAATCCTCCGTTCGCGACATCATCGGTGATGACGGGAACCCCGCGCAGGAGCTTGTCACCGACACGGTGGGCGCGTTCACGCAGATTCCCCTGCGCCTCGCGTTCGCCATCACCATCCACAAGTCGCAGGGTCAGACTTTCGAGCGCTGCGCCGTCCACTCCAAGGTGTTCGGCGCGGGCATGCTCTACGTCGCCCTGTCTCGCTGCACCACCTTCGACGGACTCACCGTGTGGCCGAAGATAGAGCGCCAGCGCCTCTACGCCAACGAGTCCGTCATCGAGTTCTACGACTCCCTCGCCGCCAAGGCTGAGAAAGCGCCCGAACCGTCGCAAGACACCCTGTTCGATGCGGATGCTCCTGCGGACTCTTTGCCCGCGCCTACGGACAAGGCGGGGCGGACTGATGACGGCATGGTATACATCAAGTGCCCCGTGCAGATTGCCGACCGCGTGCGAGGCTACATCGACGCGCTGATGGAAGCAATTCAGGGATAGGAGGGGATATGGAATCAAGTCAGGAGAGCCTGTTCACCGACGAGACCAAGGGTGGCATCGAAGTCATCTACTCGAAGTTCATCGACCAGAGGAGGATGGATTACAAGAGCCTTTTCGGCGGATTCGACCATCTGAAGGTCATCACGTTCTCATATGGCCTCGGCTTCGTGGAGACGGTGGCCGATATGTTCGAGGATGTCGAGATAATCATCGGCTCCATGAATACCGTGCGACCGGACATCGTGGAGGTCGCCATGCACCAGAAGTTGGAGATGAAGCGCCTCTCTAAACGGAAGCGCCTTGTGGAACGCGTCAAGGACGGCTCCGTGCGCATCTACTTCAACATGCGCAAGATGTCGCATGAGAAGCTGTACATCTTGTACGCCGACGATGGGCGGTGCCGCATCATCACGGGTTCCGCGAACCTCTCCAAACGCGCCTTCACGGGCGGTCAGTACGAGGAGATAACCTGTTTCGACGGCGATGCCGTGATGTTCGATAACCGCCTCGCCCGCTTCGAGTCGTTGAAGGGCATGTCGTCCACGACGCCGCTGGAACCCGCCGTCATGGTCGATTTCGCAAGTGTAGCCGGAGACTCCGAAGGTGAGTTGGAGTCGGTGCCGGTCATGCGGGCGAAGGGGGTCGTTTACCTCTGCGACATGCCGGAGGATGCCGATGAGGTCGAGACCTTCTACACCTTCGACCCGAAGGACATGACGGAGGAGGAGCGCGAGCAATATGCCGCGATGCGGGAGCATAAGGTGGACTACAAGCCGGTCGCCGGTGGTCGCGTCATCATCCCTGATGAGGTGCGTCGCGTCATCAGCGCGGCAAGGGAGGCCAAAGCAGAGCGTGAGGTGCGTGCGGTCGCCTATCCGAAGTTCCATTACGACACCGAGAGCGGCACGGCGACGCTGAACGGGGAGGCGTATGAAGTTCAGCCGGAGGGTGCGTGGGTAGATGATGCGCACCGCATCTCCGACATCATGCGCGGGTATGATTCTTTCATAGGCGATGTCGAGGTCACAAAGCAGCAGTTCTTCAAGGTGCTCGCCTTCATGTTCACCGCGCCGTTCATGACGAGGGTGCGAAAGGTCGCGATGCGCCATGGCTACTCCTTCACGCTGTTCCCCCTATACTGCATTCTTTACGGTGACTCCAATGCGGGCAAGACCACCTTCATGGAACTGTGCCTGCAAGCGATGTACGGTTCTTCGCAGACGGGCAAGGTGTCACACGAGGAGTGGACACCGACTGGAATCAAGGCAATCAACCGCCTCTGCCCGGAGATGGGATTGCTGATTGACGATATGCCGTGGAAGCGATTCCAGACGAATGCCGATGCAATCATAAAGAGGGACGGGGCTTGGCTGAACCGCGAAGATGTCCTCAGCCCTATCTACACGTTGACGGTGAACAAGATGGGCGGGTTGAAGCCCGAGCTGGCGAAGCGCTCTGTTCCCATACGGACAGAGGTCCGCATCGACCGCGAGGTCGGCACGGTCGGCAAGAAGACTCTGAGCGATTCGATTGGGAGGCTCACAACCGCATTCTTCCTCGAATACCTCGCCCGCATGGAACCGCTTGTCGAGGAGATGGAGGGCATGATACGTGTCGGGGCGCGAGACTATCTTCCAGACCTCCTGAACTTGTCGAGCGTCACGTTGCGGGAGATGTTCGAGGAGGCTGGCGAGTCCGATACGTGGAACATGCCCCTGACGTTCCGTGATTTCATCGGTGAGACCGCGACCGCTCGTGTGGCGAGGGAGAAGCTGTTGGAAGCATGGCGTGTAGACCCCTCGCAATTCAAGGTGCGTCCAAACAATCAGGGGGTGGAGTACAGACCGGATGGCTCCGATGCCGATAGGACGCTCAAGTTCGAGGTGAAGGCCATCTATGACGAGCTTCCCGCATATCTCAACGCGGGGATGGTGAACAGCGTCATCGTGTTCAAAGACACCGCCGCACTTGAGGCGTTCCTCGGTGTGAGGCTCGACAAGAGCCTCGGCGCGATGGTGCGCAGGGCTGTCCGCGCGATGCACGGGGGCAAGGCAGATTAGACGACAGACGGTAGGTTTTAGATGGGCAAGTCATGGGTAGCTGCTGATGGTCGGACAATAACGGACGAGATGGTCGAGCGCTGGGAGCGCGAGTTGGAGACCGGGGAGTTCTTCGGCAAGGGGGTGACGGTCGGCGTGGTTGTGGACGGCCCACCCCCTTCATCGGTGGATGAGGACGGGGAGATTCTTGGATTAGACGGCGATGATGTATGATGTACCCGTACCGGCAAGGGCATTCAGGATTTCAAGAAACACGTTCATAGGCGGTGCCCCTTTCACCGTTCGCACGCGGGTTTTCGCCGGTGCATGGGTACATGGGAGCTGATACGAGTCTAGACCTCGTTTTCAGTTATTCGCAGGTGCTGGTAACGCCTGCGAACGAACCCAATTCCCGGCAGCGCTCCATATCACGATTGTGGGGCGCTGCACCCATGGAATACATGATGTTGAAAGGATAAGGACATGACGCGTTACGACCCGAAGGTGTACGACCCGGAAAACTGCTGGATGGGGATGCCGCGAGGATGGAGGGGTTCACGCTTTGCGGGCAGATGGTTCTCGACTGGCTCGATGAGATGTCGGAAGACGGGTCGGCGGGTAATTGTATCCCCATGTTTGACGTGTTGTACGGTCAGGTTGCTCAAAACATATCTCATCGTATCGCCGACCTCCTCGATGCCGAGCGGTTCGAGCTGACCGTCTCCCTCATGGAGGCCGAGCCGGAGCGCTACGCAGCCGATTAGCCGCCAATCTTCCGATTCCACCGATACGGCACCTCGGGTAAGACCGGCGATGCGATGGAACTGAACGTCGCCGATGCGCGCCGAACAGATATGGAAGGGAGCGGCCACGCTTCGAGACAACCAGACGTGATAGGGCATAGCGCTGACGTACAACGAGAAGCATGGATGGATTTCGACATACATGGAGATGCCCGCACGAAAGGGGTCGCGCTTCGGCGCGGCCCCTTTCTCTTGCAGCTATCCATACCGTCTTCCTTTCGGTATGGATAACAAGCGTTCTACCAGCGCGTGAATCTGTTTGCAGCCGATTCGTGAGTCTGTTTGCAGGGACTATGTGAACCATCTTGCATGGCTCTGTCAGACCGTAATGGCGCTCAGCGTTGAAAGGACCGCCGAAGGCGGGAATGGCAGGGAGAGAGGAGGAGGGGGTGACGGCTATGGGAAGGGCGGTGCCACAGAGATGGCGGCTGGTTCGCATGGGTGACGGATGAGGGAGGGCAAGGATAGGGGCAAGCCCCTATGACCCATGTTCCCTGCGGGGGCGGCTTTGTGGAGAGGGCGTGTAGTATTATAGTCTACTACATTGGTAGTACGGCACATTGCTATAATTAAGCCACAGGCAACCGAGAGAAAGGAACCGGATATGTTCGAGCCGAAGTGCGACTGGTGGAGGAAGATTAAGTGGGAGGACAAGACGGTCCTGTTGAAGGGCATCCTCTCTATCAAGAGGAAGGATTACGGCAGGTTCGTCGAGCTGGCGCTGGACGCTGGCATGAGGGAGGCGCTTGCCGGGGATTACGACGTGGAGTCGCAGAGCGGTGAGTTCTGGTTCGATGCCGAGAAGGAGGGGCCGCGCGGCATCCTCAACTGGCTCGGCTTCTCGGTGGAGGACGAGACCGAGGAGGGCATTGATTTCGTCTTCTTCGAGGATTGCGGAATCGCCGCGTACAGGGATGACATGGGCCGCGCCGTCTTCGAGGCTTGCGCCCCCGTCATCGGGGCGGGTTCGGTCCTCATGTTCATGGAGAACTGGGACGAGGCCGAGGAGAAGGACCCGCGCATCTGGCGCTACACGTTCGATGGCGAGAAGATGTACGTCCAAGATGGTCGCTTCGTCTTCGACTAGGTGGCAAGAGGGGCATCCGCGAGGGTGCCCCTCCCTTATGGAGAGTCTATGTGGCATACTGCGTTACCACTTTTATAGTATTGTAGGTTGCTATAATTAAAGCACGTTAAGACCCAAGGGAAGGAACCTACATGAAGCGCAACGACCTGAACGCCATCATCACGGGCATCGTGCATCGCTACATCGAGGACGGCTGGGTCCTTGAGATGGACAATGCGAGTTACAGCGATGTCGTGGGCGTGCATTTTCTCTCCCGTGGCCGCGAGCGCGTCGCGGTCGGCATCCGCCGCCCGGAGTTGAAGGAGGTGACTGAAAGTGGTCGCTACGCGAACTTGCGGGGGCTGGACTCGCGCATCCTGTTCGAGTGCTGCGCCCCGAAGGGGTCCTTCGATTGGGTTGAGCTGGGGAACGTCATCAGCGAGCGCGTGTTCTTCAAGGTCGATGGTGATTGGTACGTCGATGATGCCCGTGAGGCGGATGGAGCGAAGGCCAAGAGGCGCGAGAGGAGGAGGCGCGACTTCTACCGCAATTTCTCTCCCCGTTCGTTCCACCCCACCAAGGCGTTCCTCGACAAGTGGGTTCGCGGGATGTACGGATGGAAGAACGTCAAGCCCTCCGATGTCGTCATAACGAGGGAGACTTGCGCAGAGGGGATTTATTACCGTGTGCGCAAGACCGTCGGCAAGGGGGACTGGTTCTCGGTCACGAGCTTTGGAAAGCGCTAGGCGCGTCATGGGAGGGGCACCGGATGACCGGCGGCCCCTCCTTGGCATGTGGCGGGTTCGCCGCGTGTAGAAGATATGGAGGTTACTACATTCCAATTATACTGGCATTGTAGTTTGCTATATTGGTAGTGCCGAAAAGGCAGGTAGTCACATCCGAGTAGATTGGATTCAGGCATGGCAATCAACCGAGTCATCATCGAGGGCAACCTGACGCGCGACGTGGAGATGCGCGCAACCGCCAGCGGCCTCGCAGTCGCAGGGTTCACCGTCGCGGTCAACGAGAAGCGCAAGAACGCCGAGGGCGAGTACGTCGATGCCCCCGTGTTCGTCAAGTGCTCCCTGTTCGGCACCCGCGCCGAGAAGCTGTCCAAGTACCTCCTCAAGGGAACCAAGGTCACCATCGACGGCAAGCTGCGCTACTCGCAGTGGACCAAGGATGACGAGAAGCGCCACGAGCTGAGCGTCATCGTTGACCAGCTTGAGTTCAGCGGCGGCAAGCGCGAGCAGACCGGCGATGCGCCCGCTCCTGAACTCGACCTCTATGACGAGGACATTCCGTTCTAGGGTTCGAGAGGAGACCGGTCGTGTTCGCAATCGGCTGGGGTTTCCTGATGCTGGCGGTCATCCTCGCCGCCGCCAGCATCTCCCACGATTCCACGTACATCTTCGCGAGGAGGAAGATGACGCGCAAGAGGGCGCTGCAAATCGGCTTCCTATCGCTTCTGGCCGTCATGTTCCTCCTTGCATCGTTTCCAGGTTGATGGAGGTGCCGGATGGCAAGGTCGGATAAGGTCGCGATGTGCATCATGCGCTACATGGTCCCGCTCATCTTCGTTGTGGAGTTCATCGCCATAGCCGCGCTGGCATGGTCGCTGGGAGGTCCGCGATGGGCTTTCGGTGCCGTGGCGGCGGTGGCGCTCATGCTCTTGTTCTCCTATGCGTGCTGCTGCATGGCCGCAGTCTCGGACGGGTGCGGTCCCGACGATTCGGAAGGGAAGTGATGCCGATGGCCTCGAATGGGCTGCATCGGAAGCGCGACCACAAGGGCCGCAAGCCCATGTTATGGGAAGCGGAGCTGACCATCGCGGTCGCCTCCGCCGTGCCGATGGCGGCAATCATCGCCCTCGCTCTTGGCTGCTATATCGGCCTGAGCGTACCCGGCATGCTCGCGGTCACGTTCCTGTTCACCGCGCTGCTCACCATCTATGCCGTGACGGTTCGCGCCCTTTGCTTGGAATACCGCAAGAGCGGCCTCGCGGATTAAGCAACTCATGAATCAAGACACGAAAGGACTGATGTATATGTTCACGATTCTGTTCCTCAACCAGAAGGGCGGTGTCGGCAAGACCACCCTCGCCGACGAGCTGGCGTTCGCGCTTGAGCGCCGAGGCTCCACGGTGGCGTTCGTCTCCACCGACCCGCAGGGCGGCTCCGTCCACGAGGTCTGCGATGACCCGGACTACGCCGAGTCCTGCGATTACCAGATTGTCGATACGGCTGGCGTTCTGAACGACGGCATGGGCGATTGGTGCCGCGCCGCCGATGTCATCCTCATCCCCATGCTCCCGAGCACGCGCGATGTGGAGCCGACCATGCGCACCTACCAAATCGCCAAGGACTCCGGTACGGACGCGACGATACGTCTCGTGGTCAACAACTTCTACGCGTTCGGCAAGCTCGACAAGCAGCTCGTGGAGTTCCTTGAGTCAGAGCAGGTTCCGGTCATCGCGAAGGTGCCCCGCGCGGTCGCGCTCTCGCAGGCCGCAGCCGAGGGCAAGTCGGTCGCGGAGCACAGCCCGCACAGCCACGTCATCCCGGCTCTTGAGGAGCTGGCAGATTCCATCATCAACGAGAAGGAGAAGAAGTATGTCTAACAACGGTAACGCCTTCATGGCCTCCGCGAAGAAGTCCAAGCGCCAGCAGGCCTCCATCCAGCACGCGCAGCCGGAGGTCGATGAGCTGGTGTGCATCAATGTCCGCATCCCGAAGTCCATGCACACGAGGCTCCAATATCACAAGGTGGAGACGGGTGAGAATATGACCGTCCTCATCAACCGGCTCCTCGAAGCCGAGTTCGCGTAGGCGGTGCGCGATGGGAAAGCGAATCGGGGTGTACAAGTACATCCATGCGCTCCCCCGCGATGCCTACGGGAACCGCTATCACATCGGGGGTCGAATCCTCTCCCAGAAGTTCGGTCTGGGTACGGTCATCGGCGTGGCACGCGGGGGCGATGGGCGCACATGCGTCGTCTGCAACTTCCGCGCGGCCTATCGCGAGGGCGGCGTGGTCGTCTCCAAGTGGCGCACATGGCTCGTGCCAGCCGAGGAGGGCGTCGCGGTCGAGGTGAAGGAGGAGACGGATGTCGAAGCCCGATAAGCCCATATTCAACCAACAGGGCGGACGCGGGAAGCTCTACGGCCCGACTCATGGGGCGACGTACATGGGCACATACCAGATGCCCGACGGCAAGATGGACCGACGCATGTTCAACTGCGCCACCAACGTGGTCGAGGTCAAGAAGTGGACGGCATAGATGAGAGGTAGCCTGAGTGCATCGGAGCGGCATGACCGCAAACGCGTCGAGCACAAGCGTTACTACGCCCAGACCGCCTTCAAGTACGAGCGGCGAAAGTGGACGGAAGACGAGGATAAGTTGGTTCTCATCCAAAGGATTCCCGATAGAGAGCTTTCACGAATCATCAAGCGCTCGATGAAGTCCATCTCGAACCGACGCTGGCGATTGCGCAAGACGGCATCTGAGAACAAGCAGACCGGCTTAGCCGGAGAGTGAGGAGTATCAAGATGGAGAACAACAACCTGCCCGAGATGACCGATGAGCAGCGCAAGGCCGCGCTTGAGCGTGCCGCAGAGGCTCGCCGCGAGCGCACGGAGTTCAAGGGACTCGTGAAGACGGGGGAGATTTCCCTTGCCGACGCCCTTGCAGATGACCGCGCCAAGCGCATCCGCGTCCACGAGTTCCTGATGTGCATCCCCGGCATCGGCAAGGCGAAGGCCGATGACATCATGCGCAAGCTCGGCATCGCGGAGAACCGACGCGTGCAGGGTCTCGGTAGCCGACAGCGCGAGGGAATCGTCGAGTTGGTCGCGAAGTTGAAGTAGGAATATGGAGCCGCCCGTGTGGGCGGTTTCCCATATCAGCCGTCCGCGACGAAGGGAGACGCAATATGGACGAGCGCAAGAACAAGATGACCGACCAACGCTATCGCGAGATTCTTCCGATGGCCTATATGACCGCCGCCATCGAGAAGGGCCGTCAACCCAGACCCGTAGAAGTAGGTCTATGCGCAAGGGCAATCGTCGATGCCGAGGATGAGAACAACCTAGCCTATCGCGTGGCGATGGCGACCAAGATTCACTGCACCATCGTCGGCGTGAAGCGTGTCTCCACGAAGACCGGTTACGACAAATACGAAATCACCTACCGCACGTTCGGGAAGGACGAGGACGAGACGATTCCGTCTCCGCTCATCGGAGATTTCCGATACGGCAAGGTGACCGAATGGCTGTGGGCCAAGAAGAACGATGACGGTACGGACTACTGGCTCGGAAGGCGTGCTGTGCTCTACAAGCACAACGACCCGCCCAAGGAGGGCGACATGTCGAGCGCGGGCTACCGCTGCTGCGTCTTCGCCGAAGCCCTCGACAAGTAATTCTGATTATCACTTTCTGAGACACGCCGCTTCGCATCACTGCCCTTCGCAGATTCCGGTTCGCCGCCATCCAGAAAACGGCGCGACCGATTTTGAGAATCACACGATTGTCGGTTCGCGGGGTGGCGTTCTCATGCCGAGGCGTAGGGCATTCATCCGTTCGCGAGCGTCTGAAAATACATGCCTGCCAAGTCGGGAAAAACCAAATTATCTGTCTGCGTTTCGCGAATTTGAGAAAGGTGGGGCGGCGGCACCCCACCTTTCTGTCTCCCTCCGCAAGCTCCGGGAGACACCGCCTTCCCGGCCAGAAAATAGGGGCGGCGGCACCCCTATTTCCCGTCCGGGAAGGCTCTCGCACTGCTACAATAGCAGTGCTCACCGACCAAGGTCGCTCTTCGAGTTGCAAGATTTGGGAAGTGTATATACAATCGCGGTAAAACCGCACTTGTATATCCCCTTCCATCTTGCTTTTGGGCGGCTTTAGGAGCCTACCAAAAGGGTTTCCTCAATCGGTTGTCAGGTACCTAATAATAGATACCATTCCACTGATTTTCGTTTAAGCGAAAAGGCGGCTTTTCGCAGTTTTGGAAACGGCGGCGGCACCGTTTCTTATTTGGTTAATCATTGCTATGAGGGAGGTGTAATCACAAGTGGGGAAAAAAGAAAAGTACATTCTCGTTCGTGTGACAGAGAAGGAACGGAATATCCTGAAACGCAAAGCCAAGAAAGTCGGCCTCACCGTTTCCGATTTCGTGCGCAGCTCGCTCATCCACTCGGACAACCTGACCATCAACGTCATCGACACCTCGGTTCTCAGCAAGACGCTCTTCGAGTTGCACAAACACGGCGTGAACCTGAACCAGCTCATGAAGTTCTGCAACACTTACGGACTCGATGCGTTCAACGAGAGCCATGTCATCCCGACCCTTGAGAACGAGCGAACCGTGTTCTTGCAAACGAAAGCGGCGCTCTTATCTCTTGAGGAAGAGGCACGGAGAGGAAACGTCATGGTCAATTTGGAGTTGAGTGACGATATGGAAGAGGAGGATTCCTGATGCTCACCATCCAACCGAAGGACGATTCGTTCTGCACCGTCAAATGCAAAGCCAAGCACAACAGGAAACGTCATGCGGTGGAGTGGTGGTACGAGTGCTCCAAGTGCGGCCATACATTTGCCTATGGCTTCAACTTGGATGAGCGCCGCGTGCTCGCCGGGTTACCGGCGAAGTGCCCGCACTGCGAACGTAAGGTCCTATATTGGATGTAAGGAAATCAAGGACAGAAAGGACAACTGACATGGATTCCCAAATCGAGCTTTACCCGCACAACCAGACGGCCTATGACAAGCTCTGCAAAATGCTTGAGGTGAGCGACCGCGCCTGCGTGGTGCAGCCCACCGGCACCGGCAAGTTTGTCATCATCGCCAAACTTGTGCAGGACAATCCGAAGATGCGATTCCTCCTGCTCGGCACCAACGAGTACATGTTCGCCGACCAGATGGCGAACCTTGCTGACTTCGCGCCCGGATTCACACCGGAGAACCTGCAATTTATGACATATGCCGCAGCGATGGTCGCGGCAAGGAACGAGGTTGCCGCCCCGAAATGTGATGTGATAATCGCCGACGAGTTCCACCATTGCGGAGCGCCCGAGTGGGGCAAGGGCGTGCAATACGTTATTGAAAGCAATCCCGAAGCGAAGGTCATCGGCTTCACCGCCACACCCATTCGCTACTCGGACAACGGGCGCAACATGGCAGACGAGATGTTCGAGGGCAATGTGGCGAGCAGTATGGAGCTTGAGGAGGCGTGGCTTCGCGGTATCCTGCCTATCCCAAAGTACATCATCGCCCTTTACGATGCGCCGAAAGAGCTTGGCGAGTTGAAGGTCTCCATCGACAAGGTACACGAAAAGAAGAAACATTCCAAGTTCGTCAAGAAATACGAGGAGCTGCGCCGCTCGCTCCAAGATGCGGATGGCATCGACCGCATCATCGCTAAGCATCTTAAAAAGCGTGATGGTAAGGTCATCGTCTTCTGCCCGCGTGAAGCAAAGCTGAACGAGTTCATGCTTCTCTCTCATAAGTGGTTCGGTGAAGTGAACGATGAAATCCATGTTTATAAGACAACAAGTAAAGACCCTTACGCTTCCCTATCGTTCAAGAACTTCAAGGCGGATGACAGTAGTGCGTTGAAGGTACTGTACTGCATCAACCAACTCAACGAAGCGGTTCATGTCAAAGGAATCGACGCGATTGTGATGGTTCGCCCTACGAAATCCCCGGTCATCTTCCATCAACAGCTTGGTCGCGCCCTCTCTTCTGGCGGGAATCAGGCCCCGGTTGTGTTCGACCTGTGCAACAACTTTGGGTTGCTTGGTGGTATCTCTGTGACGCGCGAGCGGATGCGGCGGGCATACAAGAGTCTGACTGACAAGAAAGTAAATCCACTTTACACGCCACGCGACTTCAAGGTCATTGATGCAGTCAAGGACTCCCGTAGTTTAGCGAAGGAATTACAACAAGCTCTGCATCCACAAGTAGATGCTGACGAGAGGATTTCCATTCTCGAACAAGCCGTTGCGGTGGGAGCGGTAGAAACGGATGAGCGTGGCTATACTTATACTTCGCATGGAAACGACTTCAAAAACATAAAAGAGTCCCTTAGAAGGCTTTGGAGGGAAGGGAAACTCACAAAAGAACAAGAGCAGCGTTTAGTCAATCTTGGCTTCAAGATGATTCCCATGACTAAAAGAAGCGTTGTTTGCTATGAAACAGGTGAGCTGTTTGAATCCGTAGCCGATGCCGCCCGCGCCATCGGTGTTCACAAACGTGCAATTTCCATCTCCATCGAGAATCATACAGCATCAGGTGGCTACCACTGGTATTACGAAACTGACGAGCGTCCAACACCGGATAGCTTCAAGAGAGTTAAAGACCGCAAAGCCGTAGTATGTGTCGAGACAGGCGAGGTCTTTGACAGCACCGGCGTTGCTGCATATGAGATGGGATTGACCATTAGTGGCGTTAGTAGATCTGCAAGGTCTGGACAAGCAACGAAAGGTTTTCATTTTCACTATATAGATGATTCATCCATGTCAATAAGACCCAGCAGAACAATTCCGGTCATATGCGTGGAGACTGGGAAGAAATACGACAGTATAACCGATGCTGCCATAGACATCGGTCAGAAAAAACCCAGCAATATCATTGTGGCTCTCAAGTCTGGCGGAAGAGCAGGTGGTTATCATTGGCGGTTCGCAGATGTTGAGAAACCTGTTCCTCCGTTCAAGAAAGAAAGGTGGCGTGCCGTCATGTGTTGCGAGACCGGGGAAATATTTAGGTCTGCGTGTGCCGCTGCGCGGAGCATGGGGTTTTCAGCAAGTGCCGTCTGGAGCGCATTAAAGCGTGGTGGAACCTCGGGCGGTTATCACTGGAAATATGTCGATAGCGGTGATGCCGATGAAACAACGGCCTAAACGGAGGTAGAGCCATGACCATCATCAAACAGGGAGGGGTGAGCAGCAAATCCCATCAGCGAAACCTCCGAGCCTACATAAACGATGACAAGAAGGTGCTCCTGCGCGATTCCCAGAACATGGAGGAGTGCAAGGACTTGAAGCGGTGGGCGAGTTACATGGAGCGCACCCGCAAGACTTTCGGGCATGATAAGGCCGCCCGTCGCATCCGCGATAGGAAGACCGGTGAGTTGAAGGAGGCCAAGAACACAGTGCTGTTCCATCAAATCGTGGCCTTTCTTCCCGACGAGTGCGACCTAAACGGCGGCAAGCTCACGCCGGAGGACTGCATGAGATATGCGAGGGATTACGTCGGCACCTATTACCCGAACCAAGAGGTGGTCTTCGCCCTTCACAACGAGTATTGCAAGGAGGACAAGACCCATCGCTATGCGGTCCATATCGTCATAAACCGCAGCGACCTCTCAACCGGGAAGCGATTGGATGAGGGTAGGGGCAAGGAGGCGAAGGTTCGCCGTGCCTCCCGCATCCGCAAGATGGACAAGGCATGGGGCTTGAAGCAGGTGGAGCGCGACGAGCGCAATTCCTCCGTCCATAAGAAGCAGCCGTCGAAGGTGGAGAAGGAGATAGAGGGGCGCGGTGGGGAGTCCTACAAGATGAACCTGCGCGAGCTGTGCCGCCTCGCAGCTGACAGGGCCGAGAACATCTACGAGTATCGTGAGATGCTTGAGGGCTGGGGCGTTGACACCCAGTTTCGCAAGGGCAGGCTCTATGTCACCGACACCGACAACTCCAAATATTCCTTCTCCCTCGCGAAGCTCGATGCCGACCTGAACGCGAACGGCCTTGAGGACCGCTTCTTGCAGAACGTGGAGGCGGACATCGAGGCCAAGGGCGCGGAAATCGCCGAGGCCCGTGCAGCCGTCGAGGCCGAGCGCCAGCGCGTCACCGGCATCCGCGATGCCTACCTAGAGGAGATGAGGAAGACCTACCTCGATTACCGCAAGAAGGCGCATGGCTTGGAGGGCACCGCCCTCGCCGCGTTCCCGAAGCTCGAACTCAAGCGCCCGCCCAAGGAGGTCGTGGACGACCCCGAGGTGAAGCGACTGTGGCTCGCGTACCGTCGCGGTGCCGACGAGTTGCGCGTCGAGATGGCCTCCGAGGTCCCCTATGCACGCAAGCCCAAGAAGGGCGGCGGTACGAGCGGGTCCGGTAGCCAGCCGCGCCGCGAGGCCCCGTCCATGGGTAAGGATGAGCGCGGGCATGAGCGAACGGACGTGCGCTAAGTAGCGGTCCCATGAAGATACCCAACGTCTCCACATTGGTAGGTTTATTGTATGCTACAATGGTAGCAACACACACGACCATGAGAGGGGCGTTGATGTATCTGAATGAGATTCTTCCCGGTAAATGGCGCGAGGACGAGTGGCCCGAGCACATCGAGGTCAGCCACGAGGCCTCGCGCTTCAAGAGCCGCAGGTACGTGCCGCGCGTGAACTCCGCCAACAAGTCCTCGGCCAACCCGGTCGATGGCATCTGGTGCTCGCACTGCGGCTGGGCCGGTGTCATCGCGCAGGACATGACCGATTTGGATGAGGACACGGAACCACGATTCGATACCTTGGCCGAGGACGTGCCCTGCTTCTGCCCGAAGTGCGGCTCGTTCCTCATGTATTAGGGCGGAGGCACAATGAACATCATCGAGAAGCGCAGACGCAAAGCGTGGGCACATGCCACAATGGTCATCATGAACAAGGTGATTCGTGAAGCCTCCACCGGCACCATTTTCATCTATGGGGAGACCCTTTACGGCAAAGATTACTTCCTCACGCCAGACGATGCCCTGGATGCGGTGCTCGTCACCATGGGGGTTCTGAGAAAGTTGTGGGAGCGGGACGGGGTGAGGCCGTCGAAGCGGCTGTTCGCTGAGGTGTGCCCGGACAGGGCAATCGGAGCCGTGGTCATGAAGATGTGGCGCGAGCCTTTCCGATACTGGAATTTGATGAGAGAGGAGTAGGTCGTGGTTGAGCCTGCATACAGCGATGAACGCGCCGAGGCGTTCCGGGCGTATATGTGCCTGTACGGGTACAAGGCGGCGATTGACCGATGCGATTGGGTGGCGGCGCGGCGCTGGTTTTCCGAGAAAGAGGGTGAGAGAAGTAGAGCGACCGCGCGGTGGGCGCTGCACTGCGTCGCCTTTGCGACAGCCTACATGGTGTTGCATATAAGTATGCCGCAATTGGTGGAGGAGGTACCGCGCCCGCTTCGCAACGTGATGGACTCGGTTGCGCTGACATCGGTGTTTGCGGGAGCGCTGGCATTGGTGCGGTTCAAGGAGGAGACCTTCGACGATATGCCCCCGTCGATTCGAGATGACATCCTGAGCCACTTCTTCATAAGCGATGCAGAAATCGTCGAAATCGAGGCGGAAAAGGAACAGAATGAGACGTCGATTGAGAGAAGCCGCGTGGAGCTGGAAATGGAAGCCAAGGCGACACTCGCGAAGTTCAACAATAGGGCACCAAAAAGGACATCTGGTACCGAGAAGACGAACGCGTGAATATTGGTAGAAGAGGAGTGATTGAAGATGAGAGAGCCGGACTGGATGCTCGCATCCGTGGTGGTGTTGGGCTTTATTGCCCTCGTACTCGCATGCGTATATGAATCTACATACGATGCGCGCCATTGCGCATCCGATGATGCGAGGAGGGCTGGCGTTGGCTTATGGCACCTCTCTTGCCTTATCAGCGCCGTGCCGGTCTTGTTCATCTTGACGGGTTCCGTGACCGAGGGCTTCGAGTTGAGGGATGAATCGGTCGAGGTCGAGGAGTCGGTTCAGATTGCGTCGCTCGACGGGAACAGCTACATCTCAGGTCATATCGGCGGTCATTCGTTCATGGGCACCGGCGGGGTGAGCGGTGAAATCAATGAGGACGATTACTACACGTTGATGGTTTCTGATGGAGATGGCGGGTACGGGAAGAGGCGTTATAAAGTCGATGAGGTGAAGTTGATATTTGACTCGACTGAGGAGGATGCCCGCGTCGAGGAGGTCGATGTGGTGCGCAACTATGATGTCACGCGTTCGCCATTCTTCGCTTTCGATATGAAGGGCGAGTGTCGGGAGGTCGAGCATCAGACGCGCATCCATGTGCCGGAGGGCAGCTGGGGAGAGTACCAGTTCAATGTCAACTGACGATAGGAGGTGGAGGATATGAGCGAGTACATCTTGAAGCCCTGCCCCTTTTGCGGGAGTGAACCCATGCTCGGCGAGGTCAGGCCGGCGACACGCGAGCATCCGCCCCTGTTCGGCATCACCTGCATCCATTGCGGTGCCGAGATGACCGACGAGTTCGTCCCCGAGCTGATACGGCGATGGAACGCCCGAGTCGCTGCGACGGCTTCCATTGATAAGGAGGTGATGGAAGGGGTGTCTGACGAGGAGCGCCGCGATGTGGCGGCGCGGCTGTGGAAGCACATCGGCAAGCCTCTCTTCACGGGGCAGGATGTCGAGGACATCATAGGCGTGCAACGAAGCGACTTCGATTTAATTCTGGCCGACGCATCGTATCGCCGTCTCGCCGACCTCATCGAGCCTGAACCGGAGCGGACGTGCGTGAGAACCCTCATCAAGAGCGGGCCGGTCTACGACGTATGGCATTTCGATTGCTGCGATAGGGAGTATGCGGAGAACAAGACCGATGCCGGGGCTACCGAGCTGCCGCTTAATGTCTGCCCGTTCTGCGGTACGAGTGTTATGGGGGAGGGACGAGATGCTGTCCATGGGTAAGGATGGGGCCACCGTGGTGGATATGGTCGCGGATTGGCTTGAGGAGAACGGCTATGACGGGCTGACCGATGGGCGGTGCTCCTGCACCGGCGGTTGCCTCATGCACTGCGGGTTGGTTCGCAGCCGCAGGTGCTCTGCGGCGCACCTGTTCCCCTGCACGCGATGCACCCACCTGACCACCTGCGACCGGACCACGGGTACCGACGTGTACAGCGCCGATGCCGACTGGTGCGGCGAGTTCGAGGAGGCGTGAATGCCGAAGACATTGAAGAACTTCGCGGATAGCGAGAGGGCAAGGGAGTACCGCAACCGGCAGCGGGAGAGGAACTATGCCTTATGCCCCGGCGATGATGATATCCGTCACACGAGGTGGCAGGACTGGGAGAGGAGGCTGGTGATGGAGCACGATATGCCCGATAGGGAAATCTCCCGCATGACCGGCAGGAGCGTGCGTGCCATACAGGTGATGCGTCATAAGATGAGGAAGAACGGGGAGGTCCGCACCGATGAGTAAGGTGGACGGCGACCTCATCCAAAGCATCCTCTGGTACGCGATAGCCGCCATCTGGGCACTCATCGCGATAGCTCGGTGGCTCAGCGGCGGACCCGATGGGGCGGATGCCATGACCCACTTCGGCATCGCCTTCATCTTGGCGAACATCTTCGAGCTTCGGTCGGAGATGGGTAAAATTGGAGAAAAGTAGTTTACTATTGATATAGTATGGTATAATACTATTGCATGGAAAGGAGAACGAATGGCTAACAAAGAATGCAGGGAGGCGGATTGCGCCCATTGGCTCGGCAGAAATCTGGGATGCGAATACACCGATTTGGATGGATGCCGCATCGACCCTCGCAACTGCCCGGAATATATCAGTTGCGAGGATTATCACGAGCAGGAGGAGTTCTATGAGTAAGGAGCAGGCGACGGAGAAGTGGGTCGTGGAGGTGCGCCGCGCCCACGCATTGGAGCACCGACCGGGCAACTGGTGTTGCGTGGCCCAATGTGATGACGGCCAGACCGCCATCACCGTGGCCGATGCCTTGCAGAACTTCATGCGAACCGGTCTCATAGGCGATGATTTCCACACCCGCACCAGACTGGTGGGCGAGAAGGGGGCGTGACGGCATGGCATATAGCGCGAAGAACGTCAAGGAATCTCTAGGGCAAGGGGAGGATATGGAACGCGATGACGAGCGCGTCGAGACGCACATCAGCGGAGTCAGGAACCTCAGCGAGGAGGCGCGTGAGATGCGTGCCGCAGGCCGCAAGCTGGTTGGCGAGAACGAGGAGAAGGCCGATGACCTCAGCGATTACCGAAGGCTCTCCGGTTCCGTGAAGAAGCTCAAGGAGAGCGTGGATGCCCAGAGGGCCGAGGTCAATCAGGCCGTGAAGAAGATGGACCAGACGCTCTATGAGATGCGCAATCTGGTTGATAGGGTCGAGGAGCTGTACAACAGCACCAAGGACGAGACCCATTCCGCAGAGCAGGCCGCGCTCAACGGCGTGAACAAAGCGCAGGAGAAAGCGCAGGAGATAACCCTTCGCAACATAGACGAGGCGACGCAGCGCAGTAAGAAGGCCATCGACACGATGGTCTTGGAGTCGAAGCGGCGTATCGAGCGCCTTGCGATGGTCACCCTGCCGGACCGCATGTTCCATTTCCTCAAGTGGACGGCGCTCATGCTCGTGCTGTTCATCTTGGTCCACATCGTCTGGCAGATGTTCTCGTAACACGCAGGCTCGAAGATGCGCGTGATTTCGCCCTATGCGGATGACGCGGACACATACATATAGGTTCAGATTGAAGTAAGCGCCGCGCTCGCGGCGCGGGATTGAAAGGAAGATTGGTCATGGAAGACAAGAAGGATTTCGATAAGGATAAACAGGAGATGGGCACAAAGCAGATGCCGCATGTCCCGATTGAAGATGAGGACACCGGGAAGAAGGGCACCATCGTGCTCTTCGGCCATGAGTTCGACAAGAAGAAGGCCGTGATGGCCGGACTCGGCGGGCTGCTGGCAATCGCCCTCATCGGAGGCGGTGTCTGGTACGCGGCTTCGCAAAAGCCGGAGCCGAAGGAGCCTACGCCCATCGAGCAGACTGAGAAGCAGGAGCAGCAGGTCATCCAGCTCGGTGCCAAGTCGGACGGCTGGGTGAAGGGCGAGTCCTCGCCGGTCATCGCCCACATCGTGAACAAGGAAGAGAAGGTGGACTACTACCACGCCTACGACGCGAACGAGCCGCATGCGCTCGACGTGCCAGCAGAGGGCGAGTACGAGGTCTCCTTCATTAGCCCCGTGGACAAGGACGGCTCCACCTACGAGGTCCCCAAGACCGCCAAGGTGAAGTCCGGGGTCGAAGACAAGGATGGGAAGGACACGGGGGATGAACTGCCCTTCGAGTTCAAGCCCATCGCAGCTGACAAGGCTGACGCGGATGCGCTCAACGCCATCGTGAAGTCCGTCGGCGAGGCCGTGAAGAAGGGCGACGAGACCCTGACCGGAGTGAACGGCACCAAGGTCATCGAACTGGTCAAGGAGAACGCCAAGGCGAACCCGAACGCCGACAAGGACAAGGTGGATGAGGAGAGCCAAAAGGCCGAGGAGGGCGTGACCGACGAGCCGTCAGGTAACAGCGATGGTACGCCTGCCCCCGAGACCGGTGGCAATGACAACAGCGGCAGTGCATCTGGCGGTGGTAACGGTGGGAACTCCGGCTCAAATGGCGGGGGTGGTAGCTCGAACAGCGGTGGCGGTGAGAGCAAGCCGCAGCACACCCATAACTGGGTTCCCCAGACCACGGTTGTGCATCACGATGCTGTGTATCAGACGATTCATCATGATGCGGTGTATGGAACCGGTGTCGAGTGTAATGGATGTTTCGCTCAGTTTGATTCGTATGGAGCTTGGAAAGCACATTGCAACTCTCAACTAGACAGTGGAAACACTAATTGCATGGGCTATCATACTATCAATATAGTATTAGAGCAAGCATGGGACGAGACTGTTGAAGTTTCTCCTGCATGGGACGAGACTGTTACTATCGGATATGCCTGCTCCTGCGGTGCGGCTAAATAGAATACTGGATTACAGTTTTGTAAGTTGCTCTATCTTGCAAAAAGAAAAGCCCCCGGTTACCAGCCGGGGGCTTCGTCATATCAGTGCCGTGCAATCCATCTCGGGATTCCACCCCGAACCCCGCAAGGGACGCGTCCCTTGACCCGTATCTCGGGTTTTACCCGAACCCATCCTCGCCGGAGGGCAGGGAAAGCAGGAGGCCTCCTTTCCTTTACCGAGAGGATTCCCTGTGAGCCTCCTGTAAACGGGCTTTCGCGGCATATCCTCGCCAAGGCTCCGGTATTACACGCTCCCGTTGACAACGGCTCCGCGCCGATTTCATGCAAAGGAAAAGCCCCGGTTTATACCGGGGCTTCATGCAGGTCATATGGAAACCCGAACGAAAGACGTATCTAGTTGAATGCCCTCAATGGCACAAGGCGAAGATATAGTATCCACAAATTACGACTCCGAACATGAGCCATGACCCGATGGCAGACCATTTGGTTGCGACTTTTGCGACCGTCGGAAGATTTCGATATTTCAGACGATAGAAGATGAGGGCATAGATTACCGCGATATATTGAAAGAACATTCCAAGTACGAACCACATCGCTTTCCATTCTTTGGTCAGTACGGGAACTTTGTAACGTCCGTCAAGAATCTCGTATTTCACCTTTCCTCACCTCGCTTAGTACTTATCGTTCGTTATTCTTTACCGGTGCTTCTCGATTTTGCCCGGTGTTATTCTCTAATGCTCTTGCTGCTTTCCTCATGGCCTTCATCTCAGATTGAAGGGTTGCATGAGGTTCAGGCTCATCTGGAAGTTCCACCTCATCATTGATATGGTCAAGGTGCTCAAGGACATCATGGCGCTTGCCGATTTCGGTGAGGGTTGCAGCTTGGGCGCATTCCCTGAACCATGGGAACGTCGCTTGCAGTCTCTCCAAAACCGAGAATGCGTCGGCATAGGACATTCCATGGATAGATTCGTATCCCGAATACTGGGAATGCTCGAATCCGTTGGCCTCCATGAAAGCCTTGATTTTCGACCATGCGTTGTTGTAACTCGTGGTGCTACCAGAAGGAGATGGATATAACTCCTCTAGCTTCTCGTTATCCAAATCGAAATTGAATGCCTTGCGTTTGTGCGACATGGTACATCATCGCCGTCATGCGTATAAGCGCTCTGGATTGTTGCGGCGCAAGACATCAAGGTAGTCAACCTGCTCATCGCAGTCGTCCTCAAAAGCGGTCATGGACTTGATATTACGCATGACCCATCCGGTTCTGGACAACAGTGACAACGCGAGGCACTGCGACTCGACCTCATCGCCGTCAGTCGCCTTCCAAGTCCCTTGAGCGATGCGGATACATCCGTACCGAGAGAGGTTCCTGTCCGTGTAATCGTAGAGTGTTTCGATGTCGTACCCATTGCGTTTCGCCTTGTTCTCATCGAACTCGATGGTGAAGCTCCATGGAGTCGGTTCAATCACTTTCGGCATATATTTCATCCTCCTTCACCTCGCTTATAGTGCCTTTCTACTTCTAATGTTGATAGTTTTCTACACTACTATTATACTACATTTCAGCCATTTCCACAACTGTTTTCTACCGCGCGGAGACCGCGATTTCAGGCGCTTTGGCCTGTTCATCATGGCTCTTCGCCGCGTCCTTCATGGCTGTGACTTCGCCCTTGAGGGACACCTTCTCGGGTGCACGTTCCACGTCGCGGTCGCGGCGCTTCTCCAAGACATCGTTGTAGCGCCCGATGATGAGGGTGCCCGCCTTATCGGCCTTCGCCGCCGCCTTGAACAGGTATGATGGGTCGTCTTCCAGCGCGTGCATCCACGATTGCAGGTAGGAGACGTGGTTCTCGTAATGCTCGCCCTCGTAGTCGGTGTTCTGGATGCCGAGGTCTGCGGAGAGGAAAAGGGAGCCGAGTTCGGCCACAAGCTCCTCCTGCGCATACTCGGGGCTTCCGAAGTCAGTGTTGCAGCCGCGATTGAGGGCGGAGGGGTGTCCGGTCGAATGGGTCATCTCGTGCAGGAGTACGCGAGTGAACGTCTCATCCGATAGGAAGGTCTCGCGCGGGGCGATGAGGATGCGGTCGGAGCCGGGGGCGTAACCGGCGCTCCCCTGATAGCGCATGGATTCCACGATAGGGCACCGGGAGGAGAGGATGAGGTCGTCCGCGATAGCGGCGGTGCGGTCGCTCACATGCTCCGGTGCCGGTGGGGCGGGGATGCCCTCAATCTCGCTGGCGTTGAAGACGTTCCAATAGCCCACGCAGCGCAGGTAGTGGCCGGTGACCTCCTTCTCACCCGTGTCCTTGTTCTCCTCCTTGATGGAGAACTCGCGCCATTTCTCGATGAGCGCGGCCTTGGCCCCCTTCTTGAGGTGCCAGCCGCTATCGCGAATCTGGTTGAAGGTGCACCAACGGTTGTCCGTGAACCCGCGCATGTAGCCCACGAAACCGAGATGGAGGCGGTTGCCGCCCTGATACACCGTGCCGGATACCGGGTTGTGGGGACTGAGGGAGGGGATGTAGGGTTCCGACCAATGGAGTCCGTCGCGTTTCATGTCCTCGATAATCTTCTCGACCACAAGCGCACGCTGTTTCTCCACGATTTCAAGCGACTTCGATTTCTTCTGCTCTTTCATTTCAGTCCTTTCCGCGTCAGCCGATGGCATCATTATATCAACGCGCGTGGCGGGCCACCTGACGCCGATTTTCGGTGGTTGAAGAAAAAACGACCCCACAGAATCGTTTCTGCGGGGTCTTGGGAGGATGGTGTCGAGTTCAGCCCCCGGCAACATGGCAAACCGCCTGGAACGGTCTCAGGATGCGTCTGGTGCGATTTGCGTATTTTCGGCTTGATTCTTGGCCGTTTCTTGCATACTCGTGACGAGGACGGTGCGCTCGTTATCGACCCAGATGTTATAGGAGCAGGTGACGAGCGAGATGACCTGACCCGGTTCCGTCTCAACATCGAGCACCATGGCGGCGTTCGCACGCGATTCGCCGTACCATGCGCGGAAGTCCGCCTCACCCTCGAAGTCGATGCGCTTGTTGCGCTCGCGACCGTTGACTATCTGCGCGAACCGCGCCTCGTAGGTTATCTTCGAGGTCGGGGTCTGGATGAGCACGCGGGCGTGCTCGCGGGCGAAGTCCTCGTCCTTGTAATCGGCGACGGTTCCCATGGGGGCCACCTTCTTGTCGTTCCAGAAATGATGCCCCAAGATGACGGCGTTGCGGCTGGACAGCCCCAGCTCCTCGCAATCGGCATCAAGGTAGATGGCACCGGCTGGGTTGTAGTTGCCGTACACGTCGTGCTTGAGGTAATAGCCGGGGGCGTCTCCATGGGCTTGCAGGATGGGGGAGTCCACGGTGGTGCCGGGGATGGTGACCCAGCCGATGACATCCGGGTTGATGTCCTGCCAGTAATCCCAATCGACCGCAGGAAACCCATCGCCGTCCTCCACCGTGGACTCGGTGGCCGCGTCTGGCGAGGGCGGTGTATGCGCCGCCTGCCTGCAATAGAGGAGGAAGGCGAACATCGCTGCGGCGCTCAGCAGGAAGACAGCTGAGGCCGCGAAAGCTATGCGCGATTTCGTTCTCTTCTTCAATTCTGTTCACCTCCTAGCTTCTAATCATATCATCCGTCGTTTCTGGCTTTTGAATCGTCTCCATGAGAAAGACCCGGCACCCCGATTGCAGGATGCCGGGTCTTGAAAAGGAGAGGGTCGCTACTCGGCAGTCGCCGGTTTCTCCTCGCCGCAGAGCGTGCAGACGAGCTTGTCCGGCACGGACTCATCGTAGGCCGGGGAATCGGTGACCTCGCGGGTGAAGCCCTCGCTCACCAGCACCTCGCCGGTGATGGGCACGTTGGTGGAGTAACCGGAGTGACCGGTGTCCTTGATATGCGCATCGGCGATGCCGTCGATGGTCTGCTGGCAGTCGTTGCACACGGTGTGGTAGCTGGTCTTGGCCTCGTAGACCGGTGGGACGTTCTCGGTGTGGGTCACCGCGTCGTGATGCACCGTCTTGTAGGTGACCGTCCAGTCGTGCTCGCAGGGCTTCTCGCCATCGACTTGCTCCTGCTGGCTAGTCGGGGTGCCAGAGCCGGGAGCTGTGGGCGTGCCACCCTGCCTGCCGGACAGGTAGATGCCGCCGGTGATGAGACCGACGACGAGCAGGGCACCCGCCGCGATACCGACGAGGATGCGGCGCTTGGCCTTGGCCTCGCGGTCGGCGGGGGTCTGCGGTTTCTCTCCGTCGTTCAGACGGTTCTTGTCATCCATGGGTGTCCCCCTTTCTGGGATAGGGCGGGCGCTCCCCATTCGCATGGACGGAGCGCCCGCAACATGTGCAGTGGGTTAGGCCTCGGAGTCGCCCGAGACATCCCCGTTGTCAGTGTCGTCGCCTTCATCGGCTGCGGCATCCTCGGCCTTCGCGGCGCGACGGTTCTTGATGCCGTAGTAGGCGCAGCCGCACGCGAGCACGGCGAGTGCCGCGATGGAGACCACGATGAAGAAGTCGTTGCCGCCGGTCTTGCCGAAGAACCCGCCGGGAGGCGTGGTGGTCACGGTGACCGTCTGCCCCTCATCGTCGATGTCCTTGTGCTCGGCGACCAGAACCTCGGTGGCCTCGTTGCCCTGCTCGGTCTGCTTGTACAGCTCCTCGAACACCACGAGGTCGTGGCCGTCGAGGGAGGAGGCGTCGAACTTGCCGAGGTCGATGTCGATGGTGCCGTTCTGGCTGTTGGGCGTGAACTTGAGTTCGGCGGTGACGTGCTGGTCGTTGATGGACAGCATCTCGCCGGTCTTCTTGTCCATGAGCGTCGCCTTGAGGGTGTATTCCTTGCCCGGAATCAGGCCCTCGTAGGTCACGCGGTCGGTGATTACCGCATCCTTACCGGCCATCAGCGTGTGGTCGCCGTCGGACTTGTCCGTAGCGGTGGTGCCGATGACGGTGGGCACGAGGTTCACGGTCTGCTCCTCGGAGTCGAGGTCGCATTCGGAGGCGACGATGACGGGGGCGGAACCCTCCTCATCCGCGACCGCGTTCTTGGACATAACCTCGAACACCACGATGTCCTTGGTCTCGCCGCCGAGGCGGTCGATGACATCGTTGGCGTTGAAGTGGAAGTCCATGGTCACGGTGCCGTCGTACTTCTCCGGGGTGAACTCGGCGGTCTGGTAGACCAGATGGGAGATGAGGTCTTCGTTGTCGGCGATGAACTTGCCGAGGGCATCCATGTCGATGGACACCGGCAGCTCGCCGGTGGCGGAGTAGTTGAGCACGATACCGGAGTCCTTGAGCACGGCCACGTCGGAGACGGCTTCCTTCTGCTCATCGGTCAGGGCATCGTAGCCCACCTTGCCGGTGGTGTCCACGGTGGCGGAGGTCAGGCCGTCCTCATCGGTCTCATAGGTGGTGTCGATGACCTCGAAGGTGCCGTCCGCATGGACGCGCACGGTCTGGGACTTCTTCACCGAACCGTCCTCGGCGGTCTCATCGGAGACCACGATGTCGGCGATACCCTCATCCTCATCCTGCGCGGAGAGTCCGAGCACGTCGAGGAGCTGCTGCATGAACGCCGCGACATCCGCCTCGGTGTACTTCTCGCTGCCCTCGCCCGTGAGGATGGGAAGGCCGGTCTCGGCATCCATGAGGATACCGGTCATGGTGTAACCGATGCCGGTCAGGGCGTTCTCGTAGGCCACCTCATCGGTGATGGTGGTCTCCGCATCCGCGATGACGTTCTTGTCCCCATCGAGGCCGTCGGTGGCCGTGGTGGAGATGCCCGTCACATGGGCGGTCGTGGTCTGCTTGCCGTCCTCGATGTCGGCGTGGGCCACAAGCTCGACGCCGTTCTTCTCAAGGCTCTCGAATGCGACCATCTCGGTGTCCTGCGGGATGCCGGCGGAGTCGAAGGTGAAGGTCACCTCGACCTTGCCGTCGCTCTTCTCGGGCGTGAAGGTGGTCTCTGCGGTGACGGGCTTGCCGTCCACCTCAAGAGCCTTCTCCGTGACGTTGCCCTCCTCGTCGGTCACCTTCACATGGAGGCTGCCCTTCAAGGTGTAGGTCTTGCCGGGGATGACGTTCTTGTACTCCACGGTGTCGATGACCGTGGTCTTGCCGTCGGTCACGACGTTCTTGTCGCCGTCATGGCCGTCCAGCGCGGTAGTGCCGATTTGCGGACGGGTGACCGTGGTGGTCTGCTTGCCGTCCTCGATGTCCGCATGGCTGGCGATTTCAACACCGGTGCGCTCAAGGGACTCGAAGACCACGATGTCCGTCTTGTCGGCGATGGTGCGGGAGTCGAAGGTGAAGGTCACCTCGACCTCGCCGCTGGCGGTCTCAGGCGTGAAGGTGGTCTCAGCCGTCACCGGCTCGCCATCCACCTCAAGAGGCTCCGCCGTGAGGTTGCCGTCCTCATCGGACTTCTTCACCTGCATGGCACCCTTCAAGGTGTACTCCTTGCCGGGGATGAGGCCGGAGTATTTCACGGTGTCCACGATGACCGTCTCGTCATCGGTGACGATGTTCTTGTCGCCGTCGATGCCGTCCAGTGCGGAGGTGGTGATGAACGGGTGCTTGACCGTGACGGTCTGCGCCTTGTCCTTGATGTCCGCATGGGCGGCGATTTCAACGCCGTTCTTCTCAAGGGACTCGAAGGCCACGATTTCCGTGTCGTGGGGAATGGTCAGAGAGTTGAAGTGGAACACCACATCGACCTTGCCGTCGGCCTTCTCAGGCGTGAAGGTGGTCTCTGCGGTGACGGGCTTGCCGTCCACCTCAAGAGCCTTCTCCGTGACGTTGCCCTCCTCGTCGGTCACCTTCACATGGAGGGTACCCTTCAAGGTGTACTCCTTGCCGGGGATGAGTCCCGTGTACTCCACGGTGTCGATGACCTCGGTGGTGTCATCGGTGATGACGTTCTTGTCGCCATCCGCGCCATCCACGGCAGTGGTGCCGATTTCAGGATGGGTCACGGTGACGGTCTGGTTCTTATCGTCGATGTCGGCGTGGGACGCAAGCTCGGTGCCGGAGCGCACAAGGCTCTCGAAGACCACGATGTCCGTCTTGTCGGCGATGGTACGGGAGTCGAAGGTAAAGGTCACCTCGACCTTGCCGTCGGCCTTCTCAGGCGTGAAGGTGGTCTGACCCGTGACGGGCTTGTCGCCCACCATCAGGGGCTTGCCGGTGCTCTTGGAATAGAGCTTGCCGTTCAGGGTGTACTCCTTGCCGGGGACGAGGTTCTTGTACTCCACGGTGTCGATGACCGTGGTCGCGTCATCCACGACAACATCCTTGTCGCCGTCGATACCATCGCGTGCGGAGGTGGAGATACCGGGGACGGTCACGACCACCATCTGGTTGATGTCCTCGATGTCCTCATGGGTCACGAGCACATTGCCGTTTCGCTCAAGGTTCTCGAACACCACGAGCTGGGTGCCGTCCTCAAGGTCGCGGGAGTCGAAGGCGAAGGTCACGTTGACCGTGCCGTGTGCGGCCTCGGGGGTGAAGGTGGTCTCTGCGGTGACGGCTTCGCCGCCCACCTCAAGGGGCGTCGCTACGGGCTTGCCGTCCTTCTCGCCCTTCACCTGCATGGAACCCTTGAGGGTGTATTCCTTGCCGGGGACGAGGTTGTGGTACTCGACGGTATCCACGATGACCGTCTCGCTGTCGGTGACCACGTTCTTGTCGTTGTCGATGCCATCCAGCGCGGTGGTGGCAATCTTGGGGTTCTTGATGGTGACCGTCTGGCCCAAATCCTCGATGTCGAAGTGCTTGGCGAGGAAAGTGGAGACGTCTTCGGCATTCTCCATCAATTTGAGCAGCGCGTCGGCATCAGGCTCGGTGAGGTCACTTGGCTCCAAGGGAATGCCGAAGAGCACTTCGGCAGCCACGAGCTGGGTGCCGTCCTTGAGCGCCAGCGAGTCGAAGGTGAAGGTCACATCGGCATCGCCGTCTGCGGTCTCGGGCGTGAAGGTGGTGTAGGACACCACGGGAGCGCCATCGACCATAAGGGGTTCACCGGTGACCTCGCCATCCTCGGCGGTCTTCTTCACGAGGAGGGCACCGACGAGGGCGTAGCTGCGCCCGGGGATGAGATTCTTGTAATGGACGGTATCGACCACCGTTGCCGCATCGTCGGTGGAGACGAGCTTATCGCCGTCCGCGCCATCCACTGCGGTGGTGCCGATTTCAGGGGCGATGACCGTGACCTGCTGGTTCACGTCGTCCTTGTCGGTGTGCTTGGCGATGAGGGAACCGCCCTCGTCGTACAGCTTCTCGTAGACCGTGATGGTCTCACCGGCATGTTGATAAGTCTCGGGAACATTGATGGAAACGACCTCGAAACCGCTAGGCTCCTGAGCCGTGAAGGTGTGCTCCGTCACGTCCCCGGACAGCAGGTCGCCGGTCTTGGCATCGTGCAGCTCCGCGACCAGCTTGTAGTTGCGACCGGGGAAGAGGTTGGCGTAGGCCACCTTGTCCTCAATCGTGAGGAAGTTACCCATGCCGATGTTCGAGTCACCATCCATCGGGTCGTAGGCCTTGGTGGTGATTGAGGCCTTCACGTCGGTGAGGGTGCCGAAGTCGTACACCTTGCCGTCGCGGCTCACGATGACCGATGTCTCGATGAGCTGATAGCCCTCGTTGGCGGAGCAGCGAAGCTCCTCGATGAGGTAGGTGTCGTAGGGCAGTGCGCCCTTGGAGTCATCCGGCGTGGTGCCGCCGAACCAGACACCTGCGGTGGCATCCAGCTTGGAGCTGTCGATGACACCCTCGGCAGCCAGCGCCCAGTCGTTGGCGTTGGTCTCATGGGTGTGCTTGTTCCAAGAGGAGGCGGAGGAGAAGTAGCCATTTTCATCCGTCACGACCACATGGCTCTCGCCGGTGGTCTTGGAGGTGAGCTTGAAGGCCACTCCGGCGAGGCGGTCTTGGCCGTCATCGCCCTTCTTGGTGAACTCAAGGTCGCTGCGCATGACCTGATTCTCGAACGCGCCGTCGAAGGGGTTCACCAGCACGCCGTCCTTGGCGATGCGGAACTCATGCGGCTCGCCGTCGGTGAGCAGGTAACCCTCACCGGCCTTGACCTCCTGAATGGAGTAGAGACCGAAGGGCAGCAGATGAGCACTGGTGCTCGCTTCGCCATCCTTGATGGTTAGGGCATGAACGACCTGACCCTTGGTATAGGTCACGCCGGAGACGATGACGGGCTTCTCGTTGAGGGTCTTAATCTCGAACTTCGTGCCGTCGAGGGACGCGCCGCCGAGCGGGTCGCCGGTGCCGGTCTCGATGTCATGCTTGGTAATTTTCACGCCACCGCGAACAATGTCATCCTTGGCGGTGAAGGAATACATCTTACCGTCCTCAGAGACCGTCACTCGCATCTCGTTGGAGGTGTTGAGGTAATCGTCGTTGGTGGCCGTCTCGCGGATGATGTACTTGCCGTAAGGCAGGCAGTCCGCAGAGGTCTTCGCCACGCCGTTCTTGTCAGTGACGATGGTCTTCACCGTCTGACCGGGGTTGTGGCTCTTGCCATCGACCGTGACCGCGTTGGGGTTGTCGTTGATGATGGAGAAGGTGATGCCGCTGAAATCGGCACCGCCCTGCGGGGTCTGTCCAGTCTCGGAGTCGAGCTTCTGGACGGACACGCCGCCGCGAATCACCGTCTCTGGGATTTCAGGCATATTAAAGGTCGTGACACCTTCGAGATAGTTGTCCTGAATCTTCTGGAAGTCAACCTTCGAGTTCAACTTGTAACCGGTAGGAGCCTTTGATTCATACACGGCGAGAGAACCGCGAGGAAGGATTGGAACACCATCCTGATAGTAGAGTTCATCACCGGATACAAGTGAATCATTATCAAGGAACGCGCGGCCATTTTCATCTGTACGAACAACCCAAGTGCGCGTCGGCTTCACATCGGCCTTCTTGAGGGCATCGTAGTTGTCGTAATCCACGGTGTCGAAATACTCGATGGTGAACTCGGCACCTTCAAGGGAGGCGGAACCTTGCGGGAGGTTGTTGGCGTTGTATTCCTTATCACCATCAAACTTACCAAGGGCTATCATCACAGGGTCAAAAGATGCCTTGTCCTGTACCTGCACCGTGGTGGTCTGACCGCCGTGAACCGTGACCTGCTGGTCAGGCGCGGCCAGATAGCCCTTGGGCGGCTTGGTCTCGCGCACCGTGTAGGTGCCCTCGGGAAGCTCAAGGGTGTTGGTGTCGCCATGGGCGTTCGTGCGCAGCACGCCCATGGTCTGCCCAGTCGCATTGAGGACGGTGAACTCCGCGCCCTCAAGGGAGTAGCAGTCGTTACCGTCGGTGATTCCCGGGTTGGCGCTGGTCTTATGCAGGTTGATGTGACCGGCGAGGACACGCCACCCGATGCGGAAGAATCCCGCTCCCGCTTGAGTATGGGATGTGGGAACGGTCACGCCCACAATAGCCTCGTTACCGGATACGGAGAAGACGCGGACGTGCTGGCCGTACTGGTCTTCGGACGCGGCTGGCTCGTTGTAGTTCGGGTCATAGCCGAAGCTAGGGTTCACGCCGACATGGCCGCAGGTGAGCGCCAGCTTAGCGGGCGTGTTGATTTTCACCGTTCCGTTGTCTTGGGCGTAAATCTCAGCGGTGCGCTCGATGGAGTAGTTGCCCGCTTGGAGGCGGGAGACATCGACGCCCTGCCAACCCATGGCCTGATTGATTGTCTTGTTCTCGTACCTACCGCCGCCGGGGTTCTCGACTGCCGGAAGCGTGTATCCTGGAACGTTGCGCCCGGTGTAGGCGTTCTTTCCACGGGTGATGAATGTCTGACCGGCCCAAGGGGCGCTCTTGAACTCCCACGTGCCGATGTTGTTCACTGACATGCGGGGTTCGGGCATGCGGAAGAAGCTGGCGACCCCCTTGCCGAAGTTGTCTGACATCTTCACGTTCATGGCGTGGATGCCCGCCGGGGCCATGGCGAACTCAAGCGAACCGGTATCCGCATCGTACTGCCACATTCCCATGTCGGGCGTGTACTCGATGCCGTTGACCGTAACGCTGTCGATGGTGCGTCCGGTCAGGGATTCAAGCGCTACATCGTCGGTCGCTAGGGTGACCTTGGTGGACGCGGCTGTCACGGGAAGGGATACCTTGCCCTTACCGGCCACGTCGCCGCGCACGTCGTTGACGGTGCTGTTGAAATCGAAAGCCGCTTCGGCGGACTCATTCTCGACGGTATAGACGAGCTGGATTCGAGAGGAGGCCACCATCGGCTCTCCCTTGTCGTTCAGCTCGGTATAGGATTTGGGCACATATACGAGGCCGGTGGCCTCGTCCACGATGAAACCCTCGCGCATCTTCGCGTCGGCGTTGTTCTCGGAAGCGCCCCAGTCGGTGAGTTTTGCGCCCGAGATGTCGGCACCGGCCCAACCGACGTAGTAGTCGGCATCCGGGTCAACCTCGAAGAGCACGGCGTGGGAGACAGGTTGGGAGCGAAGTGCATCCCAATGCTCGGAGAAGCCGTCACCGTCCTCATCAGCCCAGAGCTTGTCGAGAGTCGCGTCGGGGAGTTTGCCGCCATCGACCACGGAGGTGGTGACGGTGAGCACGTCCGCGCGGGTCAGCTCATCGCCCTCGCCGACGTACTGGGCATCTGCATGTTCGCGGATGAAGCCCTCGACACTGGCGAATGCCTTGCCCTCATCGACATCGACGGCCTTAAAGGGCGCTGAGCCGGGAGTCCCATTCGCGTAGAAGGTGGATGTGACGATGGTGTCGCCCTCAACTGTGAAGGTGGCCTTACCGTCCTTGACATCGACGGCGTTGCCGTCCTCCTCATCCTTGAACACGGTGATGCCGTCGGAGAAGTAGCCCTCATCCGGGGTGACGTTCACCGTGACATCGGTGCCGACCTCGACGGCCAGCGTCATGTCCTCGGTGCCGTCGAAGGAGAGCTTGCCGTGCTGGGTCTCGGAGAGCGAGACGGTCGCAAGCTCCGGCTCGGCTGCGTATGCCGCGACGGGCGCGAACGCGTTGAGCATGGAGCTGGCGATGAGCACGGCTGACATGACTTTGGCGGTGATGCGCTTGCCTTCGAGCTTGCGCTTCACGCGTTTAATCTTGCAGAAGATTCGTTCCATGAAAGACTCCTTTCTTGATTGCTTGGTGGTTTGCCTGATTGCTATCTCTAACCGAAGTTGTAGCCGCCGATACCGCCCTCGGCATCCACGTCGGCCTCCTCGGTGTCATCTTCGTCCTCGACCTCGATGAACTCGGGGTCTTGGCATAGCTCCGCATCTCGGATGCGGCGGATGGCCGATGCGGTGTAGCCCATGCTCTCGGCCACTTCCTCCTCGTCCCATGTCGGATGGGCGTTCGCGAGGTAATCGTAGACCGCCACGGCGCGGCGGTTGATGGACTTGGTGGTCTCATCGGAGTAGCAAAGCTGCTCCTGCGCGAAGAAGCGCTCTCCGTTGATGAGGTCTTCGCCCTCGCGCCAAAGTAGCTTCTCGCCGTCCTTCTTGAGCCACACGATTTCGTCCAGCTCGTCAGGGGAGACGAGCAGCATGGCGCACCCGACCTTGCGCACGGAGGCGGGAACCTCGACCCCCTCCAAGGTCACCTTGCCTTGGGAGGATGCCGGGTTCCCGTCATACCAGTGCTGCACGAGGATGATGCCGTTCTCCTCAAGGGAGCCGAGATAGAGGTTCCAGTCGGTGAGGACGTTCAGCCCCTTGCCGCGATACGGCTCCGGGCACGTCTGCGTGGACGAATCGAACTCCTCGTAGCGGTGGCTCTTGAAAAGCACCTCGACCTTCATCTACCGTATTCCCCCTTCCTTGGACCCTAGCGGGTGTTGGCGTGCTCCTCGGGCGTGTTGTCCCCGGCCAGCTTGGCGGAGGACTCGCGCATCTGCTCGGACTCGCCCTTGAGGGTCGCGCCCTGCTCCTTGGCAGCCTCGCGCTCAGCTGCCTTCTCGGCCTTGAAGCCCTCGTTGGCTGCCTTGAGGCCCTTGACCAAATCCCAAGGCTTGACCTCGTACTTCTTGTACGGGTTCTGCTCATCACCGGCCTTGCCCGTCCAGACCTGAACAGGTTCATCGGCCTTGAAGCCGATGGTGACCTGCTCGCCGGAGAGCATCTGCTGCTTCATGCGCTCGTTGAGGAACACGTCGCAGGAGTAGTGGCCGAGGTCGATGCCGTTGACCTTGGTGCCCTCCGGGAAATGAACGTAGGCCTTCTCGAAAGTTCGACCGTCCTTGGCGGTGAACTCGTGCGGCGTGAGGAACGCCGCAGGCATCTTGACGTTGGCGTACTTCGCGTTCTCTGGCATGTCTATCACTCATCCTTTCTGTCCATAGAGTGCCTAAGACACCCTATATTGTATATCAATCGGCAGGTGGTGAAGGGAAACCACACCATCTGGGTAGCGGTTGCCCTAACGGCTCCTGCGCTTGTCGTCCTTTTCCTCGACTTCATCCTCGGCATCCACATGCGCGGTCAACGCGGCAGCCGCCGCGCGGGCGCGGGTCGATTCCCCGTGGATGGAGACCGGGAGCTCTTGCACCGCACTGGACACCACGCGTCCATGCGAGGTCACCTGAACCGCCTCCCGTAGGACGGCACAGCCATCTTCATACTCGTCGGCATCGTCATGCGAGGGTGCCTGCACGTCGAGGAGCGATTGGGTGACGGAGACGGTCATGTCATCCGCGTCGAGATAGGTGTCGCGTTCAAGTCCCATCTGGCATCCCTCCTAGCGCTCATCCTTGCCATCGGGTGCATCGGTGCCGCTGTTATTCTCGGCGAGCTTGGCGGATGCCTCGCGGGACTCCCTCACGGCCTGCTTGAGGCTCATGCCCTGCGGACGCTTGCGGTAATCGGAGATGGGCCTGTCCCCATGGGAGTCGAGCAGGTCATCGACCTTGCGGGAGTCCTCGTAGGTCGCGCCCTTCATTACATCGTAATCATGGCCGTCCACGGTAACCACGGTGCCGCAGCCCTTGAGGTCGATGCCGGAGGTCTCACGCGTGTCCACGAGGTTGAAGCGGTAGCCCGCCGCCACCGCGATTTTCTCGGGCTGCTGCGAGATGGCGGGGGAGGGCAAGGGAGACTCATTGAGCCAACTATCATAGACCTCATCGTAGGTGTATCCATAGCGGTTGCACAGCTCCTCGAAGACGCGCTCGCGCACCACGGAATCGCCCGCGCCGATGGAATCGTAAAAGCCGGTACCCGACGGTATCGCCGCGAGGGCGTCATCGAAGGTAAGGTCGAGGTTGAGTTCGGCCCCAAGCTCATCGTTGGGGAAGGCGGATGTATACCACTCGCGCACGTTGTCGATATTCAGAAGACCTTCGGGGACGGGTTTGTCAGATTTCAGGCTCGACATCGTTTCGGCGAGGGAGATTTCCCCCGATACATCCATGAGGTTTCCCTTGCCGAAGATACCGGACTCGGCGAGTTCGTCGGTCGAGTGGTAGGTCGCGACATGATGACTGTAATCGCCGTCTGCGGTGATGTCGTGCGCGGTCAGCTCAAGGTTCTCCAAATCACCGCCCTGCCTCGCTATCTCGTCGAGGAGTTCATCAGGCGTATACGAAAACACCTCGACCGTCGGGTCCTCGTAATCGGTGAGGTAGCTCACGATGAGGTCGCCGGTCTCGGGGTTGTAGTACGCGGCGTTGTACATCGACAGCTCGCCCTTGATGCGGGCGACCTCGAATGCGGCATCCGCCTCGTGCTCAACGGCCTTCGCGAAGCCGTCCACGAGGGTGTCGGTGTCCCTGCAATCCCATTCCTCATCGCCGCGCATCTCCTCGCATTTGTCGATGAGACTCTTGTATTGGCCCTCCCACTGACCGCGCTCAGCCTCGCGACTGAGCATATCGCGGACACTGGCTGTGAGGATTCCGATGTTATCGAAAAGATAGTCGATGCCATGGTCCTGCGCCATAGCGCCCTCGACCACATAGAGGCCCTTGATTAGCTCGACGGCCTTAACTGGCATCTCGCTGGTGTCAGCGACCATCTGGCGGAGCGTTTCGCCATGCGCCCCGACGTTCATGGCTGGTAGGTCCTCCTCTTTGAACTCGCGCTCGTTGGAGAAGACTTCACCGCCGAAACCGTAGTCGTTTTCCCAGATGGCATAGGCCTCTTCAAGGCTGTCGATGCCGTCACGGTCAACGAGGTCGAGTCCCTGCACGAACTCCTTGAGGCTGTGCCCGTGTTCAATCATCCATTCGAGCTGATAGCGCTCGTAATCGGTGAGCATGTTCCATCACATCCTTTCCTTATCGGGCATCTAGCCCGATGTCATGTTTTTCCGTACCATCCGCCATCTCAGCTGACGCGGCCTTCATGGCTTGAGCCTCGCCCCCGAGGGTGATGCGGTCGTTACCGGGCATTCCGCGCGTACTGTGCAACTGGTGACACTCGATTGCCCTGTCGAAGCTGCCCGGTTCGGTTGCATCGAAACCGTAGAGATGGGTTTCGCCGATTCGGTCGATGGGACACACCTGCTCATGCCCAAGGTAGTCGATATAGGAGAGTATGCGGTTGCCCTTGCGGCTCACGCGCTCATGGCAGCATTCGGGATGCTCATGGGCGAACGCGGCCACCGTGTCGGGGGCGAATCCATGCTCCTCTCGGTATGCACGATGACGGTCCAACTGCTCAATCCTCGCAGCCCGCATGGCCTCGCGCACGGCCCTCTCTTCCTCGATGGCCTGTCTATGCAGCGCATCGCGCTCGGCGACCTCGGCATCGGTCATCGGTCGGAACGACCCGCAGACCGCATCCTCATCGAGCTTGTAGAAATCCGTCTCGTTGAAGAACTTGGAGGTGTGGTGCCACGACGATTTGTGGAAGAACCGCTCGAACATATCATCCTTGCGCATACCCTTGAGCACATCGGGGTCGAAGGACATGTCGAACTCATCACAATAGGATTGGATGGCCGCGACCATGGCTTTTTTCGTCCATTTGCTATTGGGCATCTCGCCGTCCTCGTAAGCCTCGGCGGCGCGTCGTGACATCGAGTGGCCGATGTACCCCGAGTTCACGTCCATCATCGGTGCCTCCTAAGAGAGGTCGGGGATGAAGGAAGGCTCACGCTCATCGACAGAGCCGTCGGCGGAGAGCGCCTGAGATGCCCTGCGCATGGACTCGGCCTCGGCTTTCAGGGAGATGCCCCTATCGACGAAGGCCTCGGGGGAATCGCCGTCGCCGCCGTTCGGCTCGATGTTGTCCACCGCATCTGCAATCATCTCGTTGCCCATCTCGGCGAGGCGGTCGTGGAAATTGCTGTTAAGCCATCCGTTGTCGAAGCCGAGTTCTTTTAGCGTGGCATTCACGTTCGCATCGTTCACTTCGAGACCGGCGTTCTCAAGGGCGGATTCGATGTCGGCGCGGTACCAGAAGTCAGGGCAGATGACCTCCTCACCGGCGTCGGAGATGGTGCGGCTCTCAAGGTCTGCCGCCGCGCTGGCGAGGGAATCGTAGTAGGTGCCGTGACCCCAGTGCCCGGTCTCCTCATCATAGCCGTGCGCCACGATGAACTCTCGGCTGCCGTCGGCCATCTTGTGCATCACGAGCGCGTCATCACCGTTGCGGTCGATGGGGACGTGATTCTCCTTCCACGCGGCGATTTCTGCGGTCTTGTCCATGCCTTTCTCCTTTCCGGGAGCATCGGCCCCATGTTCAGCCATGTGCGATTGCACGGCATTTCTCACGTTCTCGGGGGACGCGATGACCCAACCGTCCTCGGAGGCGATTTGAGCGAACACCTCATCGCGCGGGTCGATTAGCGGAGCATTCTCCTCGCCGTCCTCGATGATGGTCTCGATGCTGTCGGTGATGTAACCCGTGTAGTTCAACCCGCCCACGATGTCCTCGTATAGGTCGAAGTCGGGATTGTCGATGACCGCCAGCAGGTTCGGGTCGTCGAGGTGGACGTATGTATTGGCGATGCTTCCCGTGTAGTTATATTCCCACCAGAACTCGCCGGTCTGAGGGTTGTAGAGGTCCTTGCCAGAAGCCAGTGCCTCCTTGACCGCCTGCGGCGTGTCGAGGTGGATGTCCTTGCCGTCATTCACCATGTCCATGTGCTATCTCCTTGCCTTGTTGTACTTGCCCTTGGGCTTGCTATCGAACATCGGCTCTATCGTACCGTCCTTCTTGAGCTTCGCCTTGCAGTCGAAGGTCTTGCCCGTCGTCTTGGATATGCAGCCGGTGAGCTTCACCGCCTTGCCTTCGAGCAACGATGCAGCCTGCTTCGCCGTGAACATCTTGCCGCACCAGCCCAGCAGCTTGAAACCGCAGCCCGCGACTTGCTTCCAAGTCCCGTCCTCCTGCTTCTCGCTCTTGTTTGAGGAGCAGGTGTAGAAGGCCTTGCCGGACTTCGACTTGCGCTGCACCACGTCCGCGCCGCAGAGAGGGCACTTGCCCACGACCGTGGCCTTGGGCGCGATGCTCGCACCGACGTAGGCGGTGTCCTGATGGCCCTTGAAGACCTCGATGACGCTCTGTTGCAGGGCGTTCACATCCGTGTTGCCCTCGGCGATGTCCTGCTGGATGAGCCACCAGCGGGCGGTCACGTCCGCGCCGCGAATCTCGGGCGGGAGGAGATGGTAGAAGGCGCGGGCCTTCTCGGTGGAGCGAATCTTGCCCTTCACGTCCTCAAGGTACCCGCGTTCCTTCAACTTCTCGATGATGGAGGCGCGGGTGGCCGTGGTTCCGATGCCGCCGTGCTCGCCCTTCTTTCCGTCGTCCTTCTGCTTGAGGATGGCCTTGACCTCCGGGTCGGTGACGTACTTGGCGATGGAGGCCATGTCGGCGATGAGCGTGCCTTCTGTGTAGGGCTTGGGCGGGGCGGTCTCCTTCTCGGTGACGGCGCACTCGATGCGCTCAAGGCGATGGTCGCCTTCGTCAATCCAAGGGTTGCCGGATGCCGCGTCATCGCCGTCCTCATCGGAGACGTTGCCGAACACGGCCTTGAAACCGGCCTCGCGCACGCGCCGCGCGACGGCTTGGAACTCCCCGCCATCGACCGCAAAGACGCTGGTGCTCACATCGTAAGTGGCAGACGGGAGGAACTGCATGGCGTAGCGCTCCACGATGGCCGTGTAGACCTTGGCCTCATCCCCGGTCATGTCGGCCACGGGGGCGCTGACCTCCTGCGGGATGATGCCGTGATGAGCGGTCACGTTCTTCTCGTTGAACGCCTTGGAGTGGATGGAGTAGTCGAGCGGCCATGTTACCCCGACGTTCTCCATGGCCTGCGCCAGCACCACCGGTGCCTGCGCGAAGTGCTCCTCCTTGAGGTACTGGGAGTCCGAGCGGTTGTAGGTTATCGCCTTGTACTTATCACGCAAGTCCTGCGTGATTTGCTGGGTCTTCGATGCGGAGAAACCGTAGCGGCGGGACATGTCGGACAGCAGCACCGTCAGGTTGTAGGGCAGGGGAGGGTTCTCGACCTTCTTCGAGATGACCGTGGAGAAGGACATACCCGAGCCGTCCAGCTTCGCCTTGATGACATCGAGGACATCGCGGTCGAAGACGTGCTTTTCACCGGCCAACATGTCCTTGTCCGGCTTGAACTTGAACACCGGTGCTCCCGACGCGTCTGCACAGCTGCCGGTAGCGGTCAGCTCGTAATATTTCCGGGTGACGTGGTTTTCTATCGCCTCATCGCGGTTGACCACCAATCCGAGGGTTGGGGTCTGCACGCGACCGACGGAGAACAGGCCCCCGAGCCGCTTGGTGGCAAGGCGGGTCTCGTTCACGCCGAAGCACTTGTCCGCCATCTGGCGGGCGTATGCCGCGTCACCGGCAGGGCGGCACTGCTCGTTGGGTACCAGACGCTCGAACGCCTTGACGATGTTCTTTTCGATGTTGTCGTTGACGTAAACGCGCAGCACCTCTCCCTCGTAGCCGAGGTAGTCCAACACCTCATCAACGATGAGCTGGCCTTCATCGTCGGGGTCACCGGCGTTGATGACGCACTCGGCCTCCGGCAAAAGCGAGTCGATGCGCTCCACCAAGTCTTTCTTGTCCTCGGTCGGCTCCTTCGCCCAATCGTCGATTTGGATGGGCAGCACGTCCAACGACCATGGTTTGCCCCATGCGGGGTTCACCGCATCCGGCTCCACCAGTTCGAGCAGGTGACCGGCGCAGGCGATGACCGTGTACCCGTTGCCCGAGATGGGCAGCCGCGCCGATTCCGATACCTCCTTGCCGCAGATGGCGCGTGCGATGTCGCGTGCGAGCATCGGTTTCTCAGCGATTACCAGTTTCATAGGCTTTGTCCTTTCTGTCTCTTGTCCCTTCTGAAACCGAAGGGTTTATGGCGTTTCGCGATAGATTTATCCTCATCGGTGATGAGAGGATGAGCTACTGACACATCACGGTATTTGAAGTCGAGCGTCCGGCACGTCAAGTCTGAGACGATGAGCGCGAAGTCCACTCGGGAGAGCGATTTGACGGGGAGCCAGCATCGGAGGGTGAAGTCCTTATCCGGTGATGGGAAGTATTCGCACTCAGATGGCTTGTAGCCGTCGCGCCGCTTGAGCGGGGAGGGTATCTGGACAAGGTAGGAATCGTCAGCAGGTAGGAGATTTCGCGATAGTCCGATAGGCTCTTCGCGGTCAGGTCTGGCCGCGTATCTCTTGCCCGTCTCAAGTTCCATGAAGAGAAGGTCCAATGGCGATTTCCATCCATAATCATCGGGCTTAGTCTCCGCCATGGACAGAAGAGTCAGCAAGGCATCCGTTGTCAGGTCCTCCGATGGGAGGTAATCGAATAGGTATGAGACCAGAGACATCAGGAGGTTACGTTCCGAACGGTAGAGTAGTGGCGATACGCCGATGTCGGCATGGATTGAATCCGTAGCCGAGAAGAAGTCACGGCACCATGTGACGACATCCTCATATCCCTCGATTTCTGATATATCCTTCATCACGTCCATCTACCTATCTTCATGGTCATGTTCAAGAGTGGCACTGTGCTCTTTTCCTGCCAACTTCGCACTCGAATCACGGGCCTCCTTGGCCTTCGATTCCAACCGATAACCCTCTTGACCTGCGGTTTCGCTCTTGACTATGCACTGCGGGCAGCGTATAATAATCCTATTGAGGTCGGGTTCGACGATGTGGCTCCGAAGCAAGTGTAGCTTCGCAAGTGCATTGAGTTCCCGGCCTCTTTCTTCGTCATAATAGACGACCCTATCGGGCGTGATGAGGTTGTCGAAGTAGCGGGGGAAGTTCGTCCTACCGTAGACAGCCAAGATGAAGTTGGTCTCAATCTCGCCAGCCTCGTAATAACCGCGCCCATCGGGACGCACGGCCATGATGAGCGGCAGGTCATCGCAATCCACATCGCGCAGCACCACGAGCATGGTGTCCTCGCGGGCGGGGCTATCGCAGAGCATCACGGGATGCTCCATCAACTCGGGCAGGCGCTTCATCTGCTCAACGGTGAGTCCATGGCGGTGGGGGTCGTAGCTGCTCTTCGGTCGGATGGCATCGCGCAGGTGGCGTTGGGTGTAGAGCATCGGCAGCGGGCGGAACCCGGCCTGCACGAACAGCTCCGGCGTATCGCAGAACTTGACCGCGCTGGAACGGGGATACTCCCCGCAGGTGACGGCATCGACCTCATCGCCGAAGCGAAGGTACTCAGCGCACTTCGCGGCGTGCCCCGTGTAATCCGATGCCTTATCGTCGCCGTCTTTCAGATGCACCCCGCCGCGCGGGTCGAGGTAGGTGACGCGCTCGCCCTCGGGCATCGCCACCGAGTTCTCGTACTCGCGGATGGTCAGGATGACCTCTCGCTTGTTCATCTCATCTGGCATATGGCCTCCTTCCTTTGTGGTCTGATAGTTTCCAATATGTATAGTTGGGGCGGTTTTCCACCCTTCCAACAGCCTGCGGGTCGGGTTGAGAACCCTCCGGCCATTGAAAGCGTGGAAAACCGCTTATTCTCTACTCCAACTCCTCGCGCTCGACGGCCTTATCGCCATGGCTCTCAGAGCCGAGCTGGGCGGATGCCTCGCGGGATTCCTTGGCTGCCTCGTGGACGGAACCGGACTTCGCGGCATCGTCCTTGAGGTTCATGGACATGCCCATGACCTCCTTCTCGCGCTTGATTTCGTCGAGGGTCGCGCCCTGAGCGGCGCTGATATGAAGAGCGCCAATCTGGTTCGCGCTGTAACGCGGGTCGGCGATGACATCAAGAATCTCATCTGTGACCCACTTCTTGTCGGCTGCGGCATGATAGATAGTCTCCATCTGGCCGGGTTTGAAGGTGCCGTCGGCGAAGCGCGTCACCGTCTGGGTATCCAGTCCATAGGTCATGCCGGTGCGCATGGCGTTCATGACTTCGGCGGGCTTGGTCGGGTCGCACAGCACGTCAAGCTGCTCGCTCGTGAAGCGACCACCCGAGATGGCCGAATAGAAGCCCCAGACCTGCTCCATGGAGAGGTCATGGTTCATCAGACGCTCGATTCCTGGCTTTTCCATGCCTTCGGTGAGCGCCATGGTGATGACATTCATGTGGTCGGCGGTGTAAGTGCCGTCCGCGTATTCCTCTAAAGCGTCCATGGGGACATCGGACTTGAGGGAGTGACGCACGACCTCCATTTGGCGTGAGTCGAGTTTCAGCCAGTCGCGAGGGAACGCGATGTCATGGATGGCAGTGGTTTTCATAAGCTCACGAGCCTGATGTAGATGCTCGGCGGTGTACTCACCGTTCGAGAGCGTCTTGAAGACATCCTTTTTATAGGGGCTTGCATCGTGGTCGGCGAAGTCGGTATGCACGGCGATGCGGCGAAGCTCGCGCATCTGGGCATGGTTCAGGACCGGGTTCGCGATGCGCTCCGCGATGACGTCCGCATCGACGCCTACCTCGAAAGCCTTGCAGATTTGGTATGCCTGCCACTCGGTGTAGCCTCCCTGCGAGAGGACTTTGGCTGCTGGCAGGCGCAGGTTCACGGGCAAGTTGTTGAGCGCCGTCATGACGTTCTCAATCTGGTGCCCGTTCAACACGTCCTTGATGTCGCATTCATCGAGTGGAAGCACCTCGAAACCCGTGAGTTGCCCGTCGAGGCAGTAGCCGAGGTCTACGGGGACGTACTCACCGGACTCGATGATGTCCGAGTCGATTTCCGCCTCGGGCACGAGGCCCATGGCGGTGCGCAAATCCTCTGGCGTACCGCCATAGTCGAGGATGGTGTGCATCGTCTCCTCAATAGCGCCTTGGATGTCCATGGTGTCCGCATCGTCGGCCACATCCGCGATGCAGTAGCGGGGGAAGTAGTCTCCGACGATGGTGTATCGCGCGATGGTCGTGTCGCGCGGTACAGTGTAATCGACGTTACCGAGGTCGAGGCGCAGTAGTTGCAGCACGTCGGGGATGTTCTTGTCATATGCCATGGTGTTTTCCTACCTTTCTGCCATGATGGCTTTCTATATATCTACACGATGGAGTGGTCGTCGAGTGCCGGTGAGCCGGTGTCGCGTCCCTCTGCCAGCTTCTCGGAGGCGGCACGTGATGCCTGAGCCTCCCCCTTGAGGGTGACGCGGCCATCCTCCGAGCGGGCTTCCTCACGGCGCTGTCCCGTGCGGATTGCGATGACCTCCTCGATGCCGCTGCCGGGTTTGCTGACCTCGGTGAAGTAGTCGGCTACGCGGGACATCTCATCGGCTGAGAGGTCGCGATTCTCTCCGGTCTCGAAGTCGAACCCGACGGCCACGAGGTCGCCGCAGAGGATGGAGTACAGTTCTCCCTCCTTGACCGGTGAACTGTAATCCATCATGGAGAGGTACCCGGCCTCTTCCATGCCCTTCGTCGCGTACACCGCGCGGTTGGGCGGGCAGGTGAACAGGCCCTCCTCATTGACGTAGAGGCTGGTGCCCTCGCCGAAGATGACATCGAACGACTCGATGTTCCCACCGACAAGGCGTTGCAGGTCGTGTAACGTGGAACCCGTCTCATCGACCTCGATGTCGATTTCGACCGGGTTCCCGTTTGTCGGGATGAGCATGCCCTTCATGTCACAATCCTCCTTCCTAGCGGGCGTCCTGCCCACGATTTGAATGGTTTCCGTTATCGGCCATCGCGGCGGAAGCGCCACGGGCCGTCTCCACCTCGCCCTTGAGGGACACGGCTTTCTCGGGAGATTGGTGGGCTTTCACCTTCTCGTACTCGGCCCGTGCCTTCTCCATGGCGGGGCGGAGCAGGTCGCCGGGGACGCCTTGATAAGTGCAGAACCGCTCTGCGGCTGATGGGTCGGGGAAAAGATGGGGAACCTCGAAGCGATTCGCTTCCTGATTCCCGTGAGCGCGTCGCGCCATGCCTCCCCGTTGACGGATTTGAAGTCGGCGAGCGACGAGTAGCCGTAACGGGACAGCAGGCCGTTCAGGTAATCTTCGGGAAGATGGTAGTCCGCCAGCTCATCGCTCTCAAGGTCGTAACTGCCGGTGAGGACGGCCCAACCGCCGTCCTCAAAGGGCCATCCTATGACGTAATCCGTCCTCGTGCCGTCCTGCGCATGGAAGCCGAAGCCGTGGTCGGTGAAGGTTCCGCACTCCCTGAAAGTCGGTTCACCCTCGCCGATGGCATTCATCAGCTCAGTGTACCAGCCGCCCAATTCCGCCTCATCCTCGATGAACTCGCGCACCTTGTCCGCGAGGGCTTCACCGGCCCCACTCGATACATAGGGGTCGTTCTCGACTGCCTGAACAAGACGCATGAGCGCGGTCGCGTCGTTGAAATCCATAGAGCCGCCTCCTTTCTAACGGTCGCCATCGGCATCGAAAAGAGTTTCCGATGCTTTCTGGGCGTTATCGACCTCATGTTCGAGGTCGATGGTGGAAGCCCCATGCGCAGCCAACGCGGCAGATGACTCGCGTGCCTCCTTTGCGGCGGCTTTCAGGCTCACCGGGCTGGCCTTGGCGCTCTCATCGCCCTTCTGCGTCCATCCGGCGATGGTGAGGGAGGTGAAGAGGGTGGTAGTCGCTGCGCGGTCCGAGATGCGCACAGCGTCCTTCAACCCGTTGAGGACATCTGCGGGGACTTCATAGGGAACACCCGCGACATCATGCACGGTCGCGCTCGCGGCACCCGGAGCGACCTCGGCGCTCATGATGGCGGATGATGTGAACTCGGCGGTTTCGAGAAGCGGGTCGATGACTGGTGCCTCGTACTCCACTGCGGGGCAGCCGAATGCAAGCTCCATATAGCGCGGTGAGGGGCAGAGGGCGGGGTTCTCCCAGAGTTCACGCATCGCTGCGTTCACTGATTCCCAAGAGCCGTCGTATTCCTTGTCGTTAATGGTGAACGGCTCGCCGACCCACGCGTCCTCGATGACATCCAGTGCCTCCTCACCGGCATCGGTGAGCTGGCGGACCTCGACATCGACCCCGCCGTCGTGATGGTAACCGTGGATGAACAGGCTGCCGTTCTCATCCCAGACCTTACCAATTTCGCAGTCCTTGAACACGGAGTCGTGACCGCCCATCATGTCATCGAAATCCCTGTACGCGGTCATGCCATGGCGCGTGCCATCCCAGCGACCGATGGAGCCTCGCGCAATGATGCGGTTACCGCCGAGTGGATTGTCGTATGAGGACAGCGGGCTATCGGAGCCGTCTAGGAACGCCTTCAATCCGGCAAGTTCCTCGGAGCGGTCGATGTCCATCATGTTCATCGCGTTCTCGAATATCTCCTCCTCGGTATAGCTATCAAGAACCTCTTCCACGGTGATGCCTTCGCGGCTCGTGATGTCCTCGATGGAAATCTCGCTGCCCTCGTCGCCGTAATACACGCCCTCATCGAAGACGATGCGCTCTTTCGGTGTCTTATCCATATCCATGCTCCTTCCTAACGGGCGTCCTGCCCGATGTTCTCATGTGAAAAGGCGGGCGAGAAGAACCCGCGCCGCCCGGTCATCGTCTTATCTAATGCTCAGCGTCCCCATCGGCACGCTCATCCTCACGCTCGGGCGTCTGCCCGTCATGACTGTCCTGTTCGAGCTTGCCCGATGCCTCGCGGCTCTCTTGGGCAGCCTCGGAGACGGTCGGGACCTCGTAGCCCTTATCTGGCATGAATTCCTTCCAGAACTCGTTGAACGCGGTCTCGTAGCCCTTCTCGTTGACCGTGCGGACCGCCTCGGCGCTCATGGCGTAGGGATTCGGGAAATCGTAACCGGATTCCTTGATTGCCTCGAAGTCGCCACTCAGCTCACCATCTTCAAGAATCTCATCGTTTGAACCGAGGGCATCGTAGAGTTGCGAATCCATGGCATCCTGAATCGCGGTCTGCGCCTCGGTGGCGAAGTCCTCGATGTCCATGTTGTTGTCATTGAAGTCGATGGTGATGCCGTCGAACACATCGTCGTAAACCTCATCTGCCAGCGCGTACACGCCTTCGGCTGCGAGGCCTTCGAGAGCGGCGTACTTGGCGATGTCCTCCTGATGACTGTACATGTCCTGCGTGAAGCACTCGTATTGGGCCATCTGGGTCATCTTGATGAGGTCGCCCTTGCAACCTTCGAGAAGGCCTTGGAAATCCGCCTCCTCAAGCCACTCGTAGTTATCGGGAAGCCACTTGAGCAGGTCGTGGGTGTAGAGGTCCACCGCACCATCGGCGATTTCACTGAAGGCATCTCCGATATTGCCAGTGTAGTCCGTGATTCGGTCGCCGTACTCGCCGAGGTTGAGGCTCGCCTGCAAGTCCTCGATGGAGGTGAATCCCTCTGGCACTGGCGGGTGCTCGAACTCATGCTTTGCCTTGCGCTCCGCCTGCACGCGCTCGACCTCCTCCTTTACCTCATCAAGCTCGTTGTCAAGGGTCTCCGCGATGTCGGAGATTTCAGAGGTCATGAGCTGCATATCGTTCTTGAGCCAGTCGAGGGTCTTGCGGCAGGACTCGTAGGCGCGAATGGCCTGAGACGGCTTCTCGAATCCCATCTCATCGGCGAAGTCGTCGATATGACGGCCATCGACCGCGAGCGCGTCGCTCGCCAGCGCGGCGAACACATCCGTCGCAGTCGGCTGGCCGTGGACATCAGGGTTGGACTGGTACGTGGTGGTGAAGGACTCGATGCCGGGCTTGCTGAACTCGCAGGTGTACTTGCGGTGCTGGGTCGAGAAGTCACCCGGACCCTCGCTGATGATATTGAAGTCGAATTGGGAGAGGAGGTCGGCGACCCCCTGTGCGTCGTTGTAGTTTGGCATGGCGGCTCCTTTCCAAGGCTCTTGCGATTGCCCAATAATATATTATTAAAGAAAAGGGACGGTGCCGAAAGACCGTCCCTTTTCGGTTGATGGTGTTGATTTCTCGGTAAGTGGTTAACTGCCCAAAATCTCCTTTGCCCAAGCGCCGGACTTTATGAGGGCGATGATGAGAAGAAATGTAATGGCAAGGAACTCAAGAAGTATCAGAACTGATGCCGAGGCCAGACTTGCTGTTCCACCGGCCGGAATCGAAATCAGGAATAGAATGGATGCGCCTCCCGTAACACCACTTGCAGTTGTCATTGTACTGAGGGCGAGAGGATAGATAACGAGAAGGAACATCATCACTGCACCGGCGAGGACGGCGGCTGCGAAATTCTTGAGAAATCCGATTCCCATCTGCCGGGTCTCATCGAATCCCAGAAGGGCTATTGGAATGGAGGAGAATGCCGCCATGGCGTAGATTTGCCAAGCACGGGCATAAGCGACGATGAATGCGACCATGTAGGCGACGACTCCTCCGATAACGCTAAGAATAGACGCGCAGAGCGTTAAGAAGCAACCTCCTATCGTAAGTTCATCCCAAGTGGAATCAGGAATGTTCGAAGTGGTAAGTTCACCATTGAAAAATCCTGTATTGCTCTGAGCGGTGCCGATTTCTGGAATGATGTTGTCAACGGCTATCTTGTAAATGGCCTGCATGATGTCGAGCGAATTGACAATGAACCAATGTATGAGCACGTAGACGACTGCGAGAAACACGATGTCTTTTACAGCTGGGAGGGTCGCGGTCGCGTCGATGCGTTGGCTGATTTTCACGAGCTGAACCAACATGAAGAGCGCAAGAATAGATTCCGCGATAGGAATTACAGCTGTCTGATGGATGGTCTTCGTGAGTTCATAGGTGCTAACACCAAGCAGGGAGTCGAATGGTGCCGAGAGCATGTCGGAACTGCCGATTTTCATGGCGATGTCGTTATACAAGTTGAATCCCCAACATGACATGTCGAGGAGCCATTCGCAAACCATATTCTTGAGATTTGTTCCGACTTCCCAAAATGGCGCTGCGTGAACTGGTTGAGGAAATAGCAGCGTGACAGATGCGGCGATTAGAAGGATGATGGCTGGATTGAGCCTAGTAGGGAGCCTTCTTTTGATACGGGTGATTGTCTTGTTTGTATTTTCTTTCATATCTCAATCCTTTCTGCTCCGTCATCAACACTACAACTCGAAGTCATAAGATTTGTCAGAAAGGCTGTATGTGATGGCGATAGAGACCGGGTTCTCAGTGTTAAGGGTGAAGTTGGTGGAGACAACGCCGGTCTCATAATCAATGACCGCAGTCTTCTCCCATGTCGCCTCGGTAGCTGATGGATAATGGACTGCGCACCACGTGCTAAGTTCTTCGATGAGTTTATCGGTGCTATCGTCGAGAAGTGTTGTTATCTCGCTATTCAATCCCTTGATGCTGATGTCTTCGACAGTTTCGACCCTTTCATAAGGGGTATCTTTTTGGGCGAACATGGATGTGCTCTTGATGGTTGAGATGACGGAGGAATCATCTTTGTCGATGTTTCCACTCACATCCTGTACAGCAGACCCTTTTCCATCCGCATAAGTCACGATATGAGTACCTGTGTCTGTGTCAAAGACGATAGTGCGATATGTTCCACCATAACCGTCTCCTGTTTTTTCCATACGAGTGATGGCATAGCTATGGGTGTTGGACTCACCGTTCACAGACTCGGTATACGAATCTCGGGAGAAGCGAAGTGAGTAACGACCACCTCCCGCAGACCATACGGAAGCTGAAAGAGTGTCGATGAAGTTTTTTGTCTCATCATCGTAGTTGCTGATGGCTTCTTTCTGTTCCTTAGATAGAGGGGTGTCGGTATTATCGGAGGCATTTCCCTTGTCTCGTACCTCATCTGTCTGTACGGCTGCTTCCTCCGCACGATGCTTAGCCACGTTGATGGCGCTGACGGCGGAACATCCAATGAACACGATGAGCATGAAGAGTAGGATGATAGCCCCCTTTTGATGCTCTCTGATGAATGTTTTAATGCTCTCCATTTGTATTTTTTCTCCTTTTTTTATCGCCAATCCCAAGGGTAACCGCATACAATCCAACCTCTGCCGTTCTGGGAGACCCACTCAGAAAGAGGTATGGTTCGAATGCCAGAGTTTACGCTGTCCATGACCATACCGTCACCGATGTAAATGCCCACATGGCCGTATGTATTGCCTGCTGCGGTATTTGAACCAAACTGTGCTGACACCAGCATCCCAACCTTTATTTCTGATAAGTCCGTTGTTGCACGTGAGGGATAATAGCTTGCGCCATATCCTTGATGGCCTAGAACACTGTTACCGTTTCCCCATACCTGATAACCAGCGGCGCGATAAACATTGCTGGTCCATGTTGCGCACAAGGAAGCACCAGGCCAGCTGACGCGATTGCACGCATCTACAATGTCCTTCTGCCATTGCTCGGCGCTGACATAATCTTGACCGCCGCCAATTGGACCGGTATTCAATTGGGCGAGAAAGTTTCGGGCGTATTCGAGCCTCTTGTCGAGACGAGACACATCATCATTGTAGCTTTTTCTACTACCCGGTCTTTCATGGCATGCCATGAAAGAATATGTGGCGAGTTCAACATCGTTGGAGGTTTTCATTTCCTCGCCATTTCGATAATAGTCGCTACCGAAACGAGGCTCATATCCATCTTCGAGTTCATAATATGTTTCCGCGAGGGCATCATACCAATCCCCAGCGAAATACCCAGTTCCGAGTTCGCCCGAAAATGACCACTCCATCTGCGCGGATACCGAGTTCCATATCTTGCCGGTATTGGCACACCAGCGAAGGAAGTTGTTCTTGTTGGAGCCGGTAAGCTGTATCAGACCGAACGAATCGGTTCCATATCCGTCATCACCAGACGTTCCCGGATTCATTGATGATTCTTGCTGCATATTTCCAAGAATCGCCGCGATGCCTTCGTTTGAATAACCGTGACCTTTTAGGTATGTGGCGACCTCTGCTGGGACGCCACTCAAGCTACCAATACTTTTCTTTTCCATCTCATCATTAGCGCCACCGCCGAGAATGGCTGCCAACAAAATGAAAATCAGGAGGAACCCGATAAGGAGGAGAACGGCAGGCGAGCTAATGGCAGCAAAGAAACCGCCCTTCGAGCCTGACGCGATGAGGTGGAAACCACTTTTCGCTGCACTGGCTGTTTCTTTAGCCATCTGCACATTATGCGCAGAGGTATAGACGTTCCTCTTGAAGTACCCTGCGGCCTGAGCCTTGCGCTTCGCCTCGACCGTGTTTGCTACCTTCTTCGCGGATTTCTTCTCGGAGAGCTTGCCGAGGCTTTTGTCCGATGATAGGGGGTCCTTGCCGCCGAGGTGCTTTTTCACGCCTTTCGCGACGTGGTAGCCGACCCTCGCTCCGTCATAGACGTTATCCATGCCCTCAAGTTCTGAACCTTGGAGGGTATCGCTCACCGCACCCCTTGCGGCTGCCTTACCGGCACCTTTCACCGCGCCCTTGATGTCGAGGGACCCGGACTTACCGCTGATGCGCCTGCCGATGGCGCGACCGGCGCGGTACGCGCCCTTTCCGCTGTTGTAAAGGTCATCAGCGCCCTCAAGTTCGGAGCCTTCCAGAGCGCTATGGACGGCGGCGTGAACCATGGCGGCGGCGCTGGCCTTTCCGGCCTTGCCTTTTGGGGACGCCCCGCCAGATGCGGAACCGGTCTTGCCGTTCCTTCCATTGGTGACGGCGGCGAGGGCGGCACTGGCGGCACCGCCCGTTGCTGCCTTCTTGCCAACCGAGTAGAGACCGCTCTTCAACGACTTCTCGCTCTTGTCGGCGCGTCCTACTATTCCGGTGTTGACGGCATCCGTCATTTCCGTCTGCAACACGGATTGTGACATGGCTTGTTTTTGGCCGGATGTCGATACGAAATCAGAAGGCTTCATTGACGTTCACCGTCCTTTCCCGGCTTAGATAACTTTGCCGTCCTTCTTCTTGGAGCCGATTTTCAGCTCCTTTGTCTCGTTGGGGTTCGTGCTGAACAAGTCATAGAGCACGTTGCCCGACGGGAACTTGCCGCGAATCGGCACTCGCGCGTTGCCCGCGATGAGCAGGCCGTCACCGGCCTCGGCGGACTCGTCGATGCACTCCTCCTCCTGCTCGGAGAGGTTCAGCAGCTCCACCCAACGCATGCGGTCGAGCGGGGACTGCTTGAGAAGCATGATGAAGTCGGCGTTGAGCACGATGTTCTGCGCGGCCTCGTTGTTGAGCATCGCCACCGCGTTCTGGGTGATGCCCGTCAGCAGCAGGCCGAACTTGCGCCCCTCGTTGGAGAAGCGGGAGAAGTAGTTGAGCACCGTCGGGTAGGCGAAGAGCGACTGCATCTCCTCGACGTAGAGCCACGTGCGGACGTTGCGCTTCGCGTTGAAGTACATGCGGTTTCGCACGGCCTCACAGACGTTGATGAGGGCGAAGACCAGCATGGAGTCCGGCAGGTCCTTCAAATTGAAGTCCACGATGCGGGTGTTGAAATCCACGTTGGACTGGCGGTTGAAGAAGTCCATGGACCCCTTGACGAAGCGCTCGTAACGTAGCGCGATGGTCTGCGCCTGATGCTCGGGCTGCTCAAGGGCGATGTCGTAGAAGTCCTGCAATGTCGGAGGGAGGCCGTCGCCGCGCTCCTCGGCACGCTGGAACGCAAGCTCCACGCAGCGCTGGATAATGGACTGGTCAACCTCGGAGAGGGACTGACCGGACTCGGCTGCGGAGGCACCCGCCTGCGCCAGCATCGCGTCGATTTTGAACGCGATTTGCTCGGTGCGGGGCATGTGCTCCACGGACACCGTGTCGAAGGGGTTCAGGAACGTGTCGGTGCCAACGCCGAAGTGGTAGGTGGTGCCGCCGTAGCGCTCGGCGATGGCCGTGTACTCACCGGCGCGGTCGATGACGTAAATCTCGTCCGTCGGGTTGGAGAAGATGGTGCCGGTCATCTCGGTCTTGGTGAACATACCCTTGCCCGAACCGGTCTTGCCGCAGACGAAGCCCATGGGGCTTGTCAGGCGCTTGCGATTGCACATGACGAGGTTGCGGGAGTGCTTGTTCTGGCCATAGTAGTTTCCACCGGCATCGTCAAGCTCCTGCGTCGCGAAGGGCACGAGGATGGCGACCTGCGCGGTGGTGAACATGCGGCTTATCTCGACGTGGTTGTGGCCGAGGGGCAGCACGGAGTTGAGGCCCCGGCGCTGCCGGTAGTCGTAGGTGTCCACCTCGATGGAGTTCTGGCGGGCGGTTGAGATGATGCGCATGACCTGAGCGTCGAGCTGCTGCTTGCTCTCCGCGTAAGTGTAGATGAGGCCGGTGAAGACGTAGAGGCGCTGGTTCTTGTTCTGCAAGTGGTCAAGAACGTCCTCGGTCTCCTCCTTGGAATACTTGAGTTCCTGCGGCAGGATGGAGAAGTCGTAGCCCTTGTTCACGGCGCTGCGCTGCTCCTCGATTATCTCCTTGTCAATCCACGCGCTTCGGGTGCGGACGAAGTTGATGGCCTTGGACTTGTCCATTGGCTGCACGAACCATGTGACCGCCATGGGGAGCGGCAGGTCAACGATGTCGGCCAATGCGCGGTCGGAAAGCTCGGAGCCGAACTTCTTCATGACAAGGACCTGACCGTACACGCCGTTGTCCAGCTTGAAGCAGTCGTTGAACATGCCGTCCGGTCGCCAGTCAATTTGCGTCGGGGCGATGCAGTCCTTGGTGGTCTGCACGCGCTTGGCGGAGATGTCCTTCTGGTAGTCGAAGTAGAACGGCTTGTAGGGGTTCAGGAGCGAGTGGATGACAGATAATCGCTGGGTGCCGTTCATCAGGTGGGCCTTGGACCCCATGGAGTTTAGGATGCGGCTGGATTCCGTCTCGATGCGGGAGAGCTGGCGTGCCGCGTCGTCCGCCGTCTCGGCGGTGACCGAGTAGGTCAGGTAGCGGTTGCGACGTATGTTGGACACGCCCTCGCGAACCTTGTCGTTCAGGATGTCGTTGAACACCTGCGCGTCATTGCGGGCGGCGTCGTTTCCCTGACGGGCGACATCGAAGAACTTCCGGTTGCCGACCTCCTCCTTGAGCAGCGGCGTGTTGATGACGCTCATCTGGACCAGCGTGTTCGCGCCGAACTGGTCGTACAGGCGCGTGAGTGCGGAGAACATGGATTTCTGCTGCTCGTCGCGCACGGAGTGATAGCTGGTGTCAGAGAAGGAAATGGAGGAGGAGAACAGACCCTCCTCGACCTCGCAGATGCCGTCTTGGTACATGCGGTTGTAGCCGATGTAGTTCACCACGTCCTTCGCGCCCTCGCGTTTGCGGCGGGCATCCGCCGTCTTCGAGGTTAGTTCCTTGTCGCGGTCCTTGAGCTGGGACTTCACGGACGTGTAGCTCTTGCGGGCCTCTTTCTCGGCCAGCTTCGCCTCCTTCTTGAGGCGTGCTACCTCCCGCTTTGCCTGCCTCTTCTCCTTGCGGGACATCTTCTTGCCAGCAACGGTGGGAGCACCGGCGAAGGAGCCGAGCGCCGCCACATCGACCGAGCCGTTATCGGCGTCCATTGGGCGGTCGTTGCCGAAGCCCTCGCCGGAAGTGTGGACGAAATCTTCGATGTCGAAGCCTGCGTCGGTGTCACGCGATGACATGTCCGGCTCGGGGGGAGTAGGATTCGATTCCCTTGAGGCTGCATTGCTTTCGATAGTGTTTTCCATAGACCCTTCCTTTCTTTACGTTCTTCCCATCGGGTGAAGCGATGAGACCGCTGAGTTGCATAGAGGGAACGTAGAAGATGCGCTCCACACCGAAGTTCGCCTTGAGCCAGAGTGCGGCGAACTGCTCGAAGGGCATGCCCTTCGGACGGATGAAGCCGCAGCACCAGAACGGGAGGCTCACGGCGTAGATGAGCATCATGTTATCGCCGACGTTCCAGCCCAACACGAAGTAGATGTAGAGGCCTGTGAGGACGGAGCAACCGAGCGCACCCGCGATTGAAGCGAGGGTGCGCCCGGTCATCTTGCCCACGACCTTTGGCTGGTACTCGGCGATGTCCTTATGTACCGCTACGGATAGCATATAGGCACCGCCCCTTTCTTAGAGTCCGCCAGCCCAACCGGTGTTGAGCTGACCGAAGTAGATGGCCGCACCCACGACGATGGCACCGCCGACAATCATGGCGATGGCACCGGAGAGCTGGCCGCCGCCGCCCTGCATGCCGTCTTTGATGGTCATGCCGAGGTTGATGAGGCCGAAGACGACGAGCACGCCGCCGAGGAACGTCACGCCCTGCGTGAGCATGTTCACTGCGTTATCGAGCATATTGGTAACTTCCTTTCTGATTTAGTCTATTGAGTGTCGGCATACACGTGGCCTAGAAGCCCGTGAAGCCGTAGATGGCCGCGAACCCGGTCACGGCGGCACCGGCGGCAATCATGGCGATTGCCTTCCTCAGTTCCCCGCCGCCAGCCCTAGCCCCATCTCGAAGGTTGATGCCCAGATAGATGAGGCCGAGGAAGATGACCGTGCAGCCTATGTAGGCGATGGGCTTCGCGGCGAGCCTGACGAGTTCTTCCAATGTCCTTTCACCGTCCTCTCCTTTCTTGCCCGTGAGCCGCATGCGCGGCGCAACGCGATAAGCAGATGCGCCGACGAGTCAACATAGATTATAACCGCTTGCGAAAGTGTCTCGGAAAATCACCGCTTCTCTCCGGTCGCGCTGTCATCATGGTCGTCATACGGCTCGCATCCGCCCTCCAAGTAGCGCTTGAAGTCGAAGGGCTTGTCGTGCAAGCGTTTGGGGTTGCGCTTGTCCACGATGTAGCAGTAGCGCTTGTGGGTGTGCGGGTCGAACTTGTCGTCCATGAGCGGGTTGGTACCCGCGATGAGCAGGATGGCCTTCCTGCGGCTCATCTTGCCGATTTCGGCTGCGTCGATGAGGTCGCGACCTTGGATTTGCAGGTTCTTGCCAGCGCTTGAGGACTGACCTGTGGACTCGTTGTAGGTCATCTGGTGGATGGTCTGCTTGCCAATCATCTCGGCAATCTCCTTGTTGGTGGAGTTCGACTTGCCGCCGAGGAACAAGGTGGAGTCGCAGCAGTCCACGATGGTCTGCGCCTTCTTGTCGTACTTCGATTCGAGCTGGGACATGGATTGCAGGATGATGGTGATGCCGATGTTGCGGGAGCGCGTGACGGCGATGGTCTCCTCAATCTGCGGGATGGTCCCGATGTTCGCGAACTCGTCGAAGATGAAGTGGACGGGAGTCGGCAGCTTGCCGCCGTAGTCGGTGAGCGCCTTGCGGCAGAGCTGGTCGATGCACTGCCACATCATGATGGCGAACAGGAAAGAAAGGGTCTTGTCGGTATCCGAGAGGATGCCGAAGACCGCCACCTTCGCGTCCGGGTCGCCCAGCGTGTCAAGCTCCATCTCATCGTATTCGAGCAGGCTGCGCACACCAGCGGTGGCGATGGGAGCGAGGCGCACGTTGCAGGAGATGATGATGGACTTGAGGGTCTTGCCCGCCGCGACCTTGAAGTTCTTGTAGTTCATCAAGGCGAAGTCCTCATCGGGCGACAGACCGCCGCAGTCAGCGGGACGCACGCCGTCGGAGTTGCGCTTGAGGTTTGTCGGCTCCCATGACCAGTCTGAGTCACCTGCCGCACCCGTACCGAAGTTGCGGGAGAGACCGGATATGCCCATCGACGGCGCGGGAGCGCCGCCCTCGTTCGGGATGTAGCGCTTGCCCTCCTCGATTTGGAGGAAGAGCAAGTCGAGAGGCGACTTGAAGTTCTCGTCGTTCTCGCGGGCCTCGGCCATGGAGAGCAGCGTAAGCAGGCTCGACAGGTTGTAGTCCTCCGGCGGGAACCAGTCGCGCAGCAGCGCGATGAGGGAGGTGTACAGCATCTTCTCGGAGTTCTCCCAGAAGGGGTCTCCCGCCTTGCCGTCGCCGTTGGTGTTCATGATGTAGCAGTTGACGAACGACAGGATGTCGGTGTCCGTCTTCACGTACTTGAGAGGGTTGTAGTGCATGGACTCATCGAGGTTGATGGTGTTGAACGACTTCACCTTGTACCCGTTGTCCGTGAACAGGAACCCCGCGTCCTTGAGGAGCGTGCCCTTGGGGTCGGTGATGAAATAGCTCGTGTTGAGCTGGCAGATGTTCGGAGTGACATAGTTGAACGTCTTGCCGGAGCCGGAGCCGCCCACGACCAGCACGTTCAGGTTGCGGTCGAGTTCGGGGTTGAACTTGGGGCGGTGCAGGGCGAGGCCGAAGTTCTGCGTGAAGATGAGGTTGTTGTCCTCCGTGGTGAGGTCGCGGAACTGCTTACCCTCCTTGAGTGTGCCCCAGCGCGCCGAACCGCTCTCCTCACCGGCGCGGAAGTTTCCGACGAAGGCGACGTAGCGCAGCCAGAAGAGCCAGACGAGGACGCACATGGTCAAGCCCGCCAGCATGGCGTTGGGTGACATGTCGATGTGCGCCGGGTTCTCGGCGATGAGGGGCCACATGGCGGCGAAGCCGTCGCCCCAGTGCTCGAAGAACTGGCCCCCGAACGAGACCACGGCCTCCCAATATCGGTTCCCGAGGTAGAAACCCACACCGGAGAGCAGGGTGGTCACGAGGGCCGAGGTCGCGACCTTCTTGTTGGTTTCAGGGTTTCCCTTGCCTTGAGCCATAAGCGCCCCTCCTTCCTAACCTTCGCGTCCCGGCAGGGCGCGGGAGAGCGAGACGGCGATGGAGGCGCGGGTGGTCGGCGCGGTGCCCTGCGCGAAGCGCTTGTAGCACCCGAGGCAGAAATCGTCTTCGGGGCGGATGCCGTTGGTGTCGCGGGGGCAGGTGCCGTCGTTGCGCTCAAGAGCCGTCGGCTCCCAACTCATTGTGATGCCATCCGCGCTGATGACGCGCTTGCAGCCCGACTCTATCTCGTAGAACAGGTCCCCGAGGTCGTTGGCGGCTGAACCCGGTGCGGAGGGACACGCCGCGTCGAGGAGCGCCTTGAGGTTTCCGACCGTCCGCTGCTCCAATGAGCACCAGTCGCGCAGGTAACCGAGGCAGGCGTAGAGAAGCTGCCTCGCGCTCTTCTTGAAAGCGGCGTCCCCGTCGCATTCATCGCGCAGGACGCTGGCGCTTATCACCGCGTCGGCGATGGCCTCGATGTCGCTGTCGGATTCCATGGCCTGCAAGGGGTTCGCCGCAAGGCGCTCCGGCAGGTACTCGTTCATGTGGGTCATATCAGGCTCCCTTCTAGCGCTCTTGCTGGAATTTGTCGGAGATGTCGCGGTCGGGGGAGTCGTTGGTCTGCGAGAGCTGCTTGCTCGCGGCGCGGCACTCCTTGGCCTGAGAGTTCAGGTCGTACTTTTCGCGGCTACGGTCGGACTGCTCGCGCACCATGGAAGGTGAAACCTCGGTGCCGTTTTGCTCGCGCTCGATGCGCAGCGTGTTCACCATAGTATCCATGCCATCATGGGACTCGATGCCTTGATTGATGTCGGGAGTCGAGCCGTTCATGTCGAGGGAACCATCGGTCACTTGCGGTTCACGCGAGTCCTTGACGTTTTCCAACGACGCCCCATGACTTGGACCGTGGTCGAAGAACTCGATTCCCAGTTCCTCCGATGCATGACCGGGAAAACGCGTCTCGACGGCCTTGATGACGTCCTGCTTGCGCTTCACGTCCACAAGGAACCCCATCTTGCCGTCAGGACGGTCATACGTCTCGATGCCGCGCTCTTTAAGGTCGCCGCGCACCGCGTTGCAGATGAGGTTCAGGTCCTTCTGCGGGGGAACGACCTCGTGGGCGGTCTCATTAGCGGTCGGCTCCTTGGGCGTGTTCTTCTCGAACCAGTCGTGAGTCACATCGCACTTGTACCTGTCCCGGAGGGTCTTCGCTCCGACGGCCCAGTCCATCAGACCGTCCTTGTTCGGTCCACGGTCGAGGATTTCACCGTTCTCATCACGACGAGCTTCGTAGAACATCAACTCGCCATTCTTGCCTTCCGTGACACCGATGTCCTCCTTGGCAAGGAGTTCCTTGAAATCATCGAAATCGCGGCACTGTTCGCGGGCGTTGAGCACCTTGTCGCGTATACCCTCGGTGTGGTTATAGGTATCGTTTACGCGGTCATCATATGTCTGCTCGGGAAAATCCGCTGCGCGAGACTCCTGTTCGATTATTCTTGCCTTGACCTGATAGGGTTCACCGACGCTTTCGACAATGAAGTCCTCGCCGGTTGCCTTTCCGACCATATCGGTAAGCTCATCGTGAGTGTAGCCGGAGAAGAACACCTCGGAGTCCATATCGAGGTCAGCGGTGTCCTGTTCTGAGAACGTTCTGACTTCGACTTTATCTGGCGTATCGGTGAAGCGAATCGCCACGGGGATAAGCGTGACATCACGTAGATTAAGCTCTATGCCATCCACATTCGGCAAATCCGGTAGATTTTTGATGGGCTTGAGGCTTTTGAACACATCCTGCGTCACAGGTTTCCCATTTGCAATCAACTCGGAGATTTCCCCGCATTTGAGATTGGTCATGACCTCGGAGAATTGCACGGTGCATTCCCGCACCTTTTGAAGGTCATCTTTGGCAAACTGGACATACCCATTGCCATTGTCATCGGTCATCGCTGCGGCATAAGTGCCGTTCTCGCGCACAACCTGTGCGAAATAGGCCGCATCGGTCGAGTTTCCAAATGGCATGCAGATATGCTCGCGAGAAGCCATGACCTCGGCCTTTATCGCGGCCTCTTCTTTCGACATGCCTTCTTCTTCGAGCTTCGCCTGTTGCCAATCGCGGATGGCTGACTTGAAATACTCATTTAGGATTAGGCCAATCGCTTTTTCACTGTATCTAGTGATGTTGCGAAGAAGCATATCGCCTACATCGTCTCCAAAATCTTGCGCCATGGTCATCTTCCTTTCTACTTGTTGTGGACGCAGTGGGGAAGCGGATGGCCCGTAACCCCATATGCCGCATTATATCCGAGCACCCTATCTGTGCCCCGCATCCCTTACACGCAGACCGTTGGACGAGTTGCCAACAAGAGGGTGAGGCTGGGGCAGATGATGCGTATCGGATGTCGTCAGTCGCCATTTGTGATAATCAATGGCAAATGGCGCTCAAATCTTTCCAGTCCCGTGTGATGTCTGGATGTAAAGTATCTCTACAATTTCTACATATATGTTCTTCTGAAAAGCTATTTTCTCGGCAAACTGCATGGTCGTATCGTGTTCCTTGTAGAAAGGAGGAATCACGATGATTTCAGAAGAAGAGAAGATGGCAGCCGTCAAGATGTTTTGCGCCTATTGCAAGAGGACGCTTCGAAACGCGAGGACGGACATCATTCGCAAGCAGGCGCGTGAGGCGCGATGGGAGACCGTGTTCTCCGACATGCACGAGAGCGAGCTGAACAGGCTGGCCTCACCCGATGACCTCATATCGGAGGAGGTCGTGTTCGAGGTGGTCGGTCGGGAGGTCGTGGTGATGGATACCGTTCTCGCCGAGGCCATCCATGGCCTCTCCAAAGGCGACCAAGCCATCGTCCTGCTCTACTACTTCGCAGAGTGGACGGACAGGCGCATCGCCGAGGAGCTTGGGTGCCCTCGCTCCACGGTCCAATTCAGGCGCTCGAAGGCGCTCCTCGCGCTGAGGGCGCGTTTAGAGGAGGTGATTGGCGATGATGAGCTATGAGGTAATGGTCGCGGCGGTCTCAGGCGACCCCGTTGCCATGCAGAAGGTCCTCGCCTATTTCGACGGCTATATGGACCAGCTCTGCACGCACGCCTTCCTCGATGAGTTTGGGCGCGTCGAGTACGGGGTCGATACCCTGAGAAAGACGCAGCTCCAAGGAAAGCTGCTCGCCGCGATGCTGCGGTTCGAGCCGTGATGAGGAGGTGGGCGCATGGGTGCGAAGGACATACCCGTATGGGAGAAGTACACGCTCACCATCGAGGAGGCGGCCCGGTACTTCCGCATAGGCGAGGGCAAGTTGCGCCGCCTTGCCTCGGAGATGCCGCCGCCTGACTGGGTGGTGATGAACGGCAACCGCGTTCAGGTCAAACGCAAGGCGTTCGAGCGGTTCATCGACGCGACGGACGTGATTTAGATGATGAAAAAGAGCCTTGGTTATGCTATAATAGCAGTAGCATACCAAGGCTCTTTCCATATGGAAGGAGCGATATATGGATGTCACAGAAAAGACGAGACAACAAGAATAGGATACTGAACACCGGCGAGAGCCAGAAGGCCAACGGCCTCTATGTCTTCAAATACACGGACGGGGACGGAAAGCCGAAGTTCATCTACTCATGGAGACTGGTGGAGACCGACAGGCTCCCTGCCGGTAAGAGGCCGTGCAGGCCGCTGCGCGAGAGGGAGCGCGAGATACGCCGTGACCTTGAGGACGGGATAGACCCCATCGGCAAGAAGATGACGGTCAGCCAGCTCTACGCGAAGTTCACGAGATGCCGCCTCGACGTGCGCGAGGGGACGGAGAGGTCGAGGGCGCAGCTCAAGCGATTGCTCTTCGAGGATGCGATAGGCTCGCGGGAGATAGGCGGCGTGAAGCCGTCAGACGCGAAGGAATGGGCGCAGCGCATGAAGTCCAAGGGCTTCGCCTACTCCACCATCTCCAACCACAAGCGGTCGCTCAAGGCGGCGTTCTACTTGGCGATAGCCGATGACTGCATACGCAAGAACCCGTTCGATTTCAAGCTCGCGACCGTCATCAAGAGGGACGTGACGGAGAGGGAGCCGCTGAGCCGGGAGCAGGTGGACGCGCTGCTCGGTTTCATGCGGTCGGACGCCGTCTATCACAGGTACATCGACGAGGTGGTCATCCTCCTCGGGACTGGGCTGCGCATATCGGAGATGTGCGGGCTGACCGAGGCGGACATCGACCTGACGAACAGGGTGATTTTCGTGGACCACCAGCTCGCTCGCGCGGTCGGCGGGGGATACCGGGTCGATGAGCCTAAGACGGAGAGCGGCAGGCGCTACATCTACATGACCGACGAGGTGATGGCCGCGTTCGAGCATGTCATGGCATCGAGGCCGAAGGCGAAGCCCCTGAACGTCGATGGGCGAACGGGCTTCATCTTCCTCAACAGGGACGGGCTGCCGAGGGTCGGCGGCGATTACGACCGGGTGTTCAGGGGGCTGAGAGGCAAGTACGCGAAGAAGGGAAAGATGGAGCTTCCCGATGGCATGACACCGCATACGCTGCGTCACACGTTCTGCACGGAGATGGCGAAGGCCGGGATGAACCCGAAGGCGCTGCAATACATCATGGGCCATAAGGACATCAAGATGACGCTCGGGTACTACGCCCATATGGACGGCTGCACGGCTGCGGAGGAGATGCGACGCGTCGCGGTGTAGTAAAAACGCGTTTTACTACTCGTTTTACTACTCACGGCCATCAAGATGCGCCGGGATTCGCCAAGATACGGGAACTTCCCCAAAAGGCGAAAAAGCCGGGAAAGCCCTTGGAATCGGGCTTCACCGGCTTTCGGGAAGTTATGGGAACATGCTGGAAAATGTCGCGTTGATTTGTAATAGATTATACATCTAATCTGGAAGCGCCGACACCGATGTCTACTACATAAAATTCAGCTTCATATCCGAATTTTTCTTTATAGGCCTCTCCGACATTTTTAATAAAATTGTCTACGGCTTCATTTTTTACAATGCTGACGGTACAGCCGCCGAATCCGCCTCCGGTGATACGAGAGCCGATGACTCCCGGGGTATTCCATGAAAGATCAACGAGCAGATCGATTTCTTTACATGATACTTCATAATCATCGCGCAGAGAAACATGGGATTGATTCATTAATTCTCCGAACTTTGTAATATCGCCTTCTTTCAGAGCTTTGACGGCGGCGATAGTGCGCTGATTCTCGTAAACAGCATGTTTGGCACGTTTTACACGAACTTCATCCCGGATCAGGTGCTTTGCCTCTTCAAATTCTTCTGGAGTAAGCTCGCCGAGAGAAGAAATGGACAGTTCCTTTTGCAGATCGCTAAGCGCATCCGCACATTCCTGACGTCGGACATTGTATTCAGAAGTGACAAGGCTGTGCTTTACTTTACTGTTTGTAATGATGATCTTGGAGTCCTCAAGAAGAATGGGTGCATATTCATATTGCAAAGTGTTTGTGTCAAGAAATATTGCGTTGTCTTTTTTCCCGACAGCTACTGTAAACTGATCCATAATTCCACAGTTACAGCCGTTAAAATTATTTTCGGAGTATTGTCCGAATAAAGCAAGATCTATTGGACTTAGATCGGTAATTCCATATAAATCAGTCAGGATCACTCCGGTCAGCACTTCCAGAGAAGCAGAAGAGGAAAGACCTGCACCGTTAGGAATATTCCCCCATATTACCATGTCAAATCCGGTATCAAGTTTGTAGCCTTTTTCGGAGAATGTCCATACAACTCCGAGCGGATAGTTTGCCCAGTCGTAACAATCCTTGTTAGTAAGGTCGTCCAGAGATGTTTCTACTACGCCGATCTCGTCAAGGTTGCAGGAATAAAAGTGCATAAGCCGGTCTTCTCTTTTTCTTGCAACGCCATATGTACCAAGTGTCAGGGCACAGGGGAATACATGACCGCCGTTATAGTCGGTGTGCTCTCCGATAAGGTTGACGCGGCCGGGAGCAAAATAAAAATGTGCATCATCCGTAGCGCCGAAAAGTTCTGCAAATTTGTCATATAGTTTTTGTTTCATACGTGGTTTCCTCCTACATAAAATATTGAAATAATAAATTCAAAACATCTTGCCTTTTATTATAATCTATAGCGGAAGAAATGTATAGAAAAAATGAGCGCGAATATAGGTAAAAATGTTGTATTTTTAGCTTTTATAAGACAAAAGTATCCCAACACCGGAGGAGGGGATACTTTTGCCGGAATATTTAAATTGCATAAGCTGTTTCAGCATTTTTGTACGATTTCTTATGACGGCTATATATCTGTTGACTGTTTCACTTTTTTCTTCCTGTTCAAGTAAATCTAAGTAGCCGTATATTGCGGTTAGCGGTGTGCGTAAATCATGAGAAATATTTGTAACAGCATTCTTCAATTCTAAATCACCTTTTTGAAATTTTCTGCGTTCAGCTTGGAGTTTTCGTAACTGGATATTTATTTCATTTGCTAAATGGCGCATATATTTATCATTGCTTGAAATATCAATTAAAGTATTACTATCGGTTATGAGCTTTTCGGAAAATGAACTTTCTATTTCTTGTGCAGATTTTCGCAATAAATGTATTTTGATGAGTAGCAAGATAATTATTAAGATCAATCCACTTATGAAAAGCCATAACCATAACATAATGTGTTCGCTCCTTTATTTTAAATCTTTTTTCTTGAAAATCCAAACACCTGCACCGGTTGTAAGGACAATTATTGCTAAGGAATATATAGGTAATCGTGTTAAATTGACAGGCTGCATTGTTGAACATTGAATTGCCTGACCACCTGGATTGACATCATAAAAGAATTGTACAATTTCTCGTTTTGTTCCGTCCGAATATTTTGGGTTTTCTGTTTCCTGAGCTGTTGTTTCGCCATTTTCTCCTATTGAGTAAGCCGGAATAGTTGGCGGAGCATCTAACATTCTATTACATATTGCCCCTGCAAGTAATAGTCCGAATGAAAGCAGAATACAAGACACTGCAATAATAGCTTTATTTTGAAAGAGCATTGTTATAAGTGTGAAAAGTGAAGCAAATGTAATTGATAAAACAAGGACGGTTACGCCTATGAGCATAATCAATTTCACATCAGCAGTAAAAAACAAGCAAAGGTATTCCAACACTAAGGTATGGAACAAAAAACACAATGCACATAGTAATCGCGATAACAGAACAAGTTATCATATTTGATAAATAGATCGTTTCTCTTTTTGTCCTACGATAATTTTGTTTCTGATCGTTCCATCATTATGTTCTGTACCGATAAAAAGGCTGCAAAATACAGCAAGAATAATTCCTATGAACAAAGCGCGCGCAAAAAATCCATTGTCAAGATTATTGATATATCCGGACTGCTTCATATCCTTATATCTTAACAGCGGAAAAGCCAGTCCGACTATAAACATAAAAGCTAATGAACCCCATAAACATTTATTTTTCTTTAATCGAAAGAAATTGGAAAAGGCAATGGAAAAAGAACTGTTGAGAGTAGCAGATTATAGTGCTGTAGATGCAGCGATTGCGAAAGCGAACGGTTTGGAGAAAAAGGATGTAAATTAAACATCAAAACCGAATAATCATACGAATAATAAAGAAAAAGCGCCAACTACGGCTGATACAAATGATGTAATGGGATATATGATTGTTTGATAAGTGCATTACTGATGACAGGTTTGTTATATAGTAAAAGAAAACAACGGACAAGTAATTAGATAGCAATATTTGAAAAAAATAGAAAATAATTCAATGAACAATCCATTGCAACTGAACAGATAAAAAGGTAATATTACTTATTAAGTAATAGAATTATTTATCGGGAAAAGAATGCGTATTCTTTGTCAGAGAACGAAAGAATGATTTTTATGTTTTATATCAGTTTGAGGTGATCAAATGAATCAACAATTTATACAAAGCCTGTCGATAGATTGGAATAAGATTGAGGACGATAGTTATTTACGAGAAATTGAAGCTATAAATAAATTAAAAGAAGTTGTTTTTGAAAAACCAATTACCTTTTTTGTCGGAGAAAATGGTAGTGGTAAATCGACGCTTTTAGAAGCTCTTGCAGTATCATACGGTTTTAATCCGGAAGGCGGCACTAAAAATTATTCTTTTTCGACTTTTGATTCACATTCTGAATTGTATAATGCTATCAGAATTTCAAAAGGATTTCGTAAAGCAAAATGGGGATATTTTCTTAGAGCAGAAAGCTTTTATAATGTTGCAACAAAAGAACTGGAGTATTCGGATTGGGCTCATCCATCAGAGAAATACCATGAAAAATCACACGGAGAGAGCTTTCTTGCGCTCACACAGAATCACCTGCGACCAAATGGGTTATATTTATTTGATGAGCCGGAAGCAGCATTATCTCCTCAAAGACAATTAACATTGCTTATGGAAATATATTCATGTGCAAAAGAAGGATCACAATTTATTATAGTTACGCATTCCCCTATTTTGTTAGGAATACCAGATGCACAGATTTTATCATTTGACGATGGAATAGTACACAAATGTGAATATGAAGATACGCAGAGTTATAAAGTTACCGAAATGTTTATTAATAACCGAAAGATTTTACTTGAAAGATTGCTTTCCGAGTAAGAGATAGATTTGTAACTTGTAAACCGCAAAGAGGGCAAACCCAATCATCTGGGATATCCTCGAATGCTGTACCTGGAG
>OHAO01000020.1_pt1 | contig 80761 bp, 74 predicted proteins | sample 1577151 | NCBI WGS metagenome assembly OHAO01 (sample SAMEA3541585, study PRJEB24748) | human gut metagenome | biome: human gut; feature: human-associated habitat; material: faeces | place: China | collected 2012 | reverse complement strand
CGCCCGTTTTCTTTCTCGGGAAAGAAAATGGGGGTCGCATTCGTGCAGCGCCTGCGGCGCTGCTTTCCCCGCGGCGCAAGCGCCGCAATGACTGTAAAATCCTTATTGACAAAATATGACGTTATCCATATAGTGTCATAAGTTGAAAAAAGGGAGGCCACCTGCTATGCTGCTGAAAAAACGCAACAAATGTCATTTCGCTTCCCTTTTTGTTTTTCATATTTAGTATATGGACCATCTGTCGATTCCTCGACAGGTGGTCTTTTTTTTAGGAGGAGAGAGCGATGATCGAAAATTGGAAGGACGTTCAGATTGTGCCGGAGTTCTGCGATCAGGGTGTGGACTGCTACCGGCTGGAGGGGGGACACTTCCTCAATGAGTATTACATTGTCTCAGAAGCGGAGACGCGAAAGCTGATGAACCATCCGGAGGTGGTGGGCTACGAGGTGTACGCCTCGCTCGTGACGGCGACCTCACAGATGATGTACTACCTGAAGGAGAAAAAGAAGATCACGTCGGCGAATATCCTCTCGATCCTGCGGGGAGCCTTGAACTACCCGCTGGAGGAGAGCTGCTACAAAGAGCACATCCGCGTCCACGACATCAGCTTTATGTCGAGCGAGCGCGTTTTTGAAAACGGCGAGATGACGGGCCTTGAGATCAAATACTGCAAGCTTGCCACCGTGCCGAACAGCACGCTGCTGATCGGCGACATCATCGCCTCCGGCGAGACGCTTGTGAACTGCCTGCGCTATGTGATCGACTATTACCGCAAGCAGGGGACCAAGCTGCGCAATATCGTCCTCTTCACGATCGGCGGCACGCAGGGCGTTGAGATCCTGGAAAAGCTGACGCAGGAGATCCGCGTGTACTGGCCGGGCTTCGAGGGCTTTGTCACGGTGTATTACGAGGGCATTTTCAGCTGCTATGAAGAGGGAAACAAGGGCGTTTCCGGCATCAACCGCGCGCTGATCGACTTCTACTGGAAAGGCGGCATCATTGCCCCTGCCTTCCGCCGCGAGACGCTCTCGATGCAGAATCCCCTTTTTGAAAAGTGCACGATCTACGACGGCGGCGCCCGCCGCTACGAGATCCACGAGCATATTGAAGAGGTGCTCGAATTCTGGAACGGCATCTTAGAGCGCGCCGACAGCATCGACAAGCAAGCGCTGCTCGAGGAAAAGCTCGGGCATCCGCTGCCGATCTCCTACGAGGACTGGCTGAAGGACTGTCACTATGAAAAACTGGACAAAAAGACGACGCGCTGGCTCTATCAGCAGGAGCGCGGCTTTGTGGAGGGCCTGCGCGATGTCTCGCTGAAGGAGATCGCACGCCAGCGGATCGACGAGTTCACCACGACCTTGAGAAAGTATATCCTTTAAAAAATTTATAGATCAGAGAGGACAGAACGCATGAAGAATGAAAAGACGGTAGTGGATATTGACTACGCAGAGGCGATCGTGCCGAAAAGCGCCCGACGCGGCATCGTGACCATGTTTATGATCATGCTGGGCTTCACCTTTTTCTCCGCGAGCATGTGGGTGGGACAGCAGTTGGCGGACGGCCTGGATTTTCAGGGCTTCGTCGTGTCGATGATCGTCGGCGGCGTGATCTTGAGCCTGTACACGGGACTTTTGGGCTACGTGGGCGCAGAGACGGGCATGAGCCTCGACCTTCTTGCCCGCAAGGCCTTTGGCGTCAAGGGTTCGTATCTGCCCTCGGCCATGATCTCGTTCACGCAGATCGGCTGGTTCGGCGTGGGCATCGCCATGTTTGCCATTCCGGTCGCCAATGAGCTGCTGGGCGGCAGCAAGACGGCGGAGTGGGCGCTGGTGATCGTTGCCGGTATCTGCATGACGGCCTCGGCCTACTTCGGTATCAAGTCGCTCACGATCGTCAGCTATATCGCCGTCCCGATGGTGGCGGTACTGGGTACGGTCGCGATGGTGCTCGCCGTCATGCGCGGCGACGGCACGATCGTCGGTCAGTTTGCCAAGTCCAGCGGCACGCTGACGGTGATCGGCGGCGCGGGACTGGTCGTTGGCTCGTTCGCCTCCGGCGGCACGGCGACGCCGAACTTCTCCCGCTTTGCTAAGAGCGGCAAGGTGGGCGCCATCACGACGGTGATCGCGTTCTTCATCGGCAACTCTCTGATGTTCTTCTTCGGCGGTGTCTCGTCGGTCTATGTGGGCGGCAACGACATCTTCGAGGTGATGATCAACCTCGGCCTGTTTTACCTCGCCATTCTGGTCCTGGGCCTGAACATCTGGACGACGAACGACAACGCGCTCTATTCCGCGGGCCTCGGCCTTGCCAACATCTTCGGCCAGAAAAAGAAGCCCATGGTGCTTGTCTCCGGCATCATCGGCACGGTGCTCGCCGTCTGGCTGTACTGGAACTTCTGCGGCTGGCTGAACATCCTGAACTGCACGCTGCCGCCGGTGGGTATCATTCTGGTGCTCGGCTACTTCCTGAACAAGGAGAAATATCAGGACGTGGAGGTCAGCGAGACGGTCAACTGGTTCGCGGTGATCGGCGTGGTGCTCGGCGCGGTGGTAGCAAATCTGGTGCACTGGGGCATCGCTTCGATCAATGGCATGGTGGTCGCCGCGGTGTGCTACCTGATCGGCCGCGCGGTGGAGAAGAAGTAAAAGGTGTAACTTCCGCCAAGAAAATTGCAGGACAAAAGCCCATCAGCTCGTCGAGCTGATGGGCTTTTTCCTTTGCATGAAGTGCAGAAGATCACTTCGTGCTCGCCGCGTAGAGCATGATCACCGTCAGCACGATATAGACTGCGCAGGCCGCGGCAATCACGGCGCAGAGCGCAATGCAGACGACGCGAAGCGGCTTATTATGCCTCAGCTTTCGCGCTGAGAGCACGGCGCCCGCAACGGACAGAAGGAACAGCAGTATCGCGACCCAAAGCTGCATACGACCGCTCCTTTCTTCACTCCGCCACAGGGCGGAAGACGTCGATCATGTCGGTGTACCACTTGAGCTCGCGGGTGAAGCGGCGGCGCAGCGCGTCGGGGGATTCCTTGCCCTTACCGACGTCGAAAAAGCCGCGGCCGCTGTGCACGGCGAGGTACAATGTCCCATCAGAATGCAGGCTGACGGAAAAATCGCCGAAGGCGGTGTTGGTGAGCGCAAGGATGCGCTCCATGCGGCTGGGATTCAAAAAGCGCAGTGCCCAGTCGGCATCATCGCAGCTCAGGTTGAAGTGCTTGTTGAAATCTTCATAGTCCGTCTTGATCGTTTTGGCGCGGAAAAGCTTGTCGAGCTTGCCGCGCGGCCAGAACGTGAGTTCGGCGGGGTACGTTTTGCCGAGCTCACAGGCCATCCACTGACCCGTGTAGACCACGCGCTCGGCGGACTCCATCATGTCGTTGTTTTCGTTGCGGTATTCGTCCACATCCGTCAGAGTGACGGTGCAGAGCTCGGACGTAAGGCCGCGGTAGGTGAAGTCGATGCGGCCGCTGGCGCTGTCGTAGACGTATGACGGCAGCGGGATATTTGAGCCCTTGATGTTCACAAGGTTTCGTTTTCCGATGAGCTGCACATCTTCAAAGTTCGCGTTCATGATCTCCGGCACGAGGGACTCAAAGACCGCTTTTCCGGTGGCCTTTTGGTGCTTGTTCAGAACGCCCTGCCCCAGCAGCGCGACGACGATGCCGATGACCGTCAGCGCCGTGACCGAGGTGAAAATACCGATCGCCGTCGCGGCGCAGCCAATCACCGTGAGGAGCTTGCCGCGGTCGCCGCCGCGCTTGCCGTTTTGCAGCTCGCGCGCGAGCTGTTCGTCTGTCATTGTTTGATTTTTTTCCATCGTATCATCCTTTCTCAGTCCCGCGCCGCAAAAAGAGCGGTGTTTTTCAGCAGAAGATCCAGCGTTTCCTCCGTTGCGTGCAGCGACACGCAATAGCTGCGGCGCAGGGCGTCAAGGTCGCGCAGGTCTACATTACTGGCAACGGCGGCAAAGCCATAGTCTGTTTCCACCGCCAGCGAGAGCACCCGGCCTTCCCAGCGGAAGCCCAAAAGCTGTCCTTCGACGCGCTGTCTGAACTCGTTCATCAGCTCCATAAACTGCGGGGCAAGAAGGGAGAGGGCATCCTGCTCCGGCTCTGCTGTGACGCAGAAGCATCGGTCAAACAACTCATCGCCCGTCGCCGCGCCGCGCGGACTGTCCTCCGTCCTTGCGTTGACGAGGACGGGGGAGGGGGCGGGCGTCCGCGTTTCGCAGCGCAGCACGAGGCCTTTGAAGACCATCTCGTGGCAGGTCTCATAGCCTTCGTGACCGCACCCTCGCTCATACACATGGTCCAGCCGCACGTTGGCGGCGGAAAAATGCACGCCGCGATAATCGCCCTCATGGAAATTCTCAACCGTACATTCCTCCCACTGACCGTCCAGCAGGTGGAACGTCCGGAGAAACGGCTCGTCAACGCACATTTCCGGTGTGTGCATATCCGGGCCAAAGGCCTTTTCCCATTCCGCACGGAAAAAGTCTCCAAACTGCTCCTGTATCAGGGCCTTGAGCTTCTTTTGCGCGCTGCCGCCCAAAAAGACCGCGCAGCAGACGCCGCCGAAGAACAGCACCCCCGTCAGGATGGCCTTGAGCGCGGTGTCCTGCACGGCAAAGTACGAGACCGTGCCGCTCAACGCGCCAAAAAGGCCCACCAGGATCCAGACGCGCGACATTTTCTGATAGTGCCCGAGCTTTTTCGAAAGCTCGGCATCGCTGAGTTTTTCTCTTCCTGTCATTTCACATCCATCCTTTATCATGGCGTTTTTCAAATATCCCAGTTGTCCATCCAGTTTTCGCCCCAGTCGTCAGCGGGATCATACGGCTCTTCGGGGATCCAGCCCGCGGGATAGACGAGACCGTCTTCGTCGTGGTAGGCAAGGCCATCGTCGCCGATGGTATAATCGTTGCCCAGAAGGTAACGGTTCACACCGTCGTAGTACCAGATATAGAAGGTGGAGTATTCGTCTTCGTAAAACTCCGCGTTTTCCATGTCCGTGTAGGTGTAGAAGTCGGCATTGCGGTAGAAGACACCGTCAAAGTGCTGATCGTCCCCGTAGCGGCCAAAGCGTTCGGCGGAGAGGGTGAAGCTATTGCCGTCGCCGCTGGGGCAGAGGTAGGCGCGCGTTCCGTTGTCGTAGAGGTAGAGGCCCATGCCCTCGCCCTCGTCGTTCATCGTGCCGCTCATGGAATAGTCCGGTGAGCAGGCGATGTACTGCATGAGGGACGAGTCAATGACGATGGTCTCGCCCAAGGCGTTCTGCCACATGCCGTCCCAGTTGCTTTTATCCCACTCGACGATCTCCGCCTCGTCGTCGCGGAGGAAGGTGTGGCGGTGGATGGTGAGCCCGCTGCCCTCGCCGTTCTGGTTCGGTAGCAGCACGCCGTCGTCGCGCAGGAGAAAATTGTAGAGAAAGCCGTTGAAAAAGATCATCGGCCGGCCACTCGCCTCGGACAATTCAAATTCTCCGCGCCCGCCGAGACCCCAGCCGGTGCGGTAGGCATAGAAGCCCTCCTCACTGTCAAAGTACAGCTTCGAGGTGCCGTCGATGCTCCACATACCGTCGAGAAATTCCATGTCCATGACGGTCTCATAGCCGCTTTGCGGATCATCAGAGCTGCTGTCGCCGCAGGCGGTCAGGCTCAGCAGGAGCAGCAGCGCGAGCACGAGCGGCAGAAGATACGTCCGGTGCGTCATGCTGTTCACCGCCTTTTTAGTAGCAAATGCTGAAAAACAGCGTGTTGTAGGGGTCGACAAGGTCAATGTCCATGATGCTCGCCTCGGGCGCGATGCTGTCGAGCTGCATCCGTCTGGCGCAGTCCTTATAGTTGTCGAGCTGCGGCATGGCGGCGAAGACCAGCCCGTCGTAATCGTCGGGCAGGTAGACCATGTAGCTCTTGGTCAGCACCATCGCCCAATCGCTGACGTTGTACTGCCAGTCGGTCGAGTAGGCGAATTCGATGAGGTATTCGTTGCCGTTATAATTGACGGTATGAACATAGTAGTTGTCGCCGCGCTGGCTGTTGCCGTAGGCGGTGGCGGCGGTGAACCACATGCCGGTGTAGTAGTCGTAGAGCTCGCTGTCGGTGTTGGTGATGTACTGCTCGGTGAAGTACGGGATGGAGCTCTCGGGAATGTAGCAGATGGCGTCGAACTGAATTTCGCGGATGCCGTCGTGCGACTGGTCGCTGTGCTTCACGACCTCCCAGTAGCAGTCATTCCGCTCATAGCCGTCGCCAAGGCCGGAGTAGCAGGCAACACCGTTTTCCAGAAGATAAGTGCCCGTGTTGACCGCAGCGTTGATCTGTAAGCCGTTGTCAGAGAAATAGGGCGTGTCGGTCAGGTCGGTCTGCACGCCGTTTTCGTGGAAGTAGGAGTAATCCGGCTCGAAGACATAGCGCTCGTCGGCATCCCAGAACCAGACCATCTGCGTCGTGCTCATGTCGGCGTGCTGGAACGTCACGACGACGTCGCTCTCGCCGTCGCCGGTGATGTCGTCGAACGAAATGTCAAAGCCCGTGCCGTCGTCGTTCGCGTCCTCGACCGTCACGGGGAAGGACACGCTGTCGAAGAGCTCCTGCTCGGGCTCGTCGCGGTAGAACGCCGCGCTCTCGGGTCCTACGGTGACGAGAACCTTGACGCTGCCCTCGCCCTCGTGCGTGATGGTGCCCTCGGCGGCGACCACGCCGCTCGCGCGCCAGTCGTCGCCCGTGACGTCATCGCTGCTGTCGCCGCAGGCGGTCAGGTTCAGGCAAAGCAGAACCGCAAGCAGCACCGCAAGGAAATGATGGAAAGCTTTCATCTTCTTTTCTCCCTTCTTCACGTTTCAAAACGGCTTACTCAAGACGCTCGTAGTAGTCGTTCTCGCCGCCCCACACAATGGAATCGGTGTCAAAAAGCGTGAACTCGTAGGTGACGTCCTGATACGTCGTGGAAACGGCATAGTACACGTCGTCTACATCGGTCGGGGCGGAGATAAAGCCGCCGTCGACCTCGGTCGTCTCCGCGCCGGGCGCGCGCTCGTAGAGGCCCCAGAGACCGCCGCTGCTGTCGATGTAGATGTAGCTGTCGGCGTCGAGATCACCGTCCAGATACCAGATGCCCGCAAGGTAAGAGAGATCGACCGAGCTGTCGCTGCTGTTGTAGTCTTCGGCCTGCGCGTCGAACTCGTCGAGGCTCATTTCATAGGTGAACGAGCCGAGCGAATAGATGTTCACGCTGCTGCCGTCGGCGGAGAACTGATAGGCGACGCCGTCGTGTTCGTTGTAGGCGTAGATGCAGTCATAGTCTGCGTCGTACTGCAAATAGCCGCTGGCGGCGAGGTCGTCGTTGCTGCCGATGCGCCAGCGCGAACCGTTGGTGTCGATGATGAGATAGTCGAAGTCCGTGCCGCTATCGGGCAGATAGTAACCTTCGAAAGCGCTGTAATCATAGCTGTCGTAGCTTTCCTTGACAAAGCCGTCGATCGTCGACGGCACAGTGGAGTCGTTGCCGTAGTCTGCGGAGTCGCCGGAGTCATCGCTGCCGCAGGCGGCGAGGGCGAGGCAAAGGATCAGTGTCAGGGTGCAAAGGGCAAGGTGCTTACAAGCGTTTTTCATGGTATTCTCCTCTCAATTTTCAAAAATCGGCGCGCTCAGTGCGCCCGTTCCGCCATGGACAGAATTTCGTCATGGCTCAGCTCCACGTTGTCGAAGCGGACAAAGATGCCGTTCGTCATGGCGCTGTTCCACACCGCGGGATCGGCAAGCGGGCGGAAGCGGAGTTTGTCGAGATACGGCTTCATATCGAGCAGCAGGCGGCTGCCGGAGATGAAGTCCACCCGGAGAATGTAGTCCGGGAGCGGTGTGACGGCTGAGATGTATTTTCGGTACAAAGGCATTCCTCCCCTCCGGAAAAAAAGATCCACCGTACAGCCATTGTACGGTGGATCGAAAAGAGTTGGTATTAACCAAAGGTTAGATAATTTTGCAGGAGCGGTAATGCAGAAACGGATATGCTGCGTCCAAGCGGTGTCTTAGCTCTTCGGCGCGGCAAGCTCGGCGAGCCGTTTGCGCTTGGTGCGCACGTCGCCTGTGATGAGAAGCTTAGAATAGATCTGATTGATGTACTGCTTCACGCTTCCCTCGGACAAAAAGAGCTGCTCGGCGATCTCGCGGTTGCTCAGGCGCTTGGCGACGAGCGCGGCGATGGCGCTTTCGCGCTCGGTGAGGCCCGCGAGGGCGGCGGGACGGGAGCCTTCCGCACGTTTTTCGCCGCAGCGGCGCACAAAGTCCTCGCCAAGCGGTGTGACCGTCCGGACAAACGCGGCAAATTTCGCACCCGCGCCGCGTGTGAGCGCCGTCTTGAGATAGCGGTAATTTTCGACAAACGGCAGATAGAGCGCGTCCGGCTCCGCCGCGGCGAGGGCAGAGATCAAAAGTTCGTCTGCCGTCTCGCGCTTGCCGAGCATTTCGTAGGCCGCGGCGGTCTGAAGGCGGATGTGCAGCGCGACGAGCGCATAGTGCATCGCCTCGCACATACCGAGCAGCGCTTCGCTGCGGCCGATGACCTTGGCGTACTCGCCCTGAGCAAGGTAGACCTGATTTTCGATGAGCTCCATCATCGGCTTTCCGGGCGCGAGAAAGTGGATGGAGGCGAGCTGATGCTCGCGGAAGACCGCGGGAATTTTTTCGGGCAGTCCCAGCAGCGCATAGTAATAGGCGCAGGAGCTTTGCAGAATGTTGAGCCATGTGACGTTATGCAGCCCCAGCAGCGCCTCGCGCCGCTGCTCAAAGGACTCGCGCGGCGTGAAAGAAGTGCAGAGCGAGAGCCGCCAGGCGAGAAAGTCGCAGCACAGGGCCATGTTTTCCTGCCCGTTGCCGTCAATCTGCGCATAGGCGCGCTCGAGCATGATCTGCGCGTCGGCAAAGCCGGCGCGCATGAAGTCGGCCTCCGCGCGCATGATGGTCTCAGCGCCCTGCCCGTGGCCGTTTGTGATCTTATAGTAGTGCGGCATGCACTCGTCCATCTCGGTGAGCTCGCTCTGGAGTTCGCCGGACGCGCGGTAAAACATCATCAGCACCGACGGCGAGCCGAACGTCCAGCCCCCGCTTTTCTGGATGCTGATGGCGGGGCGCGACATCTGCGCGCTCGCGCTGCGGTGCAGGCGGCTCATCGCGGAGATGTCGTTGTACATCAAAAAGCTCATGATGAGGTCGCACTCGCCGAGAAGGTCGCCGCGCTCGCTCTCCGGCCAGTCGGGGTGTTCGGTGATCGCGGCGAGCAGCAGCTCCTTGAGCTCGAGCATCTTTGGGATCTGCCGCCAGTTGAACATGCTGCGCATCAGAACGAGGAGCGAAAGCGGGTGCTCCTTGAGCGTTTCGCCCGGGCAGTGGGCGATGAAGTCGAGCACCTGCTGCGCGCCAAGCGACGTGAGCAGGATGCCCGCGTCGCGCTGGATGACGCGCAGCGCCGCGTCGTAGTTTTTGGCAAGACAGTAGAATTTGAGCGCATGCAGATATTGCCCATGCGTTTTGTACCACTCGCCATATCTATTATGGTAAACTGCCTGCCGCCGCGGCTCCATCGTGTGGAACGTGCGCTCGGCGCAGTCCTTCATCATGTGGTGGAAGCGGAACGTCACGCCGTCCGGCAGGCGCTTGACAAAGGCGTTCTGCTCGGTCAACGTCTGTAAGATCGCAGCGGTGTTTTTGCTGCCGGTGACGGCTTCGGCCATCTCGACGGTGAATTCGTCCGCAAGGCCCATGACGGCCAAAAATTCGCGCCGCTTTGACGGCAGCGGGTCGATCATCGCGGCGGAGAACATCGCGTAGATATCCGAGCTGCGGCTCGGCAGCTCGCCGCGCTCGTGCAGCGTGCGGAGATTTAAGTAAATGGCCGAGAACCACCCCTCGCTCGAATAGAGCAGCGATTCAGTCTGCGCGTCCGAGAGCTCCGTGCCGCAGCGGTGGGCGTAGATCGAGAGCTCCGTGTGGTTGAGGCGCAGCTGCTCGGCGCCCACGGTGTAGAGCCTGCCGCCAAGGCGCAGGATCTCCTCCGCGGGCAGGAAGCGGTCGCGGCTTGCGACGATCAGGTGAACGTTTTCGGGCAGGCGGTTCGTCAGCGTGCAGAGAAAGGCGGGCACGCGGTTATCGGTCAAGAGGTGAAAATCGTCGATGAAAATATAGCAGGGCCGCTTGCCCGCGAGCGCGTGGCAGAGATCGTCCGTCAGGAGGCTTCCGCCCGCGGCGTCGTCGGGGCAGGGGTAGGCGCGCAGAAAATCGAACCCCGCGTGGGAAAAGGCCTCCTGCACGCTCTTCCAGAAGATGGCCAGATTGTCCGAATACACGCTGATACGCACAACGGCGGCTTCGTCGAGCTTGGCGCGCTCTAAAAGATACCAGTTCACCGCCGTCGTCTTGCCGTAGCCCATCGGCGCGACCACAGTGGTGAGCGCGCAGCGGGAGATCGGGCGCAGGCACTCCTGCAGGCGCTCGGATATGTAGACGGTGTTCAAATTCCAGCTTCGCTTCGGCATGGCGTACCTCCAAGACAGTTTTGACCGGGGGCTTTTCTTTCAAGATATCATACGCCGCGTTTTTTGGCAACTATGAGAAAAAAGCGGCTGAATGAATGCGGCATCTGATAAAAAAGTGCCCTGAACGGTTCGTTCAGGGCACTTTTATTGAAATAAGCTCTTATTTTCCGACGCAGAAGCGCTCGAAGATGCGCGCGACCATGTCCTCGCGCGCGGTGCGGCCCGTGAGCTCGCCGAGGGCGTTTTCCGCCTGCTCTACTTCCGTGAGTACAACGTCGGGCGTCATGCCGCTTTGGAGCGCGTCCTTCGCCGCACGGACGCTATCAAGCGCGCGGCGGATGGCGTCGGCCTGACGGGCGTTTGTCACGAGGGACGTATCGCCTTTCGGCGCGGGGTAAAGCGTGCGGATCGCCGCTTCCAGCGCTTCGAACCCCTCGTGCGTTACGCTTGAGAGCGAAATAATCGACTCCGGCGTGCGCCAGTCCTTGTCGAGGACAATGCCTGCCCCGCCGCCGAGGTCGGATTTTGTCAGCAGCAGCAGCCACGGCTTGCCGCTTTTTGCGGCAAGCGCAAGCGGTGCGAGCATTTCCTCTGCACGTCCTTCGGATGCCGGCAGTCCCGTGCTGCCGTCCAACAGCGCGAGGATCAGATCAGCGTCCTCGACCGCTTTTTTCGATCGCTCGACGCCAAGCTGTTCGACGAGATCGTCCGTCTCGTGTAGGCCTGCCGTGTCGATGAGGCGCAGCAGCACGCCGCCGACCGTCGCCTTTTCCTCCACCGTGTCGCGCGTCGTGCCCGCGATGTCTGTGACGATGGCACGGTCAAAGCCGACGAGCGCGTTCAAAAGTGAGCTCTTGCCTGCGTTCGGCGCGCCGATGATGGCGGTCGCGACGCCGTTTTTGAGCACTTTCCCGCGTGCGAACGTGCCGAGAAGATCAGAAAGTGTCTCTTCACAGCATAAAAGCGTGCGCTCGGTCTCCTCGCGCGAGAGGTCTTCAATGTCCTCGTCGGGGTAGTCGACGACGGCGTAGAAACGGCTCGAAACGTCGAGCAGCTTGTCATAAACACTTTCGATCGGGCGGCGCAGCGCGCCAGAGAGCTGGGCCGCGGCATTGCGCGCGCTCTCCGCCGTCTCGGCGTCGATGAGGTCGATGACTGCCTCAGCCTCGGTGAGGTCGAGCTTTCCGTTCAGGAACGCCCGCTGCGTGAATTCACCGGGCCGCGCCTGCCGTGCGCCCGCGGCAAATGCCGCTTGCAGCACCCCGCTCAGTACGACCGGCGAGCCATGGCAGTGAAGCTCGGCGCTCTCCTCGCCCGTGTAGCTGTGGGCGGCGGAAAAACAGACCGCCATGCCGCGGTCGAGCAGCGTGCCGTCCGCCGAGCGGATGTCGCCATAGGTCATGCGGCGGTACGGAAGCGCTTCGACCGCCATGCCGCTTGCGGGTGTGAACAGCGCGGCGAGCACGCGCCGCGTCTCCTCTCCGCTCAGGCGCACGATGCCGATGGCCGACGGGCTCTGCGCCGTGGCGATGGCTGCAATGGTTTCCATGACCGTTTCCTCGCTTTTTCTCTTGATCTTGCCCAAAGTATACCACAAAGACGAAAAAATGAAAAGGGGCGCGGCTGCGCCCCTCACTGATTTGAAAATTACATCAAGTCAAAAGAAAATAAAGCTGGCTGAGCAGCACGACACTCTCGCATACGCAGATGATCTTAAAATTGCGCGTGCTCATGCTGCCCTTTTTATACTCATCAAGGCTGAAATATATCGTAAGTGCGGCCGCTATCATCGTTATGACATAAATGTACATCGTTTGTCCCTCCTCAAAATCAAGATCTGATTTCCTCAAAGCCGAGCTTCGCCAAAACCTTGGCGACCCTGCGCGCAAAATCCTGATTGGAGCCCAGACTGATGTTCATAAGGCCCTCGCCGCCTCCGGTGCCGATGATCGTCGCCTGCTGGACTTCTCCGGAGTCGATGATCTGCACTGTGCTGACGGCCATGCTGCCGTTTCTCATATAGTACCGCTCCAGAATGAGCAGCAGCACTTTGACGCCGTTCACCTCCGACATCTGCTCCAGAGACAGCTCGGCAACATCGCCCTTGAAATCATCGAGAATGCTTTTGGATACCTCCGCCAAGTCGGTCTCCGACCCGCGCTTCATTTTGATGATCGCAGAACTCATGCTGTTTCCTCGCTTTCTCATTTTATCTCTCGTTTGGTTTTCGCCGCCCGCGTCCGCGATGCGCTCAACAGCGCCGCAGCCTGCCGGCGCAAAAAAGAGACCATCACAAACAGAACGACAGATCTTTTCACTGCTTGGCTTTCGTTTCCTCCACCGTCCACGGCAGGAAAATCGGGAATATCTCGATCACAAAGTGCGGCTCCTGAATATCGTCGTCCGGGTGGGACTGCGCGAGGCGGACCTCGACGTCATTGGCATCCTTGACCGTCGCGGCGGCAAAGCCCGCTTCTGCGCCGAAGACGAGGTACTGCGGCCCGATGTACGGCATCCGGCCATCTTCATCCAGTTCGAGCGGCATCGTTTCAAACGGTTTCGCGATGTCGACACCGAGCGTTTGGAGATACGCCGTCACGGCAGGATAGGCCTTCGCGGCCTCTTTTACATAGTTGCGGCAATAGGCGCAGCCGCACAGGTCAGACTGCTTAAGCTCGCGATAAAATTGTTTTGTTCGCTCGATATCCATCGGCACTTCACCCCTTTTGTCAACTTTATTTTTCATTATATCGCACGCGGTTTTTGCCCGCAAGAGGAAAAAGCAGCGCCGAACGGCGCTGCTCTTTTGATGCGGGGGGGGATGGACTTACAGTGGGAGGGATTCAGTTGACCGTCAGCAATTTGTGCCGGTCCAGCAGGCGGTTCCCATAGCGGAAGGCCAGCTCGCCGATGACGACGCCGAGCACCGCCGCGGCGAGGACATCGCTCGGAAAGTGGACGTACAAGTACAACCGCGAGAACGCGATGAGCGCCGCGAGCGGAATGGCCGCATAACCGAAGCATCGGTTTGTCTTCGTCAAGACTGTCGCACCGATGACAGAAGAGAGCGCGTGGCCCGAGGGGAACGAATAGTCCGTGGGATTGGCGATGAGCAGCTGCACGCTGCTGTCCAGCCAGCAGGGGCGCGGGCGGGTAATGAGATGTTTGAGGCAGACATTCCCCACCAGCACGCCGACGACGAGCCCCGCAAGCAGAAGAACGCCCTGCCTGCGGTATTTTTTGGTGCACAGAAGGATGACCACTGCCAAGATCCAGATTGCGCCGCCGTTGCCGAGCAGCGTGATCTTTGGCATCAGGAAGTCCATCAAGGGACAGATCAGCGTACTTTGGATCCAATGCAGGATGCTCCAATCGAGATTCACGACAGGCTCTCCCCCTTCCGCGCGATCTGCGCGGGCTGGCCCTTGCGCGCCGTCGCGCGGCGCAGACCTTCCAGCCCCAACAGGAGCGCGATGCCAAGCAGGAACGCCGGAATATCGAACGTTGCAAGACCTAACGGCGGCAGCGGAACGTCGAGGCTCGCAGGGCCGTTTGCGATGGCATAGAGCGAGCCAAGCATCAGTCCGAGAATGAGCCACACCATCTGGCTGCGGTATTTGTGCAGCGCCGTGCGGATGCCGTGGATGGACAGTGCGATACCCGCGAGCACGCCGAAGCCCAGCGCGAACAGCCCCGGCAGCACAGAAAGCTCAAGATGCAGAAAGCTGCGGACGGCCTGAATGGCGGGCAGATACCAGAAGCTCGTCTATCAGCGCAAGCACAAGAGCGGCGAGCCGCCCGCTCCCGTTTCCACGGCGGTCTGACCGCCGCAGGGATCGCCTGCAAGACAATAAAAAGGAACGCTCCGTGAGGAGCGTTCCTTTTTTGCGTACTGGGAATATCGGGGAGCGATCGGCGTGAGAATACTGGAAGATCAGAACCGCAGGTTTGTATCCTTCACGAAATTCTGCACGCCGTACAGCACCAGCGCGTCGGTGATGTCGTTCTCTTTGGCGTACTCCGCTACATCGCCCTTGAAGAAGCGGAGGTCGAGGACATGAACTTCCGCATAGTCCTCCACGGGGAATTGGGAAAAGGTGTTGCCGTAGGAGTCTTTAATGAGCAGTAGCTTGCCGCTCTTGCCGCTGCCCTTAATGACGGTCTGTGCCTGGTTGGAGTTCAGAAACACGGCGTATTGGTCGCTGCCGGACAGGTATTTCCGCTCGTAGATGCTGTCCGTCTCATACTGACCGTTGTTGTAGGACACACTTCTATTTATGTGCTTATACCATGCGGTGATCTCCTCGGCGGGGACAGAGGGCAGCGGGACTTTATTCCAAGTCGTGCCGTGGAAATTATCGCAGAGAATTTCCTGCGTCCATTTGTCCGCATTCGGTTCAATGTCCCGCCACGCACAATAGGCATAGTAGGCCCCGAGGCTCATCCAATGATGATCGGTACAGTAGTAGATGTTCTCGCTGCTATGAGCGGCGAGAGCAGAAAGCACGTCTGTTGTGTCAACGCCCGCATCGGCCAGCACTTGCAGGATAGCGGTGTAGTCTGTCACTGGCGCATGGGCAGGGAGCTTATCCGTCAACACCTGCGCCGCAATAGGGACAAGGATCGTATTCATAGAAACGCCCTCTGCTGCCAGTTTTTCCTGTAAATCAGCAAGGGCGGCTGCGTTGGCGGCAAGCTGCTTTTTGCTATAAGATGTAAACTTGTCCATCAAATACTTGCCTTTGCAGATATAGACACCGCCGCTTTCCCGTTTGCCGACGGCAAGCTCCAGATAGGTCTTCAGCGTGACCCAATCGTCGCGCAGGGGGACTTGATCGGTGAGATATTGCTCGAGTTCATCACTGAACTTACCGGAAACGAAGTCGACAATGGTGAACTGCGGCTTCTGCATCAGCGTGCGCTTTTCGCGCTCTGAATAGTACCGGTCCGGCACGAGAAGTCCCGCGAGCGCGGACGCCGCCAGCAGCAGGCAGAAAAACGAGGTGATGATCTTGTTTCGCATGGTTCTCCCTCAGAATCGAAAGTACAGGAACGGATTGTAGCTGCCGCTCACCAAATACGCCGCGGACATGACCAGCACACAGGCAAGACCGCCGCAGTCAACCACGGTCAGCGCCCGCTGCCCCAGCCGTGTGCCGATCTTTTCATAAAAGCGTTTTCCCAGCGGTGTGGCTGCCAAAGCACAGATTGCCAACATCGGCCCATAAGTCAGCAGCAAATACAGACTGCTGCTGTCGAACAGCACGCCGGAGAGCATGGCCTTGCACCACGCGGCTCCTTTGCTGATTTCTGTGAACGCAAAGAGTGTCCAGCTGATCGTTACCAGCACCAGCGCGTAGATATGCCGCAATACGGCGGGCAGCCTTTTGAGGCAGCGCAATAGGAACAGCTTTTCCAGCACCAGCAGTATTCCGAAATACACGCCCCAGAGCACAAAATTCCAGCTTGCCCCGTGCCAGAAGCCCGTCAGCAGCCAGACGATAGCAATATTGCGGAGCTGCTTTGCAAGGCCGCCCTCGTTGCCGCCGAGTGGGATATAGACATAATCCCGGAACCATGTCCCCATCGAGATATGCCAGCGCCGCCAGAAATCGGTAATACTGTCGGCAAGAAACGGATAGTTGAAGTTTTCCAAAAATCGGAACCCCAGCATCCGTCCAAGGCCAATAGCCATGTCGGAGTAACCGGAAAAGTCAAAATAGATCTGGAAGCCGTAGGCGATGATGCCCAGCCATGCCGTCAGCACCGTGGGAGCAGCCTGCGCGGATGCTGCCTCCCACAAAAGGCCGATGTTATTTGCCAGCAGTACCTTTTTCCCGATACCACAGGCGAAGCGTTTCACCCCATCGGCAAAGAGGTCAGCGGTGCAGTCCCGGTGCTCCAGCTCGTCCGCTACCGTCTGGTAGCGGACGATGGGGCCCGCAATCAACTGAGGGAATAATGTTACATACGCGCCGAAATTGATGATATTCTTCTGCGCTTTTGCATCCCCGCGATAGACATCAATGGTATAGCTCATGGTCTGAAAGGTGTAGAAGCTGATGCTGATCGGCAGAGGCAGGTGCGGTTGGGGGAGCGCCGTGCTGAACAAGGAATTGACCGTGCCGATAAGGAAGTCGCTGTACTTGAACACGCCCAGCAGTCCCAAATTGACACAGAGTGATACCAACAGCGCGATCTTTGCTCCCCGCTGTTCCCTGTGCCGCTCTACCATCTGTCCGCAGGTGTAGTCCAATGCGGTGGAAAACAGCATCAGCACCACATAGACCGGCTCACCCCATGCGTAAAACAACAGGCTGAACAGAAACAGTGTACCGTTGCGCCATTTCTGCGGGACAAGGAAATACGCCAGCAGACACAGCGGCAGAAAGCATTGTAAAAACGTCAGGCTGGAGAAGACCATATCAGCCGCCGATGACGGGCTCGCCGTCAAGGCCCTCAAAGTCACCTTCCATATTGAAGCCGCTATTGCCGTCATCCTCGGGGATGACGATGCTGTTGTCGGTAGAACCGAAGATGCCGCTCCACACGTCGTCGACCTTTGCGGCTTCATCGGCGGCGAACTTGGCCTGTTCCTCATCGCTCGCCTCCCAGTCGCCCTGTGCGCCGAGGATGAGCAGCGCCGCATAGTTGCCGTTCACGAACAGGCGCGCCTGCAGGACCTTCTGCAGGTCCATGTTGTACATACGGGAGTAGCTGAGCACCTGTTCATAGCTCGTCTGCAAGAGCGCGGCGGCGTCCTGCGCGTAGCCGTCCTTGACCTTGACGATGACGGCGGTGCTGGAGTTGAGACTCGAATTGGAATTGCTCATCGCCGCCCAATCCTCAATCTTGTCCATGTCGAAGCCCCAGTAGCCGCTCATGCGGGCCTCGTCCTCGGTCACGTCGCAGTCGAAGCTGTCACCCAGCTTTTCTTTCAAGGTATCCATGATCTGCTGCGCGGTCATGTCTACGTCGGTCTTGCCGTTATTGTCGTCGGCCTTGCCGCCGCAGGCGGCGAGGGAAAGCGCCATCGCGAGCGCCAGTACGAAAGTCAGAATGCGTTTCATATTGATTTGCTCCTTTGAAGTTCAAAATTATTTTATGGACGACGGCGTGGCGTCTCCGGAAACGCCGCTCTCTTGCCTGTCCATACATCTATACGAGGGAACGGCGCGAAATGTCGGACGAAAAATAAAAAAATTTCGGAGAGTGAAAACTCTCCGAAATTCAAATGATTCAGTTGCTTTCCATCAGCGTATCGGCGACGCCGGTGATGGCCGATTCCTCCGCACCGTCGAAATTCGTCAGGTAATAGCTGACACCGTCCTTGCTCCAATGCGCGCGCCAGACGTCGGGCGAGATACGGTCGAGCGTCGCGTCGTACTCCGCGTTCAGCGACACACTGCCGACGGCTTCACCGTCGGCGCGGGAAAAGTTGCCGTCCAGCTTAGCGGCCTCGTAGGTGTAGTCGTGACCGCTCAGCGTGAAGTCCACGCGGGCGATCGCGCCGTCGTAGATGCAGTAGGCGACATCTTCCGCGCCCTCCGGTGCGTCGATGGAAAAGCCGAGTGCTTCAAACTCCTCCGCACTCTGCACATCCTCGAACGGGGAGCTGCCCATGACCGGCGGTTCGTTCGCTTCGCTGTCGCGACTTAAAAACGGTGACAAAAAGCCGAGCGTGACCGTCACCACCAGCGCAAGGCACGCAGCCATCGCGCTGCAGCGCTTCCACATCGGCGTCGGACGGCGGACGGGGAGGAAAACGACTGTTGCGGACGCATCGTTTTCTGCCGCGGGCGCGTCGGTTTTCTCCTCGGGAGCTGCCGCTTTCTGTGCCGCCGCTTTTTTCAGGATGTTGGTGTACATCCGCTCCTGTGCGCCGCTCTCCGGCTCGATCTCGTCGAAGGCGGTCTTCACTTCGTTTTCGTTCATGCGTCCTCACCTCCCAATGTGAGCTTCAGTTTTGCGCGGGCGTCGCGCAGTTGGTTCCGTACGGTCGACGGCGGCCTGCAGAGCATCGCCGCGATCTCATCGGTCTGGTAGCCCTCGTAATAGTGCAGCCAGACGACTTCCTTGTATTTGACTGGCAGCGCCATGACGGCGTTCGCGACCTCGCTCTTTTCATCCGGTTGCGCAGCGGTTTGCTCGGTGTCTTCGTCGATGGGCTCTACTTTCTGCCGCCACCAGTGCTTGAGCTTGTCCTTACAAATATTCATGGCGGTCGTCGTGAGCCACGAGCGCTCATGCCGCTCGTTTTCAAAGGAGACGTCGCTCGTCATCGCTTTGACGAAGGTGTCCTCCGTGCAGTCCTCGGCGTCCTGCGCGTTTTTTATAAAGGCATAGCAGACGCGGTAAATGGTCTTGAAGTGCCGCAGATAAAACGCTTCAAAATCTCCCTGCATGGCCCCGCCTCCCTCCGTAATCATAATACGAATCAAGAGTACAAATTGTCGGAGGGAATGTCAAGAAAAATGAAACCATCGAAAATAAAGATATTCAAATCGGCATACTATTCGATCGATTAAGCCTTTGTACAGGGATTCCTCAAAAGAAACAGAAAATTATACCTGAATCATTCTTAGATCGTCTTGCAATACAAAACTTTTGCGCATATAATGTAAAGATATTATAAAGATATGCTTTCGCATATGAGAGCGATATCGCTGAATACTTGGCAAATCAGTCTAAAGTCTGAGACGCAAAGCTATAGGGCCTGTAAAATGGCAGCCAGCTGCTTTTGTTTTGGATGCATTGCCTGATATGGCAATGCATCTTTTTTTGCCTGCTCGAAAGGGACATTGATGCTTTGACCAAGTTAGATCAACCATAAAAATACATTGTATTGGGAAGGAAAGCGAAATGCAGAGTGTGCAGCTCGCGGCGAGCGAGGTATGGGTCACACTGATCTTCGGCGTCATCATGTACCTATTTAGAAATGAACTCAAGCAGAAAAAAGTGACAAAGATACTGATGATCGTATGTATCGCAAGGCTTCTCAGCGATGCGGTCTTCTGGGCGTTCGACGGGGTCCCCGGCCTCTTTTGGGGGACTCTTACGAGATGCAGCAATTATGTCACCTTCGTTTCCAACGACTTAGTGTCGCTGGTGTTTTCGATATTCCTCTGGAATCTGGTCAAGGACGATGAGGAAAAGCCGGGCATCATGCTGAAGGCCTACTGGGCGCTTGAGGCCGTCGCGATCGGCGCGCTGACGTTGAATCTGCACTTTGGGTGGTTCTATTTCTTCGACAGCGGCAACGGCTATAACAGAGGAGAGTATTATCGGCTGACGCATGTTGCTCCCATCGCGGCGCTGCTGGTCGTGCTGTGGCTGCTCATTCGGCATCACGAAAAATTCAGCAAAAATCTGAAGTTTTTGGACTGGTCGTACATCACGCACTGCTGCGGTGTGACGGCGCGGATGCCGTCGAGCAGATAGCTCATGGTCTCACCTCGCTTACGTCCACCAGCCGATGTTGGCGGCAATTAGAACGGCATTGAAGAAGTCAATGAACATGCCGCCGACCATCGGGATGGCAAAGTACGCCACCGGCGAAGGACCGTATTTCTTCGTCACGACCTGCATGTTGGCCATGGCGTTCGAGGTTGCGCCCATGGCGAAGCCGATGAAGCCCGCAGTCATGACCGCCGCGTCGTAATTGCGGCCCATGACGTTGAAGACCACGAAGTAGGAGAAGAGGAACATCACAACACACTGGAGCACAAGGCAGATGACCATCGGCATTGCAAGGTCGATGAGCTCCCAGAGCTTGAGGCCCGCGAGCGCCATAGCAAGGAAGATCGAGAGGAACATATTGCCCATGGTGTCGATCTCTTCGGCGGGATAGGAGACATGTACGCCGTCCATCACGTTGCGGACGACCACGGCGACGAGCATCGCGCCGATGTAAGCGGGGAAGGTGAGGCCGGTGAGCGCCGTGAGCCATACGCTGACCTGATTGCCGATGCCGACGGCGAGAAGCAGCATGAAGCCTTTGACAAAGCGCGGGCTGTCGGAGATGAAGCGCTCGTCCTCGCTGGCAACGTCGGTCGCAAGGGCGGCAGAGGGGGCTGCGCCGACGACAGTTGCCGGAGCGGGACGCAGATCATGCTTTTCGATGAGACGCTTTGCCGTTGGGCCGCCCATGAGTGATCCGGCCACAAGGCCGAAAGTCGCTGCTGCGATGGAGACGACGCTGCCGCCGACCGCGCCAGCGGCTTCAAGGTCGGGGCCGAACGCCGCCGTGCCAGGGCCGCCGACCAGAGCGATGGAGCCGCAGCCGATACCGAGCAGCGGATCGCGCCCGAAGAGCGCCATCACGCCGCCGCCAAGGAAGTTTTGCAGCGGGATCATCACAATGGAGATGGCAAGGCACAGGATGACAGCTTTGCCGCCCTTGAGCAGCGCGGGGATACTGACCGTGAAGCCGACGGTGGTGAAGAACATGATCATAAAAACGGTTTGCAGCGTCGCGTCGAAGTTGATGGACGCGATGCCCGTGGAATAGAGAATGCAGTTGAGGATGGAAAAGCACAGTCCGCCGACCAGCGGAGCGGGGATGCAGTAGCGGCTGAGCAGCGAGACCTTGTCGGTGATGACGCCGCCCAGCCAGAACAGGAAAGCGCCCAGAGCAATAGCGTGGTACATGTTGAGTTCGATCGTCAGCATAATGATTCCTTTTTTTATGTGTCCGGTTCGGCGCGCGGCAGCCACATACCACTCTGCCGCGTACCCTTTCAATCAGCAGTCTAATCCGGAATCGCGAAAAGGAGTTGTTAAATTCAGTCAAATGAGATAATTTCCGCATTTCAACCGATAAAATATTACGAAAATGTATGATTTGACCGTTTAAAATACATAAATATCAATAAAAAGTTTAGAAAACGCTCAAAATGTGTGAAAGAGGAAAATAAAACCAAACGGGAAATTGATGCACTGTACCGGCATGAAACGCATCTGCGTTTATACGAATGAGGTTCACGGCAACAAAAAACGAAATAAGGAGCGCGGCTGCACAGCCGTTGGAAGCGGCTCGGGCGGAATTGACCGCCGTTTTCGAGATTCGATAGAATTTGCACGTGCCGTTTTCGAATCTTTATACAGTCCGCTATGAAATCGCGCTTGCAGAACCGCGGGGAACGCTGTAGAATAATAGACAATATCGGTCAATTATTGACAAGGAGTATTCATTATGCAGCAAAATGCAAAATTCATCCGTAAACTCCCCATCCCGATGGACATTAAAAAAGAGTTCCCCGTCACGGAAGAGGTCGCCAAGGTGCGTGAGGCGCGCGTGGAAGAGATGCGCGCGATCCTCGACGGGCGTGACAGCCGCCTGATGCTCATCATCGGCCCCTGCTCTGCCGACCGCGAGGACAGCGTGATGGACTATGTCTGCCGCCTCGTCCCCCTGCAGGAAAAGGTCAAGGATAAGATCCTGATCGTCCCGCGCATCTACACGAACAAGCCGCGCACCAACGGCTCGGGCTACAAGGGCATGCTCCACCAGCCCGACCCGAGCAAAAAGCCCGACATGCTCGAGGGCATCATCGCCATCCGCCGTCTCCATACCCGCGCGGTGCAGGAGACCGGCTTTGCCTGTGCCGACGAGATGCTTTATCCCGAAAACTACCGCTATCTCTCCGACATTCTGGGCTATGTCGCCGTCGGCGCGCGCTCGGTTGAGAACCAGCAGCACCGCCTCGTCGCGAGCGGTATTGATGTGCCCGTCGGCATGAAGAACCCCACGGGCGGCGAATTGAGCGTGATGATGAACTCCATCTATGCGGCGATGGGCGACCACACGTTCCTCTACCGCGGCTGGGAGGTCGAGACCGCGGGCAACCCTTACGCCCACGCCATCATGCGCGGCTATGTGAACGAAAAGGGCGACAGCCGCCCCAACTACCACTATGAAGACCTGATGCAGCTGCACAAGCTGTACGCGGAAAAGGGCATCAAGAACCCCGCCTGCATTGTCGACTGCAACCACGCTAACTCCGGCAAGCAGTATTTGGAGCAGATCCGCATCGCGAAGGAGGTCCTGCACTCCAAGCGCCACTCGAATGACATCAACGCGCTCGTCAAGGGCCTGATGATCGAGAGCTACATCGAGGACGGCAACCAGAAGATCAGCGAGGGCACCTACGGCAAGAGCATCACCGACGCCTGCCTCGGCTGGGAAAAGAGCGAAAAGCTCGTGCTGGAGCTGGCCGACCTGCTGTAAATCAGTATACGATAAAATGAAAAACTCCAACGGTTCCGGTATTTACCGGAACCGTTGGAGCTTTTATGTCAACTGCAGGACGAAACTTATTTCGCCTGCTTCATGGAGAGGCTGATGCGCTTTTTCTTCTCGTCGACCTCCAGCACGACGACCTTGACGACGTCGCCGACGGACACGACCTCGGACGGGTGCTTGATGAACTTGTTCGACACCTGCGAGATGTGGACAAGTCCATCCTGATGCACGCCGATGTCCACGAACACGCCGAAGTCGATGACGTTGCGCACCGTGCCGGTCAACACCATGTCGGGCTTTAGGTCTTTCATTTCAAGAACGTCGGTGCGCAGGATGGGCTTTGGCAGCTCGTCGCGCACGTCGCGGCCGGGCTTTAAGAGCTCCGAGACGATATCGCGAAGCGTGGGAACGCCGACGCCAATCTCACCCGCGGCCTTGTCCTCGCCGTAGGCCTTGACGCGATCGGGCAGATCGGCGAGCCTGCCGCCCTTCACGTCGGCGAGCGTGTGGCCGGTCAGGTCGAGCAGCGCCTTCGCGGCGTCATAGCTCTCGGGGTGGACGGCGGTGTTGTCGAGAACGCTCCTGCTCTCCGGCACGCGCAGGAAGCCTGCGCACTGCTGGAAGGCCTTGGGGCCGAGCTTTGGCACTTTCTTGATCTGCGCGCGTGAGGTGAACGCGCCGTTCTCCTCGCGGTACGAGACGACATTTTTCGCCGTTGTGCCGTTCAGGCCCGCGACGCGCTGCAAAAGTGACGGCGACGCCGTGTTGATATCCACGCCGACGGCGTTGACGCAGTCCTCGACCACGCCGTTCAGCGCCTCGTCGAGCTGCTTTTGCGGCATGTCGTGCTGATACTGCCCCACGCCGATGGCCTTGGGGTCGATCTTCACGAGCTCGGCAAGCGGGTCTTGTAATCTCCGCGCGATGGATACAGCGGAGCGGAGGTTCACGTCGTACTGCGGGAATTCCTCGGCGGCGAGCTTGCTCGCCGAGTACACGGACGCGCCTGCCTCAGAGACGATCATGTAGCTCACGTGCGCACCGCCCTCGTTCACCTGACGGATGAGCTCGACGGCCATCTGTTCGGTCTCGCGGCTGGCCGTGCCGTTGCCAATGGCGATGTGCTCCACACCGTGCTTTTTGATGAGCGTTGCCAGCGCGGCGATGGCTTCATTTTTCTGCCGCTCGCCGTAGGTCGGGTAGACCACGGCGGTATCGAGCACCTTGCCTGTGCCGTCCACGACGGCGACCTTGCAGCCCATGCGGTAACCGGGATCAAGGCCCATCGTGACCTTGCCCTTGACCGGCGGCTGCATCAAAAGCGGCTTTAAGTTGAGCGCAAACTGGCCGATGGCACCCTCGTCTGCCTGCTCAGTGAGCTGATTTCGCACCTCGCGTTCGAGCGAGGGGAAGATGAGGCGGTCGTAGGCGTCCTCGGCGGCGGACTTGACGAATTCCATGGCGGCGGAGCCGGGCTTCACCACGGTGCGGCGCAGCAGCGGGAGCGCCTGCTCGCGGTCGAGCGTGATGGAGACCTTCAAAATGCCTTCTTTTTCACCGCGGTTGATGGCGAGCACCTGATGCCCCTGCAAGCGGGCGACAGACTGCGTAAAATCGTAGTATAGGCGATAGACGCTGTCGTCCTCGGTCACGGCCCTGCTCACAAGCTGGCCCTGACGGGAAATGAGCGCGCGAAGGCTCTTGCGGATGGCGGCGTCGTCAGAGATCTGCTCAGCGATGATGTCGCTCGCGCCCTGCAGGGCGTCCTCGACCGTCTCGACGCCCTTTTCGGGGTCGACAAAGTCGCGCGCGGCCTCCTCGGGCTGCGGGCAGTCACGCTCCTGCGCGAAGAGCAGCGCGGCGAGTGGTTCAAGGCCCTTTTCCTTCGCCATCGTGGCGCGGGTGCGGCGCTTTTGCTTGTAGGGGCGGTAGAGGTCTTCGACCTCGGCGAGCGTTTTGGCGCTGTCGATGGCGGCAGCGAGCTCATCGGTCAGCTTGCCCTGCTCATCGATGGACTTTTTTACGGCCTCGCGGCGCTCTTCGAGGCCACGGAGGTATTGCAGCCGCTCTTCGAGCGTGCGCAGAGACGTGTCGTCCATTGCACCGTGGAGCTCCTTGCGGTAGCGGGCGATAAAGGGGATGGTGTTGCCCTCGTCGAGCAAGCGCACGACGTTTTCAACGTGCCGGGGGTCTTTGCCGAGCTCGGCAGCAAGGGCCTGAATGAGATCCATAGAATGTTCCTTTCGTATATCGGGCGCCGAAGCGGCGCGATCAAGTGAATCAGCAATGTCCGCCCGAAAGCGGGCGGAACGTAAAACTCATTATACCGCATCGCGCGGCGATGCGCAAAGCCTTTTGCACGGAAAAAAGGCGGAGGATCGGCGCGACGGCTGGGGCTTTACATTTTGCCGCTTTGACGGTAAAATACGACGCAGCGTTCAAAGGCATCGAATGCTTCGCTTTGCCGCTCAAAGGCGGCATTTTTCAGCAAGAGAAGGAGAAAACAAAATGCAGAAGAAAAACAACAAAGGCGTCATCGCCCTCATCATCGTGCTTGTGCTGGCGGCTGCCGCGCTCGTCATTTGGCAGACAAACAAGCCGGAGACGCAGCAGGGCGGTAAGGAGATCACAGTCAACGTCGACCATCTGAACGGCGATGACACGACCTTCACCATCCACACCGACGAAGAGTACCTGCGCGGCGCGCTCGAGCAGGAAGACCTCATCGAGGGCACAGAGAGCGAGTACGGCCTCTATGTGCTGACCGTGGACGGCGAGACCGCCGACGAGAACGAGCAGCAGTGGTGGGGCTACAGCGTGAACGGCACGTTTGCCGAGCTCGGCGTGGACAGCCAGCCCGTCGCGGACGGCGATGTGTACGACTTTGTGCTGAATGTCGGCTGGTAAGTCCGCAAGACTCAGCATCCGCGAGATCGCGGAGCTGTCGCTTTTCTGCGCGCTGATGGTCGCGGGCAAGGAGTGCCTGCGCCTTATCCCGAACGTGCATCCCGTCACGCTGCTGCTGCTTTTGGCCACGGCGGTGTACGGCGCGAAGGCGCTTTATCCGGCGTTCGGCTTTGCCCTGCTCGAGATCGCGCTCTACGGCGCGGGGCTTTGGAACCTGATGTATCTCTACGTCTGGCCGATCGTCGTGCTTGCCGCGCTGCCGTTTCGCAGAAGCGAGAGCCGCGCATTCTGGGCGGCCATCGCGGGGCTGCACGGGCTGTGCTTCGGCGCGCTGTGCGCCATTCCGTATTTTTTTATCGGCGGATGGCAGATGGCGTTTTCGTGGTGGGTCTCGGGCATCCCGTATGACGTCATCCACTGCGTGTCAAATACGGTCCTCGTCTTCGTGCTCTTCCCGCCGCTGCGGCGCGCACTGGAGCGCGCGAAGAAAACGTCGGGCGGAAGAGAATAGCAAAAAGCACCTGCCTTCAAGGCAGGTGCTTTTTGTCTGGTCGTGTCGCTTTTCAGCGTATAAGTGTCAGAACAGCGTTTCCTCGTCCTCGGAGAACAGCCGGTCGTTGACGGCGAAAAGGTCCATGCCATGCAGCAGCCCGTAAATGATGATCGCGTCGCGCCGGACCTTGGGATAGAGCTCGGCGAGGCCGCACAGGCGCAGAAGCTCCTGCGTCTCCTCGAGCGAGGCGCTCAATCCAAAGCACAGGCACAGCATGCGGCTGCGCGAGGGATTGCGCCGTCCCGCAAAAATCTGGTGCAGGTATATTTCGCTCATGCCGGACTGCTTGGCGAGCGCGGCCTTGGAAAGACCCTTCTTTTCAAGCATTTCGTTGAGTCGCGCCACGGCGCTTGCCGAGGAGAAGTTGTCCTCGTTTGCCGCAAGGAATGTCGTCAGATCAGGGGCGTCCATCAGCTCGCTGCGCAGATCGTCAGTGTTTCTTCGTTCCATCTTCATCTTCATCCATCTTCCGCCTTTACAAAAATTCAAAGACAACATATAATAATCCTCAATTATTTTACATTTTTTGACATGGGAAAACAATATGCTGGCTGCATAGGGTGTGAAATTTATGACGCTGTACGAGAGCTTTTTGGAGGCTGTGACAACCGAATACGACACGCTCCGCGTGCTGAAGCAGAGCCCGCGCGGGACTGTCTCCGTCGTGCGGCATAAGAAAAGCGGCACGCGCTATGTTTTCCGCCGCTACAGCGGCAGCGGCGAGGTCTATCGCCGTCTGCTGCCGGTGCTGTGCCCGCATCTGCCGCAGATCATGGAAGCGGCGGAGCAGGACGGCCAAACCGCCGTGCTGGAGGAATACGTGCAGGGCGACACGCTCGCAGAGCTTCTGATGGGGGCACGGCTCACGGAGAGGGAAGCGCGGCAGGTCACGATGCAGCTCTGCCAAGCGCTGCATGTGCTGCACTCGATGGGCGCGGTGCACCGCGACGTCAAACCGGAAAACGTCATCCTGCGCGGCAGCGACGCCGTGCTCATCGACTTTGACGCCGCGCGCATCTACAAGGACGAGTCCGAGAGCGACACGCAGGTGCTCGGCACGACGGGCTTTGCCGCGCCCGAGCAGTACGGCATCTTCCAGTCCGACGAGCGGGCGGACATTTTTTCGCTCGGCGTGCTGCTCAATATCATGCTTACGGGCAAGCACCCCTCGCGCGAGATGGCGGCGGGGAAAATGGGCCGCATCGTGCGCAAATGCACGATGACCGCGCCGGAGCAGCGCTATCAGAGCGCGCGAGCGCTGATGGAGGTGCTGTGAGATGAATTTTGAGGAAAAGCGCTGTCCGCATTGTGGCGCGCTGCTTGTCGAAAACGCTTCGTTCTGCCCCTACTGTGAAAGCGTGCTGATCGAAAAGCGCCCTGCGGAAATGCCGAAGCCGAAGCGCCGCAGGCGCATCACCGCGGCGCTCCTGCTAACGGCGGTGTTGTTGGTGACATTGACGGCGGTTGGATTTGCCAACCGAGGAAAGATCATCGACGCGCAGGGCGCGGAGCTCACCTACGAAACGGACGGGCAGACATTCCATCTGGCGCTGAGCTTTGAATCGCAGGGAGGCGCGCCGTTTTTCGGCCAGCCGCTTTTCACCGTAGAGGTCCGCGAGGATCAGGTGCGCGGCCAGGTGTCGAGCTCCCGCGTTTTTGTGGACAATGGCGGCGGCGTGGACAAGAAGAATGAATTTCTCGCCCTTGTGGATCACTACGAGGTGACGACCACGCCGTGCGATGGCATCACTCTTTTGCAGATCGACGAGACATGCATCCCGACGAACTCCAACGCGGCGATCGAGGCCATCCCGAGCTATCACACCGAGCAGCTCAAGGAGGGGGAGGGCAACGTCATCTGGACGATCTACCTCAAAAACGGCGACACGCTGCGCCTGCGCCACACAGTCAAGATCGCGCGCGTCCCGGTCGTGACGCTGACCGAAAATGACTACCCGATGGCGACGGTCGACGATCTGAACGCGCTGCTCGACACCCTCGCGCACGAGGCGGATCGAAAGTCGGTCTACATTTTGCAGCTGCCCGCGGTGACATACGAGGGTGGACTGACGATGAAAAATTTCTGCTGCGACCTGGTCGGCAGCGAGGGCGGCACGACCTTCACCGGCACCGTGACGGTCGCGACGCGCGGCATTCACCCCTCAAACATCACGAACGTCCGCTTTGTGGGCGACGGTACGGGCATCGGCCTTTCGGCGAGCGAAGGAGCATTCCTGCACCGCTGCACGTTTGAAAACTGGGAGATCGGCGCTTACGGCGGCCTCGGCAGCTGGGTCAACGCCACGGGCTGCACGTTCCGCGGCAACGGCGTGGGGCTGTGGCTCGACAACCGCGGCGGCGCGACGTGCTCGGGCAGCTACTATGGCGACAGCGTGTACGAAGACAACGGTACCGCCGTGCGCATCGCCGCGATGCCGGGCGCGGAGACGCTGGATTTCAGCAATTGTGTGTTCCGCGGCAACGGGGTAAACGTCGAAAACACGGCGGGGTATGCCGCCGACCTCTCGCAGATCGTAACGGCGGACAATTAAAGAAAAAAGGAGGAAACGCCGCGGCGTTTCCTCCTTTTTTTGCAAAGGGTATGCTCCCAGCATATTGTTTTCCCGCACGGAAGCGTGTATGCTGAAAAAAAGCACAGACCCCGGAAATTTGTAGGAAATGAGGAGAACGCACATGAAGCATAAAGCACTGAGCATGCTGTTAGCGCTGGTGATGGTAGTAAGCCTATTACCTATCGCCGCGGTAGCGGGGAATGAGGAAGCTAACTTTACAATGCGCTTACAGGGAGGCGATTATTATGCGTCGTATAGCCTTTTTGCTGACACATACGAAGGTGTCAGATTTGAGGTCTATGATGAGAGCGAAAATAGACCCCGTCAATTGACCGTGAACGATACGCTTACATACGATGGGAAGGTAGTAACCAGTGTCGTATATGATTCAAATAATGATTCAGATAATACCTGGAGAGTTACCATTGCAGAACCGGAGAGCGGGGAGCGGTCGGGATGGATTGAGTACAGTGGAAAGAGAATATCGATTGATCTTCGCTTGAAGCACGGCGAAAAGGTGGAGAGCTTTGTTGGAAAGACAGCCGATGAGGAACTGGCAACTCCGTTTGAGTGGAATGGTCAAACCTACTACCTCGGCGTTAGCGACGGGGAAGACGTTAGACCTTTTGGCTCGGGGAGCTGCGAACTGCAAAATGAAAATAGCCGTAACGGTTTTATGTTCAAGGCGCAGGTATTTACACTGAATGACGAGGGTAACTATGCGCAGGTCAGTGACGAGGTTCGCGCAGAGATAGATAAAAATTACGATATTTTTGTAAGGGTATGGCCAACAGAGAGCTGTGTGGGGTATTATCGCCCACTTGTGGAAACGTTGAAAGATGGCTCGCTGAACTGCCAGTTTACAACGGCATCGCTGGGCACTTGGCTTATTGAAGTCACGGCTATACCGCGTGGAGATAAAAGCGGATTTACGCACTATTCGCAGCTGACGGTTTCGTATAGAGAAACACAAGCAAACGGCGTCCTTGGGATGAGCTATGACGGCAGCGGCTTTGTGAAAAGCTATGAGCTTTTCGCCGGTATCCACCGCAATATTGAGTTTAAAGTCGGGAATGATAGCTTAAATTATAGCGCCATCCATAAAGATACCCCAGCAGCCCAAAAACTGACATTTGGCGGATTGATTAGCGATTATGACTATAACGGCGGCGGACGTTGGTCAATCACCCTTGCTGAGCCGAGCGGCGGGGAAACGACCGGCTGGATTCAGTATGGAACGAATGAGAGCAATCGGGCGACCATCACGATCCTGCCCTCGCGCGGCGATAAAGTCGAAGAGAATAATAGAATCGTGCAGGGCAGCAACGAATTTGATTGGGCGAGCTGGGGCACGGTCATGCCGTTTGAATGGAACGGACAGACTTACTACCTCGGCACGGCAGCGTGGAGCACGAAAAAACCGTATGCAATGGGTGGCCGCGGCGTGGAAGAGGCCGAGGATTACTATGCGGCGAGCGTCTTTTCTCTGATGTCCGGCGAGGCGGGTAGCATGAGCGCAACCTACCAACTGCGTGAGGATATCCGCGCGGCAATGATGCAGGACGGGTACACGTTTGAACTGACCCTTGTGCCGACGGACATCGGCTGTGCGTATTATCCGGCTATACGCGATGTGAAAATGAACATTACGCAGCAGGGCGACGGCACAGAGACCACATTCACTTCGGAATGGCAGGGACAGAAATTCTCAAAGGATTCTGTCGGCGTGTGGGTCTACGATGCGCGCCTCTATAAAGATGAAAAACAGGTGCAGCAGAATCTGAGCAACTGCAAATACAGCTGCAACATTCAAGAGAAAGTGAATCTGGAGGGGCAGAACGTCTCGGCTATCAATAGAGAGATCGAAAATGAATTAAAGAAATTCCCTGTGCAGGAAAACGACGGCCTTTACAATAATGTGGTCACCCTGGTCCTGCCGGCGGGAGAACTGGAAGGTCAGATCGTGATCCCGCAAACGAATGCGATCGTTACCGTGTACGGCAATGACTATGGTCAAGGCAGGATCGCGACCACGCTGAAAGGCGGCATCCGCTTTGATAACAACAACACCAACCATGTCGGCTTTATCCATTTTATCGGAGAAGGCAAGAACGTCGAATGGGTGGATGAAGAAAATGAGATCCGGAACGAGGCGGTTTACGGCGAGGGACAGGGCGCACCGGGGGTTTGCCTTTTTGAAGGCTATCACATTGCCATTCACAGCACAGATCGCCCGTCGTGGGGCAGTCAGGACTCCGTCTATATAAATAACAACGTGGCCATCTGCCAGGACGGTGAGAACGGCGGCCAGACCATTATGCGGAATAACTGGTTTGTCGACAACAACACCGCTGTGGTGATGAAGCGTTCCGTTTCGGTCGACTATTTGATGAGCTTCAAGAATCGTTTTATCAATAATGAAATCGATCTCAGCAATGAATCGGAGAATGTCCTGTGGCTATCGCAGAACTTCTTCTACCACGACTTTGATGGCGAGAATAGCTGGCGGCCGATCCTGTGGGAAGAAAAGAATGGCATCTTAGTGCTCAATAATGACGGCGGTCTGCTTTACGACAGCAGCGAAAACGCTCCGGCCTTTATGGATTCGAACTACAATACGTCGAAAAATGATGTAAAGTATTTGAATTTTCTGCCGTTGTTCAGTACCGAAGGGGATAGCCCGAAGCCAATGGCCTACCCGCTTGCCAGAACGCAGGATTGCAGCAGCTTCTTCTATCCCAACTGGGGAAGAGACGGAGAGAATTATCCCTCCTATGTGCTGTGGGGGGAAACAATCAGCGAAGATGACCTGAATAACCTGCGGTGCTACTCCTTCGACAAGCAGAACAATGTTGTGACCGGTACACTTGACTTCGGCGCCTCACTCGCCGAAGCGGAAAATTGAGGAGGCGGCAGATGAAAAAATTACTTACCCTTCTTTTGGCGCTGACGCTGTCGCTCAGCCTTGCGACCGCTGCGCTGGCGGACGACGGGAACAGCCGCGTCAGGCAGTTTGACCCCACGATCACCGTGACGAAAAACGGCGGCACGACCATTGTGACGCTGGTCGCTACGGAGGATAACAATGCGATCTTTGCTGAAAGACAGCCCACGGTGACGGTCGAGTGCAGCTATGCGCGCGTAGTCGTTACCGATCCGAATGGTGTTCGGATCGAATCCACCCTCTCAGGCGGAAAGATCAGCTTCACTGTCACAATGGGCGGCAAGTATACGATCACGAGGATCGGCACGTCCGCGCCCTCGCCCAAGCCCGCGGAGGACGGCAAGACCGACGAGCCGCAGCCGGACGACGGGACTTATGTCAACCCCTATCCCGACGTGCAGGCGGGCGACTGGTACAGCGGGGCCGTGCAGTTCGTCACCGAGGAAAAGCTGATGACCGGCACGGGCAAGGGCTTTGAGCCGAACGCCGCCACGACCCGCGCGATGCTCTGGACGATTTTGGCCCGCATGGACGGCGCGGACACGAACAGCACGGGCGCGTGGTATGCCGCCGCGCAGGATTGGGCGGTCAAGCATGGCGTGTCCGACGGCACGAGCCCGGACGGCAAGATCGCGCGCGAGCAGCTCGCGACGATGCTCTACCGCTACGCGCAAAGCCGCGGCTTGGTCAAGGCCGATGTGCAGGGTGATCTGAGCGCGTTTACTGACAGCGAGAGCGTCAGCCCTTACGCGGTCGAGGCGATGCGCTGGGCCGTCGGGGCGGGCATTGTGAACGGCATGGATGGAAGTCTCGTCCCGCAAGGCGAAGCCACGCGCGCGCAGATGGCGACGATGCTGATGCGCTACGCAAAGCTCGCTGCATAAAGCGAGAACAAAATGAAAAGGGAGTTCCTCTTGAAGGTAAGAGGAACTCCTTTTTTGCAAAATTCAGATATTCAGCACGAAGTGCTCTTTATGATAGTCCAGCAGCCCTTCCTTTTTCATTTTTCCAAGCTCGAGCGACAATCCGCTGCGCTCAACGGCGAGAAAGTCCGCGAGCTGCTGGCGGGAAAACGGGATGTCAAACTCGACCGCGCCGCGCCGCTGCGCCTCGGCGGAGAGGTACGACATGAGCTTGGCGCGCGTCGTGCGCTGGGCGATGTGCGTGAGCTTTTCATTGAGCAGCAGGTTTTTCCCCGCAAGGTCGCTCAAAAGGTTTCGGATGATGCGGCTGTGGTGCGCGCAGGCGGAGGGACAGACCGTCAAAAGGCGCTTGACGTTCAAAAACAGCACCGTTGTCGGCGTTTCGGTCACGACGCTCACATTGGAGACACTGTTTGGCGCGCAGGCGAAGGCCGCGGCATACGTCTGCCCCGGCGCGGTGCGGGAGAGAATGTTGCGGTTGCCCCAGATATCCTCCTGCACGACGAGCGCGCAGCCGGAGAGCACCATGCCGATCTCCTTGACCTTGTCACCGGGATGAAGGAGAAACACGTCCTTGGGGAATTGCTCGGTCTTTGCCGCAAGGCAGGTGAGCATTGCATCGAGCTCGTCCTCCGTGACGCCGGAAAAGAGCGGCGAGGCGGCGAGAATGGGAAAAAATTCTTTCATAAAAAACGCCTTTCGTTGAAAATTCAACCGACTTGCTGGCCGCATTCTACTATAATACGCTTGAAAACGCAAGGAGGTATTGCAATGAAACGGAGAATCATTGAGATCGATCAGGATAAATGCAACGGCTGCGGCGCCTGCGCCGCGGCGTGCCACGAGGGCGCTATCGCCATGGTAAACGGCAAGGCGCAGCTGATGCGCGACGACTACTGCGATGGCCTGGGCGACTGCCTGCCGACGTGCCCGACCGGCGCGATTTCCTTTGTCGAGCGCGAGGCCGCGGCCTACGACGAGCAGGCGGTGCTTGAAAACAAGCAGAAGAAAATGCAGAAGGAGGGGATGACACTGCACCACGGCTGCCCCGGCATGCAGCTTAAGACCTTTGCGCACAAGGCGGCATCTGAAACGACGGCTCCTGCTGCGCAGGAGAGCCAGCTCTCCCAGTGGCCGGTGCAGATCAAGCTCGTGCCCGTGAACGCGCCGTACTTCTCCGGCGCAAAGCTGCTCATCGCGGCGGACTGCACGGCGTACGCCTACGCGGCCTTCCACGAGAAATTCATCAAGGGCCACATTACGCTCGTCGGCTGCCCGAAGCTCGACAGCGTGGATTACAGCGAAAAGCTGACCGAGATCATCGCAAAAAATGACATCAAGAGCGTGACGGTCGTGCGAATGGAGGTCCCGTGCTGCGGCGGGCTCGAGCACGCGGCAAAGACCGCGCTGCAAAATAGCGGTAAATTCATTCCCTGGCAGGTCGTGACGATCTCGACGGACGGGAGAATACTGGATACGATTTGAGTCATCCTATGATCGATAAGACCACAGAATGAGGAGGATTTTTTCGGTGGACAACAAGATGTTTTGTTTTCAGTGCGAGCAGGCGGCGCACTGCACGGGCTGCACCGGCAGCGCGGGTGTGTGCGGAAAGAGCGCCGAGACAGCAAATTTGCAGGACGAGCTGACCGGCGCGCTCATCGGCCTTGCCCGCGCGACGGACGGCAGCCCCAGCGTGAACGAGGGCACATGGAGCCTCATCATCGAGGCGCTTTTCACCACGCTCACGAATGTGAACTTTGACGCGGCGGCCATCCGCGATGTGACTGCACGCGTGAAGGCGGAGAAGGGCCGTCTTGTGCCGGACTGCGCGTCCTGCATGTCGCCCTGCGGGCACAACAATGACTACGATGTCTCGCGGCTCTGGACGGCGGACGAGGACATCCGCAGCCTCAAGTCGCTCATCCTGTTCGGTATCCGCGGTATGGCGGCGTACGCCTATCACGCGATGGTGCTGGGCTATACGGACGGCGAGGTCAACCGCTTTTTTGCCAAGGCATTGTTTGTCATCGGCGAGGACTGGGGCATGGATGACCTGCTCCCCCTTGTGCTGGAGGTCGGCGAGAAAAACTACCGCTGCATGGCGCTGCTCGACAAGGCCAACACGGAGACCTACGGCACGCCAGAGCCGACCACCGTGCCGCTGACGGTAGAAAAGGGACCGTTCATCGTGGTTTCCGGCCACGACCTGCACGACTTGAAGCGCCTGCTCGAGCAGACGGAGGGCAAGGGCATCAACATCTATACGCACAGCGAGATGCTGCCCGCGCACGGCTACCCGGGCCTTAAAAAGTATGCCCATCTCAAGGGCAATTTCGGCACGGCGTGGCAGAACCAGCAAAAGGAATTTGCCGACATCCCTGCGCCCGTACTATTTACCACGAATTGCCTGATGCCGCCGAAAGCAAGCTATGCCGACCGCGTGTTCACTACGGCAGCGGTCTCATATCCGGAACTCAAGCATATCGGCGCGGACAAGGACTTCACGCCGGTCATCGAAAAGGCGCTGGAACTGGGCGGCTATGCCGAGGACAAGGCGTTCACTGGCATCAACGGCGGCAGCACAGTCATGACGGGCTTTGCCCGCGGCGCGGTACTGGGTGTGGCCGACAAGGTGGTCGAGGCCGTCAACTCCGGCCGGATCCGTCACTTTTTCTTAGTCGGCGGCTGCGACGGCGCGCGCCCCGGCAGGAACTACTACACGGAATTCGTCAAGCAGACGCCGCCCGACACCATCGTGCTGACGCTGGCCTGCGGCAAGTTCCGCTTCAATGACTTAGATCTTGGCACGGTGGCGGGGCTGCCGCGCATCCTGGACATCGGCCAGTGCAACGACGCTTACAGCGCCATCCAGATTGCGCTGACGCTCGCCGACGCCTTTGGCTGCGGTGTGAACGAGCTGCCGCTTTCGATGGTGCTCTCGTGGTACGAGCAGAAGGCGGTGTGCATCCTGCTGACGCTGCTGTATCTCGGCATCAAGGACATCCGCCTCGGTCCGACGCTGCCGGCGTTCCTCTCGCCGAACGTGCTCGACTATCTTGTCAAGAACTTTGGCATCGCGCCCATTACGACGCCAGAGGAGGACCTGAAGGCCATTCTGGGGTAAAACTGAAACGTACCGGCGGGCATTTTGCCCGCCGGTATTTTTTGCAGAGAAAGAAACGCCGCGGAGAAAGAAACGCAAAAATTAAGCGTGACTTTTGACGCGAGATCTGATAAAATAAAATAACTTTGCGCAACAGCGGGGGAAAGAGAGAAATCAACAGGAGAGATCAATGAAAAAACAGTTTGACCTCAGCGCCGCGGCGCTGCACATTTTAGCGATGGCCTTCATGCTGCTCGACCACCTGTGGGCGACGCTTTTTCTTTCGCAGGAGTGGATGACCTGCGTGGGACGTCTCGCGTTCCCCATTTTTGCCTTCATGGCGGTGGAGGGCTACTTCCACACGCACAGTTTCAAAAAATACGCGCAGCGGATGCTGATTTTTGCGTTGCTGTCGGAAATTCCCTTTGACCTGATGTACGGCGGCACGTGGTTCTACCCTGTGCACCAGAATGTCATCTGGACGCTGCTCATCGGCCTTCTCGGCATTCGGGCGATGGAGGCCGTGCGGGAAAAGGGGAAGACATGGCTCTATCTTCTGACTTGCGTTGCGGTCACGGTGCTGGGCTTTGCGCTCGGCACGCTCGGCATGGTAGATTATTACGGCATGGGCGTTTTGACGGTGTTTGTGTTCTATTTCCTCCGCGGCAGAGAGTGGTGGAAGCTGCTCGGGCAGATCGCGGCGCTCTATTGGATCAATGTGTCGCTCATCGGAGGACAGATTTTCCCGATCGAGCTTTTCGGACTGGAGTTTGAGGTCTGCGAGCAGGGGCTCGCACTGCTCTCGCTCGTGCCCATCTGGCTCTACCGCGGGCGGCAGGGACACCACAGCAAGGCGTTTCAGTATGCCTGCTACGCGTTTTATCCGGTACATATGCTCATCCTCGGCCTTATCCAGCTGTCTCTGTAACAGAATACGAAAAAAGCGCTGCCGAAAGGCGGCGCTTTTTCGCGCCCTTTTTTGGAACGTTCACAATTTGTTTATTGACTTTGCAAGGGAAACAACTATAATGATGACGTTCTAAAATTAGAAGATTATTATTCGATGACGAGCGAGCGCGGCGCGTGACCGAATGAGGTCGGAAAGGAACCGATATGATGCCGAAGGAACCGATGCGTGGAGCGACGCTTTTCAGCCACGCCAACAAGATGACAAAGGCTTATCACGTTATGTTAACTCCACTGTGCAAGGAGGCAGGCCTGCCGCCGTTAGCGATGGATATTCTGCTCTTTCTCGCCAACAATCCCGAGCACAACACGGCGAAAGACATCTGCCGCATGCGCGGGCACAAACCGGGTATTGTCTCCGTGCACGTGGAAAGACTGGTGAATGACGGCCTTCTTGAGCGGCAGGAGATGCCGGGCGACCGGCGGCAGACGCGGCTTATCTGCACCGAACAGGCGCAAGCGCTCATTGAGCGCGGACGGCAGGTGCAGTGGCAGTTCGGAAGACGTCTGCTCGAGGGCATCCCGGAGGAGGATCTGGCGACGATGCGCCGCTGCCTTGAAAGAATGGATGGCAATCTGAACGGCATCTGCAAGGAAAAGCGCTGAGGGCCCAAAGAAGAAATCAGGAGAAACAACAATGATCAAACTACTCAAAAACATGCGCCGCAAAGAGGTGCTCATGGTGCTGCTGTGCACCGTGCTTGTGGCGGTGCAGGTCTACTTTGACCTGCGGCTGCCGGATTACATGACCGATCTGACGACGCTCATCAAAACGTCGGGGGCGACGGCGGATATCCTGTCCGTCGGCGTGAAAATGCTTGGCTGCACGCTCGCAAGCGCCGTGCTGGCCGTGGGCTGCGGGTATCTTGCGGCTAAGGCGGCGTCGGGCTTCAGCTTCACGGTGCGCGAAAAGCTCTTCCGCCACGTGATGGACATCGGCAGCGAGGAGATGCAGGATTTTTCCGTCGCCAGCCTCATCACGAGAACGACGAACGACATCACGCAAATTCAGATGATCGTGGCGATGGGCCTGCAGATGATGATCAAATCGCCAATCATGGCCGTGTGGGCCATCATCAAAATTCTCGGCAAGAGTTGGGAGCTCTCCGCCGTGACAGCGGCATTCGTCGTGGTCATCTGCGTGACGGTGATAACGGTGATGAGCATCTGCATCCCGCGTTTTCGCATCGTGCAGAAGCTGACCGACCAGATCAACCGTGTGGCGCGCGAGAACCTGACGGGCATCAACGTGGTGCACGCGTTCAACGCCGAGCAGTACCAGAACGACAAGTTCAACAAGCCGAGCCTTGACATGATGAACGTGCAGGTGAAGAACCAGAAGCTCTTCGCCCTCGTCCAGCCGACGATGACGCTCGGCATGAATGGCCTGGCGCTCACGATCTACTGGCTGGGTGCGGCGCTCGTCAACAACATCGCGCTGACCGATTCCGCAGCGCGCCTCACGATGTTCAGCGACGTGCTGGTGTTCAGCACATATGCGACTTACGTGGTCATGTCCTTTATGATGCTCGTGATGATCTTCATGCTGCTGCCGCAGGCGCAGGTCTCGGCCGAGCGTATCAACGAGGTGCTCGAGCGCAAGGCGAATATCCGCGAGGGCAGCGTGAGCGAGTGCAGCGAGCACGGCACAGTGGAGTTCAAAAACGTTTCGTTCCGCTATCCGCACGCATCGGAGGATGAGCTTTCGGACATCAGCTTCCGTGTGAACAAGGGCGAGACGCTTGCCGTCATCGGCGCGACGGGCAGCGGCAAGACGACGCTCGTGAGCCTCATTCCGCGCTTTTACGACGCGACAGAGGGCGAGGTGCTTGTCGACGGCGTGAACGTCAGGGACTACACGTTCGATGCCCTCTACAACAAGCTCGGCTACGTGACGCAGAAGGCGGTGCTCTTCGCCGGCAGCATCCGCGACAATGTCTACTTTGGCGAGAGCGAAGTGCCGGTGGACGACGAGGGCCTTGCGCAGGCCGTCGAGTTTTCGCAGGCGAAGGAGTTTGTCGACAAGCTCCCCGACGGCACGCAGCACCATGTGGCGCAGATGGGCCGCAACATGTCCGGCGGCCAGAAGCAGAGATTGTCCATCGCCCGCGCGCTTGCCAGAAAGCCGGAGATCCTCGTCTTCGACGATTCGTTCTCCGCACTCGACTACCGTACGGACGCGAAGCTGCGCGAGGGACTATCCAAGCAGCTGCACGACACGACGAAGATCATCGTTGCGCAGCGCATCAGCACCATCCGCCACGCGGACAAGATCATCGTGCTCGACCGCGGTGAGGCTGTGGGCATCGGCACGCACGAAGAGCTGATGCGGAATTGTGACGTTTACCGCGAGATCGCGACCTCCCAGCTCAGCGCTGCGGAGCTGGCGTAAAGGAGGCGAGAGAAAATGAAAAAGAAAAACAGCAATCCCGTCGGCGCGCTCAAGCGCACGGGCGTCTATATGAAATCGAGCCTTGGCGTTATCGCTCTTGCGCTCGTGCTGGCGGCGCTGAGCGCCGTGATGACGATCATCGGCCCCGACAAGATCGGCAAAATGGCGACCATCATGTCCGACGGCCTGTTCACCGGCATTGACCTCGCCGCCATTGCAAAGATCGGCGTGTTCCTTGCCATTATTTACTGCCTGAGCGCGCTGTTTGGCTTCATCCAACACTATATCATGGCGGTCGTGACGCTGAAAATGTCCTACCGCATGAGAGGCGAGCTCTCGGAAAAGATCAACCGCGTGCCGCAGAAGTATTTCAACACCACCTCGCAGGGCGACATTTTGAGCCGCATCACAAACGATGTGTCGACACTCCAGCAGGGACTTACCAACAGCCTGCCGACCATCATCAGCGCCGCGACACAGTTTGTCGGCTGCCTTATTATGATGTTCGTGACCGAATGGCGCATGGCGCTCGTCGCACTGTGCATCACGCTCCTTGGCATGGTGCTGATCGTTGCCATCATGTCGAAGTCGCAGCGCTATTTCACCGCGCGGCAGAAGAGCCTCGGCGAGCTCAACGGCTATGTCGAGGAGATGTATTCCGGCCATGAGGTCGTGCGCATCAGCCGCGCAGTCGATAAGGTCCTCGACCACTTCGACGGCCTGAACGCGGCGGTCTATGACGCAAACTGGCGCTCGCAGTTCCTCTCCGGTGTGATGCAGCCGCTTATGAACGTGATCGGCAACCTCTCGTATGTTGCGGTTTGCGTGTTCGGCTCGGTGCTGGCCATCAATGGTACGATCGAATTCGGCGTCATCGTCTCGTTCATCCTGTATGTGCGACTCTTCACCACACCGCTGACGCAGATCGCGCAGGGTATGACGAATTTGCAGACGGCCTCCGCCTCCGCGCACCGCATTTTCGACTTCCTTGAAAGTGAAGAGCTCGGCGACGAGAGCAACAAGATCGAGAAGCTCGACGCCGTGCGCGGCGCGGTAATGTTCGACCACGTGCGCTTCAGCTATCCCGACTCGCCCGACAAGATCATCATCAAGAACTTCTCCGCCGAGGTCCATCCGGGCCAGAAGGTCGCCATCGTCGGTCCCACCGGCGCGGGCAAGACCACGATGGTCAACCTCCTGATGCGATTTTTCGAGGTCAACAGTGGCCGCATCACGATCGACGGCGTGGCGACGACCGACCTGCGCCGCGAGGATGTGCACGAGCTCTTCGGCATGGTCCTGCAGGACACGTGGCTCTTTGAGGGCACGATCCGCGAGAACCTGGTCTATAACATGGAGGGTATTACGGACGAGCAGCTCGAAACGGTCTGCAAGGCCTGCGGCCTCGACAAATTTGTCCACTCGCTGCCACAGGGCTTTGACACCGTGCTCAGCGAGAGCACGACCATCTCGGCGGGACAGAAGCAGCTTTTGACCATCGCCCGCGCGATGCTCCAGAATGCGCCGATGCTGATCCTCGACGAGGCAACGTCCTCGGTCGATACGCGCACGGAACTTCTCATTCAGCGTGCGATGGACGAGCTGACGAAGGGCCGGACGAGCTTTGTCATCGCCCACCGCCTGTCGACCATCAAGAACGCCGACCTCATCCTCGTGATGCGCGACGGCGACGTCATCGAGAGCGGCACGCACGAGCAGCTGATGGAGCAAAACGGCTTCTACGCCGAGCTCTACAACAGCCAGTTCGCGCAGGCGTCGTAAAGAAAAACCAGCGCAGGTGAGCCTGCGCTGGTTTATATTTTCTGCGGAAGAAGTTAAAAGAAAGTTTATTGCTGAACCGGAAAACGGTGGTATAATAAGGAACATTCAAGGGCTGACAAAGCCCGCACCGCGAAAGGAAGCGGAAACATATGAATTGGTTTCAGAAATTGCTGTCGAATCCCTTTTTGCTCATCGGTCTCTCGTCGTGGTTCTGGGCGCAGCTCATCAAGACGATCATCCATGCCATTGTGACGAAGAGCATCGACTTTACGCGCCTGATCGGCGACGGCGGGATGCCGAGCGGCCATTCGGCCACGGTCTCGTCGCTCGCGACCGCGGCGGCGCTCGTCTACGGGCTCGGTTCGTTTGAATTCGCGATGGCGTTTATCTTCGCCATCGTCGTCTGCAAGGACGCAATGGGCGTCCGGCTCGAAACGGGGCGGCAGGCCGTTATCATCAACGACATCGTCGAGGCCTTCAACTCGCTTGCGTCGGAAAAGCTTCCGGAGGCGAAGCTCAAGGAGTTTGTCGGCCACACGCCGCTGCAAGTCATCGCCGGCATTCTGCTCGGCGTGGCGAACACATTTATCATGTACTACTGCGTACTGTGAGGGAAAGGACATGATGCTTTTTGTTAACTGCTGCCCGCGCGGAGAATCGCGCACGGAAAAACTGGCCCGCGCGCTGCTTAAAGCGCTCGGCGAACACGAGGAGCTGCGCCTTTATGACGAGCCGCTGCACCCGCTGGGGCGCGCGGACATCGCAAAGCGCGACGCGCTGCTCGCGGAAAAGAAGTATGACGATGAAATGTTTCGTTACGCCCGTCAGTTCGCCGCGGCGGACAGAATTGTCATCGCTGCGCCGCTGTGGGACCTGTCGTTTCCCGCGCAGCTCAAGGTGTATCTGGAGAATATCTATGTCACGGGCATCGTGACGAAGTACAGCGAGGCGGGCAAGCCCGTCGGCCTGTGCCGCGCAAACGAGCTCTACTATGTCACGACCAGCGGCGGACCGTTTGACGGCCGCTTTGGCTACGACTACTGGAAGACCATTGCGCAGGACTGCTTCGGCATTCCGACCGTCAAGCTCCTGGAAGCCGAAAACCTCGACATCGTGGGCGCAGACGCGGAAAAGATCGTCGACGATGCCATCAAGGCCTACGGCCCTGCGTAAAATCAAACTTGTATAGCAAAAAAGCTCCGTGCCTTGGCACGGAGCTTTTTTATCGGGAAAAATCAGTTAGCGCTGCTCTGCTCGCTTTCGGGCAGGAGGTTCGTCATGCTCTTGAGGCTGATGGCGAGCGTGGACATGTTGTGCAGCAGCGCCGAGGTCGTCGGCGGCAGGATGCCAAGCACGCCAAGCACGATGAGCGAGAAGTTGAAGCTCACGATGAAGCGGTAGTTGCGGTGGATGCGGGCCATGAGCTCCTGACTGAGAGAGCGCAGCGTGACGAGCGCGAACAGATCCTCGGACGAGATGGTGATGTCCGCGATCTCGCGCGCGATGGCGGCGCCGGTCGAAATGGCGATGCCCGCGTCGGCCTCGGACAGGGCGGGGGAGTCGTTCACGCCGTCGCCGATCATGATGACCTTGCGGCCCGCGGCCTTTTCGCTGCGGACGAACGCGGCCTTGTCCTCGGGCAGCACTTCGGCGTAGACATCGTCGACGCCGACCTCGGCGGCGACGGCTTCGGCGGTCTTGCGGCTGTCGCCGGTCATCATCACGACCTTGTCGATACCGAGCTCGTGCAGCGCGCGCACGGCGGCCTTCGCCTCTTTGCGCAGCGGGTCATGGATGCAGATGACCGCGGCGAGCTCACCCGCGATGCAGAGATACAGGTGCGAATATTCAGGCGGCAGGGACTCGAACTTGTCCTCTTCGCCCTCCGGCACGCGGCAGCCCTCGTCCTCGAAGACGAAGTGTGCGCTGCCGATGAGCACTGTTTTCTCGTCCACCATGCTCGAAATGCCGTGCGCCACGACGTACTGCACCTGAGAGTGATACTCCTCGTGCGTCAATCCGCGGTCTTTGGCCTCGGCCACGACGGCGTTGGCGATGGAGTGGGGGTAGTGCTCTTCCAGGCACGCGGCGAGGCGGAGCATTTCGCTCTCCTCATTGCCGCCGAAGGTGATGATTTGCGCGACCTTGGGCGTGGCGTAGGTGAGCGTGCCGGTCTTGTCGAAAACGATGGTGTTCGCCTGGGCGACGGCTTCGAGGAAACGCCCGCCCTTGACGGAGATGTGATGGCTGCTGCTCTCGCGCATGGCAGAGAGCACCGCGATGGGCATGGAGAGCTTGAGTGCGCAGGAGAAGTCGACCATCAGCACGGCCAGCATCTTTGTGACGTTGCGCGTGAGAAGATAGGTCAGGATCGTGCCGCCGAGCGTGTAGGGCACGAGCTTATCGGCAAGGCGCGAGGCCTTGTCCTCTGCCGTAGACTTGAGCTTTTCCGACTCTTCGATCATGCGCACGATGCGGTCATAGCGGCCACCGCCAAGCGCCTTTTCCACGCGCACGACGCACTCGCCCTCTTCGGTGACCGTGCCTGCGTAGACATAGCTGCCCTCACGCTTGGGGACGGGCATGGACTCGCCCGTCATGGACGCCTGATTGACCATCGCCTCGCCGGAGACGACCTTGCCGTCGAGCGGAATGAGGCTGCCGGTGCGCACGACAACGCAGTCGCCCGCCTGAATATCGCCGATGGGAACGAGCGTTTCCGTCTCGCCCGTCTTGAGCCAGACGTGGTCAACGTTGAGCGACATCGCGCCCGCGAGATCCGCAACGGACTTCTTGTGCGTCCAGTCCTCAAGAATTTCGCCGAGGTGGAGCATGAACATCACGGAGCTCGCCGTTGAGAAGTCGCCGCGCACCATCGACACAGTGACGGCGGTGGCGTCGAGCACGGCGACGGAGAGCTTACCGTGCAGCAGCGCTTCGATCCCCTCGCGGATGTACTTGATCGAATGGTAGATGGCGAGCGCCGTGGTGACGGGGAGCGGGAAGAAGAGCTTCGAGATCACGCGGCGGATCACCGTCCACGAGAGCTTGTCTTCAAATTCGCGGTTGAGTTCGCGCGTCGTATGGTCGGGGACAAGATCCATTGTTTCGGCCTTGTCGAACGAGAACGCCGCGAGCGCGTGCACGAGCGCGGCGCGGTCCGCGCGGTAAACGATCACGGCGTCCTGCGTGCGGTCAAAGACCGAGACCTCTCGCACGCCGTCCACATTGCGCAGATAATATTCCAGAACGTCCGCCTGATGCAGCGTCATGCGGCGGCAATTCAGATGCACGCGCATGCGCCCGGCGGATTCGTGCAGAATTTTGCATTTCATAGTGTATCAATTCCTCCGAAAGTGAAAGAGAGCCGCGCGTCGCGGCTCTCCTGCGATTTATTCCTCGTCCGCTTTTTCCTCGGACGCGTCCTCAATGACTTCGGCGTCCTCTTCCGCTGCGCGGCGCTCGTTGATGTCCTTGGCGTCGGCGTAGACGTCCTCAGCATCCTCACGGACGTTCGTGACGGCCTGCATCACGCAGTCCTTGGCACGCAGCACCGCGGCGGTGGTGTGAGAGTAGACCTTTTTGGCATCCTTGCTGGAAAGGATCTTGAGGCCGGCGGTGCCGAACAGCACGCCTGCTGCAAATAAACCGAGATGTTTCATTGTGTAAAAACCTCCTGTCGATTTTTGTAAAAACGAGATGTTTTTCAATTTCCTGCACAATATAACACAGTGCTTTTTGAATTGCAAGTGGGGAAATGTTAAAAAATGACGAACAATGGGAAGCGCTGTTTTGTCGCGTTTTCCTCAGATGTTCGCGCGCTCGTCCCAGAGCGTCAGAATGCCAGATTGCAGCGTTTTCGGAACGTCGATGATGCGCTGGTTCGACGAGCCGCGAAAGCGCAGCGAGATATCATGCAGCGCGTCCACATACCGCCCGTCAACGAGCACATCGAGCAGGGACAGCAGTTCATCCGTCACCTCGCAGCGCGGGTACGCGGCGGGGTCGTGCAGCTCCTCCCACGTAAAGCCTGTGAACGACCAGATCGTCTTTTGCGGCAGCTCACGCCTCACGCGGCGGAGAAACGGCAGCAGTGCGCGCTGATTTTTAGGCTCGAACGGCTCACCGCCGAGCAGCGTGAGGCCATTGATATAATCGGGGGAGAGCAGGCGCAGAAGCTCATCCTCCGTCTCACCCGTAAAGGGCTTGCCGTAGCAGAAGTCCCACGTCTGGGGCTGAAAGCAGTTTTCGCAGTGGTTCGTACAGCCGGAGACGAACAGCGTCACGCGCACGCCAAGGCCGTTGGCGATGTCGCAGTTTTTGATCTCGCCATAGTGCATGGGAAATGACCTCCTTATCAGAAAAAGGTGGGAGCACGGTGCGCTCCCACCCAAACTGCAATTATATGGCGCAGCCTTACAGATGCAGCACGCGCTCTTTGATCTCCTGCGTGCGGCCCTGATTCCAGAACTGGGTGCCGATGTAGCCGCAGGTACGGCGGGCGACATTCATCTTGTCCTGATCGGTGTTGCCGCACTTCGGGCAGCGCCAGATGAGCTTGCCGCCCTCCTCGACGATGTCGATCTCACCGTCCCAGCCGCAGACCTGGCAGTAGTCGCTCTTCGTGTTGAGCTCGGCGTAGATGATGTTGTCGTAGATGAACTTCATCACCTGCAAAACCGCTTCAAGGTTCTGCTGCATGTTGGGCACTTCGACATAGCTGATTGCGCCGCCGGGGGAGAGGTGCTGGAACTGCGCCTCGAACTTGAGCTTGGTGAACGCGTCGATCTTTTCCGTCACGTGGACGTGGTAGGAGTTCGTGATATAGCCCTTGTCCGTCACGCCCTCGATCACGCCGAAGCGCTTTTGCAGGCACTTGGCGAACTTGTAAGTCGTGGACTCGAGCGGCGTGCCGTAGAGGGAGTAGTCGATGTTTTCGGCGGTTTTCCACTCCTTGCACTTGTCGTTCATCTTCTGCATGATGGAGAGGGCGAACGGCGTTGCGCTGGGGTCGGTGTGGCTCTTGCCGGTCATGTACTTGACGCACTCGTAAAGTCCCGCGTAGCCGAGCGAGATCGTGGAATAGCCGTCGTAGAGGAGCTTGTCGATGGGCTCACCCTTTTTGAGTCTTGCGCACGCGCCGTACTGCCAGAGAATGGGCGCCGCGTCGGAGAGCGTGCCCTTCAGGCGGTCGTGACGGCAGCGCAGCGCGCGGTGGCAGAGCTCAAGACGCTCTTCAAAGATCGTCCAGAACTTTTCAATGTTGCCGCCGGAGGAGAGTGCCACGTCGGGCAGGTTGATCGTGACGACGCCCTGATTGAAGCGGCCGTAGTACTTGTGCTTGCCGGGAACATAGTTGCCGGCATTCGCGATGTTGCCGACGCCCGCGTCGGTGAAGCGGTCAGGCGTCAGGAAGCTGCGGCAGCCCATGCAGGGATACACATCGCCCTTGAGCTCGAGCATCTTCTTTTCGCTGATGTAATCGGGCACCATGCGGCGCGCCGTGCACTTGGCGGCGAGCTGTGTGAGGTAATAATACGGCGAGTCGTCGTGAATGTTGTCCTCTTCGAGCACGTAGATGAGCTTGGGGAAGGCGGGCGTGACCCACACGCCCTGCTCGTTTTTGACGCCCTGATAGCGCTGCTCGAGCATTTCCTCGATGATGACGGCAAGGTCGCGCTTTTCCTGCTCGCTTCTCGCCTCGTTGAGGTACATGAAAACGGTGATGAACGGTGCCTGACCGTTCGTGGTCAGAAGCGTCACGACCTGATACTGGATGGTCTGCACGCCGCGGCGAATCTCCTCGCGCAGGCGCTTTTCGACGATTTCGGTGATCTTGTCCTCCGTGGGGTCGACGCCAAGGGCCTCGACCTCGGCGAGCACCTGCTTTCTGATTTTCTGGCGCGATACGTCGACAAAGGGGGCAAGGTGCGTCAGCGAGATGGACTGGCCGCCGTACTGGTTCGAGGCGACCTGCGCGACGATCTGCGTCGCGATGTTGCACGCGGTCGCGAACGAATGTGGGCGCTCGATGAGGGTTCCCGTGATGACGGTGCCGTTTTGCAGCATGTCCTCTAAATTTACAAGGTCGCAGTTGTGCATGTGCTGGGCATAGTAGTCCGTGTCGTGGAAGTGGATGATGCCCTCTTCATGCGCCTTGACGATATCCTCGGGCAAGAGCAGACGGTTCGTCAGATCACGGCTCACCTCGCCGGCCATATAGTCGCGCTGGGTGGAGTTGACGACGGGATTCTTGTTGGAATTCTCCTGCTTGGCCTCTTCGTTGTTGCACTCGATGAGGGAGAGAATTTTGTCGTCCGTCGTGTTGCTCTTGCGCACGAGCGAGCGGTTGTAGCGATAAGTGATGTAGCGCTTAGCGACCTCGAACGCGCCGTGCGCCATGATCTGATGCTCGACAAAGTCCTGGATCTCCTCGACCGTGGGTGCGCGGCCCAGACTTTGGCAGGAGAGCTCCACGCTCTCGGCGATGCGCTGGATTTGGACAGGCGTCATGCGGGCGTCTTCATCCACCACGTCGTTGGCCTTTGTGACCGCGGCGATGATCTTGACGATATCAAATTCTACTTCTGCGCCGTTGCGCTTGATAACTCTCATGGTTCCTCTCTCCTTTTCTTTAGATCGTCCCTCTATGGGGAATAACACTATATCTTGTGGTGATCTTCATAACTGTAAACCAATTATGGCACATGAGGCTCAGCATTGCAAGTCCTAAGTGCTGAAAAAAGGAAACAATATCAGAGCCCCAACTTTGGACACTATTGACGAAACACCTTGAATGAAGCGGAATAGCGCATTATTTCAATTTGACGCAAAAATCAATAAGACATAAGTAATGCTAATGATAGCTATGCAAAATTAACTCTTTTCATGGGCGGAAAATGTGACTATAATAACTCGGTTGAAAAATTTGAGCAGGACTCGCAGAGCGGGCCCGCTCCGGATCGGAGGATCAATACAATGGCAAATTGCGCGATCGTAGGCATCAACTGGGGCGATGAAGGCAAGGGCCGCATGGTCGACTACCTCACGGACCATTATGACGTGGTCGTCCGCTATCAGGGCGGCGGCAACGCGGGCCACACTGTGGTGAATGAAAAGGGCAAGTTTGCCCTGCACCTGCTGCCGAGCGGCATTTTCCGCGACGGCGTTGTCAACATTCTGGGCAACGGCGTGGCGCTGGACTGCGAAAACCTGCTCAAGGAGATGGAGACGCTGCGCGCCGCGGGCGTTATCATCACGCCGGAGAATCTGAAGGTCAGCGACCGCGCGTCGCTGCTGCTGCCCTGGCACCGCGAGCTCGACGCGCTCGAGGAAGCGCGCCTTGCCGACAAGAAGTACGGCTCGACCAAGCAGGGCATCGCGCCGTTCTATGGCGACAAGTACCAGAAAAAGACCGTGCAGGCGGGCGAGCTCCTGCACCCCGAGCACTTAAAAGAGCACCTTGCCGACCTTCTTGAGTGGAAGAACCTGACGCTCCAGAAGATCTACGGCGCAAAGGGCTACACGATGGACGAGCTCATGGCGTGGGTCGATACCTACTGCGGTGCCATCAAGCCCTACATCACCGACACCGGCCGTTTCCTGAGAAACGCGCAGAAGGAGGGCAAGTCCATCCTCTTTGAAGCCCAGCTCGGCGCGCTGCGCGACCTGGACTACGGCATCTATCCCTACACCACCTCTTCGAACGCCGTTGCGGCGTATGCGCCCGTCGGCTCGGGCCTTCCCACGGCGAAGCTCGACGAGGTTGTGGGCGTGGTGAAGGCGTACTCTTCCTGCGTGGGCGAGGGTCCGTTCGTCTGCGAGTGGTTCGGCGAAGAGGCGCAGCAGTTGCGCGACGCGGGTGCGGAGTACGGCGCAAAGACCGGCAGACCCCGCCGCGTCGGCCCCATCGATCTGGTCGCGACGCGCTACGGCGTGGAGACGCAGGGCGCGACGAACATCGCCCTGACGAAGCTCGATGTCCTGAGCTACATGGACAAGATCCCCGTCTGCGCACACTATGAATTAAACGGCGAGCAGACCGACGACTTCCCGTTCCCCGTGCTGCTGCAGGACGCCAAGCCCGTCGTCGAGTATCTGCCCGGCTGGCAGTGCGACATCTCCGGCGCGCGTAATTGGGAGGACCTTCCCGAAGCCGCCCGCAGCTACGTCGAATACGTTGAAAAGGCCATCGGCTGCCACATCGGCTTCGTCTCCGTCGGCGCGGAGCGCGAGAGCCTCATCATCCGCTGACACACCAAAGTAAAGAGGGGACGAAGGCCCCCTCTTTACTTTTCTATTGCAACTTTGCTTCATTCTATATAAAATACGAACAGCGACCGCTGAGAAAGAAAAGGAGAACCCTATGCGCAAGGATATTTACGAGTCCCCGCTTTCGTCCCGCTATGCGTCCGAATACATGCTGCACCTCTTTTCCCCCGATATGCGCTTCCAGACGTGGCGCAGACTGTGGGTGGCGCTTGCCCGCGCCGAGCACGAGCTGGGCCTGCCGATCACGCAGGAGCAGGTCGACGAGCTCGCCGCGCACATCACCGACATCGACTACGAGGTCGCCGAAAAGCGCGAGCACGAGGTGCGCCACGATGTGATGGCGCATGTGTACGCCTACGGCAAGGCGGCGCCCTCCGCTGCCGGCATCATCCACCTCGGCGCGACGAGCTGCTATGTGACGGACAACGCCGATTTGGTGCTCTATCGCGACGGCCTCAAATACCTGAGAAGGCAGCTTCTCAGCGTGATGGTGAATCTTGCGGCCTTTGCCCGCGAATACGCCGCCACGCCGACGCTCGGCTACACGCACTATCAGCCCGCGCAGCCCGTGACGATCGGCAAGCGCGCGACGCTGTGGATGCAGGACTTCCGCTCGGACCTTGAAGAGCTTGATTTTGTCATCGGTTCGATGCGCTTCCTCGGCTGCCGCGGTACGACGGGCACGGAGGCGAGCTTTGTCGACCTCTTCGAGGGCGACGGTGACAAGGTCGACGAGATGAACCGCCGCATCGCCGCGGAGTTCGGCTTTGAAAAGTGCTTCTCCGTCAGCGGCCAGACCTATCCGAGAAAGGCCGACAGCCGTATTCTGAATGTGCTCTCTTCCATCGCGCAGAGCGCCTACCGCATGGCGAACGACATTCGCCTGCTCCAGCACGACCGCCAGGTCGAAGAGCCGTTTGAAAAGAACCAGATCGGCTCGTCCGCGATGCCCTATAAGCGAAACCCCATGCGCTCCGAGCGCATCTGCTCGCTCAGCCGCTACCTGATGGCCGATGCGGCCAACGCGCCGATGACGGCCTCGACCCAGTGGCTCGAGCGCACGCTCGACGACTCGGCCAACCGCCGCATCTCGCTGCCGGAGGGCTTCCTCTGCGCCGACGCGGTGCTGCGCCTGTGCCAGAGCGTGACGAACGGCCTGCACGTGAACGAGAAGATCGTCGAGCGCACGCTGCGCGAGTATCTGCCGTTCCTTGCGACCGAGAACATCATGATGGAGGCCGTCAAGCGCGGCGGCAACCGTCAGGAACTGCACGAGAAGATCCGCCAGCACTCCATGGCCGCGACCGCCCGCATGAAAGAGGGCGAGCCGTGCGACCTCTTAGACCGCCTCGCGGGCGACCCCGCGTTCGGCATGACGCGCGAGGAGCTCGATCAGGTCATGGAGCCCAAGCTCTACATCGGCCGCTGCGAGCAGCAAGTGCTGCGCTTCCTCGACGAGTGCGCGCCGCTTTTGCGCGATGCCGCCGCGGAGGACGGCGCGATCGACCTGTAAGCGGACAAAAATTGAGAATGATCCCTGAGCGGGAGGGATGGACGAGCCATCTCTCTCGCTTCTTTTTTTACCTGAAAAAATGTGCGGCGGCGCGCGTTGCCTTGGCAAAAGCGGGCAGAATACCAGTAAGTGAACAAATTGTAAAGGGTGTACGTTCCTGTACAAAAGGTAGCGAGTGTCTATGGATTCGGGTATCGAAGTGTGCTATAAAGAAGCTGTAAAGAAAAATGCACAAAACGATCACTAAATTGCATAACATATTTGAAAAATAAATATTGATTTATTTATTGATACAATCTATAATATGGAAAAGCTGAGCGGGAAACATTTTCCCGCCGCAGTGCTAAAAGAGGTGAACGACAACATGGCAATGGAAGAATTACAGCAGGTGCAGGAGCTCGAAAAAGAGCTTGCAGCGCAGTATGCCGCCGCGCAGGCGGACGCCAAGCGCCGCATCGCCGTTGAGCAGCGCGCCGCTGCCCGAGAGATCGAGGACAGCCGCCGCAACGCCGACGTGGAGGCGCGGCAGCTGATGGCGGAGGCCGAGCAGCGCGCCGGTGAGGAGACGGAAAAGATCCTCGCCAAGGCGCGCACGGAATGCGAAAAGATGCAGAGCGCGGCGCGCGCAAACCTTGAGCGTGCGGCGCAGTGGATCGCGGAAGAGGTTGTGAACGACAAATGGCAATCGTAGCAATGAAGCATCTCCGCCTCCTCGGCATGGAGAGCGAGCGCGAGGCGCTGCTCAAGGCCATGCAGGACATGGAGTGCGTGGAGATCTCAAGTATCGACGGAAGCGAAGAGGCACTGAAATCAGGCTTTGCCAAGCCCGACGACAAGGCGCTGATGAGCGCGCAGGAAGCGTCGCGTGCGTACCGCACGGCGCTTGCCTCGCTCGACCGCTTTGCGCCGGAGAAAAAAGGCATGTTCCGCAAGCGGCAGGGCGTTTCCCGCGCGGCGTTTTTCAGCGCCGAGAGCGAGGAAAATGCCCGCACCGCGGCGGAGACGATCAACAAGGACACACGCCGCCTCGGCGAAATCGAGAGCGAGCGCACGAAAAATGAGGCGCTGCGAGCGACTCTTGCCCCGTGGCTGACGGTCGATGCGCCGCTCGGCGGCGCGGACGGCGCGCTTGCGGTGTTCTTCGGCACGGCGGGCCTGAATGTGACGGACGATGCGCTCAAAGCGCTGGCCGATTCGCTGGACGGGCTTCTCACCTGGCAGCAGGCCTCGAGCGACAGGTCGCTGCGATATCTTCTCGTGATGTGTCACGGGAGCGTGAAGGAGCGGGCGCTGAGCGCGCTGCGCGACCTTGGGTTTTCGACCGTGAGCTTTCGCGGCATGACCGGCACGGCGAAGGAAAACGACAAGGCGCTTGCGGAAAATCTCGCTGCGCTCGAAAAAGAGCGGCAGGAGATTAAGCAGCGCATCGCGGGCCTTGGAGGCAAGCGGGAGGCGCTCTTGGAAGCGAGCGACCGCGCGGCCATCACGCTGCGGCGCGAGGAGGCGAAGAGCCGACTTGTCGGCACTGACAAGGTCTTTTTATTGGAGGGCTGGCTGCCCGCCGACCGCTGCGCGGAGATCGAGAAAACGCTCAAGCCGTTTACCTGCGCGATCGAAACGCGTGAGCCGACAGAGGACGAGTACCCGCAGGTGCCGGTGCAGCTCAAAAACAGCAAGCTGACGCGGCCGCTCAATATGGTCACGGAGATGTATTCGCTCCCGGCCTACGGCACGCTTGACCCGAACCCGCTGATGGCGCCGTTTTTCATTTTGTTCTACGGCATTATGATGGCGGATATGGGCTACGGCTTACTCATGATGATCGCCTCGGTCATCATCAGCAAAAAATACCGGCCCAAGGGCACGAGCGGCGAGCTGTTCAGCCTGCTCGGCCTCTGCGGCATCAGCACGTTCATCATGGGCGCGCTGACAGGCGGATTTTTCGGCGATTTCCTCACGCAGCTCGTCGCCATCGTCAGCCCCGGCACGGTCTTCGCGCTGCCGAAGCTCTTCGACCCGCTCGACGATCTGACGATGATCCTGATCGGCTCGATGGCGCTCGGCATGGTGCAGATCGTCACCGGCATGGCCATCAGTTTGATCGAAAAGTGCAAGCGGAAAAAGTTCCTCGACGCCTTTTTCGAGGAGATCACGTGGTGGATCGTGTTTATCGGCATCGCGCTTTTGGCGCTCGGCAAGGGTGCGGCGGTGCTGTATGTCGGATGCGCGCTGGTGCTGCTCGGCCCCATCGTGCAGGGCAAAGGCTGGGGCAAGCTCACGGGCGTGTTCGGCTCACTCTATAACCACGTGACGGGCTACTTCGGCGACATTCTGTCTTACACGCGACTGATGGCGCTGATGCTTGCGGGCAGCGTGATCGCGCAGGTGTTCAACATGCTCGCGGCGATGCCGGGCAACGTGATCGCGTTCATCATCATCTCGATGCTCGGCAACGCGATGAACTTCGGGCTCAATCTCCTTGGCTGCTACGTGCACGATCTGAGATTGCAGTGCTTGGAATTTTTCAACAAGTTCTACGTCGACGGCGGAAAGCCTTTCCGCCCCATGACGCTGGACACGGAATATGTCGATTTACAGTAAATTGCAGAAAAAACGGAAAAACCGTAAGGAGGATAAAAAATGGGTATCTTTGAACTGACGACGGGCGGCGCCATCGGTATGCTGGGCGCGGGTCTTGCTGTTTGCCTCGCGGGCGCGGGCAGCGCACGCGGCACGGGTCTTGCCGGCGAGGCCGGCACGGGTCTTCTCTGCGAGGATCCGAGCAAATTCGGTAAAGTGATGATCCTGCAGGTCATCCCCGGCACGCAGGGCCTTTACGGTCTGGTCATCGGCTTCCTCTGCCTGATGCGTATGGGCGTCCTGAACGGCACATATGTCGATATGTCGCTTCAGGAGGGCCTTCGTTACTTCGCGGCCTGCATGCCCATCGCCATCGGCGGTGGCATTTCGGCAGTTGCGCAGGGCCGCGTCGCCGCGGGATCGATCAACATCTTGGCGCGCCAGCCTGAACACTGGTCGAAGGGCATGGTGCTGTGCATCGTGGTCGAGTTCTACGCGATCCTTTCGCTGCTGGCGTCGATCATGATGCTGCTCAACATCGGCTGACGCGCCCACAGAAAGGCGGAAACGCAATGAACGGAATGGAAAAGATCACCGCGCGCATGAAAGAGGATGCGGCGCGCTCGCTGAGCGAGCTGAATGCGCAGACCGAGCAGGAGCTCCGGCGCATCCGCGAGGAGAGTGCCGCACGCGCGGAAAAAGAGCGCGAGACGGCGGGCGGGCGCGCGCATCTCGCCGCGCAGGAGCGCTATGAGCGCCTCTGCTCCGCGGCGGAGATGGAGACGCGCAAGCTGACGCTCAGCGCCAAGCAGAAGGTGCTCGCCGAGACCTATGACCGCGCGCTGGAGATCCTCTGCTCCATGCCGCGCGAGCAGTATCTTTCGCTGCTGGTGCGCCTGCTGAAAGCGGCGGGCGGCAAGGGCGACGAGAAAATCTCCCTGAGCGCAAAGGACCGCGATGAGATCGGCGAAACGCTCGTCGAGCGGGCAAACAAGGAGCTGAACGCGCGCTATACGCTTGCGGGCGAAGCGGCAGATATCCGCGCGGGCCTCGTGCTTATAAGTAAAGAATGCGACGTGAACTGCTCGTTTGAAACGCTTCTCGCCCTTTCGCGCGAGAAGACCGAGCGCGGCGCGGCAAAGCTCCTCTTCGCGGAATAAGGAGGGGATCGGATGCAGCAGTATCGGGATACGGACTACGCAGCGGTCTCCGCGGCGCTGCATGCGCGCGAGGCGAAGCTCCTGACGCAGGCGATGGCCGAGCGGATGATCGACGCCGCCACGCCGGAAGAGAGCTACAAGACGCTTTTGGAATGCGGCTACGCGCCGCTTGAGCGATGCACGCTCGAAAATGTGGAACACGCGCTCTCGCAGGCGCGCAGAGAGCTCTACCGCGAGGTGAGCGTGCTGGCGCCGGACAAGCGCATCGTCGAGCTCTTTCAGGTCAAGTACGACTATCACAACGCAAAGCTCGCACTCAAGAGCAAGCGCACCGGCGAGGACGTCTCGCGCCTTGCGATGGACTGCGGCCGCTTCGACGCGCAGGAAGTGCTCCGCGGCGAGACGAGCGCGGTTTCCGCGGCGATGAGCCGCGCGATGGCGCAGGCGGAGAGCGAAGCGGGCCACAGCGGCGATCTCCGCATGGCGGAGCTGCTGCTCGATCGCGCCTGCTACGAGGAGATGAGCGCGCTCGCAAGCGAGACGGGCAGCACGTTTTTGAAGGACTATGTCGCCTTGCAGATCGACGCGGTCAACCTGCGTACGCTCGTGCGCGCACGGCGCATGGGCTGCGAGGACGATGTGCTTGCTGCGGCGATGCTGCCGGGCGGGCACATTCCGGCGGACCAGCTCAGAGGCGCGCGCGGCGATCATTTATCGTCGCTCACACACGGCACGCCGCTTGACAGCGCGGGCGAGCTCGCGGCCAAACTGCTTGACAGCGGCGGGGGCCTGACGGAATTTGAGCGCGCGTGCGACGATGCGCTCATGTCCTATTTGCAGCGGGCGCGGCGCACGCCGTTCGGCCCAGAGGTCGTGGCGGGCTATCTTGGCGCGAAAGAGGCGGAGTTCACCGCCGTGCGCACCATTTTATCCGGCAAGATCGCGGGCATCGCGGCAGAGGATATCCGCGCGCGGCTGCGCATGAGTTATCTCTAAGGGAGGCGGCAGCATGAATAAGATCGGAGTTATCGGCGGGCGCGACAGCGTTTTGGGCTTCCGCGCCCTCGGGCTCGACACCTGCATCGCGGAAAACGGCGAGCAGGCGAAAGCCGCCCTCCACCGCATGGCGAAGGAGAACTACGCCATCATCTATATCACCGAACACCTCGCCGCGCAGATCCCCGCGGAGATCGAGCGCCGGCGCGAGGATGTTTCGCCCGCCGTCATCCTCATCCCGGGCAGGGAGGGGAGCCTCGGCATCGGCACAGCGGGCGTGCACGCGGCTGCGGAAAAGGCCGTCGGCGCGGACATTTTGTAAAAAAGGAGCAAAAGCCTTATGGGAAAGATCGTTAAGGTCTCCGGCCCGCTGGTCGTGGCGTCGGGACTTTCGGAAGCGAATATGGCGGATGTCGTCCGCGTGGGCGAGCAGCATCTCATCGGCGAAATTCTGACGATGAGCGGCGATTCCGCCGCCATTCAGGTGTATGAAGAGACCTCGGGCCTCGGCCCGGGGGCAGAGGTCGTGACGACCGGCGCGCCGCTGTCTGTCGAGCTCGGCCCCGGTTTGATCGAGAATATTTACGACGGCATCCAGCGCCCGCTGGAGGTCATCCGCCAGAAGACGGGCGGCAACTTCCTGCCGCGCGGCGAGGAGGTCCCCGCGCTCGACCGCGAGAAGAAGTGGGACTTCACCGCTGTCGCCAAGGTGGGAGACCACCTGATCGGCGGCGATGTGCTCGGCACGGTGCAGGAGACGCCGTCGATCCTGCACAAGATCATGATGCCGCCCAAGATGAGCGGCACTGTGAAGGAGATCAAGTCCGGCAGCTTCACTGTGGAGGACGTCGTCGCTGTTATTGAGACCGACAAGGGCGAGACGAAGGAACTCACGATGATCCAGAAATGGCCTGTTCGTGTGGGCCGTCCCTACACGAAGAAGTACCCGCCCGTCACGCCGCTCCAGTCCGGCCAGCGCATCGTGGACACATTCTTCCCCGTGGCCAAGGGCGGCACGGCGGCGATCCCGGGGCCGTTCGGCAGCGGCAAGACCGTCATGCAGCATGCGCTTGCCAAGTGGGCGGACGTGGATCTCGTCGTTTACATCGGCTGCGGCGAGCGCGGCAACGAGATGACCGACGTTCTGCGCGAATTCCCCGAGCTCGTCGACCCGCGCACGGGCGAGAGCCTGATGAAGCGCACGGTGCTGATCGCCAACACCTCGGATATGCCGGTCGCGGCGCGTGAGGCGAGCATCTATACCGGCATCACCATCGCCGAATATTTCCGCGACATGGGCTACGCCGTCGCAGTCATCGCGGACTCGACCTCCCGCTGGGCGGAGGCCCTGCGCGAAATGTCGGGCCGTCTCGAGGAGATGCCCGGTGAAGAGGGCTATCCTGCGTACCTGTCCTCGCGCCTCGCGCAGTTCTATGAGCGCGCGGGCGTGGTCGAATGCCTCGGCAGCGATGAGCGGCAGGGAAGCCTGACCGCCGTCGGCGCGGTCTCGCCTCCGGGCGGCGACCTCTCCGAGCCTGTCTCGCAGGCGACGATGCGCATCGTCAAGGTCTTCTGGGCGCTGGATTCGTCCCTTGCTTACCGCCGTCACTTCCCGGCCATCAACTGGCTCAACTCGTATTCTCTCTATTTAGACTCTCTGCGCCCGTGGTACAGCGAGCATCTGGGGCATGAGTTTCTCGAAAACCGCGAGTGGGCGATGGCGATGCTGCAGGAGGAATCGAACCTCAATGAGATCGTGCAGCTCGTCGGCAAGGATTCTCTCAGCGCCAAGGATCAGATCACCCTTGAGGTCGCGCGCATGATCCGCGAGGACTTTTTGCAGCAGAACTCGTTTGCCGACAACGACGCCTATTCCGAATACGACCGTCAGGCGCGCATGCTGGCGCTCATCCGCCAGTATGACACGCAATGCCTGAGCGGCGCCGAGCGCGGCGGGGATTTAAGCGAGCTCTTCGCCATCCCCGCGCGTGAAAAGATCGGCCGTGCCAAGGGCGTGCCCGCCGACCAGTATAAGGACGCCTATGCGAACTTGCTCGTCGAGATGGAAGAGCAGATCGCCGCGATCGCTGAGAAAGGAGAGAAAGAAGAATGATCCGTGAATATAAGACCATCCGCGAAATTTCCGGCCCTCTGATGGTCGTGGACCATGTGCAGGGCGTCACGTATGACGAGCTGGCAGAGATCGTCCTCTCCGACGGCAGCACGCGCCGCTGCAAGGTGCTCGAGGTCAACGGCGACCGCGCGGTCGTGCAGCTGTTTGAAGCGTCGGCGGGCATCAACCTCGCCGATTCGCGCATCCGCTTTTTGGGTCACCCGCTCCAGCTCGCCGTGTCGCGCGACATGCTTGGCCGCGTCTTCAACGGCATGGGCCAGCCCATCGACGGCGGCCCCGCGATCATCGCCGACGAGCACCGCGACATCAACGGCCTTGCGATGAACCCCGCGGCGCGCAACTACCCCAACGAGTTCATCCAGACCGGCATTTCAAGCATCGACGGCCTCAATACCCTTGTCCGCGGACAAAAGCTGCCGATCTTCTCCGGCTCGGGCCTGCCGCACGCGCAGCTGGCCGCGCAGATCGCGCGACAGGCGAAGGTGCTGGACGGCGAGAGCAACTTTGCCGTTGTCTTTGCCGCCATAGGCATCACGTTTGAAGAATCTGAGTTCTTCGTCAACGAATTTAAGCGCACCGGCGCCATCGACCGCACGGTGCTGTTCACGAACCTTGCCAACGACCCCGCGGTCGAGCGTATCGCGACGCCGCGCATGGCGCTGACCGCCGCGGAATACCTTGCGTTCGACTGCGGCATGCACGTGCTCGTCATTCTGACGGATATCACGAACTACGCCGAGGCCCTGCGCGAGATCAGCGCGGCGAAAAAGGAGGTCCCCGGCCGCCGCGGCTATCCCGGCTACCTCTACACCGACCTTGCGACGATGTACGAGCGCGCGGGCCGTCAGGTGGGCAAGGACGGCTCGATCACGATGATCCCCATCCTGACGATGCCCGAAGACGACAAGACCCACCCCATCCCCGACCTGACAGGCTATATCACCGAGGGGCAGATCATCCTTTCGCGCGAGCTGTACCGCCGCGGCATCAACCCGCCGGTCGACGTACTGCCGAGCCTTTCCCGACTGAAGGACAAGGGCATCGGCGCGGGCAAGACGCGCGAGGACCATTCCGGCACGATGAACCAGCTCTTCGCCGCCTACGCCACCGGTAAGGAAAACAAGGAGCTCATGTCGATCCTCGGCGAGGCGGCGTTGAGCCCGACTGATTTACTCTACGCCAAGTTTGCCGACGAGTTTGAAAAGCGCTATGTCGCGCAGGGCACGGACGAGAACCGCTCCATTGAGCAGACGCTCGACCTCGGCTGGGAGCTTTTATCCCTTCTGCCGCGCAGCGAGCTCAAGCGCATCAAGCCGGAGTATATCGACAAGTATCTCAAAAAGGAAGAATAAGGGGGGAGAAAAGTGCCTACGACCACTGTTAATCCCACCCGCATGGAGCTCACGCGCCTCAAGGGGCGGCTGCGCACCGCCCAGCGTGGGCACAAGCTCCTCAAGGACAAACGCGACGAACTGATGAAGCAATTCATGGAGGTCGTGCGCGAGGACTTAGCGCTGCGGCAGAAGGTGGAGCAGTCGCTTGCGCGCGCCTACGGCTCGTTCACCGTGGCGAGCGCGCTGATGTCGCCGGAAATGCTTGAGCAGGCGCTATTGTGCCCCAAGCAGAGAGTTTCGCTCGAAACGGGCACGGAGAACGTGATGAGCGTCGAGGTGCCGCGCTATGAGTTCAAGCTCGCGAGCGAGGACGGCGGGAATATTTATCCGTACGGCTTCGCCCAGACGAGCGGCGAGCTCGACGACGCGGTGCGCGAGCTCGGCGACATTCTGCCCGACCTGCTCCGCCTTGCCGAGGTCGAGAAGGCCACGCAGCTGCTCGCCGCCGAGATCGAGCGCACGAGACGGCGCGTCAACGCGCTCGAATACGTCAAAATTCCGCAGATGCAGCAAAACATCAAGTATATCACGATGAAGCTCGATGAAAACGAGCGTGCCAACACGATCCGGCTGATGAAGGTCAAGGACATCATCCTGAAAGAAGCCATCGAAGAGCGCCGCGAGACCGACAAGGCCGAGGGCGCAGGCCTGATGTGACAAGGATAAAAAAGAGGGAACCTTAAAGGTTCCCTCTTTTTTGGCTTTTTACTTTTCGGCCTTGGTCTCGCAGTACAGGCAGCGGTAGGTGCGCGTTTCCTCATCGGTCAGCGTGAAGATCTGCGGCAGCTCCTGCTCAACGGAGGTGATGCAGCGCGGATTCTTGCAGCGAATGACGTTTGTGATGCGCTCGGGCAGCTTGAGCTGGCGCTTTTCGGCGAGTTTGCCGTCCTTAATGATGTTGACAGTGATGCCGGGGTCGACATAGCCGATGACGTCCCAGTCAAGATCGAGTACCCGGTCGATCTTGATGATGTCCTTGCGACCGAGCTTGCCGCTCGAAACGTTCTTGAGCAGCGCGACCGAGCAGTCAAGCTTGTCAAGACCGAGAATGTTGTAGAGCTTCATCGCCTTGCCGGCGGAGATGTGGTCGATAACGATACCGTTGGAAATAGCGTCGATGATCATTTATAAGTCCCTCCCTTATTCGATACCAAGCAGCTTGAGGATCAGTGCCATGCGGATGAAGCGGCCGTTTCTGACCTGCTTGAAGTAGCAGGCGCGCGGGTCATCGTCCACGGCAACGGAAATTTCATTTACGCGCGGCAGCGGGTGCAGGATGCAGAGATCCTTCTTCGCATTCACGAGCTTTTCGGGCGTGAGGATGTAGCTGTCCTTCAGGCGCAGGTAATCTTCTTCGTTGAAGAAACGCTCGCGCTGCACGCGGGTCATGTAGAGAATGTCGAGCTCGGGCATGACGGACTCGAGATCGGTCGTCTGCTCGTAAGGAATGTTGTTCTTCTTGAGCGCCTCGGCCTTCACGTAGCTGGGGAGCTTGAGCTCCTCGGGGGAGATGAGAACGATCTTGATGCCGGTGTAGCGGCTCAGGGCGCTGATGAGGGAGTGAACTGTACGGCCGAACTTGAGGTCGCCGCAGAAGCCGACGGTCAGGTCGTTGAAGCGGCCCTTTTCACGGTTGATGGTGAGCAGGTCAGTCAGCGTCTGAGTGGGGTGGTTGTGGCCGCCGTCGCCCGCGTTGATGACGGGAACCTCAGAGTGCATGGAAGCGACCAGGGGCGCGCCTTCCTTCGGGTGGCGCATGGCGATGATGTCGGAATAGCAGCTCACGGTGCGCACCGTGTCGGAAACGCTCTCGCCCTTGGCGGCGGAAGAGCTGCTTGCGGACGAGAAGCCCAGCACCTTGCCGCCGAGACCGAGCATCGCGGACTCAAAGCTCAGGCGCGTGCGGGTAGAGGGCTCAAAGAAGAGCGTTGCGAGGATCTTGCCGTCGCACTTGTGTGCGTAGGCCTCGGGGTTGGCGATGATGTCGTTGGCCGTGGCGACCATTTCGTCGATCTCCTGGGTGCTCAGCTGTAAAATGTCGATCAAATGCTCCATGTTAGTTCTTTCCTCCGATCCAAGATTCGTCCGACGGGTTGTTGCGGAACTGAATGAGACGCGCAACATCGTCGGGGTGGATATAATTTTGTTTCGCCGCTACGTCGGCGATGACGTCAAAGTTGGTCAGGCTGTGATTCTTCACGTTCGCGGCGGCAAGGCGGTCAAGCCCCTTCTGCATGCCGTAGGTGAAGATGCTCGCAACGCCGAGCACCTCCGCGCCCGCTTCGCGCAGGACACTCACAACGTCCAGAACGCTGCCGCCGGTGGAGATCAGATCTTCAATGACGACGACCTTCTGACCCGGCTCGAGGCGACCCTCGATCTGATTCTGGCGGCCGTGATCCTTGCCGGACGAGCGCACATAGCCCATGGGCAGCCCCATCATGTGGCCGACGATGGCAGCGTGGGCGATGCCCGCCGTGCTCGTGCCCATCAGTACCTCCACATCGGGATAGTCGACGCGAATGATCTTGCACAGCGCACTTTCCACCTGCGTGCGCACCTCAGGTGCGGTCAGGATCAGGCGGTTGTCGCAGTAGACGGGACTCTTGATGCCGCTGGCCCAGGTGAAGGGCTCGTTCGGACGGAAGAATACCGCACGGATGGAGAGCAATCCCTCCGCAATGCTGCGTTCCAAATGCTCCATTTCTATCTCTTCTCCTTTCAAAATGTCAGTTTGTTGACAAAATTAGCGTTTCCAATGCCTCCGGGGTTTCGGCGATCTGGTCGGCGCCGGCGGCGGTGAGCTCTTCGCGGCTGCCGTAGCCGTAGAGCACGCCGATCACGTCGAGCCCCGCAAGATGCGCGCCGATGACGTCATGCTCGCGGTCACCGACCATGACAGCGCGGGAAAGATCGTCGCAGCCAGCCGCTTTAAGCGCGGCTTTGACGACGTTTACCTTTTTGCCCGCCTCCTTGTCGCCCTCGGGCGCGCCGCAGATGGCGTCGAAGTAGGGCGCAAGACCGAAGTGCTCCAGAATGCGCTCGGCCATGGTGTCGAGCTTCGACGTGGCGACGAAAAGACGCTTGCCCTCGCTCTTGAGATACGCAAGCAGCGCGGGGATGCCGGGGTAGGGGGCGTTGTCGAGCCAGCCGTCCTGCTGATAGTATTCGCGGAATTTCGCGACCGCGGCGTCGACATTCTCTGCGCTCACGAAGTGCGCAAAGGTCTCGCTGAGCGGCGGGCCGACGAAGAACGACAGCTCGCGCCAGTCGCGCTCGATGCCGAACGCGCGCAGGGCATACTGTCCGGCCTTCATGATGCCGGGGCCGGAGTCGGTCAGCGTGCCGTCCAAATCAAATAAGATGATGTTGCGGCGCATTGCTTAGCCCACAAACTCGCTGACGCAGCGGCGATAGGCGGCGACGGGATCCTCCGCCTGCGTGATGGGGCGGCCAACGACGATGTAGTCCGAGCCGATCTCGCGTGCCTTTGCGGGCGTAGTGATGCGCACCTGATCGTCCGCCTTTGCATCGGCAAAGCGGATGCCGGGGGTGACGGTAAGGAAGTCCTTCGTGCAGGTCTCGTGGATGCGGCCGGCTTCAAGCGGGGAGCAGACCACGCCGTCGAGCCCGGCGAGTCTTGCATTTTTGGCGTAGTCGATGACCACTTCCTCAAGGGGGCGGTGGATGCCGATCTCTTCCTCCATGCTCTGCTGGCTGGTGGAGGTGAGCTGCGTGACGGCGATGAGCATCGGACGCGTGCCGTCCGCGCGGGTGAGCCCCTCAAGCGCGGCGCTCATCATGGCGCGCGTACCCGCGGCGTGGAGGTTGACCATGTCCACATCGAGGGAGGAGAGCACGGCCATCGCTTTTTTCACGGTGTTGGGGATATCGTGCAGCTTGAGATCGAGGAAGATCTTATGGCCGCGCGCCTTGATCTCGCGCACGATGGACGGGCCTTCGGCGTAGAAGAGCTCCATGCCAATCTTCACAAAGGGCTTTTCGCCGGTGAAGCGGTCAAGAAATGCGAGGGTCTTTTCCTTGCTGTCAAAATCCAGTGCGATGATAACGTCCTTACCCATGGTGGGCACCTCCTATGATGTCGTTCAAATCGTTTATGTTGTATTTCTGCATGACGCGGGGCAGATCCTCGACGATGCGGCGGCAGGCGAAGGGGTCGACAAGGTTGGCAGCGCCGACCTCGACCGCCGTTGCGCCGGCGAGCATCAGTTCAATGACGTCCTCGGCGCTCATCACGCCGCCGAGACCGACGATGGGAATGCGCACCGCTTCGTACACCTGCCAGACCATGCGCACCGCAAGCGGGAAGAGCGCGGGGCCGGACATGCCGCCCGTGCTGTTGGCAAGAAGCGGCTTTCTCGCCCTGAGATCAAGGCGCATGCCCATCACGGTGTTGATAAGGCTGATGCCGTCCGCGCCTGCGTCCTCGCAGGCCTTGGCAATGTTTGCAATGCTCGTGACGTTGGGCGAGAGCTTGACGATGACGGGCTTTTTGACGGCGTCTTTGACCGCGCGCGTGACCGACGCGGCGGCTTTGGGATCGGTACCGAAGCTCATGCCGCCGCCGTGGACATTGGGGCACGAAATGTTCACCTCGAGCCAGCCGACCTGCGGGCAGGCGTCGAGTTTCTGGCAGACCTCGACGTATTCATCGAGCGAAAAGCCGCTGACATTCGCCATGACGGGCTTGTGGAAAACGCGCGCGAGCTTGGGAAGCTCCTCGGCGATGACCGCGTCTACGCCGGGATTCTGAAGGCCCACGGCGTTGAGCATGCCGCTCTGCATTTCAGCGATGCGCGGCTGTGGATTGCCGAGACGCGCATCGCGCGTCGTTCCCTTGAACGAGAACGTACCGAGGCAGTTGATGTCGTACAGTTCCGCGAACTCGTACCCGTAGCCAAATGTGCCGCTTGCGGGAATGATGGGGTTGTCGAGCGGAAGAGAACAGAGCGTGACGTTCGTTTTTACCATTTGATCTCCTCCCTTCCGAATACGGGGCCTTCACGGCAGACGCGCTTGGGGCCGTTTACCGTGTCGATCGTGCAGCCCATGCACGCGCCGAAGCCGCAGCCCATGCGCGCTTCCAGACTGATCTGGCCGGGCTTGTCCGTTTTTGCACAAAGCGCCTTGAGCATCGGCATCGGCCCGCAGGCGCAGACGGTGTCGAACTGCTCGGGCAGCGCGTCGGTCACAAAGCCGCGCGTGCCGCAGCTGCCGTCCGCCGTTGCGATGACGGTCTGCACGCCGAGCGCCTTAAATTCATTTTCGTAGAAAACATCCTCCGCCGTGTTGAAGCCCAGAACGGCGACGGGCGTTTTACCCGCGGCAAGAAGACGTTTGGCAAGGCCGAAGAGCGGGGCGGTGCCGATACCGCCGCCTGAAAGGAGCGTCGTTTCGCCGCAGGCGGCAACATCAAAGCCGTTGCCGAGACCGGAGAGCGCATCCAGCATCTGCCCTGGCGTGCAGCGAGAGAGCCAGTCCGTTCCGCCGCCGACTACTTTATATAAAAGGGTCACGCTGCGCTCGTCCCAGTCGCAGATGGAAATGGGTCTGCGCAGGAAGAAACCGGGCAGGCGAAGGTCGAGGAACTGACCCGGCGCGGTGATGGCCGAGGTGTCGCCCTCGAGCTTCAAGCGGTAGACGCCAGAGGCAATGGGGGCGTTTTCCGCGATGGTATATTTTACTTCGATCAAAGCGTGTCCTCCTTCCAGACGATCTCACCGCCGATCATCGTCAGCTTGCACGCGCCTGTGAGCTGTGTGCCGGTAAAGGGCGTTGCGCGCCCCATGGTCAGAAACTTTTCGGGATCGACGGTGTAGGTTTCGTTGAGGTCAAATACGGTCAGGTCGGCGGGCTGACCGACGGCGATCTCCGTGCCGCAGCCAAAGCGGCGCATCGGAGAGGTGTGCATCAGCTCGACGAGCTTTTCCAGCGGCAGAATGCCCTTTTTTACAAGATGGGTGTAGCTTGCGGCAAAGGACGTTTCCAGCCCGACAACGCCCATGGCGCTCTTTTCAAGGCCCTTGGCCTTTTCTTCGTGGCTGTGGGGTGCGTGGTCGGTGACGAGCATGTCGATCGTGCCATCCAGAAGACCCTCGATGAGCGCATCCTGATCGGCCTGATCGCGCAGAGGGGGATTCATCTTGAAGCGTCCGTCCTCCTGCAGATCGTCCTGCGTGAAGGCGAGGTAGTGCGGCGCTGTTTCGCACGTCACATTCACGCCGCGGCGCTTGGCCGCGCGGATGACCTCGACGCTTTCCCTGGTCGAAACGTGGCAGACGTGGTAGGCGCAGCCCGTTTCCTCGGCAAGCTTCACGTCGCGCGCGATCTGCCCCCATTCGCTCTCGGAGCAGATGCCGCGGTGTCCGTGGGCGCGGGCATACGCACCGTCGTGGATGTAGCCGCCGCGGAGCAGGGAATTGTCCTCGCAGTGCGCGGCAAGGATCTTGCCGAGGCGGCGGCACTCAGCCATCGCCTGGCGCATCATGCTCTCGGACTGCACGCCGCGCCCGTCGTCGGAAAAGGCGATGACGTTTTGCGCCATGCCCGCAAGGTCTGCGAGCTGCTCGCCCTTTTCGCCGACCGTGATCGCCCCGTAGGGATGCACATGGACGAGAGCGTCCTTCTCGATGAGTGCGCGCTGGAGGTTCAGCGCGTCGACACAGTCGGGGACAGGGTTCAGGTTCGGCATGGCGGCAACGTGGGCAAAGCCGCCGTGCGCGGCAGCCAGCGTGCCGGTGCGGATGGTCTCCTTATAAGAAAATCCCGGCTCACGAAGATGAACATGAACATCAACGAAACCGGGAAATAAAACCATATTTGAAATATCAATAGTAATAGTATCATCGGAACGGGAAACACCATTGCCAATAGAAACAATTTTCCCGTCCGAAAGAAACACATCCGCCAAATGAAATACGCCCTGAGAGAAAACCTTTGCGTTCTTCAAAATACAGCGCATGTTCCTTCCTCCTTGTCGTGTTTTCGGTGCATTATACGGGATAGTCTGGCGAATGTCAAGAGTCAAAATTTCGAAAAAAGGCGGGAATGGGGAAAAAGATGAGAAAGTATGCACGTTTGGCATGACACCTTGCAGGACGCGGCGTTTCGCAGCGGGAAAAGGGCAGAAAGGGGAGCCTTCCTTGGTGTAAAATGCTCTATTCCGGCAAACTGATCGAGAAAAAAGACCGTGCTTTTCAACGAAATTCCGGGCGGCGCGCGGAAATGTAAAATTATGCGGTTGACAATCGGTGCAGAGGCTCTTATACTGATGGCAATGAAGTTCCACGAACGGAGAAACAACACAAGATGAAGAGCATTTTCGTTTTTGCATACTATTATTACTTTACTATGGATTCGTAGTAAGGCTAATTTGTGATGCAAAGATGCAAAAAGGCTCTGAAAAGAGATTGCTTGATGCGGCACAGGTTAGACCTGTGCCGCATTTTTTCGTTGTGGCGATATTTCACGGTCAATAAGGAGGAAATTATTATGATCGTCGTACTCAAGCGTGGCGCAGAACAGGACAAGCGCGAGCAGCTTATCAACTGGCTCAAAAATCAGGGCCTTGGCGTGCACATCTCCGAGGGCGAGTACCAGACCGTGCTGGGCCTGATCGGCGACACGGCGCGCGTCGACATGGACCTGATCGAGAGTTTGAGCATCGTCGACTCCGTCAAGCGCGTGACAGAGCCCTTCAAGTGCTGCAACCGCAAGTTCCATCCCGACGACATGATCGTGCAGGTGGGCGACGTCAAGGTCGGCGGCGGAAACTTCTGCATGATCGCGGGCCCGTGCTCGGTCGAATCCGAAGAGCAGATCGTCGCGGTTGCCAAGGCCGTGAAGGCCTCGGGCGCGAACATGCTGCGCGGCGGCGCATTCAAGCCCCGCACTTCTCCTTATGATTTCCAGGGCCTCAAGGCCGAGGGCATCGAGCTGCTGAAGATCGCCCGTCAGGAGACCGGCCTTCCCATCGTCACCGAGATCATGGGCACGAATTACCTGCCGCTCTTTGAGGATGTGGACGTCATTCAGGTCGGCGCGCGCAATATGCAGAACTTCGACCTGCTGCGCGAGCTCGGCAAATTAAGAAAGCCCATCCTCTTAAAGCGCGGCCTCGCCAGCACGCTTAAGGAGCTTTTAATGAGCGCGGAGTACATCATGGCCGGCGGCAACGAGCAGGTCATCCTCTGCGAGCGCGGCATTCGCACCTACGACGACTACACGAGAAACACACTCGACCTTGCGGCTGTGCCGATGCTCAAGGAGCTCACGCACCTGCCGGTCATCGTCGACCCCAGCCACGCGACCGGCATTGCGCGCCTCGTGCGCCCGATGGCACTGGCTGCTGCCGCCTGCGGCAGCGACGGCCTCATCATCGAGGTGCACAACGACCCCATTCATGCGCTGTGCGACGGCGCGCAATCCCTGCGCCCCGAGCAGTACGATGACCTCGCCAAGGCTGTGCGCCGCGTGAGAGAGGCGGTGGCGGAATGACCGCCGGCATTGTCGGCCTCGGCCTGATCGGCGGCTCGCTCGCCAAGGCATACCACGAGGCGGGCGAGCGTGTGCTCGCCCACGACATCGACCGCGATGTCTTGTCGTTCGCCGTCATCAGCGGCGCGGTGGACGAAGCGCTGACGGATGAGACGATGGCGGAGTGCGACGTCATCCTGCTGGCCGTCCGACCCGCGGCGGCGGTCGAATGGCTCAAAAATCACGCGGCAAAGATCGACAAGCACACGGTCGTCATCGACTGCTGCGGCACCAAGCGCAAAGTATGCGCGGCGTGCTTCCCAATCGCCGAGCAGTACGGCATCACGTATCTTGGCGGTCACCCGATGGCGGGCACACAGTTCTCGGGCTTCAAGTACGCCAAGGCGAACCTCTTCGTGGGCGCGCCGATGGTGCTCGTGCCGCCGCGCTTTGACGACATTGAATTACTCAGCTATGTGAAAGACCTGCTCTCGCCCGCGGGCTTTGGGAGCTACTCCGTCACGACCGCCGAGCAGCACGACGAGATGATCGCCTTCACCTCGCAGCTGGCGCATGTGGCGTCCAACGCCTACATCAAGAGCCCCACGGCGAAAAAGCACAAGGGCTTTTCCGCCGGCAGCTACAAGGATATGACGCGCGTTGCCTGGCTCGCGCCGCACATGTGGGCGGAGCTCTTCATGGAAAACAAGGAATTCCTGCTCAAGGAGATCGACTGCTACATCGAGCACCTGAGCGAATACAAGACCGCCATGGAACATGACGACGAAGAGACCCTTATCCGACTTCTGGACGAGGGCAAGAAGAGAAAGGAAGAGGTGGACGGCTGATGCGAAGCATCCATATCAAGGCCTCGCGCGAATACGACGTGCTGGTCGAGCGCGGACTTTTGGACCGCGCGGGCGAGCTTCTCAGGGAGGTCAGCGCCCCCGGCATGGCCGCCATCGTGTCGGACGACACGGTCTACGCGCTCTACGGCGAGCGCACGGTCAAGGCCCTTGAAAAGGCGGGCTACCGTGTGCACTCTTTCACATTCCCCGCGGGCGAGGGGAGCAAGAACCTCTCGACCTACGCGGATGTTTTACACTTCCTCGGCGAGCACCGCTTCAGCCGCAGCGACGTGGTCGTTGCGCTCGGCGGCGGCGTGGTGGGCGACCTCGCGGGCTTTGCCGCGGCGACGTATCAGCGCGGCATGGGCTTTGCCCAGATCCCGACGACGCTGCTGGCCGCGGTCGATTCGTCCGTCGGCGGCAAGACCGCCGTCGACCTGCCCACGGGCAAGAATCAGGCAGGCAGCTTCTATCAGCCCTGCATCGTGATCTGCGATCCCAACACGCTCGAAACGCTGCCCGAGGAGCAGTACCGCTGCGGCTGCGCCGAGATCATCAAGTATTCGATGCTCGGCAATGCGGCGTTCTTTGAAGAACTCTACAAAACGCCCGTGCGTGAGCAGTACGAGCATGTCATCGAGGTCTGCGTGCAGATGAAGCGCGACATCGTCGGCGCGGACGAGTACGACCTCGGCCGCCGCCGCACGCTGAACTTGGGCCACACGTTTGGTCACGCGGTGGAGCAGTGCAGCGATTTTTCTCTTCTGCACGGCGAGGCGGTCGCCATCGGCATGGCGACGGTTACGCGCGCGGCGGTCAAGCGCGGCATCTGCGGCGAAGAGACACTGACGCGCCTGCTCGACATTCTGCACCGCTACGGCCTTCCGACCGAGACGGGATATCCGCTCGACAAGCTCTATGAGGCCGAGCTCGTCGACAAGAAGATTTCCGGCGGCAAGATGCACCTCATCGTGCCGGAAAAGATCGGTCAGGTGCGCATGGAGACGATCCCCGTCGAAGCCCTGCGCGACTGGATGCAGGACGGTGGCATCCGATGAAGAGAACTATCATATCCGGCGCGCGCACGGGCCGCGTGCGCATTCCGGCGTCGAAATCGCAGGCGCACCGGCTGCTGATCTGCGCGGCGCTCGGCGAGGAGAAGACCGAGGTCGTCTGTGACGGCATTTCCGCCGATATCGCGGCCACGGCGAAGTGCCTGAGCGCGCTCGGAGCGAAAATTGAAGAAATGGAGACGGGCTTTCTCGTCTCTCCGATCAAAAAAGTGCCCGAGGGGCGCTGCGACCTCTACTGCGGCGAGAGCGGGTCGACGCTGCGCTTCCTGCTGCCCATCGTCGGCGCGCTCGGCGCGCAGGCGGTATTCCACCGCGAGGGGCGGCTGCCCCAGCGCCCGCTCGCCCCGCTGGATAGCGTTTTAAAAGAGCATGGTATGACGCTCCGCGAGGACGGCGACCTGCTGTATTGCAGTGGACAGCTGATCGGGGGAAACTATACGATCGCAGGCAATGTGTCCTCTCAATATATTTCGGGCCTTCTCATGGCGCTGCCGCTGCTGATCAGAGACAGCCTTCTTATGGTGTCCGGCCCGCTGGAATCCGCGGCTTACGTCGCCATGACGGAGGATGCACTTCAGCTTTCCAAGCTGACCATCCCCAAAATGGGGGCGATGTGGGCGATTCCCGGTCAGCAGAGATGTCATCTGCCGAAGCGCACGGTCGTCGAGGGCGACTGGTCGAACACGGCGTTCTTCCTCTGCATGGGTGCGCTGTCGAAAGAGGGCGTGACCGTCGAGGGGCTGAATTTGCACTCCTCGCAGGGCGACCGCGGCGTGCTGGACGTTTTGCGCCGGTTCGGCGCGGAGGTCACCGAGCACGGAGACGCCGTGACGGTCAGGCGCGGCACGCTGCATGGCGTGATGATCGACGCCGCGCCCATCCCCGACCTCATCCCCGTGCTGAGTGTCGTTGCGTCGGTCGCAGAGGGGGAGACGCGAGTCGAAAACGCCTACCGGCTGCGGCTCAAGGAGTCCGACCGCCTCAAGAGCACGGCGAATCTCCTGCGCGCGCTCGGCGGGCGAGTTGAAGAGAAGGAAGACGGCCTTGTCATCACGGGCGTTCCCGCGCTGCACGGCGGCGCGGTCGAAACGCAGAACGACCATCGCCTCGCGATGTCCGCCGCCACGGCGGCCTGTGCCGCGACGGGCGAGATCACAGTCGACAACGACGGCTGCGTGGCAAAGTCCTACCCCCGCTTCTGGGAGGACTTTGGCAGCTTGAAAGGAGAGGGCTTATGAGCAGCACCTACGGCGAAAATCTGCATCTGACCATCTTTGGCCAGTCGCATTCCCCTGCCATCGGCGTGACGGTCGAGGGCATCCCCGCGGGCGAGAAAGTTGATCTGGAAAAGCTCCAGCGCTTTTTAAGCCGCCGCGCGCCGGGCAAAAACGTCTGGTCGACGCCGCGCAAGGAGGCCGACGCGCCGGAGATCCTCTCCGGCCTTGTGAACGGCTATACCTGCGGCGCGCCGCTCACGGCCATCATCCGCAATACGAACACCCGCTCGCAGGATTACGCGAATCTTGCCGTCACGCCGCGCCCCGGTCACGCGGACTACACCGCCGAGGTCAAATACGGCGGCTATCAGGACCGCGCGGGCGGCGGACACTTTTCAGGCCGCTTGACCGCGCCGTTGTGCATCGCGGGCGGCATCTGCCTGCAAATTCTCGCGCGCGAGGGCATCACGGTCGTGAGCCGCATCGCCTCCATTGCGGGCATTTCTGACGAAGGAGAGCTGACAGGCTCGCTTGCAGGCAAGGAGTTCCCCGTCGTCAGCGATGCGCGCGGCGAGGAGATGCGCGCAGCCATCGCGGCGGCGCGCGAAGAGGGCGACAGCGTCGGCGGCATCATCGAATGCGCAGTTTTCGGCGCGCCTGCGGGCCTTGGCGACCCGATGTTCGGCGGCATGGAAAATCGCATCGCCTCGGCGGTTTTCGGCATTCCGGCGGTCAAGGGCATCGAGTTCGGCGCGGGCTTTGGCGTGGCGGGACTGCGCGGCAGTGAGGATAACGACACCTTTACGGTCGAAAACGGCAAAATCGTCACCGAGACGAACCACTGCGGCGGCATTCTCGGCGGCATCACGAACGGTATGCCCATCGTGTTCCGCGCGGCGTTCAAGCCGACGCCATCCATCGCGCGCGAGCAGCAGAGCGTCAATTTGCAGACGATGACGCCGGAGAAAATGGCCGTCACGGGCCGCCACGACCCGTGCATCGTGCTGCGCGCCGTGCCCTGTGTGGAGGCGGCGGCCGCCATCGCGGTCTATGATGCGTATCTATCGCGCAAAAAGGAAATGAGGTAAGGGAACATGGACTTAAACGACTATCGAAAAGAGATCGACAGCATCGACGATCAGCTCATCGCGCTCTTTGCCCAGCGCATGGAGACCGCTGAAAAGATCGCGGAATATAAAAAGGTCAACGGCCTGCGCGTGCTCGATGCGCGCCGCGAGAAGGAGAAAATGCGCGAGATTCTGGACAAAACGCCGGACGATCTGCGCGAATATGTCTCGTCGCTCTATTCCCTCATTTTCGAGCTGAGCCGCAGCCGCCAGAGCTGTCTTCTCGGCACGAAGGGTGATCTGCCCGCGAAAATTGCCGAGGCCATCGAAAAGACGCCGCAGCTCTTTCCCGAGGACGCCGCCGTCGCCTGTCAGGGCGTGGAGGGCGCGTATTCCGAGCAGGCGTGCGAAAGGCTCTTCAAGCGCCCGAGCACGTTCTTTTTCAGTTCCTTCGAGGCGGTGTTCTCCGCCATTGAAAAGGGCCTCTGCCGCTACGGCGTGCTGCCGCTGGAAAACAGCACGGCGGGCAGCGTGAACGCAGTCTACGACTTGATGACGCAACACAACTTCCGCATCGTGCGCTCCGTGCGCATCAAGGTTGACCATAATCTTCTCGCCAATCCCGGTGCGAAGCTCGAAAACATCCGCGAAATTTACTCGCACGAACAGGCCATCAGCCAGTGCGCACACTTTTTACAGGGGCTTCCCAATGTGAAGGTCATCCGCTGCGAAAATACCGCGGTGGCGGCGCGCATGGTGGCCGAGTCCGGCCGCGACGATGTGGCGGCGCTGTCGTCCCGCGCATGCAGAGAGCTCTACGGCCTTGACTGCCTCGCCGCCTCTGTGCAGGATCAGGGCAATAACTTCACGCGCTTCATCTGCATTGCGAAAAACCTCGAAATTTACCCCGGCGCAGACCGCACGAGCCTGATGATGGTGCTGCCGCACCACCCCGGTTCGCTCTACAAGGTGCTCTCGCGTTTCAACGCGCTCGGCGTCAACATGAACAAGCTCGAGAGCCGCCCGATGCCGGACCGCAACTTCGAGTTCATGTTTTACTTCGACCTTGAAACCTCGGTTTATTCTCCACAGTTTGCCCAGCTCATGGGCGAGCTGCCGGAGCTGTGCGAGGAATTTACGTATCTTGGCTCTTACAGTGAGGTGGTTTGAATGAAGCGCTGCGGATTACTCGGTGAAAAGCTCGGCCACAGCTATTCGCCCGCTATCCACGCGGAGCTGGCGGACTATGAATACAGGCTTTACGAGGTCGCGCCCGAAAAGCTCGGCGAATTTCTGACGGGCGGCGGCTTTGACGGCATGAACGTCACCATTCCCTATAAAAAGGCCGTCATCCCGTACTGCGCAGAGCTTTCACCCATTGCGCAAAAACTCCAGAGTGTGAACGTGCTGGTCAGGCGCGAGGACGGCACGCTGTACGGCGACAACGCCGACGCCTACGGCTTTGCCGGTATGGTCAGGGCGAGCGGCATTCAGATCGATGGCAAAAAGACGCTCGTGCTTGGCTCCGGCGGCGCCTCCTCGACGGTCTGTGCCGTGCTCGAGGAGATGGGCGCGCGCAGCGTGACCATCATCTCCCGCAAGGGCGAGAACAATTACAACAATCTGGACCGCCACGCAGATGCGGAGGTCATCGTGAACACCACGCCCGTCGGCATGTACCCGAACTGCGGCGTGTCGCCCGTCGACCTGTCGCTCTTCCCGAAGCTCGAGGGTGTGCTCGATATCGTCTACAACCCCGCGCGTACAGCGTTTGTCCTGCAAGCGGAAAAGCTCGGCATTCCTTATATGAGCGGGCTCTACATGCTCGTCGCGCAGGCTAAGCGCACGGCGGAGGTCTTTGAAAACCGCGACATCCCCGACAGCGAGACCGAGCGCATCTGGAAAAAGCTGAGCCTTGAGATGCAGAACATCGTGCTCGTTGGCATGCCTGGCAGCGGCAAGAGCACCGTTGCCGCGCGCCTTGCTGAGAAGCTTGACCGCATCGCGCTTGACAGCGACGCCGAGATCGAAGAGAAAAACGGTATGAGCTGTGCCCAGCTCATCGAAAAGCACGGCGAGGCGGAATTCCGAAAGCTCGAGAGCGGGGCCATCGCGGAGCTCGGCAAGCGCTCCGGCGCGGTCATCGCCACGGGCGGCGGCTGCGTGACGAGAGAGGAAAACTACGATCTTCTGCACCAGAACGGCATCATTTTCTGGTTGAAGCGTGATATCGACCAGCTGCCGCGCGAGGGGAGGCCTCTTTCGGCGGGCGACCTTGCGGCGATGTACGACAGGCGCAAGGCCTGCTATGAAAGATTTGCCGACCACATCGTCGACAACAACGGCACAGTGGAGGATACCGTGCAGGCAATTTTGGATTGTCTGAAATAAAGGACAAAAACATCCCGCCGCAATTTTGCGGCGGGATGTTTTTGCGCGATGGCGGCAGCTACGGCAGGGGATGGCGAGATCGCTGCGCAAGCGTTTTGTCGTAGCATCTCGCGCAGCGCCGCCAGTCGATCACCTGCACACGCAGGGCGAGGGACTCCTCGCTGCACGGCACCACCGGCGCGGTCAGGTCGAGCAGCACCGCGCCGAACGAGATGTCGGGGTCCTTCGTGCCGGTGAGCCGGAGTGAGCCGTCCGCCATCAGCGAGAGCAGGACGCGACCGCCGCAGCCGCGGCGCAGCGCATGTGTGAGCACGCGCTCAAAGTCCTCCCGCTCGCCGAAATCGCGCAAAATCGCGGCCTCAAATGTATTCAAAACAGACCACCTCGCCACAAGGTATGCAAAAAGTCCATCAGACAGCACAAAAAAGCGGAAAGTCCTGCGACTTTCCGCTTTTCATTTCAATTTGGACTAACTTAGATGTGGACGACCTTCAGCTCGCTCGCCTCGAAGAGACCGAGGCGCTTGCCGACGTTGACATATACCTGCGGGTCGCCGCTCGTGCAGATGACGAATTTGCCCTTTTTCTGTGGGTTGAGCGCGTTCTGCTCGGTGAGGTATGCCTTGACGGCGTTTGCCTGCTCGAGCGCGGGGTTGATGAGGTGCATTTCGGGATAGCACTCGTGGAAGTTCTCTTCCACGATAGGATAGTGCGTGCAGCCGAGGATCAGGTTTTCGACCTTTTCGCGCGCGAGAATGTTGTCGACCTGCGTACGGATCTCGGTGTTAATGTCGTGCTGGTTGAAGTCGCCGCGGTCAACGAGCGCCGCGAGCAGGGGAGAGCCCTTGCCGACGACCTTGCACTCGGGATCACCCTCATGGATGAGCTCGGCGTACTTGCCGGAGGCAACAGTGAACTCCGTCGCGATGAGGCCGACGCTCTTGAGATGCTCGCGCAGGACGTATTTGGCAGCTTCTTCCACGATGCTGACGATCTTGTAGTCGAAGCAGGGGCGCAGGCGGTCGGCCATGGTGGAGATGGTGTTGCAGGCGATGGCAGTGCACTTGACACCGTTGTCGCCGAGGAACTGGAGCATGTGACTGCTCAGCTCGAAAATCTGGTCAGAGGTTTTATTGCCGTAGGGGCAGTTGGCACTGTCGCCAAAATAGATGATATCTTCGCCGGGGAGAATGCGCTGTAATTCGCGCACGACGGTGAGACCGCCGATGCCGCTGTCCATCACGCCGATGGGGTTGCCTGCGTTCAACATGGTTGAAAGCCTCCTTTTTTTGTCTATAAATATTGTACCACGCGCACACAAAAATGCAAGGGATAAATCATTTTTGCTGTTTGTAACAAATCTTGGGAAAAGGATTGCAATTTTGCCCTCACCTGATAAAATAGTATTTGGTGAGAGTTGGGTATTTTACAGCCCGAAACCTGCGCCGCGCGGCGGCATAATACAGAAGAAGAGGTTTGAAACGCTTATGACGATTTTCAACTTGATCACCCTCTTTGGCGGTCTGGCGCTGTTTCTGTACGGCATGCGCCTGATGGGCGACGGACTGAAAAAAGGTTCGTCCGATGCCTTCAAGCGCGCGATGGAAAAGGTGACGAACAATCCGCTCGTCGGCTTTCTGCTGGGCCTTGTGGTCACGGCGGTCATCCAGAGCTCTACGGCGACGATCGTGCTGACGTCGGGCCTTGTCGGCGCGGGCGTGATGTCGCTGCACCAGTCGATCGGCGTCATTCTGGGCGCGAATGTCGGTACGACGATCACGGGCCAGATCATTCGCCTTCTCGACGTGAACGCATCGGAGACATCGCTGCTCAATTTCTTCAAGCCCTCGACGCTCGCGCCCCTTGCGGCGATCATCGGCATCCTCTTTCTAATGGCGGTCAAGACCCGCCAGTCCGATACCATCGGCTCGATCGCGATGGGCTTCGGCATCCTCTTCACCGGCCTTCTCAGCATGACCGCGGCGGTGAGCCCGCTGTCGGAATCCGAGACGTTTGCCAACATGTTCTACCAGCTCTCCGGTGAGCCGGTGCTCGGCTTCCTGCTCGGCGCGGGCGTTGCGTTCCTGCTGCAAAGCTCGTCGGCGACCATCGGTATATTACAGGCCATTGCCACGACCGGCGCGCTGACGTTCTCGTCGGTTTACGCCATCATCATCGGCGTCAACATCGGCGACTGTGTGACGACGGCCATCGTCTGCTCCATCGGCTCGAAGGCCGATGCCAAGCGCACGGGCGTGATCCATATCCTCTTCAACATCGCCGGTTCGATCCTCGTGATCGTGGGGCTGATGCTGCTGCACTCGTTCGGTGTGCTCGATGCCCTGTGGGACGAGGCGCTTTCCTCCGGCGGCATCGCGAATGTGCACACGGTGTTCCGTCTTGTTTCGGCCATCGTGCTGCTGCCGGTCTGCGGCCAGTTTGAAAAGCTCTCGCGCAAGCTCGTCAAGGACGATGTGCGCCTTGGCGAAAATGTCGACCACGAGCTTTCGCTGCTCGATGAAAAGTTCTTCACCTCTCCCGCCATCGCGCTCTCGGGCGCGGGTGAGGCCATCACCACCATGGCGCGCCTTGCGCGCACAGGCGTGATGAGCGCGATGGGCGTGCTCGAGCAGTACGACGCCCACACGATCGAGGTCATCAACGAAAACGAGGAGCACATCGACAAGCTCGCCGACCATGTGGACAACTACCTCATCCGCCTGTCGCCGCACATGCCGAGCGGACACGGAAGCGACATGCTCAACTACTATATCCAGTGCTTCGGCGAGTTTGAGCGTATCGGCGACCACGCCGTGAACCTGACGGAAAATGCGCAGGAGTTCCTTGACCGCAGCGCGAGCCTGTCGCCCACGGCACATCAGGAGCTCATGGTGCTGCGCGAGGTACTCGGCGAGATTTTAGATTACACCTACAAGGCCTTTGCCGCCACGGACTACGAGGCCGCGCGCCACATCGAGCCGGTCGAGGAGGTCGTGGACGACCTTGTCGCCACGCTGCGCGCCAATCACATCCGCCGCGTGCGCGACGGGCAGTGCACGGTGTACGCGGGCCTCACGTTTCTCGATATCCTCGTCAATGTGGAGCGCATCGCCGACCAGTGCTCGAATGTCGGCGTCTTTACGCTCTCGATGTTCGACGAGCACATCATGAACAACCACCACGACTATATTCAAGCGCTGCATCAGGGCAAAGACCCGGTCTTTAACCGCGCCTATCAGGAGGCGCACGACAAGTATTTCGGCGAGCTCAAGCGCATCGAGCGCAGTAAGTGAACCGCGCCAGATATGCGCGCCCCTGATTTAATGGAAAATAACGATCAATGCGACTTTTGTGCGCCGCGGCTTGCGTTTGCCGCGGCGCTTTGCTATAATGCAGTGCATAATAGCAGCGTGATTCTCTGCAAAGGAGCATGAAAATATGAAAGCAATTCTTGATGAAATGCTCGCGGCCCTTTCGCGCGGCGAGCGGGTGGTATTGTGCAGCATTCTGGCATCCTCGGGCTCTGTGCCGCGCGGCGCGGGCGCGAAGATGGCCGTCTTTGAAGATGGCCGCGTGCTCGGCACGATTGGCGGTGGCGCGGTGGAGCGGCTGAGCATCCAGCGCGCGCAGGACGCGCTCAAAAATGGCGGCAGCAACGAGCTCAAGTCCTACAACCTGCACCCGAGTGAGGTGGCCAGCACGGGCATGATCTGCGGCGGCGCGGTCACGGTCTACTTCCAGTTCTTCGCGCCCGAGCAGGCGGCGGATATCGCGGTGCTCAAGCGCTGGCGCGAAATGCTCGACAAAGATGTCGACCTATGGCTGCTGCTGTCTCTTGACGGCGACGGCGTGAACGAGTTCCACGTTGTCATGCGCGAGGAGATCCCGCAGGACAAGGTAGACTATTTCTCCGCCAAGGCTGTGTGGAAAGACGGCATTTATGTCGAGCCGCTGTGTCACGCGGGCAGCGTGTATATCTTCGGCGGCGGCCATGTGGGCCGCGCGCTCGTGCCGGTGCTGGCGACGGTGGGTTTCCGCGTGGTGATGTACGACAACCGCGAGGAGCTTGCGAAGAAAGAAAACTATCCCATGGCGAGCGAGGTCATCTTCGGCAGCTTTTCCGACATTTCCGGCAAGGTGGCGCTCACGGCGAACGACTATGCCGTCGTGATGACGCCGGGCCATCAGGCAGACTATGATATCCTCTCCCAGGTGCTTAAGAGCAGCGCGACCTATATCGGCTGCATCGGCAGCCGCACAAAGGTCGCCAAGACGCGTGAGCGCCTCAAGGGCGACGGCTATACCGAAGAGGACATCGCGCGCGTCCACGCACCCATCGGCCTTCCGATTCTGGCCGAGACGCCGGAGGAGATCGCCATCAGCATCGCGGCGGAGATGATCGAGCACCGCGCGCGCCTCGCCGGACAGCGGCACTGAGGGTGCGTATATGCAGATCGCATCGCTTTTGCACGTCGGCCGCGGCGTGACGGCCATCATCGGCGGCGGCGGAAAGACGACGCTGATAGAAACGCTCGCCGGGGAGCTTTCGAAAAAGGGTAAGGTCATTATCACGACCACAACGCACATCTGCCGTCCGAAGCAGTATGAAACGCTGCTGGATGCGGACGAGGCCGCCGTTTCGGCGGCATTGGAGCGGTCGGGCATCGTCTGTGTTGCCTCGCAGGCGGAGAGCGGCAAGCTCTGCGCGCCGCGGCTCTCAATGGGCACGCTGGCGCAGCTTGCGGATTTTGTGCTTGTCGAGGCGGACGGTGCCAAGTACCTGCCGCTCAAGGCGCACGCTTCCCATGAGCCGGTGATCCCGGAGGAGGCGCAGCGTGTCATCATGGTCATCGGCATCGACGGCGTCGGCAAAACCATCCGCGAGACCTGCCACCGCAGCGCGCTCTACGCGCAGCTCGCGGGCGTGGATGAGGAGACGGTCGTCACGCCGCAGCTTGCCGCGCGCGTCGTCAACGCCGAGGGTTACGGCGACCGCGTTTATATCAACAAGGTAGAGTCTGCCGCCGACTATGAAGCGGCGCAGGCCATGGCAAATGAATTTTCCTGCCCGGTCATCGCGGGCAGTCTGCATCAGGGGGTATATGTATGCTTGCATTGATTCGCGGCGCGGGAGACATCGCGAGCGGCGCGGCCATGAGATTGTGGCGCTGCGGGATCGACGTGGTGATGACTGACCTCGCCCGCCCGACGGCCATCCGCCGCACGGTGGCGTTTTCCGATGCCATCGTCCACGGGGAAACGACGGTCGAGGGCCTGCGCGCCGTGCGTGCGGAGAACGCCGCGGAGGCGAAGAAGCTGCTGCGCGAGGGTGTGCTGCCTGTTTTAGCTGACCCTGAGTGCGCCTGCCGCGAGGAGCTCGCGCCGGACGCGCTCGTGGACGCGATTCTTGCCAAGCGCAATCTCGGCACGAAGATCGACGACGCGCCGATCGTCGTGGGCGTCGGTCCCGGCTTCACGGCGGGGGAGGACTGCCACGCGGTCGTCGAGACGATGCGCGGCCACACGCTCGGGCGCGTCATCTACTCCGGCAGCGCGCTGCCGAATACGAACATTCCCGGCCTCATCGGCGGCTTTTCGGGCGAGCGCGTGCTGCGCGCGCCGTGCGACGGCATTTTTACTGCCGTCCGCCGCATCGGCGACACGGTCGAGGAGGGCGAGACCATCGGCTTTGTCGAGGGTCAGCCGATGAAGTGCACCATCAGCGGTGTGCTGCGCGGCGTGCTGGACGACGGTGTGCCCGTTAAGAAAGGGATGAAGTCCGGCGATGTCGACCCGCGCTGCAAGCCGGAATACTGCACGACGATCTCGGATAAGGCCCTCGCCGTCGGCGGGGGAGTGGTCGAAGCGGTGCTGTATTTGAGCGCCAAGGCGCAGGGAAGAAGATAAGGTCCCCACACCGTGTGGGGACGCGGGAAAGGAGGCCATTCTCTCACGTGAGAGAATGGCCCCCTTACACCCCCAAGAGAACGCAAGGGGCGCTGCCCCTTGACCCCGCCATTGCGAGATTTGGGCTTGAAGAGCTGCGCAGCCTGCGGAATCGGGTGCCTGCTATTTTTTGTATCTAAACGACTTGACTATCTCCTATCTTCGCTGTCGCTTTGCCTGCGATTTGTTACCCTTACGCAATCTCCGCCTACTTTGGATTTTGGCAGACTTGTTGGTGCCTGCCAGGGCGGCATTGCTGCGCTCACCGCATCTCTAATAGAAAAAAACGACCGCGTCAGCGGTCGTTTTTATATGAATAAGTCATCGTATGGTTTTCCGAGGGCTTGGTGCAGGGCTTTCATTTCGTCAGGATAAATGTGGCGTTGACCGACTTCAATTTTAGCGAGGGCGCTTCGCGTCAGGTCGCAGCCGAGCACTTGGAGCTTGGCGGAGAGCTGTTCCTGCGTCAGGTGATTGCCTTTTCTGATTTTCGCAAGATGTGCGCCGAGACGCTTTGAGTATTCGTAGTCCAAGCCCAACACCTCCTGCACTGATTTAGCACATTTCGGTATTGAGTTTATCCGCAAAGTTCGTTATAATTGCACTATATCAGTGCAAAATAAAAATTTTGTTGCGGAAAGGAAAAGACGATGGAAAACTATCGGAAGATGTACTCGACTCTGTTCAACGCTATCACCGACGCACTTGCTCAGATCGAAAAGCAAAATTACGGCGACGCAAAATCCA
>OHAO01000009.1_pt1 | contig 96225 bp, 101 predicted proteins | sample 1577151 | NCBI WGS metagenome assembly OHAO01 (sample SAMEA3541585, study PRJEB24748) | human gut metagenome | biome: human gut; feature: human-associated habitat; material: faeces | place: China | collected 2012 | reverse complement strand
CGGGAGAGGGGTATCCGCAATATTGGAAGGCATTCTTGATAATCTTCTCATTGTGCTGTATCTTACAGCGCCTCAAGCGCTTCCTTGTAAGCGGCGAGGTCGTCTTCCGTCACCATGTCCTCGATATAGGGCAGGGCGTCGTTGAAAATGAAGCTGCGACCGACCTCAAGCAGCGGGTGCTCCAGCACCGCAGGGATGTACTTGTTTATGAGTTCCATGATCTCCGGAGTGTCGAGCATTTCGCCGACGGTGGTGGCCTCAAAGGAATACTTCGCCATTTTTCTTTCCTCCCAAATTTAAATTTGATTTATTCTATCGCTTCCAGCGCCGCTTTCAGTGCGTCGCGCTTCTCCTGGGGTATCTTTTTCTGGCTGTCGAGCACCACGCCGACCGGCTTGCCCTTGACCAGCTTGAGCAGCGGGCTCTCCAGCGCCGCGGGCAGTATCTCCTTGAACACCGCTACGCAGCGTTCATCCGCCAGCAGGTCGCCTATCTTGCTGTCCCAACCGTATTTTCCCATACATTTCTCCTTTCTTCAAGACTTCTTTGCAGCGCAGCCGATTTCGAGGCCCTTGTTGAGCGCCTTTCTGTTGAGCTCCACGATCTCCGCGCCCTTGGCCGCGAACTTGTGCTCGAGGCTCGCCATGAAAACCGCCGGGTCGAGCATCCCGGAATAGCCCAGCATTGCTCCGATGAGGATAATGTTCGCTATCTTGTCACTGCCAAGCTCGTGTGCCAGGTCGTCCGCGGGGACGTCCACGACCTCTATGTCCGTCCGCTTGAGGGCCGAGGTCGTGCGGTTTATATTCCGCACCAGCACCCCGCCGGGCTTCAGCTCCGGCGTGAACTTCTTGAACGAGGTCTCGTTCATGACAATGAGGCCGTCAGACTGCTTGGGCAGGGGCGAGACTATCTCGCTGTCGGAGACGATGACCGTACACTTGGCGCTGCCGCCGCGCTGTTCGGGGCCGTAGAGCGGCATAAAGGTCGCGTGAAGGCCGCCCTCGACCGCGCTGCCAGCCAGCGACATTCCTATGGACATTACGCCCTGGCCGCCCGAGCCGGAGATTATGAGCGTGAATTTCATATCACTCAGCCTCCTTTGCCGTCTTGTCCACGAAGACGCCGCAGGGGAAGTACTTCATGGTGTGTTCCTCCATGAACTCCAGCGTCTTGACAGGGGACATGTGCCAGTTCGTCGGGCAGTTCGTCAGCAGCTCCACGAAGGAGAAGCCGAGGCCCTCCACCTGGTTCTGCATGGCCTTCTTGATGCCCGCCTTCGCCTTGCGGATGTTCGCGGGGTTGTTCAGCGAGAACCTGGCGACGTACACCGGGGCCTCAAGTTCCTTTATGAGCTCGCACATCCTCAGCGGATAACCCATGGTGTCCGGGTCGCGGCCGTAGATGCAGGTGGTGGATTTCTGGCCCACCAGCGTGGTCGGGGCCATCTGGCCGCCGGTCATGCCGTAGGTGGAGTTGTTCGCGAAGAAAATGGTGATATGCTCGCCGCGGTTGGCGGCCATCATGACCTCCGAAAGGCCGATGGATGCCAGGTCGCCGTCGCCCTGATAGGCAAAGACGAGGGCGTCGGGGCGGCACCTCTTTATGCCCGTCGCCACGGCGGGAGCCCTGCCGTGGGCAGAGGTGACCATGTCGAGCTTCCAGTAGAGACTGTTCATGGTAGAGCAGCCGACGGGCAGTACGTTTACGACTTTCTCAGCGACGCCCAGTTCGTCGATGGCCTCGGCGATGAGCTTAGTCGCGAGCGAGTGCAGGCAGCCGGGGCAGAAGCCGCTGGACAGAGGCAGCAGGCATTTCGGTTTTGTATACACCTTCTCAACCGCCATCACTGCTCACCTCCTTCAATGATCTTGCGCACAGCGGCCTTTGTGCTCTCATCGTCGAGCAGTATGCCGCCGCTCCTGCCGTACTCATACACCGGGGCCCGGCCGAGCACCTGCAGCTCTATGTCTTCACGCATGAGCGCCGGGATGGACATCTCTATGTCGATTAGGCCCTTCACCTTCGTGTAGTCCAGGTTCGCAATGCTCTTTTTCGGGAAGGGGAAGAGCGTGATGGGCCTGATGAGGCCGAGCTTTATGCCCTCCTCGCGCAAGTCGATCACGACCTGCTTGGCGACCCTCGCGCTGATGCCATAGGCCACGATGACCCATTCAGCATCCTCTACCATGAACTCTTCGACCCTGACGTCGTTCTCCTCCCAGCGCTTGGTGCGCTGGGCGGCCAGTTTGTTCTTGCCTTCGAGGCCGGCCTCGGGGTAGATCGGGGTGATGAGGTGGCCGCCGCGCTTCGTGCCGTCATAGCCGACGGTCCAGCTCTTGCAGGGGCTCTCGGGCAGCTCCTTCATCGGCGGAAGCTCCACCTCCTCCATCATGGTGCCGAGGCAGCCGTCCATGAGTATCATGACCGGGCTGCGGTCGCGCTCGGCGTACTCCGGAGCGTCGTAGACGATGTCCACCGCCTCCTGCACCGTGTACGGAGCAAAGACCAGCATCCTGAATCCGCCGTGGCCGGCGGCCTTGGTGGCCTGGAGATAGTCCTGCTGCGCGGGCTGGATGGAGCCGAGGCCCGGGCCGCCGCGCTGCATGTTCACGATGACCGCGGGCAGCTCCGCCGCGGAAAGATAGCTTATGCCCTCGCTCTTGAGCGATATGCCGGGGCTGGAGGAGCCGGTCATGGCCCGGACGCCTGTCGCCGCCGCGCCGTAGACCATATTTATGGACGCGACCTCGCTCTCGCCCTGGACGAAGCAGCCGCCGACCTCGGGCAGGCGCCAGGACAGGTACTCGGGCAGCTCCGACTGCGGGGTGATGGGGTAGCCGGCGAAGAAGCGTATGCCGCCCCTGACCGCGGCCTCGCCTATGGCCTCGTTGCCTTTCATGAATTCCTTAGCCATTCTCAACCCTCCACCTTTACGATCTCCATCGCCGCCTCGGGACACACCACGGCGCAGGTGCCGCAGCCTATGCAGCCCTCCAGGTCGATGACCGGATAGTAGTGGCCCTTCGAGTTGCGCTTATCCCCGAACGCGATGACTTTCTTTGGGCAGAACTTCACGCAGAAGCCGCAGCTTTTGCAGAGATTCGCCACCACGCTTGCTTTGTTCATTACATCATCTCCTAAGTTTCAGCCCTGATACTGCTTGTCGTAGTTCTTCTGGATGCAGGAAATTATCTTGGTGATCATGTCGTTGGCCGGGGTGGGGATGCCGAGCGCCTTGCCGTATTTGGAGATGGCGCCGTTGAGCGTGCCTATCTCGGTCTGGCGCTTGAACATGAGCACGTCCTGGGCCATGGAGGGGAAGTAATCCTCTATGGTGCCGCCACCGACGGAATTGCGCAGCTCTGTCATGAAAGCGGAGGCGGTCATGGGGCAGCCCTTGGCTGTAGCGACGGCACAGCACTCTGTGACTACCTGGATCGCAAGGCCCGCGCCGTTCATGTCCTTCATGATGTCCTTGGCTTTGAGCCTGAGTATGGCGGAAAGCGGGTTGAAGGTGCAGTTCGTTATGATTTTCTGCCAGAGGTGCGGCCGCACGTCGTCCCAGTATTTGCAGGGGCAGCCGCCGGCGTTGAAGAGCCTTTCAAGCTCGGCGCCCGCCGCGTCCGTGAGCGGCCCGTGTTCGACGGGGCCGAAATTCATCTGCAGGCCGTCCGCCGAGGGCGAAGAGATGCACTTGCCCGGCTCAGGCAGCTCGGTGCCGAGCACGCCGCTGCCGTAGATGACCCTGTCGCCGGGGACGACCTTCACCAGCTTGTCCTCGTTGCCCAGGCCGTTCATAAGCGAGACAAGCACCGTCTCCGGACCGATGCAGGGCGCCGCGCCCTTGAGCGCCGCGTCCAGCTGCGGGGTCTTCGTCATGAAGATGACGATATCCATGATCCCGATGTCGTCGGCCGAGTACGCGGTCTTGAAGCCCGTGAGCTGATGGGTCTCGCCGCCGTTTACGGCGAAGGTAAGCCCGTCTGCGGCTATTTTGTCCATGTGCTCCTTGTAGGGGTCCACCAGCGTCAGATCGGCGCCGCCGAGCCTCAGATAGCCTGCGAACACGCTTCCCGCGGCGCCCGAGCCTACCATTGCTATTTTCATTCTTTCTTTCCTCCTTTTTCATTCTTATATCAAAAACGTACTTCCTGTTTTACTGTCCGCGCGCAACCATGGCCTCGAATGTCGCTATGGTCTTGTCGCAGTATTTGGCCCACTCCGTCTCGTCCACGAAGGCGCTTTTCTCGCCCGCGAGCACCCTTTTGCCCTTGCCCTGGGTGCCGTTGCAGTATGTGTGGCTGCCGAGGCAGATGTCCACCTTCTCGCCGCGAATCCGTTTCAGCCCCGGCACAAACCAGTCGCGCTCGGAGGGGTCCAGGCCGTGCGCTGCATAGTATTCAAGCATCATGGAGTTTATGCCTGCGCCGCCGTGCATCCCGCAGCGCCTTGCCTCCCCCGCCTCGTCCACGGCGTCGAAAAAGAAACTGAATGTCCCACGGGAGTGTCCCGGGGTCGAGAGGCAGAGCACCTCCGTGTTCCCCAGCCTCAGCACATAGCCGTCCTCCAAAAGCACGTCAGGCTCAAAAAAGCCGTCAAACTCCGCCCCGACCAGCTCTGCCAGGGAGAGATCGTCGTTGCCCCTCACCGTGTCCGCGTCGCCGGCGCCAATGTAGGTCTTCGCCTCCGGCGCGAGGCCGAGCAGCAGCTTCGTCGCGCCCGCGTGGTCGTAGTGCCCGTGGGTGTGCAGGATGGCCTTCACCTGCCGCGACTCAAAGCCCAGCTCCCAGAGGCCCTGCACGACCAGATAAAAGGTCTCAGGCAGGCCGGGGTCTATGAGTATGAGCCCCGCTCCAGTGTCGATGACGTGGCAGGGCGAGGGCACGCTTCCGCAGAAATAGAGGTTGCCCCAGATCCTAAAGGGCTCCATGCGCTGCTTCCAGAGCTTCTTCATACCAGGATGCCCAGCTTTTTGGCCTCCGCCGTCAGCTCCTCGCGGAAGGCCGGATGCGCGATGGCGATGAGCCGCTTTGCCCTGACTTCGAGGGTCTCATATTTGAGGTCGGCTATGCCGTACTCGGTGACGATGTATTCGACCTCGGCCCTCGGCGTCGTGATGGGGGTCCCGGCGGGATGGGATATGACGATCTTGGACCTGAGAGTCCCGTCTTTCTCCTTGCGCGTGGATTCAAGCGCTATGAAGGAGTGTCCTCCCTTCGACATCTGCGAGCCACGGACGTAATCGAGCTGCCCGCCTATGCCGCTATACTGCTTGAAGCCTATGCCCTCCGCCGCGACCTGGCCTGTGATGTCCACTTGCATGGCGGAGTTGACCGAAATGACGTTGTCGTTTTTGGCGATTATGTAGGGGTCGTTCGAGTACATGAAGCGCCTAGACTCGCACAGCGGGTTGTGGTCCAGGAACTTGTTGAGCCTCTCGCTGCCCATGGCGAAACCGAAGGTGCTGATGCCCTTGTCGATCGCCTTCATGGAATTGTCCACCGCACCGCACTCCATGAGGTCGGCCATGGACTCGACGAACAGCTCCGTATGTATGCCGAGGTGCCGCTTGTTCTTGCAGCGGTAGCCCATGGCTATGCCCAGGCCGCCTATGCCGAACTGGATGCAGGCCCCGTCTGGGATGCGCTCTGCTATGATGTCCGCTATCTTGTTATCCAGCTCGGAGGGCTCCGAAGCGGGCAGGACGCAGAGCTCCTGAGTCTTGTCAACGACGCAAGTGACATCCTTGATGTTCACCATGTTGTCCACGCCGCGGACATAGGGCACGTTCTCGTTTACCTGCAAAATGACGCAGCGTGCCTTCTCGCAAAGGGCCGTGTCAATGGGTGTGAGTCCGAAGCTCATCATGCCGTCCTCGTCCGGAGGCGTCGCGGCCAACATTATGACGTCGCCCGGATGCACCCGGCTGCGGTCGTCAAAGGTGCGCGAGAGCTGGAGTATCTGCATGTTCACGTGCGAGCCCATCTTGTAGATGAAGGTGCGCTCCGCCGGGCCGAGGAAGAGGCTGTTCACGTTCACGTGCCCGTTGCAGGCCTTGGCCAGAGGCCTGTACAGCCCCCCGCCGAAGCCCATGTAGATGTTGACGTTTTCAAGCCGGTTCTTTTGCGCTCCCAGCTCGTCGAAGAGAGCATAGGGCAGGGATGAAAACATCGTCGAGTGTATCGTGTCCCCGGAGCGCACATGGCTGATCGCCTCCTGCGCCGAGACTATTTTATCAGCGTACTTTTCTCTCCAGTCCATAATTACCTCCGGCAGTTTTGTCAATATGCCTAAATTTTTGTCAAATTGTCTTTCTTGTCTATGAAAACAGTATAAACCCGCGGACTGTTCGCGTCAAAAGCAGAACCGCTTTTGGATTTTACGCAATTAAAGAGGCTTGAAAAAAGCGCAAATCGCTGATTTGACAGTTTGCGCTTTTTTACGGGTGCTGTTTGCAAAGGCAGGCGCGTGGTGATATATTGTCAGCGGAGGGATGGTATGCTCATTCTCTATATACTCGCGGCGTTGCTGGGTATATGTCTTCTTGTTTTCGCCGTGACCTTTGTGCTTTTGAAAATCAACATGCGCCCCGGCAGGGCGCCGGAGCTGGCCGATGTGAGCGTTGCAAAGCGCACGCGCTGGGCGCCCTACGCCGAGACAGTATCGAGGCTCATTCTGGAGCTGTGGGGCCTGCCCTGGGAGGATATTTACACTAGCTCCTTCGACGGCCTGAGCCTGCATGGCAGGCTTCTCAAGGGCCGGAGCGGAGACTGCATAATCCTCGTGCACGGTTACCGCTCCAGCGGCGAAAACGACTTTGCGGGCATTGCGCAGTATTACATAGGCCGCGGCTTCAGCGTACTGCTCGTTGACCAGCGGGCGCACGGGCAGAGCGAAGGCCGCGAGATCAGCTTCGGCACACGGGAGCGCGAGGACGTCCGGCGCTGGGTTGAGTGTGCGCGCGCGAATCTCGGCGGCCGGATCTGGCTGCATGGTATCTCGATGGGCGCGGCAACTGTGCTGATGGCGGCGGGCGAGGGCTTTGAGGCTCCTGTCGAGGGTATCGTGGCGGACAGCTCCTTCACGAGCCCAAGAGATGTCCTGGCCTATCAGATGACGCGGCAATACCACCTGCCGCAGTTTCCCTTTGTGCCGATAGGCACGCTGGCCGGCATGCTGATAGCCGGGCGGGATTTTGCCTTTGGCAGCGTGATAAGGGCGGCGCAGGCCGCAAAGGAGCCTGTGCTCTTCATCTGCGGTGCGGAAGACAGAAGTCTGCCCCCAGGCTCGACCGAAAGGCTACGAGCGGCCCGCGGGGAACGCGACCCCATGCTCAAGGTTCCCGGCGCCAAGCACGCCCTGGGCTGGCTGCGGGACCCGGACGGCTACGCCAAGGCCCTGGACAGCTTTATAAAATGAAAAACGGCAGATGCATTTTGCATCTGCCGTTTCGTTTTGCTGCGATATTTTCGGCGGCGCTGTTCGTGGCTCAGTTCAGGTTGCCGACTATGGTGTGGTATCTCATGCAGAGATTGTAACAGGTGTCGAGATGTGTTTTCGAGGCGGTCTCAGCCAGCTCGGGCATGCCGAGCGCGATGGCCCTGTAGATGGCCATGTGCTGGCTGGACAGGACTGCAAAGGTCGGGTCGTTGCCTAGCGACGACATGTATTCCTGTGACCTTATGGAGTAATACGAGATGAAGCGCTCAAGCGCCTCGTACATTTTCAGTATGTACGGGTTCCGGCAGGACTGGATTATCTGGTTGTGAAAATCCTGGTCCAGCTCGGAAAAATTGGTGAATTCGCGCTTTTCAAAGGTCCTCTGGAACCTTATCGCGAGGCTGCGCAGCCGCTGCATGTCTACGTTGCCGTTCTGCCTGGCGCAGATATAAGCCGCCGTGCCCTCAAGCGCCTTTCTGGCCATGAAGAGCTGCTCCAGCGAGGCGTGGGAGATGTCAAAAACGTAGTGGCCCTTCCTGGACGGCGGGCTCACCACCAGGCCCTCTTTCTGCAGCTGGTCAAGCGCATCTGAAACAGGCGTGCGGCTGACGTTCAGCAGGTTCGCTATCTTCACTATGCTCAGCCTCGTCCCGGGCGGCAGTCCGCCATAGACGATGGCTTTTTCGATTATGGAATAGACGAGGTCGTTCAGACGCAGAAACGGGTTTTGCTTCTGCGCCTCCTCTATCAGCCCGGGGTGGAAGTATTTTTCGAGGGCATCCATGACACAGCCTCCTTTGCGCGCGGCACCTTCCCCTCAGCTGGATTATAACATATAAAATTTTCTTTTCAATCCGCTTTCTGCTTTTGCGCCGCGCAGCGTCAGGACGGCGTTAGAACCCGGAGATATTGATTATCGGGTGCGATACTAAGCCCAATTATTACTTTTGAGGGCGAAAACATACGTAAGGCAACAAACGGCTGCACATACATAACCACACTCTACAGGCTCAATGTCCGGCGCGAGTGTCGGCAATGCAATGTGCAAACTATCACGCACAGTCCAGGCCGCACCGGATTCGCACACATTTATATTGTATATTGCACATAAATCCGCGTACAGTTCATAGCTTGGATTTGTCAGCGGAAAGCAGATCCTTCCGCAGGTGTTTATCCAGTAGTGAGCGCATGTTGTCGGGTATTCCGGGTTTCAGTGGGAACAGTTGGGGATCAGCAAGCATTGACGCAAATGAAAATATAAAGTCCGTCATTTCAGCCAGCTTTTTCATATCCAACTGACTACTGACATCATGCCGACTATGGATACCTACACTACCATCCGGGCCGAAGCGGCAGAAATTCACGACGGGAATACCGGCGTCGGCAAATGGTATGCCGTCGCTCGAATACACATCCTGCGCCGTCTCAAGCGGGAAACCTTTCTCCAAAGCATACGCACGCAAAACGGCACATATCTCCTCGTCACCTGTAACAAAGGCCTTGTTTGACCCTATCGCAAGTCCTGCCGAATCAATGTTGATTATGAGTTCGCAATTTTCCAGTTCCTCTCTGTGTCTGCGCACATACTCCTTGCTTCCAAGCAAACCGCGTTCCTCTGCACCGAACCAGATAAATCTCAACGTTCTGCGTGGCAGCTGCCTGAAAAACATCCTGAAAAGCTCGTAATTTGCCGCACATCCGGAGCCGTTATCATACATGCCGGGGCTGAAAGGCACGGTATCGTAATGGGACACAAAGCATATCCGCTTCTCCGGGAACTCCGTTCCCCGCACTTCAGCCACAATATTTTGAGACTCGCAAGCTATCTCCTGCTGTCTTAGGGTGATCCGTACTTCGGAAGCTGAACGCCGCACCAGCTCCGCCGCGTCGCGGGCAGATATGTTGATGCCCGGTATTGCACCAAAAGTCAGATGCGTATCGCGCAGATTTTTGACTTCCAGGTCATCTCGCTCTGTTCCTGTACAACTGCCGCTGAAAGTTATGAAGGCGCGGGCTCCTGCTTTCGTCACTTTGCCGTAAATGTCAGGTGACAGCCTGTTGATAAGCGCTACACTTCCGCTGACGCCATTGAGATTGGCCTCCTCCGCGTCCTCTGCATATTTGAGTTGCGCAAAGATACCCTCTTCCGGCGTGCTTCCGCTCAGCGCTACGGCAGCTGCATCGTACACTTTCCTGTAAGGGGCAGTCACCTCAAGGGCAGCATGTTCCGTCCTTCCCACGGGCAGGCTGAAGTTTTCGCGCTCAACAGCCGCTCCAAGTCCTTCCAGCATTGCGCATATCGAATCTGCCGCCCTGCGTTCGCCCTCCGTACCGGCCGTACGCACAAATTTTATTGCGCTGAGAAAATCCCTCAGCGATTTTCTGCTGGCTTTCATAAAGTTCGCCTCCTGCCCCGCTCAATGCGGGTCCTTGAACCCCTCTCCGTACACGTCGTCCGTGGGGCTTATCATGATGAAGCACTCAGTATCCGCATCGTGGGCCGCGCGGCGCGCCCTGTATACTTGCCCCTTGCTCATGGCGCTGATGACCATCTGTTTTTTTCTGTTGGTGTACGCCCCTTTGATCTCTGCTATCGTGCTCCCCCGCTCCGTCACCCTGCTTATTGCCTCGGCGACCGAGTCTCCTCTTTCCGTCACGACCATAAGCAGTTTTCCGGAGCTGAGTCCAAAGCTCACCTTGTCTATCGCCGCGCCGACCATATACACGGACACGGCACCGTACAGGAAAGAGTCAATGTCCCTGAACACAGCCGCACCAATGCTTATTATGACAGCGTCGCTGAGCATGGAGATCGTTCCGGTGGAGATGTGCGGATATAGTTTTTTCAGTGACATTATAAGAAAATCCGCCCCGCCGGTCGAGGAACCTCGCATGTACACCGTCACCAGCCCCAGTCCCATGAGCGCCCCGCCCAGCAGCGCAGATATGAGCCTATCGCCCGTATACTGCGGCAGCATGGGGCCGACAAGATCTATTATCAGTGACACGAGGACCATCGACCTGATGCTTTTTACAAAAAACTTCCTGCCCAGCAGATGATAGCTCAGGAACATGAGCGGCACATTCAGTGCAAGCGTAAGCGCTCCTATGGGGAGTACCGGGAAAATATGATTAATACTTATGGCCAATCCACTTATCCCGCAGGTGGCAATTCTGGCATTCAGGATGAATACCTGTATCGACGCGGCATACAGGAAGCTGCCCACCAGGTCGTGAGCCAGGTCGAGAGCTAGTTCCTTTAGTTTAGCCCTGTTCATACCTCAGACAGTTCCCTGTCTCCAGACTCGGGCGGCATTATGTAGAACAGTGCCTCAGGGCGGCGAAGCAGATAAAGATCCTGGAAATTAATCGGCACTTTACTCATGAAATGCGCGCTTCCGCCGACAACCATCCCCCTGCCGCTCTTTGGGGCGCGTTCCGCCCAGACATCGCTCCTAACAGCGCCTCCGAACTCCGTTTCTCCGTTTCTGAACAGCAGATATTCCGGGTCGCTCAACTCCAGGGCATACACTCTTTTCCCGCGCTGTCTGCATTTCATAAGCACGCGGATAAAATAGTTGTCCTCGGGCGACTTAAATTCCTCATTCAGCCGCCAGGAGCCGGAGAAGTGCTCGCAGAGCCGGGCCAGGGCCAGGCGATATTCCCTGCTGCCCTCCGCGGCGTTTAGAAAGCTATCCAGCGCGGGCTGTTGAGCGTCTCCGAGCATTTCGAAGGCTATCCAGTCAAAGTCAGCGCTGTCTGTCAGGCTGAGCAGCCGCCTGATGTTCCCCGCATCGCCGTGCGCCCTGTCGGGATAGATCAGCACTGCCCTGTCTGAAGTGCCGAAGCTGCCGTCTGCCTTCGCCGGGTACAGTGCTGCCGTATCCCTGCCGGAATTCATGAGCTCATAAACCCTGAGTTCAGCCTCGTAAAACCTGTTGGCGGGCAGGTACTTTTCAGTCAGACCCAGTTCGTTCAATACGGACAGAAATGCCGATATACCGCGGTGGTATTGGTCATATCGTGCGCCGGAGAATTCCACAAAATTTCCAGCAACGCTCAAAGCCCCTATGCTTATGGCACTGTCAAAGTGGAACGCCGCCGTGAAGCCGGCGTTGAAATCCAGGCGCAGCACATCTCCGTCATCTTCAGAAATCCCGGCATATCCAGGTACAAAATCAGCCTTGACGGTATTGGGGCAGGACACTTTGACAGGCTGTATGCCGAAAAAATCCGTCAACACTCGGCTCGGCCGCGAATATAGCTTCAGAAACCCCTCATCGTAGCCGAAGCCGTTCAGGTTCATCGCCTTGGCGGCAAGCGCGGCCACATCAATATTCATGGTCCCCATCAGCGCCTCCCGTATGTGAACGAAAAATCTCTGGTATAGAAGATGCCATCGCACTGCTTGGCAAGATCGACGTTTTCAAAATAGATATCGTTCTCCGTCTCGTACAGTCTGCCGCGCGGGTCGTGTATAGGCAGCCCCTGCACCCTGCTGAGGTCTACAAGGGCCTCGGGAGGGCAGGCCTGCTTGAACGCATAGTCAATAGATCCCCTGTCGCTGTCGTCCGCTTTGGCAAGTATGCTTCCTATAAGCGCATATTTTTCGCCGTACATAGACTGCGTGTTAGTTCCAAATGAAACGGCCCCGCGCCCCGGCAGAGCCGCGTAGTCGTTGTCGCCCAACTCATAGGAATACTTGAAAGCGTGCCAGATATGCTGCCATATGTATATTTTTCGCCCGGGGAAAACACTCTCCCTGAGATAATTGAAAATTTTGAACCTAGCGGCGTCTCCCCGCGTGTACATAAGCACTCCAAGGTCAGAGGATTCCCTTGAATACCTGTAGCTCCCTGGAGACAGAAGCGCGGCCTTTTCCGCGTAGTAGTTGAGTCCATCCACATAGAAGGTCAGGCTGGTGAGATGGGCGTTCAGCAGGCCGAAGTCTCGGACCGAAAAGCTTTCCCGCGCATCTTCCACGAGTGCGGAAAGGGACTTCAGTGCTTCAACGGTCCTCTCCCGAAGCTCCGGCTCCATAAGCCGTTCGCCGCTTCTCATGCGGCGTCCGTAGCAGGACAGGGCCTCCAGGTCAGTTCGGTGCTCACCGCTATAAAACGGCTGCTCGTTCAGTACTGTCTCGATATCTTCCGGTATGGCAAAGCCGTTTGCTGCACAAAGCTCCTTTATTGCGCGGCTGTCCGTCACAGGCTGCTCCGGCTGATACCCTGCCACGATGATGGGATCGTCCGGGTGGCTGCGGTTATAGTCCCTTATCCAGAACATGAGCTCCTTCGTGGGCTCTGAATAGAATGCGTTGAAATAGAGCTCTATCTCGCTGTTATACTCCTCCAGGCTGGCGTATTCCCCGGCAAAAAAGCCCTGCATCTGCTCGTACAGCGCCCAGGCGCTCTCAAATATCATGACGCGGAAGCCTTCTTTAGTCACCAGGTATTTGAAAAGCTCACAGGCAAAGCGATGAAGCTCGGTAACGCGGTGCGTCGCCTCTCCGAAGGACACTATCTCGCGGCCGCGGGCGATATCGGATATGATGCCGTAATCGATGTCAAACGAGTATTTCTCCATGTCGCACGTCCTTTCAGAACTCATGCCCCGCCACGGCGGTCACCAGCCTCACGCACTCGATCACATCGAACTTGCTCACCATCTCACTCGGCGTGTGTATCCACCGTGTGGGTATGGATATGCCTCCGCTCGGCACGCCTGTTCTGAGCATATGTACGCTGCCCGCGTCGGTGCCGCCGCCGGCGAGTATGTCATATTGATACTTTATCCCCTCGCGCTCGCAGAGCTCTACCAGGAGCCGCTTTACCTCCGGGTGAGTTATGACGCTGCCGTCCTTGAGCTTTATTGCGGCGCCTCCGCCAAGCCTGGCCGGCATTCTGTTGCCGTTATGCGTATCGCCAGTGTGAGTTACGTCTATGGCTATGCACAGCTCGGGCTCTACCGCGTAGCCCGCGGTCTTAGCGCCCCTCATGCCCACCTCTTCCTGGGTGGAAAAAACGTAGTAAACATCATTGCGGCGCTCCGTCTGCGCTTTTATTGCCTCAATGAGGATATAACAGCCCACCCTGTCGTCCAGCATGCGGGCAATTACCGTGTCGCCGTTTTCGTGGTAGGGAGCTTGGGTTATGCACATGTCTCCGACGGACACCAGCCGCTCCGCCTCTTCCCGGGAGCCGACGCCGATGTCTATGTACAGTTTGTCGCCCTTGAGCTCGGCCACGCTCTCCAAGCGCTCGTTGCCCACTGTACCCTCCACGCCGCTCTCGAACACAACACGCTGTCCGAAAACGACGGCAGGGCTGTGGCCTCCTACGGTCGAAAACCGGAGCATCCCCTTCTCGTCGATATCGGTGATTATAAAACCGATCTGGTCCATATGCGCCGAGAACATGACGCGCCTGCCCTCGCCTGCACGATGAGCTATGAGATTTCCAAGCGTGTCAATGTATAGCTCATCCACATAGTCGCGTATTTCCCCGGCTATCAGCTGGGCCGCCAGCGTCTCCTGACCGGAAGGGCCGAAGACCCCGGTCAGCCTCTCAAGCAAGCTGCTGTTGAACTCTGCCATATTTGCGTTACACCTCCGCTATCGCGTCCATCTCTATCTCAAATCCATGATGCAGCCGACTCACCGGAACTATGCTTCTGGCCGGCCGGTGTGCGCCGAAAAACTCGGCGTATATGCTGTTGACCTCGTCCCAGTGGCCGATATCTGAGACATAAACCGTGCTTCTGAGCACCTTCTCCGGACTGCTTCCCGCTGCCCGCAGGACCAGCCTTATGTTTTCGAGCACTCGGCGTGTCTGCTCTGCCACCCCTCCGCGGCAGGCCTCGCCCGTAAACGGGTCTATCGGCAGCTGTCCTGAAACGTATATGTATTTCCCGTCGCTTACAGCAGGAGAGTAGTGTCCCTCCGGCCTGAGCGCACTTTCTATGTAGACTTTATCCATGGTCTCCTCCTCACTGGTCGAGCAGGAAGCCGGTCAGGAGTTCCAGCGTTTGCTCATAGTCTCTCAGGCTTATGACCGAGGCCGGCGTATGTATGTTCAGGCAGGGCAGGGACAATCCCACAACTCGGCAGCCTGTTCCCGCTGTCTGATACACGCCCGCTTCAGTACCGCCGCGCCCTGTACGGCGCAACTGACTGGGTATGCCCCTGCGTTCCGCCGACGCTCTCAGCGCGGCGGTCTGTTCGCGGTCAAACATCGCCCTCCCGTCCATGAGGGACACGGCAGGTCCCGCGCCTATCCTCGTTACCCTGTCCCAGGCCTCAACGTCCGGAAAATCAGCGCATATCGTACCCTCGACCACACAGGCGAGGTCCGGTTTCAGGGACTGTGCCACACAGTGTGCACCGCGCAGGCCGACTTCCTCCATGACCGTGAACGCGCAGTAAAAGTCCAGGTCCAGCTTCCTTTCCAGCAAATCTAGCAATATGCTGCACCCTGCCCTGTCGTCGAGCGCCTTTGCTTTGACGAAACCGTCTCCAAACTCGGTATACCCGCTCACAAAGCTGGCATAATCACCGGGCCTGACGGCAGCTTCCGCCTCCTCCCTGGATGAGGCGCCTATGTCTATCCTGAATTTGGACGTCTCCTGAGGCTTGTCCGCGGGAAGCTCCGAAAAATCCACCGCCGTCGTTACGCCGGCCACTCTTTCGCGCCCTATGGACACCGGCCTCGAACTTAGCACCGCAGAGCTGATACCTCCAACCGGGCGGAAACTGAGCATACCCTTTTCGTCAGCCCCGGTTATCATCAGGCCCACCTCGTCCATATGCGCGCTTAGCAGCAGCCTTCTACCGCACTGACGCCCCCTGTTGTGCGCGATAAGATTTCCTATCCGGTCCACCCGATACTCACAGTCCGCAGCCTTCAGCAGTCCGGCGATCAGGTTTCTGACCTCAGTCTCATTTCCCGAGACTCCGTTTGCAAGTGTCAGCTCCTTCAAATGCATACGTCATACTCCCAATCAAAATCGTCAAGTTCGCAGATAAAGAGCGCGACCGCCTGTCCGATTGCATCAAGCTCCTTCAGGTCCAGCACCTCGGCCGGAGCGTGCATGTTCCGAAGCGGTATCGAGATTATGACACAGGGTATGCCCTGCTGCGTTATCTGGATAGCGTCGGCATCCGTACCTGTGGAGGCGGGCGAGGGTTCGTACTGGCATTTTATACGGTATTCATCGCAAACCGCCCTGAACTTCTCGGCAAAAGCCGCGCTTACCCGGCCCCCGAGCGCTACGGCCGGTCCTCCGCCCAGTTCGATCGCCGCGGAAGCCTCCCGACTGTCCGCATAGGTGACGTCCAGCACTATAGCAAGGTCCGGATTTACGAGGCTCGCCGCGGTTGCAGCGCCTCTCAGGCCGACTTCCTCCTGCGCTGTCGCCGCGTAGTATATCTCGTGCCGGCTCCCATGTCCGGCAAGCCGTTGCGAAACGTCATACATGAGCGCAAGACCGCTCTTGTCGTCAAGCCCGCGCGCTGCCAGGCGCTCGCCCATGAGCTTGATAGGCGCGGCACAGGGAACTGCCAGGTCGCCAATTTCGACCTTGCCGCGCAGCTGCTCGACCGTATAGCCTGTAAATACCAGGTGTTCAGAAACGTCGCCCAGCTTTTTTGCGTCCTTCTCACCAAGGATGTGGGGCGGTTTTATGCAGGTCACGCCTTTTATTGTCTCTTTTCCGTATATGAGCAGCTCCCGTGCGGCCGGTGCGCGGATACCGCCCATGGGTGCAAGGCGTAAAAATCCGCCCTCAAGTATATCCGTGACCATGAACCCTACCTCATCCGCATGCGCAGCCAGCATTATCCTGCGGCAGCCCTCAGCCCTTCCGGCTTTTTTATATATGACACTGCCCAGCTTGTCGCGGAGCACGCGATCCGTAGTCTCCGCAAAAAACTCATCCAGTACCGGGGCAAGGCCGGCTTCGCTTCCGGAAACCGATTGCGTTTCAAGCAGCTTAAGCAGAAATTCCTCAGTTTTTTTCATTGTCCACCGCCGTCAAAAACAGTTCCGCGAGATTAGCTCCCGCGTCAAGGAATGGAATTAAAGCGCCGTCAAGCGCAGACATGAGCGTGGTAACGCCCGGGCCGTGGCCGGGCATCCGGCAGTCGCTGTGGATGACGACTCCAATGGTGACGGCGCCGCTCATATAGGTTCGGCCGTAGCGCGTGTCCGCGTCCAGTATCGCCACGATATCCCCGAATCTCAGGCCGCCGAGACCGTACTCATCCCTGAGCGCTGCGTCGAAAAGGCAGATATCATAGTCGCCGTTGACAGAGGCGCCCTCGCCTATACCTGACCCCATCAGCCGCCCGGGCACGAGTTTCGCCACTCCAACATGCAAACGCCCATCTATCTCGCGGATATTCATCCGGGACAGCAGCTCCGGCCCCATGCTGCGCACAGCAACCTGCGGATAATCCTCCAGCCTGAGGCCCAGGCCCTGGGCACGCACGCTGATTCGGTCACCTATGTTGAGCCGCTCAAGCACCTCGCTGTCAAAATGACAGATGAGGTCCTCACAGCCGCCGTGCTTTCCAGTGACGAAGCCCACTCCGCCCTTTGCGTCGCCCGACACGACGACAGCCCGGTTCCCGATGCAGCTGTAAACCGTGAGAGCGGCATTCTGCTCGGGGCCGGCGTTGTTGCGTATCGACACGCCGGGCTCCAGGTGGTCGGCAGTCCAGGCGGTGGCGCTGTCGCCTATCTTCGCGTTATACACTATTCCGCCGGTACCGGTCAGGTACATGTTTTCACCGTTTACGCCCATCTTCCCACTGAGGCTGAGCAGCGGGTGAGTAACCTCGCCCTGCACGGATATCATGGGCAGGGTATCGATGTTTGTCTTGAGCACAGCTGTCACACCTCCTGTTTTTCCCGCATTATATACAGATATATCAGCTGTACGGCGGCCTTCAGCGCATCCACATGCGTACGCTCCATGCCGTGAGACGCAGATACTCCCGGGCCAATCAGCGCGCCGGCAATGTTGTTCCCGCCCCTGAGCGCCGCCGAAATATCGGAAGCATAGTTCGGATATACATCCTTTTTGCAGCTTATGCCGTTTTCCCGGGCAATTGCGGCCAGCTCACGCACAAGCCGCGTGTTATACGGCCCGCTGGAGTCCTTTACGCACAGGGAAACGTCGCGTTCCGTACAGGCCAGATCGTCTCCGACACAGCCCATGTCCACCCCTATCATGACGCTGGTATCTCCCGGCAAGTAAGCGCAGCCGTAGCCCACCTCTTCATGGGCGGAAAAAATAAATCTGACTGTCCGCGGAGGCACGGCGCTCTCTTTTGAGAGCGTTCTGAGCACGGTGAGAAGTATGCTAACGCCTGATTTGTCGTCCAGGTACCGGGATTTGACATATCCTGATGACGTAACACAAAACTTGGGCTCAACGGAGATAAAGTCGCCCGTCTCTATGCCAAGCGCCTCCGTGTCCTCGCGGCATGATACCGGCTCGTCCACGCGTATCATCATCGTACTTTCTGTTCGCTCTGCGCTGCGCGCATCCGCATAGACGTGGAGCGATGGCGATTTGCTGAGTATCGTGCCCGTATACTCCCCGCCGGATGAGGCGTGGATGGTGCAGTACTCACCATCGAGCGTCGGGAATATATTGCCGCCAATGTCTGAAAAGTTCAGTGTGCCGTCGGCGTTTACAGACCTGACCATCAGGCCGAGCGTATCGATATGCGCCGCGACCGCAGTACAGGGTCCATCCTCACGGCCGGGCACAGTGACTACTACGTTTCCGTTGCTTTCCGTCTCAGCTTCGAAGCCCAGGCTGCCTGCTATTTCGGATACTAGGGCCGCTGCGGCTTCCGTGAAACCCGTGGGGCTCGGCACGGAAACAACGCTCCTGAGCGTCTCAAGCATGAGCGCTTCATCTATTTCGGGGCAATGGTAGCTCATTTTGTCTTTCCCCTTCCCGCCACGGCCAAGGTCCCGAGGACCTTGCCGTCCTCCACAAGACAGACCTCGTCGTACAGATTTACCACAGGGCATATGTGGTTCGGTATTATCTCTATTTTGTCGCCTATTTTCAATTTACCGCGCAGCTCGCGGTCGTAGATTATACCGTGCTCATCGAACACGCCGCTCAGGCATACGCCGCCGGAGCCTTTCACGAGGCCCAGCCCTTCAGTTCTGCATATGCCTGAAGCCCTGGTCTGTGCGGTCAGCGCCTTTGCACCGGTGTCGGTTATTATCCGCTCGTCCGTCGGCAGGCTCGTCACTGTGGCGAGCACGGTGGCGGCGCACATGTCGTATGAGCCGATCGCATTTGACTGCCCTGCGTCCATGAAAACATAGGTGCCGATGCGCAGCTCGGTAATGCCCGGAAGCAGTCCGCAGAGCAGGGCGGGCGGCGTGGAGCCGACGCTTACAGTCTCTATCTCCGCGCCCTCTTCCCTGGCTATTTCCGCGAAGCGAAGCGTCCTTTCCTGAGCACGCAGTGAGAGCTCCGAACACTCGTCGATGCTCGCCGCGCGATAGGTATGGCCGTCGTGCGAGTACACGCCCTTGAGGCGCAGCTGTCTCGATTGGAGTATGGCCCTGACCAAAGTCCGCATATCCTCCTCACTTACCACGCCGGAGCGCTGCTCACCGACTTCTATTTCTATGAGCACATCCAGCCTCTTCTCCTCGCCGGAAAAAACACTCTCTATCTGCTCTACAGCCTCCACGCTGTCTATACCCACGGAAAGCGTCGCACAGCGGTTCAGCTGGCGCAGCTTTTCAAGCTTCGTACATCCAACCACCTGGTTTGCGATAAAGATGTCGTCTATGCCGGCTTCAGCCATGACGAGAGCCTCGTCCGTTTTGGCCACAGCTATGCCGCAGGCTCCGGCCTCAAGCTGCATTTTGGCTATCTTGGGGAGCTTGTGCGTCTTGGTGTGCGGCCGCAGGCCGACTCCCGCCTCGTTTGCGATTTTCTGCACTCGCTCTATATTGCGCCTGACAACGCCCATGTCAATGAGCAGCGACGGCGTATCCAGCTCCTGATACTTGGATAGCAGCATATACTTCACCTCACATATATATCTGTCCGACGAAGCGTTTCTCAAGCTCCGCCCGCTCATATCTCCGCCCCATTTTATACACAGCCTCCACGCTGTGCAGGTTCTCCAGCGTCTCCAGAGGGTTGGCGCCGAGCACTATCAGGTCAGCGGATTTTCCGGGCGCTACTGCGCCTGTTTCCGCTCCAAGTCCCAGCTCCTCAGCGGCACAGCACGTCAGGCTGCGCAGTACCTCCATAGTGCTCATCCCCGCTTTTTGCAGCATCTGCGCCTCCCAGACGAGCGCGCTGCCCGCGAGAAATTCGCTTATCGTGTCCGTACCGGCAAATACTCTGCCTCCGCGCTCATGTATGCGGGACAGGAAAGCAAGCTGCCGCTCCATGAGCGAGCGCTTCATCTCCGCGCGCTTGTCACCGAAAGCGCCGCGTTCCCAGCGGTTTTTCAGCTCCTTTCTGCACTCTTCGCATACCCAGCCGAACATCTCCTGCTGCTCCAGCTTTTCAAGCAGCTCCTCAGAGTGTATGACGAACGGAACATTGGTGGGCGTTATGGCTACATCGTTCTCAACGATCAGCTCGACAAGCTCAGTCGCCGTTTTGCCGAAGGGGTCAAAGGTGTCGTAGAGATACTTCATATTCATAACGACGTCCGGCTTTTCGTAAAACTCGGTCATCGTATAAAAACCGTGCTCCAGGCCGCTTATGCCTGCGCGTATGGCCTCCGAGGCTGTGGTCGTGCCGAGGTGTCCGTAAACTTTCAGTCCGTCCGCCCTGCCCAGCTCTGCCAGCCGGCGTATGTCCTCCGCGCCAATATTGTTGTAGACCTTTATAAGGTCTATCCTCCCGCGGAAACGCCCGTACTTTTCCTCCAGTGCTGCGGTGTCGGGGCTGGCATCCATCCAGTCGATGAGAGCCGGCGCACGGTCGAAGTACGTTGCCGCTGTGAGCACTCTGGGTCCTGCGGCTTCCGGCTCGGCCATCTCGGACTTGAACCTGAGCGCTGCCTCGGGGTCCAGTTCTCCCATACTTCTGACGGTGGTTATGCCCCGGCTAAGAAAAATCGGGGCATAGGTCTCGTATTTTTCCGTGAACTTTCCCCCGGACTCCCCATAGAAGTGAACGTGCATGTCTATGAGTCCGGGCATGACATATTTCCCGCGGCAATCTGTCCTGGCGGCGTCACAGGGCAGCTCTTCCTCCGCAGGGAGCCCGGTTATACGTCCGTCCTCCACAAGAATGGCACGGCCGGATAGCGTCCTTCCGCCCTCGACATCTATGATCTCGGCTCCGCAGAGCGCAGTTTTACTTCCCATCTCAGTTCTCCTCATGCAGCCCGGCCGCAGTGCTCACAGCGGCCTCCAGAGCTGCGACTGCCGCAGCCGTTTCGATACGCGGAAGCTCAGCGGACTCCTCAGTCTGAGATGAGAGCAGCGGAATATGTATGAATCCTCCCAGCACGGGCAGCTTCTCCCGCCTTATGCGCTCCATCAGCCTGAACATAACGTAGTTGCACACATAGGTCCCAGCGGAATAGGAAACAGCGGCCTTTACCCCAACAGCTTTCATGGCCGCAGCCATCTCCCTTACCGGCAAATTGGAAAAGTATGCGTCCGGCGCGTCCTCCAGTATGCGCGCATCCTCAAGCGCGCGTCCGCCCAGGGACAAGTCCGAGGTATTCAGGCAGTTTATGGCGACCTTTTCCACCCGCAGTTCCGCACTGCCTGCCGCCTGGCCTGTGCAGATGACCATATCCGGCTTTTCCTCGTCCATGGCCTCGTAAAGCCGAAGATGCGCCATGTCAAAGCTTACGGGTAAAAGCTTTTTCACCATCGTTACGCCCGGCAGCCGCCCCGTAAGGGCGGCCGCAGTTTCCATGGATGAATTTGTACTTAGCCCCCCAAAAGGCTCAAAGCAGGTCAAAAGCAGCTTCATTCTCCGCACCTCACAGCCCACATTCTATCAGTGCCTTGACGAGCTCGACGCACTTTTGGGCGTCGTCGAGCGATATCATCTCAAACGGCGTGTGTACATTCCTTGTGGCAATGCCCAATCCGGCCGTGACTACCCCCGTTCCGCTGCGCTGTATGCGATAGGAATTCGACTCGCTGGCCATGAATATATGCTGCACCGGGATACCCAGACCGTCGGCGAGTTCCTCCATGCGGCGTGTAAAAGCACGGTCGAACAACGTTTTTCCGTCTTTCACCTTCACCACAGGGCCGCCGCCGAAGCTGATGCCAGCATCGGGTATGGGTGAGGCGGGATAGTCGCTTGCGCCGGTTATGTCCATAGTAAGCGCATAATCCGGGCGCACAGCGTTCACCGCGGCCTCAACGCAGCGGCATCCGTTCTCCTCCTGCGCGGAAAAAACGGCATAAAGGTCGTTCGCGCTACGTGCGCGGCTTTCCATAAGTGCTTTTATTATGCAGGCGCACGAGGCGAGATTGTCAAGATAAGGAGAGCAGAGCACCTTGTCCTCAATCACTCTGGGGCACTGGGCAAACACGGCAGCGTCGCCCGGACGGACAAGTTCCTCCACACGTTTCCTGTCCCGGATTCCGGTGTCGATATACAGTCCGCCGCAGCCTATGTCGGACAGCTGGCTCGACATAGCGAAACCGCTTCGGCTGCCTGCAATAACGCCCCGAAGCCCGTTCGCAAACCTGACCTCTACGTCCACCAGTCGCGCAGGCACCACTCCGCCCAGGGGTTCGAATTTCAGGAAACCGCCGTCAAGCACCGAGGTAACGATGAAGCCTATGGTGTCTGCGTGCGCCTCCAGCATCAGTTTTTTGCCTTCGCCGCGTATGTGGACGATGAGGTTATGCAGGGCGTCCTCCCATATCTCGTCGGCATACGGCGAGAGCAGCCCGCAGATCACATCCGCGCGTTCGCCCTCATAGGCCGAAGGTCCTGGCACCGATACGAGCTTTTCAAAGATTTCCGTAAATTCCATATATATCACCCGTTGTTCGCATTATAGAGGTGGCAAGCGCAGAAGTGTCCCGGCTCTATCTCCCGCAGTTCCGGATACTCCTCGGAGCATATGGCACTGCACTGAGGACATCTGTCATGGAAGTGGCAGCCTTTCGGAGGCGAAATCGGGCTGGGCAGTTCTCCGGACAGTATCTGACGGTCCCTTTTCACACCCACCTTCGGTATAGGCACCGCCGACAGCAGTGCCTTGGTGTAGGGGTGAAGAGGATTCTCGTATATGGCGCGCTCGCCTCCCAGCTCCACCATCCTGCCGAGGTACATGATACCCACCCTGTCCGAGATGTGTCTCACAACGGACAAGTCATGCGAGATGAAAAGGAAGGTCAGGTCCAGCCTGGACTTGAGTTCGCTGAGTATGTTCAGTATCTGTGCCTGAATGGAAACGTCGAGCGCGGCAACGGCCTCATCGCAAACCACAAACTCGGGATTGAGCGAAAGAGCGCGGGCTATGGCGATCCTCTGGCGCTGGCCGCCTGAGAACTCGTGCGGATATCGGCCCATATGGAACGCTTTGAGCCCCACCATGTCAAGCAGTTCCTTTACCCTGTCCCCGGCCTCGGCCTTGGTGCATATGCCGTGCGCTATCATGGGTTCTGCAAGGATGCTGCCTATGGCCATCCTCGGATTCAGCGAGGAATAGGGATCCTGGAAGATTATCTGCATCCTTGTGCGCAGCTTGCGCATCTCCTTTTTTGAGACGCTTCCAAGGTCTATACCGTCAAAGATCACCTTCCCGGACGTGGGTTCTTCAAGGCGCAGTATTGTCTGACCCAGAGTTGTCTTGCCGCAGCCGCTTTCGCCTACGAGGCCGAGCGTCTCGCCTCTCCGTATCTGAAGATCAACGCCGTCAACCGCTTTTACATAGCCCACAACATGGGCCAGCATCCCCCGTGTGACAGGGAAGTGCTTCTTTAGGTTAACGACATCAATTAAAACATCTCTCTGCTCCATCAAACCGGTTCCTTTCGGCCTTATTCAGCGTTCTTGGGATCTATGGCGTCACGCAGGCCGTCGCCAATAAAATTCAGGGATAGCGTGACGAGGCATATCAGCGTTCCGGGTATGAAAGCCAGATGCGGGCTCTCCAGCATATACGATCGCGAGGCGTTGAGCATACTGCCCCAGCTCGGCATCGGCTCCTGAACGCCCATGCCTATATAGCTCAGGCCTGCCTCCATGATTATGGCATTGGCTATACCCATGGCAGCAGACACTATGAGCGGAGTCATCGCGTTAGGAAGGATATGCTTGAAGATTATGGCGCTGTCCCTAAGGCCCAAAGCCTTTGCGGCCCTGCCGTATTCCATGTTCTTGACGTACAGCACCTGCCCACGTATCACCTTTGCCGAGCCCATCCAGCTGAACGCGCCGATTATGGCCACAACATTGAAGATGTTTGGAGGTAGCATGTTGTTTATGGTAAGTATCAGGAAGAATATGGGCAGGCACATCATAAACTCAGTGAATCGCGTTATGAGGGAGTCCACCCAGCCGCCGTAATAGCCGGCCAGGCAGCCGAGAGGCACGCCTATGAGCAGGGATATCCCCACCGACACAAAACCTACCAGAAGGCTGATGCGTCCGCCGTAAAGCGCACGGGAAAAATAGTCCCTGCCGAGAGTGTCTGTGCCGAACCAGTACTTTGCGTTGGGCCCAAGCGCAATGCCGTCCGGCACGTCCTCCAAGTGCAGCTCCGTTGGATCGAACTTAGCTATAAACGGCGCAAAAATCGCCGCAAGTATGAGCACTATCATGATGGCCATGCCTATCCTGGCCAGCTTGTGATGCAAAAAACGCTTCCATATCACCTGCCAGGTGCTCTGAGCCTCGCCGGCGAAGAACTCCTCCTCCGACATTTCCTCGGCCCGTTCTGATTTTTCATCGAATTTAAGCATACTGCCGCCCTTCTGTCAATAACGTATCCTGGGGTCTATCGCAACATAAAGAATATCGGATATGAGAGAACCCAGAAGCGTCAAAAACGATGCGAACATAAGCGTCGCCATTATGATGGGATAGTCGTTCTTCATGATCGCGTCCGTGCCGAGGCTGCCAAGTCCCGGTATCGCGAAGATGGTCTCCACGATGAACGAACCGCTGATAAGCGTGGGCAAAGCCATGCCCAGCGAGGTTATGATGGGCAGGGACGAGTTCTTGAAGGCATGTTTCCAGACCACCGTCTTTTCATCCAGACCCTTGGCCCGCGCCGTCCTGATGTAGTCCTGATTGACAACGTCGAGAAACATGTTTCTCTGGCTGCGCGTCCAGCCCGTTATCTGTGCCATCGAACAGACCGCAACAGGCATTATAAGGTGTTTGACACGATCCCAGAAAACCTCCAGCCATGTGGGGTCCACCAGTCCCACGGTGTTCAGCCCCACCGAAGGCAGCCAGCCCAGCTTCATCGTAAACAGCAGTATCAGCAGAAGCGCAAGATAGAAGTTTGGTATGGAAATACCCATAAAGGTCAGCACAGTTATACTCGTATCCTGAAAGGAATACCTGTGTCTCGCCGAATACACGCCAAGCATTATTCCTCCCACCGCGCTGACGACCAGTGTGAGGAGCTGCACCAGCACCGTTGTTCCTATTCGGCTGCTTATCTCCGTAAGCACCGGCTTCTTGGTGCTCAGGGAATAGCCGAGGTTCCCCTGCACCGCCTCCTTGAGCCAGTACACATAGCGTATCACCAGCGGCTGGTCCAGGCCGAGCTCGTGGCGCACCTCTTCGATGCGCTCCTGTGTAATGGCCTCCTGCCCCGGCTTGAGATACATCGTGACGGGGTCCACCGGGGACAGGTCCATTATTAGAAAGGAGATGAAGGTGATGAGCAGCATCATCGGGATGAAGGAAAGCAGTCTTTTGAAGACATATCTACTCATATGCTTTAATCCTCATTGCGGATGTACAGGCGCCGCAGCGCCCGTACATCCGCGTACGGTTTATTGGTTCACAAATATCTTCTCGGGATAGACAACTATGATACCGCTGCCGTCGAACTCGGCCTCGTCAAAATTGACGGACTGGTTCGTGGCGTAGAGGGAATTGCCCTCATAGAGCGGGATATCGGGGCAATCTATGCTCACGAGTCTCTGTATCTCGCTGTACGCCTCACGCTTTATCTCCTCGTCCTTGGTGGCCGCCTTCTCAAAGAGTGCGGTGACTTCGGGATTCTCATACCTTCCGGGATTAGCCTCGGGCATGGCATAAATGTATTTCCAGTTGGAGGTCAGGCCCTTGGGCATGCCGGCTCCCTGGTAAGCGAGCTCAAAATTGGGCTCCGCGCCGTAGAGGGCGTCGAAATACTGGGAAAAGTCCACGTTCTTCAGCGTGAGTTCTATACCGGCCTTCTTCATGTCTTCCTGCATTATGAGAGCAGCCTTTTCGATCTCCGGCACTCCCGGGGAAATAAGCTCTATGCTCAGGCGCTCGCCATCTCTTTCGAGGATGCCGTCGGCACCCTCGGTCCAGCCGGCTTCGGCAAGCAGCTCCTTGGCGGCGTCTATGTCGTATTCATACTTGTTCACAACGCTGTCGTCAAAGTACGGATCCGCAATCGGGAAGCAGCTGTAAGAGGCAACGGCTTCGCCGCGCAGCACCTGATTGACGATAGCTTCCTTATTCACGAGCATTGCTATTGCCTGACGAGTTTCCTTGTCGCTGAACTTCGCAAGCTGAGTGTTGAAATCCAGTCTCTGCAGGGTTCCGCTGGGCGCGCTGTAGGTTATGTAAGCGCTGTTCTGCTCTACACGGGTGCTCTGATTGGCGTCATAAATGGTGCCATCGACCTGACCGGATTCGAGGGCGATCATGGCCGCCTCCGCGTCGGGAATGACCCTGAACACTATAGAATCCAGATACGGGGCTCCGCCGATATAGTCCTCAAAACGTTCGAGGACATAGTACTCGTTCGGTACGATCTCCGTCAGTTTGAAGGGACCGCAGCCGATGGAATACTTGATGTCCGTTATGTCGTTCCTCTTCTCGGGAAGGACATCCTGCCAAACGTGCTGGGGCATGGGCTTGACGATGGAGGAGTCATACTCAAAATTGGGAGCGGGGAGCGTAACGGTGAAGCTCAGCTCGTCCGTGGCCTCGTATACCGAGCCGTCGGTGATGCCGTTCTCCGTGACGGGTATCTGTCCCCAGAACTCGCGCGCGAATATGTAATCTTCGCTGGTAACGCTCTCGCCGTCATGCCACTTTATCCCGTCCTTGAGCTTTACAGTCCAGACGGTGCCGTCCTCAGAGACCTCGCAGCTCTCAAAGAGGATGTTCACTTTCTCGTTTCCATCCCAAACAAAGTTTCTGCCCTGGACATAATGAGTCAGCAGCTGGTTTGTCGCCGAGAGCCAGGTATAGCCCCCGAGGTCGAAGGCCACTCGGAGCGTGATCGTGCCGCCTTGCACAGGGCCGGATGGCTGGCTGTCGGTCGTAGCTTCAGGTGTTGCTGCGGGCTGGGCTTCCGCGCCGCACCCGGCAAAAAGCGTTGCAAGCATCAGTACCGCAAGCGCCAATGCCAAATGCTTGGTCAGACTCTTTTTCATCTTTTTCCTTCTCCTTTGCTGTCTTTTTTGTATATGCCAGCATTATCCCTGGGATAATGGCAGCGGACACAATGTCCCGCGCCGTCGTCACACAGCTCCGGCGGGACCGTCCGGCACCTCTCGGATGCGTACTCGCATCTCGGGTTGAACCGGCACGCTTTTGAGTAGAAAAGCGGGCTAGGTACGGAGCCCTTTATTATCGCAAGATGCTCCTTTTTCTCGTCTATCGAGGGTATTGCACCCATCAGGCCTCTCGTGTATGGATGCCGCGGCGAACTGAATATCTGCTCCACCGTACCGCTTTCCACTATCTGGCCCGCATACATGACGACCACGCGGTCCGCGACCTCGGCAACGACGCCCATACTGTGCGTGATGAGCAGCATCGCCATGTCCAGCTCACGCTGAAGGTCCTGTATGAGCCTGAGGATCTGGGCTTGTATGGTCACGTCCAGTGCGGTGGTGGGCTCGTCCGCTATGAGCAGATCCGGATGGCAGACCAGCGCCATAGCTATCATCACCCTCTGCCTCATACCGCCGGAGAGCTGATGCGGATATGCCTTTATCCTCTGTTCCGGTTCCGGAATGCCCACCAGGCCAAAAAGCTGCGCCGCATTTTCAAGCGCGGCTTTTTTCTCCACCTTGTAATGCTGCTGAAGTGCCTCCGCCACCTGATCTCCCACCCTGTACAGCGGATTCAGGCTGGTCATCGGTTCCTGGAATATCATTGATATGCTTCGCCCGCGTATCTTCCTTATTTCGCTGTCGCTGATCTTGGAGAGATCCTGGTCCTTGTAAAACACCCCGTCGCACTCTATCACGGCCGGCGGCGTTTTCAGGAGCCTTATGATCGACATCGCGGTCACGCTCTTGCCGCAGCCGCTTTCCCCGACTATCGCCAGAGTCTCCCGCGGGGCTATATCGAAGCTCACCCCGCTCACCGCCGGCACAAGTCCGTTTTTGGATTTGAACCCGACAGACAGATTTCTGACTGACAGCAGTTTTTCCATTTCGTCCCCTCCGGCTCTTACCTCAGTTGAGCGAATTCTGCATGATTCCGATTATCGTCTTGTCCACGCCGCTCATGCCGTCCATGGATATAGCCCTGACATTTCTGACGGTTTCCTCCGCCGTAGCACCGACGACTCCAAACCCGGACGGAATCGATGTGCCCCTTATGGCCAGGAAAGCTGAGAGCGCCGCCGAATATATACCCGCGGAAGCTTTAAGCGAGCAGCCTATGCTTCCGCCATCGCAGATCATGCCCGTCAGGTTGGCCGCCATATTGTTCACGGCGTCGCACGTCTGAGCCGCGTCCGCGCCGAGCAGCATGGCGATCCCGGCCGCAGCCCCGCTTGCACCTGCCATCACACAGCCGCAAAGAGACGAGAGCCGCCCGCAAAAGTGCTTTATGTACAGCGTTATCAGGGCGCTGAGAGCAACCGCGCGTATCTCCGCCTCTCTTCCTGAGCATAGCTTTTCCGCAAAGGCAGAAACCGGCAGGGAACAAAGCACTCCGTGCGAACCGCTGCCTGCTATGCTCATGGCAGGGTGCGGGAGTCCAGCCAGTCTTGCATCCAATGCGTCGCAGGTCAGGCGCTGTGCGTAATATATCACGTCGTCCCCTACGAGGCCGCGGCCCCCGAACTCGTCCAGCGACTGGGCAATCTTCAGCCCGGCCCCCTCCGAACCTTCGCGTGACAGGCTGCGGTTCATTTCCACCAGACCATAGACAAAGGCTATGTCCTCCAGTCTGACAGCCCGGCAAAATTCAAACAGCTCACCTATACTGAAATCGCCGATGCTTCTATCCCCATCCGGATTCTCGGCCTCATCTCCGGCATCAAACAGAACTTCGCCGTTTTTCTCAAGGTAAGTGAAGTTCGTATGCCGCTTCTTTATGACCGCAACACCTTGCCCCAGGCTGGTCTCAACCTCAGCCCGGATATATATGTCAGGCTCCGTATCAAGGGGCGTGATCGTGACCATTCCACGCTCCGCCATGAGTTCAGCGGTTCTGACGTGCTTGTCGGTCACATTCCTAAGTGCTTCGAGCCCGAGATCGCTGTTGCCGGCCACGACCCCGAGCAGCGCGGCCATTGCGCTTCCCAGCTTCCCGGTCCCCGGAATGAAACAGGCATGCGCGTTCTTATACATTCCCCCGTTTTCAAATATGTGTACTTTAAGAGGTTCTCCGCCCACCAGGCCATACGCCTTGGCAGCGGCCAGGGCTATGGCTCCAACCTCGGTGACGCCAAGCGCCGGTTTCAGCTCGTCCGCAAGTATTTTGACCAGCTGATCATATTCTCTCTCCATATAGCCGAAGCCCCCAAACATCACAAGCTGTCAACGGCGGCCTTTATCCTATCCATTGCTTCAACAACCACCGACCGCGGGCATGCATAGTTCAGTCTCGCACAGCTGCTGATGCTCTGTCCGAAAACATAGCCGGCCTTGACAGCCACGCCCGCTTGCTTTGCAAGGAAGTCCTGTACCCCGGCGCCCTCAAGACCCAGTTCGCTGAAATCCAGCAGCGTCATATAAGTTCCCTCGTTTTTCAGAGCCTTCACCCGTGGCATATTGCTGCGGGTGAAATCCACAATGTAGTCACGGTTGCCCTGCAGATAGCGCCGCAGTTCCTCCAGGTATTCTTCTCCGTGGTCATAGCAGGCAGAAAACGCAACGTGGCCGAACACATTTCCAAGGTCATTTTCCATTGCCTGCATCTCGTGCCAGTATCGCTCCAGCATTTCCTCGTTCGGTATGATTATTCCTGACGAGGACAAGCCTGCAACGTTGAAAGTCTTGCTGGGAGACATACAGGTCGCCGTAAGCTGCTCTATTTCCGGGCCCAGGCTGGCCAGCGGCGTATATTTGTGTCCATCCAGCACTATGTCGCTGTGTATGTCATCCGACACTACATGGACCCGGTACTTCACGCAGAGCTCGGCAACTTTATTGAGCTCTTCCCGTGTCCACACTCTCCCGCTCGGGTTTCCGGGATTACAAAAGATGAAAAGCTTTGCCCCCTTGGCAAACTTGTCCTCCAAATCTGCAAAATCCATCTCAAAGCCGCTCTCAGTGCGGATGAGCTCGTTGCGCATCAGCCGCCTGCCGTTCTCCTCCACTACGGAGAAAAACGGGTTGTATACCGGCGGCTGCACTACTATACCATCCCCAGGCTCCGTGAGGCTTCGGACAAACATCGCAAGAGCCGGAACTATGCCCGGACTAAAAAGCACCCAGTCCCGGCTGATATCCCAGTCGTGCCTTCTCTTCACCCAGCGCACAAGTGAAAGATAGTATTCACCGCCGCGCAGATCGTAGCCGTATATCGGATGCTCCGCCCTGGCCTTTATCGCCGCCACCACGTCGCGCGGGCACTCAAACTCGCTGTCCGCCACCCACATAGGAATTGCGTCCGGGTTTCCGTATCTTGATGCCAGCACATCCCATTTGAGCGATCCGGTATTCCTTCTGTCTATTATTCTGTCAAAGTCGTACATGCTAAAGCCTCTCCGCTTCCTATATTGATGATACTACAGTACTGTTCGCCATAATTAAGCTCAACTACATTTATGATAACATTAAGCCCCTGATAGTACAACCAATTTATTAAGTACAGCTTAATTTTTAGTAAGCCTCAATAATTGCGTGCGTATGATTTATGCAATTAAACTAAAAAAGCGCGCAAAGCAAAGGCCCCACGCCTGTTTCAGACAGGCGTGGGGCCACAGTACGTCGCTCTCAATATACCGCCGGCGTCATTGCGGATATGGCGGATACTTCCTCACCCGTCGGATTATAGAGCCTGTGCGGCGTATTTTCCTTCATATAAACGCTGTCGCCGGCGTTGAGAAGTATGGTCTGGTCGTCCATATGCACTTCGATGCTTCCGCTCAGCACAATCAGGCATTCATCGGCCTCGTGCACTGTTATTTCGTTGCTGCCCCAGCTTTTTGGTTCAAGCGACACCCAGACGATCTCCATTCTGGGCGTTATGCTGTTTATCTGGACGCGCGGGGTAAGAAACTCATATGATATGCCGCAGTCTGCAAACACAGCTTTTTTGCGCTCCGCCCTTCTCGTGATGAAGCTGTGATTTTCTTCCATAAACAGGGACTGCACAGGTACATTGAAGGCTTTTGATATTTTACGTATAACGGACAGAGATGGGTCTATTTTACCCCGCTCTATCTGGGAAAGCCCTCCAGGCGATACGTCCACAAGCTGCGCCAACTCTGCCAGCGTCATATTGTGCTGCTTTCTCAGGCTCCTTATTACACTTCCTATCACGTTAACACCCCATGTATGTTATTGATAATCCGGTCCTGCGCGGCCAGGCTGCCAAAATCGTAGCATATCCGGCACTTATTTACAAGTGCCGCATCTTACTCCAGCTGCCGCACGCCCCACAAGCGCAAAAAGCAGCGCGGCGGCAAGATAGCACACAGCCGCCAAAACGTAAGTTGCCTCATAACCCATGCTAACGATGAGCAATCCCGCCGCCAGAGCACTGAGCGTACGTCCAGCGTTGTTGGCAGCATTGATAAGGCCGCTCAGCGCCGGCCTGTCGTCGTCATCCACGCCCTCCATATATACTGCCGACATCACGGGCATGCACATGTTCATAAGCGCAAATTGAAGAGCACCGTCAGCGCATTCTTTCTGTCCCTGACCAACCCGAGTCCGTACACAAAGTTACACCAGCCGTTGCCCGATCGGCTTCGCACATTTTTCAACCGCAGCATAGGCAGCGCGGCCGCAAGCGGCAAAGCAGAAAAGAGCAGTACAGCCTTTCTCAGGGAATCCGCAGCAAAAAGGCTCTGTACAGTCCCAGCCAGACACGAGCCCAGTACCGTTGCCCCCATAGATGCCGCAAAGCAGAAGCTGAACGCCTCCACTTCCCTTCCAGAATTGGCATACTGCGCCACGAACGGGGACTCATTTATATATATCATGGCATAGCCCGCACCGTTCAGCACAGAGAAGGCATACACGAGCTCCGGAATGCCGGTAAGCACCTGTCCAATGTAACCCAAGGCACTGAGCACTATTCCGGCTACCGCCGTGTTTCGTCTGCCCACAAGGCCCGTGAGGCTCCCAACAAATAGCCCCGCCGCTGCCAGCGCAAATGTCCTGGCCGCAATAGTGCCGCCTATAAAGGCCTCATCGAAGCCCGCCTCGACAAAATAGAGTCCGAGCAAAACATTAGTGACCGCAGATACACACATATACGTGAGCGCTGTGGACCCCACAAAAAGGTTCAGCCGCGCATTGCTGATTCCGCGCAGACAGGCCGGCCCTACGGCGCGCGTTCCTTTGCCCAAGCGTCTCCCTCCAACACCCAGCTTAAAACCAATTCAATGTTAGCATGTTTACCCGTATAAGTAAAGTCTTTTTTAATTACTACTAAAAATATCGATTTACAATCTGCTTTAGTTAAGCTATAATGACGATAAAACTGGCAGCGTGAAAAGGAGGAGCATTATGAAAAACATCATACGCTGGGACAACCTCACATGGACCGAGATCAGGGAGCTTGCCGAAAAAGACACCGTAGTTCTGATACCCGTAGGCTCAACAGAGCAGCACGGTCCCCATCTACCCGTAGGCTGTGACAGTATAATTGCCACGCACATTTCGGAACTCGCCTGCCGCAAGCTCAACGACAGCGGCGTAAGTGCCGTTGTTGCACCGACAATGACAGTCTGCAACTCCATGCATCACATGAGTTTCCCCGGCTCAATGTCACTCTCGCCCACATGCTTCATGCAGGTGCTTGAGGAGTGGTGCACATGCATAAGCGGTCACGGATTCAGGAAAATAGCTCTTATAAATGGACACGGCGGCAACTTGGCTCCCATTCAGGTGGCACTCATAGGAATAAACAACAAGCTCGGCTTTCACGTATACTGCGTCAATTATTACGAATATCCGGATATGGACAGGATAAACGCCGGCATACTGACAACGCAATCCGGCCTTATTCACGCCTGCGAGGGGGAAACATCCATCATGCTCGCGATAGACAGTTCCCTCGTAGACCCCATATACCGCGAGACAAGCGGAGGGGACAGCTACGGTCTGTGGGCTCGCGACGGCGGCTATGCAAGGACCTTTTCACGTATGGAGGAAGTCACATCTAACGGAGTTGAGGGCAATTCCTATGCTGCCACTGCGGAAAAGGGCGCCGCGCTTATCGAGGCGGCCAGCGACAACATTTGCAGGGTCCTATCTGAGAACCGTCTCTGGGACTAGGCGGAGGACGGACATGAGGTTTGAAGACATTCACTATGTCCGTCCGGATGCGCAGGAGCTGAGCAGGCTCTCCGCCCTCACCCAGCTCGCACGTTCGGCAGACAGTGCGCAGGAACTCGCCAGGGCGATACGCGAAGTCAATGACATAGATAAACACGTCTACACCATGCTGACCGCAGGCAAGATAAGATATGCGCAGAACACGCAGGACCCGTTCTATCGGGCCGAGCAGGCCCACATAGCCCGCGCCGAGGCTGAGTTTTCCCTGCGGATAAACGCTTTTTATACAGCTGCATCGGAAAGTCCTTTCGCCGATGAGCTCTCCGGCGAGTTTCCCGTAGCGCTTTTCAACAAATACAGGCTTAAAAATCGCGCCGTTTCGCCAGCTGTCATTGGTGAACTGGAGGAGGAAAGCCGGCTCATCGCACAGTACCGTAAACTTGAGTCGTCCATATTCGTAGAGTTCAACGGTAAAAACATTCCGGAGCACGAGCTATCCAAATATATGAACAGTCCTGACCGTGAAACCAGGCGGGCAGCTTATTTGGCTCACAGCGCTTACTATGACGCCAGGCAGGATGAATACAACGCGATCTTCTCCGAGCTGGTGAAAGCCCGGACCTCTCTTGCGCGCAAGCTGGGCGAAGACAGCTTTATCCGTACAGGTTACTTGCGTCTTGCAAAGGACTGCTACGGTGAAACCGACGTTTCATCCTTCAGGCAGGAAGTTAAAAAGCATGTCGTCCCTCTTGTCGAAGAACTCAGGGCAAGGCAGGCAAAGCGCATAGGCCTGTCGAGGCTCTGCGCCTATGACAACAACATACAGTTTCTTTCAGGGAACCCAAAGCCTGTTTTGCTCGGGGACGCTCTGGTGCGTGCAGGCTTCGACGTATATCGGCAGCTTTGCGACGAGGGAGCGGAATTTGTAGACTCTATCATCAGCAGTGGGACCTTTGATCTTTTCCCACGAAATTTTAAAAACAACGTTGCCTATTGCGAAGCACTGCCCGAATATGGCCTGCCGTTTATATTCGCCAATTTGAACGGTACAGCTTCCGATGTTTCTACGTTTACACATGAGCTCGGCCACGCTTTTGCCGGATTCCTCGCAGCGAAGAGCACAGACATTTTCGCCCTTCAGGACCCGACCTACGAGAGCTGCGAGGTCCAGGGCATGGCCATGGAATTTCTGAGCTGGCCGTATTATGAGAGTTTTTACGGTCCTGAAGCCGGACGCGTCAAGCTCATGCAGCTCATAGACGCGCTGGAATTCATACCCTACGGCTGCATGGTGGACGAGTTTCAGCACATAATGTACGCGCAGCCGGAGCTCACCGCAGCCGAGCGTCAAGAGGTCTGGCTGGCGCTCGAGGCCACATACAGGCCCTATCTCGATATCAGTGACATCTCCCTCTGGCGGGATGGGCGCGTCTGGCACAGGCAGAGCCATATTTTTACCGTGCCCTTCTACTACATTGACTACTGCCTGGCCCAGCTTATATCCATCCAGCTGCTGGAGCTCATGCTGAGAGACGGGCACGCCGAAGCCTTTTCCCGATATCGCCGTTTTGTGGAGCCTGGCGGCACACTCTCCTTCAGCAAGCTGGTTGAAGCAGCGGGGCTAAAAAACCCATTTGAGCTTGGAACGGTTGAAAAGACCGTAAACACTGCCTTCAGAATTCTGACTCAGCTCGAATGAGCGTACATCCTCGACTGCGCTTGTTGTAAAAGAATATGTATCCGCAAATTATCTAGTTGGAGTCACTCCGTTTTGATGATGGTGTTGTTATATACATACACCTTGATGACGGCTGCTATGAGAGATATAACCGGGCCATACCATGCGCATACGATCCCGCCGGGTCTCAGGTGTATGTAGCAGGAAGGCTTCGCAAGGAGGGGATCAAGTCTCCGCTGCTTATACAGGGCAAGCTGAGTGACCCCGAGACAGCGAAACGTCTCATTGAATCCGGCGTCGCAGATATGATAGCCCTTGGCAAGCAGTCTATTGCCGACCCCTTCTACCCGACCAAGCTCAAAGCGGGGCACATTGAAGACATCAATTTCTGCACGGCTTGCTGCGAGTGCATGAACATAGGCGGCCTTGACGGACACCAGATGGGCTGCGCCATAAATCCTATGGCAATGCATGAAAATGAATACACAATTCCTGAAGCCAAGCAAAAGCGGAAAATACTTGTCATTGGTGGCGGCCCCGGCGGAATGTACACCGCAAAGCTTGCTGTCGAGCAGGGGCACACTGTTGAGCTGTGGGAAAAGTCAGGAAGGCTCGGCGGAAATGTCAATGCAGCTGGCGAACCCGACTTCAAGTTCGACATGAAGCGCTTCTGCGAAAACCTCCAGAAGCAGGTATATAAGGCCGGGGTAAATGTACGGCTCATGAAGGAGGCCACACGACAGGCTGTTGACGAATTCAAGCCGGACGTTGTGATCGTAGCCGCCGGCGCCAGGCCCGTGATTCCGCCCATAGATGGCATTGACCGCGAAAACGTCGTTGAGGCCTGTGCTCTTTTGACCGGCAAAGCTTTTGCCGGTCAAAAAGTTGTCGTTCTCGGCGGAGGTGAGGTTGGATGCGAAGCTGCGCTCTATCTTGAGAGGCAGGGCAAACAAGTCACGATCGTGGAAATGGCAGACAAGATACTCTCCGCGAAAATGGCAAACAACGCCAGGATCGGTTTGAACAACTATCTTAATGAATCCAGCATTAATGTGCTGACGAATACAAAGCTCGTTCAGGTAAAAAAAGGCAGCGTAAAACTTGCTGACAGCACTGGTGAGAGCGAGCTGGAATGCGACACTGTCATCCTGGCAGTCGGCTTTAAGCCCGACCACAGCCTGACAGACGCGCTGAAGGGCGGGAGCTATAAGGTGTTTACCATTGGCGACTACAATCTTCCGCGCAAAGTTTGGTACGCAGTACACGAGGGCTTCCATATTATCAGCCGTCTGGACGATCTGATGCTTGGCTGCTAAGGGTCAAGCTCCAACTACAGGCCGAACATATTGGGCCAGACACAGCTATAAAAATGCTGTGCTGGAAATATGGTAGGTGAAGCACATAAATAGCTTAAGCCTCACATGCCGGTTTGCATGTGAGGCTTAAGTATTTGTTCATAAAATGACTCAAGCAGTTTGATTACTCTGTAACCATGGGTGATCGTATTATTGAACATACCGTGCGCATGAAGCTTGCGCAGGCTCCCATGCCATAGGCCAAGGTCATAAGAGAATAGCAGCAGTCCCCCTCGCCGACCTTCTCTCCACGAAAACGCGGGCGCGTGAGATACTGGATAAAACAAAATAAGGCGAGAAAGTTTTTTAGAACTTTCTCGCCTTATGGCAAATGACCCTAATTGTGATACAAATGAACCCCCTTTGGCGTTAGGGGGGTCACTTTACGCAAAGGGGGTTCACCCACAAAAAACCAACAACCCGCAAAAATCGAAATATCAATTATTTGCGCAATTTAACTGGGTGGAGACTGAATAAGAAATCTCCGTATGCGGTTGAAAATCTTTTGTTAATTGATATCCGTAATTATCGGGAGAATAGTCATCCGATAACGGGCTTGTTTCTATATTTAGTTGCTTGAACAACAATTCATATTCATTCATAAAAAATCACCTGCTATTTTGTGGCGCATTCATGATCATAGCTTTACCCAAATGGTTCTCGATTATTTTGATTGCGTTAGAATTTGAGAAAGTTTGCATATAGGTATGATGGATTGTCAGAACACAGTCCTGCAAATCCCTGCAACCCCCAATTTCTTTCTTATCCAAATCTTCTAACGGAGAAACTTTAATTCCTAATTTTTGGCATTCATCCATATGTATATGCCTCGAATGAGTAAAAGTTTCCGCATGGCTACTTAATTTTTCTACAATGGCACCAGCTGTAGTGTCGGGAACCTCGGTATCTGCTAACATATTATCACACAGCCATTGGCGAACCATAGTTTGTGACCAATCGATAGCTTTTTTGCAATCGCCAAGAAAAGTCGGGTGATATTTTGAAATAATCACTTGCCATAATGGCGCAGAGGCAGGATTCTTTTTAATGTCATCCTTTGCAGCGTTGAATTCCTCAATTACTCCAGCACAGGACATACCACCGAATTGCGGATCTATCGGACCGATATTTGACTGTTTCCCCATCACGATTTCTTTGCACGATAAAGCAATCATCGTACCAGCCGACATCGCCATTTGCGGAATAAAAGCTCTAATGTCTTTTCCGAATATACTCTTTAGATAATGCACGATAGATTCAGTTGCAGCAGTGTTACCGCCAGGTGTATGTAAAATTAAATCCAAACCTATAGATTTATCCAGGCCGTATACCGTCTGCATAAAAGCATTTTTATCATTATCGTCTATTGCTCCGCTGTTGTTTGGTTTCTGCAAAAAACCGGAATAATAGGCAATTACGTTTCTGCCTGTATATTGGTGCATAATGTCCAAGTATTTCCTGCGAATAATATCCAGTGGATTTCCAACCTGTACAGATTGGATTTCGGATAAAACCTCACCCCAATTCGGCATAAAGACCCTCCTTGTCGACAGAAACCGACCTATATAATTTAGTATAGCACAGAATGCGCAGAAATGCCAGACATAATGCAAAAAACCCACAGGCCGTTAATCCTGTGGGCTTTGCGCTATTCTGCGGTCAAACCGTAATCTCATGCCCCGTCTGGAACCGAAAGATCAGCCGCCCGTCCCGGTGGACGGTCACGGTGTCAATGGCCGTGAGCCAGAGCCGGTCATCAAACTCGATGATTGGTTCTCCGTACTCCGCCAGTTCGAACATAAAGCCGCCGATGTCCTCGGCCTTGGCTTCCCGCTGGGCTTTTGCCGCCTGGAGCTTCTCCAGCTTGGCCTTGGCGGTTTCGTACCGCTCTGCCAGGCCGTTGTAGCGTTCCAGGTAAGCGGCCTGGTCCTGTGCCGTGGTGGAATTTTCCTCGATGCACCGCTTGGTCAGCTCGGCCACCACCTCCATTTCGGAAAGGAGCGCCGCAATCTCGCTGTCCAGGGAGCCGGTGTCGGTCAGCGCCGCCTGCATGGTGCGGCACTCATCCAGCAGCCGCTCTTTATCCGACACCAGCGCATTGAAGGCATCCAGGAACCGGGCCTTGATCTCCTCCTCAGTCAGGTGCGGTGTCTGGCACTTTTCTTCACCGGTGAACTTGCTGTTGCACCGCCAGATGGTGCGCCGGTACTTGTCGGTGGAATGCCAGACCTTGGAGCCGAAGAATCCGCCGCAATCCCCGCAGACCAGCCGGGAGGAAAAGATACTGTTGCCGCTGTAGCTGCGTCCGATGGACTTCCGGCGCTCCAGTTCCCGTTGCACCAGCTTCCACTCGGCGGGGTCGATGATGGCCGGGTGGCTATTCTCCACATAGTACTGTGGTACCTCGCCTTCGTTTTTCTTTTGCTTTTTGGTGAGGAAGTCCACCGTGAACGCTTTTTGCAGGAGAGCATCGCCCTTGTACTTCTCATTTTTGAGAATACTCTCCACCGTGCTGGCTTGCCACTTGGCCTTGCCAGCGGGGGTGGGTATCCCTTCTCTGGTGAGAAGAGAAGCGATGGAGCCGGTGGTTTTGCCGGTGAGGAACAAGCTGTAAATCCAGCAGACAGTCTCTGCTTCCTCCGGCACGATTTCTGGCAATCCGTCTGCGCCCTTCCGGTAGCCCAGAAAGTGGCTGTACGGCAGGCTGACCTTCCCATCGGCGAATCGTTTTCTCTGCCCCCATGTGACGTTCTCTGAAATGGAGCGGCTCTCCTCCTGCGCCAGGGAGGACATGATGGTAATCAGCAGCTCACCCTTGCTGTCCAGGGCGTAGATATTTTCCTTTTCAAAGTAGACCTCCACACCCTTTTCCTTTAGCTTGCGGACGGTCACCAGGCTGTCGACGGTGTTCCGGGCAAACCGGCTGACCGATTTGGTCACGATAAGGTCGATTTTCCCATCGAGCGCATCCCGCACCATCTGGTTGAAACCCTCGCGCTTTTTGGTGTTCACCGCCGAAATGCCTTCATCGGTGTAGACCCTTACGAACTCCCATTCTGGCTTGGACTGAATGAAGCGGGTGTAGTAGTCCACCTGGGCTTCGTAGCTGGTGAGCTGCTCCTCGCTGGAGGTGGAGACGCGGGCATAGGCCGCTACCCGCCGGCGCACCACAGCGTTACGCGCCAAGTGCGTGATGGGCTGAATGGTGGGCGGGATGACCGTTACGGCTCTTGCCATTTTTCACCCCTCCTTTGCGCCAGCGCCCGCTGCCGGGCGATTTCCTTCATCTCCGGCGTCCAGCTCTTGGCCCTGGATATGTGTTCCCAATGCCGCTCTGCCGTGGAGCCGTCTTTGAAATGGAACACCAGGGTCTTGTCCGGGAGGGCATCGATGCCCTTGATTCTTTCCAGAAAGACGCCCTCATCAAACTGGGCAAGGCCGAGCACCTGGGCGGCAAGGTCGTAGAGCAGCTTCTCCGGGATCTGGGATGTGCCGCAGGAAGGCAGATCTGTCTGCACCACAGTTGGGCAGTTCCAGAAATGTCGCTTCCCGCCTGTGCATCTCTTGTAGTTGCGACCGCACACCGCGCAGGCGATCATACTGGTAAAGGCCGACCGCCGGCGGGGCCGCTTGACCGGGCTGTTCTCCGTAATTCCGGCAAGAAGCTCCTGGGCGGCATCGAAGGTGGCCTGGTCAATGATGGCCTCATGGGTGCCCTCCGCATAGTATTGGGGCAGCTCACCCCGGTTCGGGATTTCCTTCTTCTCCAGATGGTTGTTCCGGTACTGCTTTTGCAGGAGCGCATTGCCCAGATACTTCTCATTGGACAGTATCTCCCGAATTCGCATGGAGTTCCACTTTCCGCCCAGAACACCGGTGAACCCTCGCCGGTTTAGGTCGATGGCCAGACTGGTAAGGGATTCTCCCTCCAAAGCCCTGCGGAACACCTCCCGCACTACCGCCGCCTTTTCCGGGTCAACGGCCACGCAGCCCTTCTCAATTTTGTACCCGAACAGGAAGCGCAGGTTGATCAGCTCGCCGCGCTCGAAGCCCCGGCGAATCCGCCACTTCTGATTCTCGCTGGCGGAGCGGCTCTCTTCCTGTGCGTAGGAAGCCAGGATGGTCATCATCAGCTCTCCGTCTGCGCTCATGGTGTGGATGTTCTGCTCCTCGAAATAGACGTCAACCCCCAGTGCTTTCAGTTCCCGGACGGTTTCCAGCAGGGTCACCGTGTTCCGCGCAAAGCGGGAGATGGATTTCGTGATGACCATGTCGATGTTTCCGGTGCGGCACTCAGCCAGCAGGCTTTGAAACCCGTCCCGGCTGTCCTTGGTGCCCGTGAACGCTTCATCGGCGTAGACCCCGCAGTAAAGCCAGCCAGTATGCTTCTGGATCAGCGCACTGTAGTAGCTCACCTGCGCGGACAAAGAATGCCGCATGGCATCCTTCCCGGAGGAAACTCTGGCATAGGCCGCGACCCGCTTCAAGCTGGGCCGCATGGGTGCGGGGAATGAAATTTGTTGAATGGTTCTTGCCATTCCGTCACCTCCTTGTCCAGTGCATATTACCTCTAAAAAGGCTTATTATCCAGCGATTTCGGCGATTCAAAGCGGAATATACTACACGAAGATACCTCGTGCTTTTTGGCGATAATTGTATCAATTTTGCGGTAGTCATCCTCGCTGATGATGCCCTGGCGGAGCATATTCCTGGCAAGGCACATGGCGGTCTGGTAGGCGGTCAGCCGCTGGTACAGCTCATCCATCGGCACTCACCGCCTTTTTCCGAGCTGCGGCATAGCAGGTGCGGGAGCAGTAACGCCGGCCTTTCGCACCGCTTTGAAACGAGCATCCGCAGTAGGCGCAGGTAAAGGTATGGAGGGTACGCTTTCCGCCCTTGTCGGGATGTGCGTTCCACCAGGAGATGCGGCATGAGTCCGAGCAGAACCGTTTTCGTTTTCGATGGGGCGTCTGGATGACGGGCTTCCCGCATCTCTCGCAGATGTCTGGAACGGCAGCGGCATTCTCGCCAGCGGGATGGCGGCGGAGGTAGGTTTTCACGCTGTTGACCGACAGTTCCAGAGCAGCGGCGATTTTCTTATACCCCAGCCCTTCCTGACTGAGTTTATGGATTCTGAGCTTTTCGGCTTCTGTCATAACAAGCCCCTTTCCGAGAGGCATAAGGCACTTCTCACCTTACAGCCACGGAAACGGGCAAATATGAGGATGACAAAAAAATAAAGGGGTGCAGCCACGAAAAATGACTGCACCCCTTCGGCTGGGCGGATATTCAGCTGGGGATCTTCAGCTTCTGACCGCTGTAGATGGTGTCACTGTCAAGACCGTTGAGGGTCTTGATCTCCTTGTAGCGGACACCGCTGCCCAGATACTTCTCGGCGATGCCCCAGAGGGTGTCGCCCTTGACCACGGTGTGGACGCGGTAGGTCACCGCCGCGCTCCCCGCCGGCGCCAGGTCGGAGACCCGTACCGGGGACATGATGGCGTTGGTGCCGCTCTCGTTCTTGTTGATGACCGCACGGTCGCCGGAAACCTCGTGGACATACCATTTCTGCTTCCGCACCCAGGCAGGGATGGTCTGGCCACCGTAATACTTCGTCCCGGTGATGACCACCAGATCACCGGCCTTGATTTTATCGCCGGGCCGCTCCGGCTCCATAGGCGTGTCCGGCGCGGACCCGCCCAGCTTGTCCTTGACCGCCGCCCGGAAGGTGTCCATGTTCTTCCCGTGCTTCGGCCACCAGTGCAGCACATCCGCATGATTGGACGCAATGCCCAGGTCGTGGCCTTCGCAGTGGCAGATGATGTCCTGCTCTGTCAGGCCATAGAGTCCGCAGAGATACACGCAGAGGTCCACCGCTTCATGATAGACCTTGTTCAGATAATCGGCGTCCGTGAGATCGTCCTCGCAGATCTCGAAGGAGATGTGGGTGTCATTGGCGGAACCGCCGGCGTGCCAACCACGGTGATCCCACGGCAGGGTCTGGTAGGTGGCCACCGTCCCATCTGCCAGCTTGCCGATGAAGGCGTGGACGCAGACCTCCCGGTCCATAGGCTGGTTCCAGTGGTTGTTGTACTGGTTCTTCCCCAGCAGTCCGTCATCCGGACCCACATAGCGTTTGAGCCAGGGGTTGTTGGCGCCGGTGGAGTGTACCATGATGCCCTTGGGGGTGATCCGGCGCCCCGCTTTATAACAGGCGTTGTTGGTGAAAATCAGCTTATGCAGATTCATTGTCGCTTCCTCCTTTGTCATGCAGTTGTTCCAACACGTCTTTCAGCTTCTCCGGGATGGGAAGGCCCAGGCGTCCGGCATTCTCAAGAAAAGAGATACCCTCGTTGGACAGGTAGAAGAAGATCACCGCCGTGCGGAGCACTCCCTCCTGACCCAGCACATACACGTCCACCAGGTTGCCAATGCCCACCAGCACGAAGATGAGCACCTTCCGGCAGATACCCTTGAAACCCACGGCGCTGGACAGCTTCTTGTCCGCAACAGCGCACATCACGCCGGTGATGTAGTCCACCAGCACGAAGGCAATCAGCGCGTAGAGAAAGCCATCCACACCGCCCAGGTACCAGCCCAGGAAGCCGCCCAGGGCAGAAAAGGCAACCTGGAGGCTGATCCAGATCGATTTCATAGTCTTGTCCTCCTTGTTTTTGAATATGGAAAAGACGCCCCCAGCGAGAGCGCCTTTGTCCTCATGTCAGCCATTCCGGTTTTTCCGGGATGGTTTGTGTGTTGGTACCGTCCAGCCATGCCTGGTACCAGTTTTTTAATTCCGAGAGCTGTCCCTCCGAGAGGGTATCGTACCAAAGCTGCCCCCGGTTGATGATTGGGAAGCACTCCAACTCTCGGCGTCTTCGGTATTCCGCCTTTGCCGCTTCAGACTGTGCTTGGGCGTCTTTGCCTTCGTCAAAGACAAGGGTGCCATCCCGCATCCGGTAGGAAGTGAAGTGTTTCTCAAAATGGGAGAGGTCATTCGGCTCCGCTGTTTCCAAAGCGTCCACCAGTTCACCCTCCAGGGCGTAACTTTCCACATAACCCTGCTCGTTCAGTAATACCTTCATAGTCGCACCTCAGTTGATTCCAAATACACGGTTGATCTGCCCATTACCGCCTTGGATGGCGAGAGTCACCAAGGAGCCAGAATAGGAAAGGTTGAAGGATTTGTAGTTGGACTCGTCCGCAATCTGGAAGGAAACCGCAGAGGTTGTCAGCATGATTTTTGGCACGACCAGGGACGCACGTGACGCCGTGCTGCTTGGCCTGCCGATGATGACATAGAAGTTGTAGTTTCCGTAGTTGAAAGTGATGCTTCCGCTGGTCAGCGTCCCGTTGTAGAGAGACGTAGCGGCGATGCCCAGGTTTGTCCGAGCCGCTGCAGCATTCTTCGCCCCGGTGCCGCCGTAGGCAATCGCCAGGGCGTTGGTCAGCGAGATGGACGTCCAGGAGCTTCGGTCATAAGCTCTTTTCACCGCATAGGAGTTTGCCGCCAATGTAGTACTGGAAGATGAGATGCTGGATGACAGCTTAGTCAGCCCGTAATATGCGGTGGTGGCGTATAAACAGCCAATGGCGATCCACCATGACCCGTCATACACGAAATCAACCGTTTCCTTGTCCCTCCAGATATCTGCGATAACAGACATCCCGTCCGTGCTGCAGATGAACTTGTCCCCGGTGCCGTTGACATTCAGCTTGGGCTGACTGGCGGAATTCCCATAGGTAAACTGTACTGCGATGCGGGAACCTGTTTTCAGTTCGAAGCCGGGGCAGCTCACCACCTTCACTTGGGTGGCTTCGGCGGTGGAGCAGGTGCCAAAGTATGGCTTGTCGAAAGGATAGTCAATCTCGTCCGGGATCAGCGTCCCCTCAATGCGTGTATCTCCCACCACATGGAGCGCCGCCTCCGGGCTTGGGGTATTAATACCCACCATCTTTTTGCGAAGCGCCACCAGGGGCGTGCCCTGGGAGACAACGAAATACAGATCCAGCGAGGTCAGCGAGTTCAGCTGGTCACGGATCTGCAGGTGGAAGTCATAGGACGATTCGGAATCAAGGTTGCACAGCTCCAGATTGGAAAAGGAGAAGCTGGAACTGGTGGCGGTCACCGAGCCGAGGATGCTGGTGTAGCTGTTGTACGAGGACGCGCTGGTGAGCTTATAGCGGTACCGGGCATAGAGAAGGCTGTTCTTCTGCGTCCCATCCACCGTGATGGGCGAAATGCTGCCGTTGAACACGAGCTGCATCTCGGTCTCGATGTCGTTGGTGCGCCGCAGGGACACGGAGCTTACCCTGGGTTTCGAGTACGGCACCACGGTGACGCTCTGGGTAACGGAAGCGGTGTATCCCCGCGAGTCCGTCACCGTCAAGGTGATGTCCCGTGTGCCAGAGGTGCCGATGGTCCCCAGGGAGAGGGCCGCGCCCGTTGTGTTGGATTTCGTCACGCCGCTGCACACCGCCGAGTAGGACACGATGGAAGCGCCGTTCCTCGCCGTGGCGGTTCCGGGGGTGACTGTCAGCCGGGAGTAGTCCTGGATGAGCACCTGGTTGTTGTCCATGATGGCGGTGGTGGTCGAGTAGCTGTCGGCGAAGGTGAAGCCGGAAAGGCTCGGTCCCGAATTTGCCTGTGAGGTTCGGATGGTGCAAGTGCAGGTGGACGCGCTGCCGATCTGGGTGCTTCCGCTCTTGGTCACCAGCTCGATGGTGGCGGTGAAGGACTTGACGCTGGCCATGGCGTTCAGCAGCGTTGTCCGCTCCGAAGCGGTCAGGGTGATGGTGCGGTAGGCAGTTCCCGCAGACCAGACGCGCCCCGCCAGAGACAAGTAGGTCGTGGAGCCGTTCTTGATGGTGATGTAGTTGGTGTAGGCGGCGTTGTACACCGTCACCCGCAGGGAAAGGCTGATGGAAGCGGCGTCCGCCGAAAAACTGCCGCAGCTCAAAAGCACCGCGCCGCCCAAGGTCTTGACGGTGATCGTACCCGATTCGCCGTAGACCTGGTTGCTTTTCTTCCTCGCCAGCGCCCGAACATAGTAGGTGGTGTTCGGCGAGAGGTTGGACAGCGTGATACTGGCTGAAGTACCTGCTGTAGAAGAGAAAAGGGTGCTGCTGCCTCCATTGTCCAGGCTGTAAAACCACTGATCCGCTGTTGCGGAGGATGCGGCGGAAATTCTGAAACCGTTTGCCGTGATATTGGAAACGGTACAGGATACCGTGGGAGGCGTTCGGTCGATGCTGTTCAGGGTCACGGTGGTGGAAGCCGTAATGGTTCCAACAGATACGCCGGAGTAGGTGCCGGAAAACCGCCAGGATGCGGACAGCGCCACCCCGGATTTCGTTCCGTCCGCGTTGTGGCTGACCCGCACGGTTTTGGTCTTCAGCAGCTTCTTTTTCCATCCGCTGGAGTAGTCATCAATGGCGGGCGCGGTATAGGTCTCGCTGACGCCGTTGATGGAAATCGTGGAGTCGCTTCGAGCGCCCACTTCGAGGGTATAGTAGGAAAGATACACTTTCAGAGTGACATCGGTATAGTTGCCGGTCACGCTCTGCACACCGCTCCACTCGCAGTACAGGCCGAAGCTGGAAACGGGATAATTCTGAAACGTGCCGCTGAGCGCCATTGCTCCACCTCCTTAGTCCAGAATCACGATGTTCAGCCCCTCGGACGCTGTGGCCATGGGGACGAACTTCGTCTTGCCCACCGTGAGTTCACCGTCCACGGTGGTTTTCTTTGTGATGGTCTCATCCTTGTTCAGGGAGAAAATCTTTTCCTCGTTGTAGTAGCCGGAAAACTCCGTGTTGTTGATGACCGTCCGCTGGGCGGAGTCCGCATTGGACACTTCGATGCCCCGGCGGTCGATCTTTACCTCGGCGGTGTAAATCTCATTGGGAGCCGGCGTCCATTTGTGAAGAGACGCCCCTTCCGTCAGCATGATGTCCGAAACGAACAGGCTGGCATCGCGGGAATAAATTTTGATGGTGATGACGCTGTCCTGCACGTCCGGGAGCAGAGCGGTGTATTCCGTCCACTCAAAGGAGTCTGAGGTGTTGAACAGGTCGATTTCCGTATCGCCGTTGATGACAGCCCGGACATAGGCGTTGTAGGTGGAGGTTTTCTTGGCCTTCACCGTCAGCCGGTAGGCCTGGCCCGGCACGATGCTGTCCACCACCTGGGTCAGCGTGCTGTAGGCGGCAAGCTGGAAGCAGGAGTTGGACACGGTGCTGTTCTTGGTTTCCGCGCCCTGCTGGGCGGTGATTGTCCCGGCATAGGTCCAGTCATCGGAAAGGCCGTTTAAGCCGGCGGAGTTGCGGACAAAGTTGATGCCGCCACTGTACTGCTCCTGCATGGTGAGGGACAGCCCGTCCACCGACTGCTGAAGCTGGGACATCTGCCCCTCGATGAGCCGGAGGTTTTCCTGCTCCTCCGTCAGTTCCCCGGTGACGCTCTCCACCGATTCGGTGAGGTCGGCCACAAAGCTGTTCAGCCCGTCAATGGACTGCTGGAACTGACTGACCCTGCCGCTGACCTCCTCCAGGGAATCTGTGGTGACGTAGGCGCTGAACATGACCTCGCCGCTCTCCAAATCCCACCAGGAGGACCCGTCCTGAGACTGAATCACCCCGGCCTTGATGATGTTGGCAATCAGAGAACCGGAGGTAATGAAGTCTGCAACGATCTGCCCATCGGCGGTGATGGCGGTTTCGTAGGGGCCGTTATAGCCATTGCTGGAAAACCCCAGCCCCTCCACATTCCACCGCCAAACGTTGACCGCATCCTCGATGGAGGGCTGGTCAAGAATCAACAGCTCGTATGGCAGACCGTTCTCGCTGTCAGTGTGGAGTACCACATAGCCGCCCGTCTGGCCGGTGATGCGGTCTGTGGCATTCTGGATGGCGGAGCCTATCAGCGCGGGGAAATGCTCGGCTTTTTCAGCCGCTTCCTCGGCGCTGGCCTGGGCGTCCGAGACGCTATTCAGCAGGTTTGCCTTTGCGCTGCCCAGGGTGATGGACACATACTTTTCCGCCAGGGTGTCGTAGACCGTGGTGATGACCTTGGCCTTGGCGGTGATGCCCAGGGCGGAGTGCCGGATGGTTACCGTGTCGCAGAGAGACACCCGCTCCAGCACGGCGGCATATTCCGGCTGTTTCCACAGCGGTTCAAAGGAGACTGTCAAGGTGGGAACTTCCACACCCAGGGGGTTGTTGTCCAGATAGGTTTGCGCCTTGGTACGTAAAGCATCCTCGGTGATGGCTTCTTCCTCTCCAAAGCTGTCGGTAAAATCCCGGATGAGGGTCTTGCGCTGGGACAGCGTGGTGTCCGCGATGGGAAGCAGCACTTCGGTGAGGGTGACCACCGTTTCGCTCCCGTCCTCGGCGGAGATCACCGCATAAGGGAGCAGGTCGGTGTACACCTCGGTGATATCGCTGTCGTGCTCCAGTTCGGTGAGGTTTTTGCCGTACTCGATCACCACGCCGGTGTGTTGGCCGCGCCCCTGGTGGTGGATGATGTGGAAGTTGTCCCACTCATACTCGCCGCCCCACAGATCCAGAAAGGAACCGGCTACGCCGCCCAGACAAGCACGGACGCTCTGGGGCTTGGCCACGGAGAAGGGCTTTGCCTCGGAGTAGTCCGTCTGACAGGTGAAGCTGTGGGCGGTGGCGGTGTTCTGAAAGACACGCTGCATGGCAAGCGCCGGCGAAATGCTCTCACTGGACCAGGTCAGGGCGGCGATATTGGAGAGGTCGTAGGAGATGTGCTGAGCATACACCGTTACCACGCCATCGATAGGTGTGGTGATGCGGTAGATACGGAAGGCCTGGTCATCGGCGGTATCGTTGGGCTTGGCCTTGATGATCCGCTCGGAGGACAGCTCTCCGTAGTTCCGCCCTGTGACGGGGTATTGGAGCACCAGTTCGTAGGCGCCGTTTCGCTCCTCGGTCACCTCACAGGAGATGCAGTCTGCCAGCACGCCAATGCCGTAGGTGGAGAAATCCACCGCATTTGCTTTGAACAGAACCGGGATCATAGCGTCACCCACCTTGGCTGTACCACCAGGCTGGTCACCGTTCCCACCCAGGAGATGGTGTTAACGCCGGGCTGCAGCCTGGGAAATCCGTCCCCGCTGACCTTGTCGTTCATGGGGGCCGTGCCTGAGTAAAAGTTCATCTGCTCGCTGTCGCAGACAATGCTCCCGTCCAGCCCGGTAAAGACCCAGCTCTTGTTCTGACCGCCTCCCTGGATGGTCAGGGTCACCGTCCCCTCCCCGGTGAGGGTGAGGATGGGCAGAGACTCAAAACTCTCCGGGTTGGTCACTGTGGAGCCGGACTGCGTGAGGGTGACAGGCTCGGTTCCGTCCACGCTGTAGCGGAAGGGATGGCAGGAGAAGCTGACGGTAAATACGCCGATGCGGTTGAGTTGGTCCTCAATATCCAAGCTCCCGGAGTACACCGCCTTCCGGGTGTAGACGGTATCGTAGCTGTCGGACAGTGTGTGATAAGCGTTCTGCTCCCCATAGAGCCAGGCTTTGACCTTGGTGATTTTCTCCGCCAGTTCGGCGATGGACTTGGCGGGCAGGAACACGGAGTAGGTCACCTGCACATTGGGATAGCGGCCATTGGGCAGGATGAGGTCGCCGTTCCTGCCGGGAATGGACTGGAAGGTCACATCGTACTCCGGGGCGGAAAACACATTCTTGCTCTCGATGCGAAGCCCCATGTCCAGAGACGAAACCCCGTTATACACAAAATAGTTCATGCGAATACCACCCCTTTCCGCTTGGCAAACTGACCGGCGGTCACCATGATCTCATTGGTGAGCTGCCGGATGTCCTCATTGGTGTAGTTGTTGAAGGTGCCGATATTCAGCTGCAGGACGAAGCCGCTCTTCCCAGAGCCGCCGGAAACTGCGGAGGTCATGGCGTTTTCCACGCTGCCCTTCACGGAGAAATCCGTGGGCAGCGCCGTGGTCATATCCTTGGCGAGGTCCTGCATGACCCCGTTGATGTTCTTGCTCATTCCCTCGGCGGCTTTCACCGCCTGACCGCCGTTGTCCTCGATGGAACCGGCAAGGCCCTCCACCAGCATTTCGCCTACCCAGGCCATTTCCTTGGAGGGCGAGTTGATGCCGAAGAAGCCCAGGATACCGTCCCAGATGCCGGAGATCCAGCCGGACACTTTATCCCAGATCCACCCGGCCAGGGACTGGATGCCCTGCCACAGGCCGCGCACCAGGTTGGCGCCCACCTCGGCGATCTGGGAGACACCCTGGCCGAGGGCCGAAACGATCCCCGTGATGATCTGCGGAATCGCCTTCATGATCTCCGCAATGATGGTCGGGAGATTCGCAATCAGGGACACCAGCAGTTCTACACCCGCCTGGATGATTTGAGGGATGCTGTTGATGAGGGCGTTCACGATGCCGGTGATGATCTGCGGGATAGCCGCCACGATGGTGGTGATGATCTGGGGCAGCGCCTGGATGAGCGACACCAGCAGGTCGATACCAGCCTGGATGATCTGCGGGATGGAGTTTAATACGGCTGTGATGATCCCCTCGATGATCTGCGGGATGGCTGCGACAATGGCGGTGATGATGTCCGGCAGAGCCGCCACCAGCGAGGTCAGAAGCTGGATGCCCGTCTCGATGATCTGGGGGATGGAGTTCAGCAGGAAGGTCACAATTCCGTTGATGATCTCCGGCAGAGCCGCGATGAGCACCGGCAGGGCGTTGAGGATGCCCTGGGCCAGCCCCGTGACCAGCTGCAGAGCCGCGTCCAGGATGAGGGGCAGATTGGCGATAAGGGTCTGGCAGATCTGCACCACCATCTGTACAATGGTGGGAACCAGCTGAGGCAGTGCGGAAGCGATGCCGGAAGCCAGGGTCGCCACCACCTGCATTGCCGCCTGTAAAAGCTGTGGCGCCAGCTCGGTTAGGCTGGTGACGAGCTGGAGAACAATGGACAGGGCGGCTGCGGCCAGTTGGGGCAGCGCGTTCACAATGCCGGTGACAAGGGTTGCGATGATATTCACTCCAGCTTCCAGCAGTACCGGAAGACTGGCGAGGATGGCTTCCCCGATGACCGGCACAATGGTGGAGAGCTTCTCCATCAACACAGACACCAGACCGGAGATGCCCTCGGCGAAAGTCTCGGCGGCTCCCGCTGTGCCGTTCAGCACACCCTGCAAGCCTTCGCCCATGAGGGATACGAAAGGAATCATGGCGGTGAGGACATCCGCCGCCATGGTCTTCAGCGTGGTCATGATGGGTTCAGCAATGGCGCCCAGCTGGGCGTAGGCATCGGTGAGAAGCGCCTGGGCGCGCTGGGCTTCCATCACATCCCCGTTGAGGGTTTTATAGGTTTCCGCCGCTTCCTGGTACAGGCCGTTGAGGGTATCGGTAATGAGTGCGGCGCGCTCCTGCTCGGAACTGCAGCCATCCAGCGCCGACTGGAAGGCCTCCTCATTGACACCGGCCCAGTTGAGGGCGTCTGCCAGCTGGCCGGTGATGGTGCCGGTTTTGGCGGTCTCGTTGGCGGCTTCGGTCAGGCCTTCGATGGGAAGGCTGTCCCCGAAGGTGGCCCACACGCCGGCGGCGATGTCCGTCCACTGCGCCAGCTCTTCCTCGGTGGAGCAGAGCTTGGCAAGGTGGTTGACCGCTTCTACGCTGCGGTCTTCTTCGCCCAGGATGGCGTAGAAACCGGTGTAGGCTTCACCGGCCTGTTCCGCCGTAAATCCTGCGGTGGTAAAAGCTGCATCCAGTTTGGCCTGGTCTTCCCGGTATTCCCGCGTGGACTCCGCCAGGTCGAGGAAGCTCTTGGTCAGCCCGGCAAGGGCTGCTCCGGCGGCGGCAACAGCAGCACCCGCCGTGACCGCCAGACCTTTGAGGACGGAGCCGACCTTCTCCAGTTTGCCGGACGCCTTGTCGGTCTTATCGGCGGCGTCATCGATCTCATCCCCAAACTTGTCCGTCTGCTGGGCAGCATCCTGCATCTCACTGCCCATGGAGTCGATGGCCTTCTGATTCTGATCAAGCTCCCGCTCCATATTGTTCAGAGCGGCCTGCGCGTTGTTGAGCTGGATCTGCCACTGCTGGGTGCGCCGGTCGTTCTCCCCGAAGGAGGTGGAAGCGTTCTCCAACGCCTTGCGGAGAGTCTCGATTTTCTTCTTCTGGGCATCGATCTCCTTGCCCAACACCCGGTTCCGGGAGGTGAGGGCTTCCACGGAATCATCATTTTTGTCAAACTGAGACTGTACGACCTTCATTTCGGAGCCGAGGACTTTGAAGGACTGATTGATGTCCGCCAGTGCCTTTTTGAATTCCTTTTCGCCCTCTAGCCCGATTTTCAGGCCAAAGTTATCCGCCATCCGTGGTCACCTCCTTCAAAATGGCATAAAAAAAGCCCGGATTACTCCAGGCAAAAGAAAAGAGCCGATTGCTCGGCTCCTTGAAGCGGTTTATTTGCTATTTATAAACTCTTGTAACTCGTTGATGAATCGGCTCGTATGGAATCCATCACAAACAGCATGGTGTACCTGTACAGCAAACGGAATCCACCATTGACCCGCTTTTTCGTAGTACTTCCCAAATGTAAAAATCGGGATTAGATATCGATATCCTGCGGTATTTAGATTGAATCCATCGAAGGACACCCATGGTATCATGGAAACCGTGAAGTTGTTTTCCGGCAAACCCGGTTTGGCCATAAAGGTTTCTAAATTGCCAAACTTGCAGACATCCTCCTCATATCTTTGCAGAAAGAGTGCGTAATCATCGGAAAACTCCGTCCAGATATTCGAAAATGTCTCTGTTGCTTTATGGAACACCGTATAGCATGGGTGCATATCACTGTATATTCCAAGCTCGCCATTTGTGTTAAAAGCTGTTCGGAATTCAGGATGACGGTTTACCACCTTTGTCAGGCAATAAAGCAAAAACGGAAATAGTTTTTTCCCATTTCTTTTTATACTCGTGATATCAAGTTTGACAGTCATACTATAGGTGCAGGGTACATCTTTGGTATAATGCTCAAAGCGCTCCTTGCGCGACCAGGTTGAAAGATCAATCGTTGCGAATGTCATTGCCAGACCCTACCTTTCTGCCGTTAAGCTGGGCGTCAATATCCCGCCTGCCGTACATAATGCGGAGCACAGCAACGGTTTCTGCCTGGTGGTCTGGAATGTAGAACACCAGATAATTGTCCACCGGCATGACCCGCAGATTCCGGTTGCGCCATGGCTCCCGGTCGTAGACCCGGAATCGCTCCGGCATCTCATCCAGCTTGAGGATGTTCTCCTCCAAGCGATCCAGCTGACCGTTGGCGTTCTGCTCCGACTGCAGGTCTACTGCGATGTAGCGGTAGATTTCCCGCAGGTCACGCTTTGCTTCCGGGGTCAGCGTCACCTCATAGCTCATACGCCCAGTTCTCCTCGCAGATCGTCAAACGCCTGCTTTGCAGGGATGACTTGCCCGGCCTTCATCTGGGCATAGCCCTTCTCCAGTTCCGTATCCAGCTGCTCGGCAGTCATGCGGCTGATGTCCAGCGGATGCTCCGGGAGCTTTACCTCAAAGGGCAGCCCCCGTTGGAGGATGATTTGCTTATAGAACATGGTGATGGCATTGGACGCCGGGATGCCCAGGGCGCTGAGGATAGCTTCCGCCTGTTCCTTGACCTCCGGCTCAATGCGCGCATACAGATTTGCCGACTTTTCCATATCCAAGACTCCTTTCGGGATTTGTGGTTTCTTCCTCGTCTCTATTGTACTCTATTGTGCGGACAAAAGCAATACATTATTCAAATCCCGTAGGGAATGATGTCGTCAATGGTCAGCTCCCGCTTTGGCTTCGCCAGACCGAGGAACTGCTTGTGGCACTCCCACAGATCCAGCAGCACCCCAAAGGGCAGGAGCATGGTTTCCTCCGGGGTAAAGCCCAGCTGGGCGGTGCCGTAATAGAAAAGCCGGGTAAACAGCTCGGCGTCTGTTACCCGACTTCCACGTTTTTTGAGTCCGTCTCGCTTTCGATATTTCGCTTGGTGCCCTTGTACATGGCTTCCATGATGGCTTCCTTGTACCCCGCCAGCTCGAAGGGAGAGGTCAGCAGCTCCACAGCGTCCTGGGTCAGCGGCTCCTTTTTGTCCTCCGGGTGCTGGAGGTTGTGGATCAGCACGCTCTGATTGGCCAGCAGGGTGATGAGCCAGATGATCTCATCGAGCGCCATTTCAAAGTTCTCGGACTTCATCAGCCTGTCGCCCAGGTTCTCCAAACCGCCGTAGCGTCCGGCGATCTCCTTGGTGGCGCGGGTGGTGAGCACCAGATCATACTCCTTGCCGCCGATGGTGATGGCGGCGCTTCGTTCCTTGCTCATGGGTCAGCCCTCCTTATGCGGTTTCCAACGTGCTGTAGTCCGGCTCATACACCTCTTCGTACCAGCCGGAGATGGTGGCGGGCAGCACGCCGGTATCGTCCTCGGAGACCTCCGCCTTCCAGGGGTGCTTACCCTGACCGTCCACCTTGTTGCGGCGGGTCACGGTGCCTTCAATGGAAGGGGTGGAAAATTCAATGCTCTCGCCCTTGGTGGTGAGGTTGGTGGCGGGAATGCCAAACTTTACCCGGTAGAGCCAGAAGTAGCGGTACTTGCCGTTGGCCTTTTTGGCGCGAAAGCCCACGGCCACAGGGGTGCCGCCGTCCTCACTGGTGGAAACCAGCACCTTGTTTCCGTCAATGGTGGCGCCGGTCAAATCCTGGGCAACGGTAACGCCGATGTCATCCACGCCCAGGGTCAGGGTGCCGCTCTGGAACTCCTTGACCACGGCGGCGGCGCCATCGTCCGCGTACAGCGTAGCTTCCGCCAGCTCCACCGAAAGCTCGGCGGTCATGGCCTTTGCCAGGGGCTGGGGGTCGCCGTAGGTTTCGTTGCCCGAAGCGTCCTCGGTGATTTTGGCATAGTACAGCTTGTCCAAGCCGATCGTAGCCATATCTCATTCCTCCATTTCACCGGCGAGCCGCCGGTGGCAATTCGCGCCCCAACAATTCAGGTTACGCAAACTTGCCGCCCGCGCCGCTGCGCCGTTCAAAATTTATAGTTGGTATAGTTTCGCCACGTCAATGGCGTAATGATGAAAGCCGGTATCATCTTCATGGGCGATATACCGGCGGTCGGTAATGCAAAAATCCGCACCCAGCAGGGCGCGGACCAGCGTGTCTTTGATGGCGGTGTAGCTGCCCTTCACGAATAGGGACAGCCGCGCCTCCTGGGTGTCGTACCCTGGGGAATTGTCGGCGTGAAGCTCGAAGGTGTCCGCCATGGGCGTGATGACCAAATAAAGGTCGGGCGGTACGCCGGAAAAGACGCCGGTCTCCACCGGAATCGAACAGGCATCCGCCACCGTTTTCAGTTCAGATAGCAGACTCACAGCTTCTCCACCTCCTCTTCCAGTTTGCGGATCATGGCGCTGGTACAGGCCTTCCGGGACGAGGTCTGGGCGGGTTTGAGAAAGGGTTTCGCCGGCTGGCCGCTCTTGCCGTACTCGATGATATTGGCCAGCATAGCGTTGCTGCCGCCATCGGAGCGTGGCTCGGCAAAGCCGACCTTGATGTTGTGGTTTCCGTCCCGGTCCACCAGCGGCGGGGTCAGACCCAGGGAGCGTTCCAGCTCTCCCGTGGAGCGAGAGTCGTATTTCGTACCACTGCCGATAACGGAGGAGAGGTTGCTCCGTACCTTTGACAGCACAACCTCGCCGCCGGCTTCCAGGACACGTCCCGCAATCTCATCCGTTTTGCTGCCCAGGAGGGACAGCTTGCGGAGGAATTCCTCCGGCATTTCCACTTTCACCTTAGCCACCGGGTTTCACCACCTTTGCCATGACTTCCAGATACATTCCACGTCCCTTTACGTCCTCCACCGAGGTGATCTCGAATCGGTCGCCATCGCAGAGGAGCGCAAGGTCTGTGGTCACGGATACACCGGGAATGACCCGGAAGCGGAACAGGTCGGTGGCTTCCGAAAAAGCAGCCATGTTTGCCCATCTTTCGCTCCCGTGCCTTCCTTCCCGGTATGCCCGGACGGAGGCCAGGGTGACCTCCTTTTCCGATTTGAAGCCCTCCGCATCCACGGAGGCTTCTTTTTTCACCAGGTCAATAAAGGCGTTCATCTTCCCAAAGGACATACTTACACCTTCCATTCCCGGTCAAGGCGGAGAAGCAGGTTCACGGTATTCCACACCTGCTGACCGGCCTGCACGTTATCTGCGAAAAAGCCGCCCGTGCTGCCATCCCTGGACTCGTAGAAGTGGGATGACAGCATGATGACGGCCTGCTCGGTAGTTGGGGGCATAGGGTGCTCCTGGTAATACCCCGCCGCAATGTGCTGGTAGCTCTCCGCATAGGAGATGGCGGCGGTGATGTAGCGTTCCAGCAGCTTGTCATCGGCGTCATGCTCCAGAATGAGGTTTTCCTTGACCTTTGAAAGAAGCTCGTTCATCACCGCCGCCCCCTTTCTTAGCCAGCGGCCTTCTGCGCCAGCACCTTGATGGCTTCCGACAGGATCAGCTTACCGTCCACGCGCTGGGTGGCCATGAAGCCTACCTGACCGGTGGTGGCGAACAGCTCGTTCAGGCGCTTGAAGGAGCGGCCCTGGCGGTCGGCGATCCAGTAGTAGCTGAAATCGCCGAAAGCGATGGTCTTGGCGCCAGCGGCGATAGCGGGTACATAGGAAGAGGTGTAGACCGGACGGTTCAGGATGGTATCGGGAGTCCCAGCCGTGAGGGAAGGCTGCCACAGGTACTGACCCTGGTTGTCCTTCAGCTTGCGGATGGCCTTGACCGTGGAGTCGTTCATCACCCAGACCGCCTTCCTGCGGTAGGGGGACTTCAGAGAATAGAACAGGTCGATCAGCTCATCAGCGGTAATGGCGGTGGAGCTGGCGGCGGTTACACCGGTCTGTGCGCCGCCGGTGGCCGCAAAGATGCCGGTGGGCTTGCCGCTGCCATCGCCCACGAAGAAGGCTTCCTCCTCCTTGGCGCCGATGCGGCGGGCAAACTCGGTGGAGATATACGAGGGCAGGTCGAACACGCTGTCATTGAGCAGCTCATCGGACACCTTCAGGAAGGTACCCAGCTTGTAGGCGGACAGAGAGGTCTGGCCGAACACCTCATCGCTCTCGGTGAGGGCGTCCTCCTCATCCAGCCAGGCAGCGGAGCCGTGACTGGTCACGATGGGGATCTTGCGGTCGCCGCTGGAGGTCTGGATGACCTTAGCCAGGCGGCGGAACACATTTTCCTCCTCCAGAGCCTGCACCAGGGTACGCTCATACTCGTCCGGCACCAGGTAACCGCCCTCGCTGTCGGTGCCTTCCTGCAGGGCGTTGCGAATTTCGTAGGGGTTGCCCTGCAGACGCATGGCGTTCCAGAAGTTCCGCTTGTACTCATCGGAAGCGCGGCCCTTCTTCTCGGCCTGCTGGTCGCCGGCGGGCTTGCCGGTGATGGGCTGGCTGACCGGCTTGTTCAGCTCGGCGTCCAGAGCTTCGCGGCGCTCCATCCGGGAGATCTCCTTGCCCAGGTCGGAGATATCCTGCTCCATGCGGGAGTAGGTGGCGTCATCCTCGGCGGACAGGGTGCCCTTGTCGGTGCGGTGGGAGTCCAGGAAAGCCTTGGCGGCGTCCCAGGCCTTGGCGCGCTTCTCACGCAGTTCCAAAATAGTCATGGTAGTTTTCCTCCTTTAATGTTTCAAAAGATTGAGCCGCTCGTAGAGATCGTCTAAGGAGCGGCCCTTGGGTTCCGCCTTGGGGGCGGGTCGGTTGGTTTTGCATTTTTCGGCGATCTTGTCCATGAGGGAATTGACCACCGCCGCCTTGGAATACAGCATGGTGACCGTTGGGGGTTCCATGTCCTCGGTTTCGGCGGGACGCTTCATCACCTCATCGGCGAAGCCCAGCTCTACCGCCTTTCCGGCGTCCATCCAGGTCTCTGCGTCCATGAGGTGGGAGAGCTTGGCGCGGGATAGGCCGGTCTTGATCTCGTAGGCGTTGATGATGGAGTCCTTGACGCTGGAGAGCATCTCGATGGCCTTCTGCATCTCGCCGGTGTCGCCCATAGCCACGGTCATGGGGTTGTGGATCATGAGCATGGACACCGGGGACATGAGGACCCTGGTACCCGCCATGGCGATGACGGATGCGGCGGACGCCGCGATGCCATCGATCTTCACGGTCACCTCGTGGGGGTAGTCCATCAGCATATTGTAGATTTGAGCCGCCGCCACGCAGTCGCCGCCGGGAGAATTGATCCAGACGGTGATGTTCCCGTCCCCGGCCATCAGCTCCTCCTTGAAAAGCTGGGGCGTGACGTCATCGTCAAACCAGCTTTCCTCGGCGATGGTGCCGTTCAGATACAGCGTCCGTTCCGCCGGAGCCGTCTCCGTCTGGGCTTGATTCGTCCACTTCCAAAACTTCTTCATCGGCATTTTCCTCCTTTCCGTCATCGTTGGATTCGGTATTTGCAAAAGCCCCCGCGTCCTTGAGCGGGAGCATATTGCCGTTGATTAGGTACAGGTCGCCGCCATCTTCGGCAGGGATGCGGTCGAGGTTCTCCAGCTCCCGGATGTCGTTGGCGGACATCCAGCCGTTCTGCCGACCGATGGCGTACCCGTTCATGCGGCTCTGATAATCGCCGCGAAGCAGGCCCTCCAGATTGAACTTCACGAAATACCGCGATTTCTCATCTGGCAGGAGGAGCGACCGGTGAATGGTCTGCTCCCAGCGGATCACCCAGGGGTCCAGCGTGTATTTCACGAACTCCAGAGACTGCTGCTCAATATTAGAAAAGCTCGACTTTTCCAGGTCGCCTACCATGTGGGGCGGCACTCGGAAAATTCGAGCGATCTCATTGACTTGGAATTTTCGCGTCTCCAAAAACTGCGCCTGCTCCGGCGAGATGCCGATGGGCGTGTACTTCATGCCCTCCTCCAGCACGGCGATCTTGTTGCTGTTGCCGCTGCCGCCGAAGGTGGACTGCCAGCTCTCCCGCACCCGCTGGGGGTTTTTGATGGTGCCGGGATGTTCCAGCACACCACCGGGAGCCGCGCCGTTGGCGAAGAACTTGGCCCCGTACTCCTCACAGGCAATCGCCATGCCGATGGCGTTCTTGGCCATGGCAATGGGGCTGTAGCCCACCAGCCCGTCAAAGCCCAGGCCGGGGATGTGCAGCACATCCGAGGGCGGCAGGTTGACGGTAACGCCCTTCATGGTGGGAGCGTCCCCGGTGCTGGTGGTGTATTGGTAGTAGAGCCGGCCCTTGGTGTCCCTATCCACCACCATGCGGTTTGGCATCAGCGGATACAGGGCGATGACCTCGCCCTTGCCGTTGCGGATGATCTGGGCGTAGGCGTTGCCCCACAGGAGCAGATGGGTCATGAGCGTTTCCCGGAATACGAAGGAACTCATCTCAGGGTTCGGCTCATCGTGGAGCAGGTTGTACAACGGATGATCCAGCGCCTTCTCCTTCCCGCCATCCTCCTTGTAGCGGTAGAGGTGCAGCGGCAGACCCGCCACCGCTTCCGCCAGGATGCGGACGCAGGAGTACACGGCGGTCATCTGCATGGCGGAACGCTCATTGACGTTCTTGCCGGCGGTGGAGCCGCCGAAGAAGAAGCTGTACCCGCTGCCGGACGTCCGGTTCTGGGGCTTGTCGCGGGATTTGAACAAGCCGGAAAAGATGCCCATAGGCTTGACCTCACTTTCTTTTTTATTTTTGGATATCCAAATACTTGACAGAGCGAGGAGAAAGGTGTATTCTTTGATTACAGCCTTTCTGGATATCCATTAAATTGAAGGAGATGATAAAATGCTTGGTAGGCCAAAGAAGGAAGACAGCCGCGAAAAGCAATACCGTGTCCGTCTCAATGATAAAGAGGATGAAATGCTTGCTTTTGCCAGCAATGCGACTGGCGTTCCCAAGTCTGAAATCTTTAGAAAAGCTCTGCAGGAGTACTGTGAAAAGGTGAAACTCCAGCAGGCGGCAGAAGAAATTGGGGATGACACATCGTGGGAAGATGATCGCATTAGTCTACAGCGCGCTGTTGAATGCCCCTATTGCAAAGCAAAAAATCGCATCGATCTGGAAGATGAAGGGACTGTTTCTACTTCCGAACGGCAGATGGGCGATGAGGTAGTTTACGAATTTAAGAATGTGGAGCGTCAGTGCCATAGCTGCGGTCAATCCTTCACAGTGTCTGGATATATTAGTGAATACCCCATTGGGGCATTCAACGCTGAGAGTCTCCAGGTGACACCTATTGAACCTTTGCCAGAGGAAACAACTCACGCTGTTGTTTGCCGCGACTGTGGTGCAGTGCTTGAGCCGGGTACAAAACAGAAGCTCTGCCCCGATTGCCGTGAAAAACGCAAAGCCAAGTGGATGGAACGCCTAAAAGCTGGGGCAAAAATTGTCGGCATTATCGGTGTAGCAGTGGGCGCTGCATACTTGGCTACAAAGGGAACCAGCGACTCTGATGAATCGACAGATGACTTTGAGCCGGAATCCCTGGGTGATGACTCTGCTCGTAAATTCAAGCTCCTTATGAAATACCCCGATGGTACCGAGGAGGAAGAGGATGAACTCTTCGATTCCGAGGAGGAGGCAAAAGAGTATGGGGACTACATGATCTCCTGTTCACGGGAAGGTGCGGAGACGCTTTATATGTCTAACCCAGGTGACTACCCGCTGGAGGATTATGAAGACCCTGATTATGAAGTAATCGAAACGGAGTGATCAGCCATGTTGGTGCTTTGTATCAACTACGCCTGTAACTGGGTTCAAATAACGAACATGGGACGTAGGTATACCTGTCCCATGAAGGAAATCGATGGTGAACTGTACTTCCGCTTTAAGAACCAGTGGCATCGAGTACGGGATTACACCTCAGAACTGACATCAGAATTTCGCTAACAGGAGATTTATAAAAACAGCAGCCCTCTGCTGTCATAGACCGACTCGCTGGTGTCGTTGCCGCATCGGATGGCCCGATCAAGAGCCATAATGGTGGCAACGGCGCCATCGATTTTTTCTGTGGATTTTTCCTTGTCGGGCTTGATGTTCCCCGCCGGGTCGGTGCGGATGTAGATGTTGTCCATCATCCAGCGGAGGACGGGATGGCCCCCATGAGCGATGCGTTCCTCCAGCACCAGCTTCATCAGCTCCTTGGTGGGCGGGGACATATCCTTGAAGCCCTGTCCGAAGGGAACCACCGTGAAACCCATGCCCTCCAGATTCTGCACCATCTGCACAGCACCCCAGCGGTCGAAGGCAATCTCCCGGATGTTGAACCGCTCTCCCAACCGCTCGATGAACTTTTCGATGTAGCCGTAGTGGACTACATTTCCCTCCGTGGTCTGGAGGTACCCCTGCCGCTCCCAGATATCGTAAGGCACATGGTCGCGGCGGACGCGCAGGTCGATGTTGTCCTCCGGTATCCAGAAGTAAGGCAGCACAGTGTATTTGTCCTCCTCGTCCAGCGGCGGGAAGACCAGCACGAAGGCGGTGATATCCGTGGTGCTGGACAGATCCAGACCGCCGTAGCAGACCCGGCCTTCCAGATCGTCCTCCGAGGCAGCAAAGGCACAGCGGTCCCATTTCTCCATGGGCATCCAGCGCACCGCCTGTTTGACCCACTGGTTCAGTCTGAGCTGGCGGAAGCTGTTTTCCTCGGCGGGGTTCTGCTTGGCGGACTCACAGGCCGCTTTGACCTTGTCGATGCCCACCGTGATGCCGAGGGAGGGGTTGGCCTTTTTCCACACCTTGGGGTCTGTCCAGTCATCCCCCTCATCGGCTCCGTAGATGACCGGGTAGAAGGTGGGGTCGATTTTCCGGCCTTCCAGGATGTCCTTGGCCTTTTGGTGTGTCTCGTAGCAGATCGAGCGGGTATCCGTCCCTGCCGTGGTGATCAGGAAGTAGAGGGGCTGCATCCGGGCGTCCCCGGAACCCTTTGTCATGACGTCAAAGAGCTTTCGGTTTGGCTGGGTGTGCAGCTCATCAAAAACCACGCCGTGGATGTTGAAGCCATGCTTGGAGTAGGCCTCCGCCGAGAGCACCTGGTAGAAGCTGTTGGTAGGATGGTAGACGATGCGCTTCTGGGACGCGAGGATCTTGACCCGCTTGGAGAGCGCCGGACACATCTTCACCATATCCGCCGCCACCTCAAAAACGATGGATGCCTGCTGGCGGTCTGCAGCGCAGCCATACACCTCGGCGCGTTCCTCGCCGTCCCCGCAGGTGAGCAGAAGCGCCACCGCAGCGGCCAGCTCCGACTTGCCCATTTTCTTGGGGATCTCGATGTAGGCGGTGTTGAACTGCCGGTAGCCGTTCTCTTTGACCACGCCAAACAGGTCGCGGATGATGCGCTCTTGCCAGTCAATCAGCTCGAAGGGCTTTCCCGCCCAGGTGCCTTTGGTGTGGCAGAGACATTGGATGAAGCTGACGGCATAGTCCGCCAGGGCTTTGTCGTAGTGTGACCCCTTGGCCATGAAGGGCGTTGGGGTGTATTTCTTGAGCTTTCTGATGTCCGTCACCTCCGTAAAATGAGCATAAAAAAACAGCCCTGCGCGGCTGTAACGAGGAACAGAGCCTTCCGGCTCCATCCCTGCAGAGTGTTATGTTGGGTTGCTTTAGTTCGCCATGCTCATCGCCCAGGCCATGGCGTGCCCGTTGTCGATGAAGGTCTCATCTGAAACGCTGACCAGCTTGATGTCGCCTTCGCAGGTGTGATCCTCGGTGGTGAACCGGTACACAGCGCCGTAGTAGCTGCGCCCGTTGGGATCGTAGAAGTACCCGGCGGCGAGGATGCGGTCTCCAAAGGTAAGGATGGTCCCCAGGTTGTTCATCAGCTTCATTTCCAGGTTTTCCGGGGTGGTGGTTTCGGGCAGGCGGTAGGTCGCGGCCTTCTGGGCGGTGGTTTTCTTCATGTTCGTGTCCTCCAATTCAGTGGTGTTTTCCCTTTCGGTGTGTACATATTCGCTCTAAAAGCGAATAATATCAAGTCAATTCGGAGGAATATACTACACAAACATGGCGGTCAGATATTGTGTGTTTTACAGCTTCATTCCGACCTCAGACAGCGGTGGATGGTCTGGATAATGGAGTCCTGCTCCTCAGGTGAAACGCCAATGCTGTCCAGCGCCTCCCGTGTGCCGCAATCCGGGCAGATGAGGGTCTCGTTGTCCAGCCGGGAAAGCGCCGGAGGTTCGTAGTAGGGCTGGCCGCAGCGTGGGCAGATCGCCAGGCGGGTAACGTTATCTTCCTTCATGGGACTTCATCCTTTCTCTGCTGTACCGGCGGGCTTCCAGGAGCTTTTCAACGGGGAATCCGAAGAACCGGTAGCCCTGGCCGCAGATGCTCAAGTAGCTGCTGGCGGGAATGCCGTAGGGCCGTTCCTCCCGCATGATGTACACGAAAGCCCTCCTGCGCCGGAGCTTGCCGGTGCGGATGCCTTTGACATCCAGCGTCATCTCGGTTTTGTAGTAGAAGCTGGGGTACCCTTCGTAGCGGTCCAGCGCCAGCTCATCCTGGTCGGTGACCTCCCAGACCACAACGGGGACCGTGCATCCCTTCTCCGGCTCGACCGTGAGATAGGAGCCAGTCTTGCTCCCTTTGAACAGGAGCCGGTAGTCCTGCAGTTCCGAGGTGCCGATGATCCGCGCCCCAGGGCAGCGCCAGCGCATCTGCTGGACGTTGAGGTTGCTCCCGTAGGCAATGTAGTATCTTTTCATTCCGTGAACCTTCCTTTCCGGGGTGCGTACCCCTTCTACCACCGAAAGCCCGCGTCAGCGGGTTCGGGGGCCTCTGGGCGGCGTCCTTCAAGCAGCGGCTCTGCCGTTGCGGAAGGCTGCGTCACCGGAAAGGCGGCGGGTCAGGATGTCTCGTGCGGTTTCGAACTCCTCGCCGATAAAGCCCAGGCGAAGGAGCCAGGTGCGCATAGCGTATTTGGGGTTCTCGTTCTGCTGGGGCTTGGGGCTGGCGGTGCGCACCGTCTTGGCCATCTGGCTGAGGGCCAGGCAAAGCTGGATGTAGCTCTTCAGTTGGCCGGCGTGAAGACCGTTGCGCCTTCCGTTCGCAGGGGCGTCAAATTGGAAAAGCCTGAACTCGACCGTGCCTTTGGTAAAGGTGGCATGGAGGTTGAGCATATGGTAGCGGCTGCCGTTGTAGTGCTGGCTCCTGCCGTAGTTTGCGCCCTGGCTGCTGTACCAAATGTCAGCAAGGTCTGCCATGGTGGTGGGCTTCCTGCGGTTGAGCTGTTCCAAGAAACGGGGGTCTACCGTGCGGCAGTACCGTCTCATGCGGTAATGGTCGAGGTCGAGGGCTTCAGCCAGCAGGCTCTCATGGCTGGCCATGATGTTGGCCAGGTTGCGCAGGGTCTGCGGCGTGTGGCCCTTGGCGCCGATGTGGATGTGGACTCCGCAGCCCCTGGTGGAGTCGCTTTTGGCACCCGCCCTGCGAAGCCGGCGGATGAGTTCCTGCAAGGTCTCCATGTCGGCGTAGGTCAGGATCGGGGTGACCAGTTCGCACTTCTGGCTGTCTGGGCCGTCAATGCTCACATCCCGCTGAAATTTCCACTCCCGACCCTGGGCATCCCAGGCTGACCAGGTGCAGTAGCCGTTGCGTCTGGCGGTGTCCTCGAACCGCCCGGTGCCGAAGAACTCGGCGGCGACCTTTGCCGCCCGGCTGCGTTCGATGTTGTTCATCTCGACCTCGACCCCGATGGTCTGCTTCTTCATTTCCTCGATCTGGACTCTCGTTTTCTCGTTCATGGTTCTGCCTCCTGGTTGGTGTTGTTTTCCCTTTCGGTAGTGTCATATTACCTCTGAAGGCACACTATATCCAGGATTATCTGAGCCATAAACTACACGATCTTGTGGTCTGAAAACTGTGCATCTTACAGTGCCTTATCCCTTAACCTTGCGGCAGACATCCTCGCCGAAGGCCACGTTCAGGCCGCTGCCGTTGTCCCATGCCACAAGGATGCTCCCCACATCGTCCACACCCAGCACCGTTCCCTTCGTCCCCACAGGCGGGGCCTGGGGATCGTCCATGCGGACAAGTTCCACCCGTGCGCCCTTGGGGTAGCGGGAACGAAGGAGCTTCAGTGTTTCCTTACTCGGAAGCCTCATCGTCCGCCACCTCCTTCTGGGGTACCGCCCGGAAAGCGGAACTGCCGGTCAGATTCCGCAGGAGAATCTTGCGCTCCTGCTTGTACTCCGGGCCAATGAAGCCCAATCGGAGGAGGAAGCAGCGGAAGGCGTACTTGTCGTTTCCGGTGTCCCGCTCCTTGGCAGTGATGCGCTTTTGGTTCCTGGCCATCTCGCACAGGGCGCAGATGAAGTGGTCGTAAGCCTTGACCTCTTCCGGCGTGGGAGTTCCGGCAAACCAGGGGAAGGAGACCTTTGTCTCGCCGACTTCGATGGGCAGTTCCTCCACCCCCAGGGCTTTGCGGATCAGGCTGCCCTTCGCCGCCGTGATGTCCTTGAGGTTTTGCAGCGCCGTTTCGGAGAACAGGTTGGCGGGCATGGAGATGCAAAGCCCGTCTACTTCAGCGGGAGACGGTTCCTCATCCTCGGATGCCTCGACCTCTTGCGGTTCGGCGGTGAAACCCTGGCTGTCCAGCGTTTCGATGAGGTTTTCGATCTCCTCGCTGTCGACACAGTCATCAAAGGTGACGCCGCCATTGCGGTCGATGGTGAAGTAGTCCACCTGGTAGGCGAAGCTGGGTGCGCCCAGGTACTTGGCAGGGGCGCCGGTGATCTCGCTAATGGCGGTCACCAGCCGTTTGCGGTCGGCGCCGGTCAGGTTGTATCGCAGGGTCATTTCTCGTTCCTCCTTGATTTTTGGTAGTCACATATTCGCTCTGCGGCCCCCAAATATCAAGTCAAATAGAGACCTGGGATTGTAGAATTATGTGGGAGATAATTGTGTACTGAACACAATGCCGGAGAGGACAAACCAGACGCAGGGCAGTGCCACACCGTTGCCCCACATCTTGTACTCCGCCGCATCGGAGTATGGGGTTTTCAGCCACTTGGCAATCTGCCGCTCCGTCTTGGGCTTCACGGAGGGATTCACGGCTCTGCGGTGTGTCTCCCAGACCTCCGTCCAGAATGCGATGTCGTCCACGGTCGGCTCCGGGGTTTCCAGGCCGGCGCACCACCAGTCCGGGAAGCCTTGCAGCCGGGCGCACTCAGTGGGTGTCAGCCGCCGCACGGTGTAGCCGCTGTTCACAGCGGTGGGGTCTTTGTAATCCCTTGAGAGCAACGCCGGCGCCTTTTCCTCCTCGACCTGGACATAGCTGTTCATGGTCATGGCGTAGGACTTCTCCTGTGTGACCACGGCAATCCCACCTTGATTGCAGCCGGGGTTTCCACCTCCGGTGTCCAGGGTGCGGGATGTCCGGGCTTTGTAGATGCCGGCGTGGGGATTGCTGGAGAGCATGGCCTTGGACTGGTCGGAGGAGATGCCAAAGGCCACAGGCTCGAAAAGGGTCTGGTCATTGTTGCAGCCCAGTGTAGCGGACTTGTCCTTCTGGATGAGCGGTCCCTTCCCGCCGCCCTCGCAGCCGGAGCGGATCTTCAGCACCAGAGGCACATTCATCCCGCCTGTCCCCATGCGGGAGGTCAACGTCTGGACGGTACCGTCATCGGCGATTTTGATGCGGCTGTCAATGGGGTGGCTCTCCAGCGCAATAGCGGCGGGAACCACGCCGGCCCGAAGCGTAGGGGCGCGCTCCGGCTCAAAACCGATACCCCGGCTGTCCGCTGAATGTTCGGTGCAGAAGCCGGCGGCATCCAGTACACAGGGTGGATGCCCATGGTGTTCCGCCCGGAGGGTGGCGGCGACTTCGCTGGACACATCCATGCAGCTCCCGCCCTGGTCGTTCAGGCAGAGGCCTGCCGCTCCAGAGCCAGCCGCAGGATCTCTGGCAGCTCTTTGCCACGCACGGAAGCCCTCCGCAGAATACCCTGACAGGCCTTCGGACTCAAATAGTACTTGTCCGGCACCCCAGCCTGCAAAATCTGCGACAAGGAAGATGCGGCGTCTTCGCTGGGGGACTCCCCAGTGTTGCGCGTCAAGAGTGCGGTATGCAACGCTCCACTGCTCTCCCATGTACAGGTCGGCGTAGGGCCAGAGGTTTTTCTCAGGCATAGGCACCTGGGCGCCCGGCTCCTTGACCCCGATGATCGCTTCGAGGACGGCCTTGAAGTCCTCTCCGTGGTTGGAGCTGAACGCGCCGGGGACGTTCTCCCATACGATGTATCTTGGATATTTGCCATGGGTGGCATCCCTCATTTCCTGAATAATGCGGATGGCCTGGTAAAAGAGGACGGATTGCTTCCCGTCCAGACCGGCCCTCCGCCCGGCGATGCTCATGTCGGTGCAGGGGGAGCCGAAGGTGATGATGTCCACCGGCTCGATCTTCCCGCCATCCATCTGGGAGATGTCGCCGTAGTGCTTCATAAAGGGAAACCGCTTGGTGGTCACCCGGATGGGGAACGGCTCGATCTCCGAAGCCCACACCGGAGTAATCCCGCAGAGCAGACCGCCCAATGGAAAACCCCCGGAGCCATCGAAGAGGCTGCCGAGGGTCAAAGCTGTATTCAATTCCATGGGCGCCTCCTCAGAACAATGGGATGTCTTCCGCATCGTCCCCGGCAACCTCGTCATAGCGGTAGGTCAGACCGGCCCGTTGGAGGGATACATCGTCCGCTTTGCCCACCTGCTCGATGTACCGCTTCACGATGACATCGCAGAACTTTTCGTCCAGTTCGATGGTGCGGCAGACGCGGTCGGTTTGCTCACAGGTGATGAGGGTGCTGCCGGAACCGCCGAACGGGTCCAGCACGATGGCGTTGCTCATGGAGGAATTGAGAATGGGATAGGCCAGGAGCGGGATGGGCTTCATGGTCGGGTGGTCCTTGTTCTTCTTGGGCTTGTCGAACTCCCAGATGGTGGACTCCTTCCGCCCGGTGTACCACTGGTGTCTGCCTTTCTTCTTCCAGCCGAAGAGGATCGGCTCATGCTGCCACTGGTAGGGCGAACGGCCCAGCACCAGGGACTGCTTTTTCCAGATGCACGTCCCGGAGAGGTAGAAGCCGGCGTCAGAGAACGCCTTTCGGAAGTTCAGCCCCTCGGTGTCCGCATGGAACACATAGATAGAGGCATCGTCCGCCATGGCTTCCTCGGTATTCTGAAACGCTGCCAGCAGGAAGTCATAGAAGGCGGCGTTCTCCATGTTGTCGTTCTTGATCTTCCCGGCGCCGCCCTCATAGTTGACATTGTAGGGCGGGTCGGTGATGACCAGGTTGGCCTTCAGACCGTCCATCAGCAGAGAGAAGGTTTCCGGCTTGGTGCTGTCCCCGCAGACCAGCCGGTGCCGCCCCAGCGTCCAGACATCCCCGGCCTTGGTGATGACGGGGTTCTCCAGCTCGGCGTCCACATCGAACTCATCATCCTTGACCCCATCTTTCAGGCTGTCTTTGAAGAGGTCATCGATCTCGGCGGGATCAAAGCCGGTGAGGGACACATCGAAGTCGGCACCCTGCAGGTCGGAGATGAGGAGCATCAGCTTGTCCTTGTCCCAATCGCCGGAGATTTTGTTGAGGGCGATGTTGAGGGCTTTTTCCCGCTCCTCATCCAGCTCCACCACCACGCACTCCACTTCGGTGACGCCCATGTCCATGAGCACCTTCAGCCGCTGATGACCGCCCACCATCCGTCCGGTGGTCTTGTTCCAGATTACCGGCTCCACATAGCCGAACTGCTCCATGGAGCGTTTCAGCTTATCGTACTCCGGGTCGCCGGGCTTTAAGTCCTTGCGGGGATTGTAGTCGGCGGGGATAAGGTCGGCGGTGTGTTTGCGCTCAATCAGCATACTTTTCCACCGCCTTTCTCAGCTCCTCGGTCTTGTCGAGGTTCTCCCAGTTGAACTTGTAGCCGTTGAAGTGGCCGTAGGCGGCGGTGTCAGCGTAAATGGGAGCGCGGAGATGCAGCAAGGACATGATAGCGGCGGGACGCAGGTCGAACACGTCCAGCACCGCCAGCCGGATCACATCCTCGTCCACCCTGGCGGTGCCGAAGGTGTCGATCTCCACAGCGGTGGGTTCCGCCTTGCCGATGGCATAGGAGATGGATACCTGGCATTCCTCCGCCAGCCACGCGCCCACCACGTTCCGGGCGATGGCTCTGGCCATGTAAGCGGCGCTGCGGTCCACCTTAGTGGGGTCCTTCCCGGAGAAGGCTCCGCCGCCATGGGCGGCAAGACCGCCGTAGGTGTCCACCATCAGCTTCCTGCCGGTCAGGCCGGTGTCAGCAGCGGGACCGCCCTCCACAAATCTGCCGGAGGGGTTGATGAGGATCTCCGCATCCTTGGGGAAATCGAAGCGGTCCAGGATGGGATACAGAACCTCCGAGATGATCTCCCGGCGAAGCTCCTCCAGATCCTTGTCCGCATCGTGCTGGACAGACACCACAATGTTCTTGGCGCCCACGGGTTTTCCGTCCTCATAAGCCACGGTCACCTGGGCCTTGCCATCGGGGCCGATGCCGCGGATGGTCCCATCGTGCATGGCGTCATCCAGCCCTTTGCAGATATCGTTTGCAAAGACCACCGGGATGGGCAGACGTGTCCAGGTTTCCCTGGTGGCGTAGCCGTACACGGTGCCCTGGTCGCCGGCGCCGGTGGAAGCGAACACATCCTCGCTGCCGCTATTCCGTACCTCCAGAGCGGAATCCACGCCGCCGGCGATGTCGGGACTCTGCCGGTGAACATAGACGAACACGATGAATTTCATGGGGTTGTAGCCCACCTTGCGGAGGACTTCCCGCACCACCGAGCGGATGTTGATTTTCGCGGCGCAGGTGATCTCCCCGCAGACGAAGATTTTTCCCTTGGTGGCCATGACCTCACAGGCGCAGCGGGAATAGCGGTCATGCCGCAGGCACTCGTCCAGAATGCTGTCGGCGATCAGGTCGCACAGCTTGTCCGGGTGACCGCGCCGCACGCTCTCAGCCGTTTTGTATTTTGTCATGTCAGTTTCCTTTCCGAGCGGACAGCAGCCGCTCCATCACATCGTCCTGGGGCGTGGCCCCGCCGTACTCGCTGGAACAGTTCTCCTTGACGATCTGGTAGATCTCCATCCACAGGCGGTTGGTCTGGGACATGAAGTTCTGACTCATCGCCACATAGGGGCTTTGAATGGCGTTCCCCGTGGTGGGGTGCTTGGCGAGGAAGCCGTACTCGGTGATGGCCTCCTCGCACTGTATCCAGCGGGCCACGCTCATGGCGTATCGCTCCAAAAGCTGCGGGGAAACGAGAGCGGCGCAGCCCCGCTCCGCCAGCCAGGTCCAGGTCTTCTCAAAGACCTCGGCGGCGACCAGCGTCTTGCCATCCTTCTGGGTGGCGGACAGCATGGCTGACGGTTTCGGCATGGGCTGACCTTCTAAATCGGCTGTGTCCTGAAAGTCGATGACAGTCAGCTTCCTTCTGCCTGGATTTCCCTCGGCGATCTTGTCGGCGAGGGGCTTTCTCTTTGCGCCGGCACCAGCACGGGCGCCGCCGCGGTTGGTACCGTCTTTGGCCACAGACTTCCTCCTTTCTCGGCCTGGGGTATATACCCCCTTTGAAACCGCGATTTTGTGCGCGAGACCCCCGGCCCGTTGCACGGCCCACAGGCTGTAGAGATTTTTATCCCCCTACCGGGTCAGTGCTTGTGCCAGCGGTCCCCGCACTGGGCGTGGATTCTGGCGTGGCAGGATTTACAGAGGGCAACGAGGTTGTCCCGTGCATGTGTGCCGCCCTCAGAGAGAGGTACCTTGTGATGCACCTCTTCGGCGGGGGTCAGCCTGCCATCCCGCTGGCACAGCTCACACAGCGGATGCTCCTGGATGTACCGGTCGCGGATGCGCTTCCAGGCGCGGCCATACCTGCGGCGTACAGCCGGGTCACGGTCGTACTTCTCGTAGCGTTTGGCCTCCGCCTTGGCGTGCTCCTCGCAGAACCTGCCGTCCGTCAGCTTGGGACAGCCGGGATACGAACAGGGGCGCTTGGGCTTTGTGGGCACCGTTCCACCTCCTTCCGGGCATAAGAAAAGCCACCGCAGGGGTAGCCCCACGATGGCTTCGCTTGATTCTTTTGGCAATTTTAATGATACACTACGGAGCTACTCTCATTCAATACATCGAACTCTCATGTTTCCTGGGGGACGGGAAATTCCCGCAGCGCCCAATCGTGGAGACGGTAGATGTGCTGGATGGAATAGCCCATGTCCACGGCGATCTTCTCCCAGGGCATGAAGCACAGATACCGCTTCTCTAAAAGGAGCTGGTACTCGGCGTTGGGGATGGATTTCACCCGCCGGGTGATCTCCCGCTTCAAATCCACCAGTTCATCGATGTCGTGGTTGATCTCGTTTTGCAAATCCACGATCTTGACCACCGCTTCCGCCATGCGGGACTCGGAGCGGTTGGGGTTGCGGGGCATCCCCGTAAGGGTAGCCGTGGCGTGGGTGGCCAAATCGTTGAGAGCCGCGACCTGCTGGATTTTGGCGTTGATCCGGGCGTCCAGAAGCCGGGCTTGGGATAAATATTCTTTCGCTGTCATTTTCGCACCTCCAGATCCGCTTTGACTGCGTTGATCAGAGCCGACTGCGCCCGTTCCTTCTTTTGAAGGGCGGACATGATCCGCTCGTCAATGGTGTTCTTCGTGATAATGTGGTGGATGACCACAGTTGTGTCTTTCTGCCCCTGCCGCCAGAGCCGGGCGTTGGTCTGCTGGTAAAGCTCCAGCGACCAGGTCAGCCCGAACCAGACGAGGGTGGAACCGCCGGACTGCAGGTTCAGCCCGTGGCCGGCGGACGCCGGGTGAATGACCGCCACCGGGATCTTGCCCTGGTTCCAATCGGCGATGTCCCCGCTGGTCTTGATCTCCCGAACGGTGAACCGTTCCCGGATGCGCTCCAGGTCGTGCTTGAACCAGTAGGCCACCAGGACGGGCTTGCCATTGGCGGCTTCGATGAGGTCCTCCAGTGCGTCCAGCTTGCGGTCGTGCAGCCGGAGCACCCGCTTGTCCTCCCCATACACCGCGCCGTTTGCCATCTGGGAGAGCTTGTTCGCCAGAGCCGCCGCGTTCCCGGCGTCCACTTCTTCACCGTTCAGGGAGAGCACCAGCTTCGCCCTCATGGTGTCATAGGCTTGCCGTTCCTTTTCGGAGAGGTCGACCTTGACCTCGTTGACCACGCATTCCGGCATATCCAGATAGTCGCCGGCCCGCATGGAGATGGTGATGTCGGAGATCTTCTCATAGATGGCGTCCTCGGCTCCCGGCAGGGGTTTGTAGGAGAACACCACTTGGGCGTTGCGCTTGTCCGGCTGGAAGTAGACGCTGCGGTACCGGGTGATGAACCGGCCCAGGCGTCTGCCCATGTCCAGCACTCGGAACTCCGCCCACAGGTCCATCAGCCCATTGGAGGAGGGCGTGCCGGTCAGGCCCACGATGCGCTTGACGCTGGACCGCACCTTCAGCAGAGCGCGGAACCGCTTGGCCTGGTAGCTTTTGAAGGAGGACAGCTCATCGATGACCACCATGTCATAGTCGAAAGGTAGCCCGCTGTCCTCCACCAGCCACTGGACATTCTCCCGGTTGATGATGTACACGCTGACCCTCTGCAGGAGCGCCGCCTTGCGCTGGGCTTCGCTGCCGACCGCTACCGAGTAGGTAAGCCCTCTCAGGTGGTCCCACTTCTCAATCTCACCGGGCCATGTGTCCGCAGCCACGCGGAGCGGAGCGATGACCAGCACCTTACGAACCAGGAAGCTGTCCAGACAGAGGTCGAAGATGGCGGTCAGGGTGATGACGCTCTTGCCAAGGCCCATGTCGAGGAACACCGCCGAAACGGGATGCTCCAGGATGAAGTCCGTGGCGTAGGTCTGGTAGTTATGAGGACTGTATTTCATCCAGTATCCCTCCAATCTGCTCTGGGCTGTCGATGCGGTACACCGGAAAGCCCAGGGCTTCCAACTGCTGCTTCCGCCTTATCTGCAAAGGCCGGAGCGCCTTGCCGGGCGCTTTCAGCTCAATGAAGGCGATTTTCCCCTTGGGGAGGAGCACCAGGCGGTCTGGCACTCCATCAAACCCAGGGCTTACAAACTTGGGTGCGAGACCGCCCATGATTCGGACGGCCTTCACCAGCTTGGCTTCAATGGCTTTCTCCCGCATATCGGCCTCCTGTGTTCCGGGAACCGAAAAATCCCCTTATGCGCGTATATGCGTGTTCCGCGTGCTGATGACCTCTATTTCTTACATCTTTCGATATATAAGAAATGTTGGGAACACAGGAACAAGGAAGCCGGTTTTCCTTGCCGCTTATGGGGCTTCCGCCGTTCCCATGGGGTGTTCCGGCGGGGGTTCCAAAGTGCGGAGCCGCCCCTGGGAACTTGTTCCCGGATTTTGTGCCTGAACGTCTCTTCATTGGGAACACCCCTTCGGAACAAAAACGTACTGCGGCCCATAGAGGGGGATGCGCACCTTGCTCTCCGCCCGTTTCCAGCCCAGCCGCGCCAGGATGCCCGTCAGCTCATTGCTGTCGGTGCGGCGCAGGTTGGCCCGTTCCTTGCCGAAGCACTCGCACCAGATCTCCATATTGGACACGTTGGTGCGCTTCACCGTCCCCTTCTCCTGCAGACCGCCGAAGTCGGAGCCGGTGAGGAAGTTGCGGCGTTCAAAGAGGTCCATCTCCGCCCAGCGTTCCGGCAGCAGGGTGTCCAGATACTCCCGCACCAGTCCCTCGCGCTCATCAGACTCCATGGCTTCCCGCTGCTCGTCCTTGGCCAGAGCGTCCATTTCAGCGGACAGGTAGAGCTTCTCACCCTGCCGCACATACACGAGAGCCTCCGCCCAGATCTGGAGGATCTCCTCATGGGTCAGGTTCCAGGACTGCTTTTTCCCATTGCCGGGGGTCTTGACCGGCCAGAAGCGGCGGTTGCCGGTGGTGTCGCGCAGGTAGCCGGACTCGGCGTTGGTGGTGCCGAAGAACACGCACTGACGCAGATGGGGCGTGGCCCGTTTGCCAAAGGCCGCGCGATAGATGTCGTTCTGCCGGGAGAGGAAGGAGCGCAGCGTTTCCACCTCCGCCTTCTTCAGCCCAGCCAGCTCGCCGATCTCCAAGATCCAGTACCCCTGGAGCTTCTCGGCGGCTGTCTTGTCCTTGGTGTCACCCAGGTTCAAACTGTCCGAAAACCACTCTCCGGCCAGCTTGGCGATGAGGGTGCTTTTCCCCACGCCCTGGGGGCCGTTGAGCACCAGCATGGAGTCAAACTTGCAGCCCGGACGCAGTACCCGGCTGATGGCGGCGCAGAGGGTCTTTCGGGTCACCGCCCGGACATAGGCTGTGTCGCTGGCACCCAGGTAGTCCACCAGCAGCGTGTCCACGCGGGGAACCTTATCCCATTCCGGCAGGCTTTCGATGAACTCACGAATGGGATGATAGGCCCGGTCATCTGCCACCTTGGTCACGGCGATGTCGTAGTTCCGGGCGGAGAAGGTGCCGTAGTGGGCATCCACATAGCTGATGAGCTGGGCGTCATCGGCGTCCCGCCAGAACTTGGAGGGATGCTTCCAGGGTACCTCGCCCTTGATCTCCATCCCGTCCAGGAGCTGGTTGAACACCACGCCCTTGAGGTTGGGGTCGTTCTCCAGAATGAGGGTCAGGTTGTGCAGGGTGTTCTTCACATGGCCGGACTTGTCCAGTTCCAGGCCGTTTTGCCAGTCCTCATCGGAAAACTCGGCGCTGGCCTGGGCGATGCGCTCTTCGGCGAAGACTGCCTTGACCTTATCGTCCGCCAGGGCAAGGTCGCTCATGGCTTTGAAGGAGGGCAGCTTGCCCGGCGGGGTGTCCAGCCCTGCGTTCTCGTCCAGCTCCCGGAATTTGTGGAGCCGCACCAGGTCGAAGGCGTTTAACAGCTTGCCGCAGACCGGGTCGGTGGCGTGATGGCTGTAGGCGAACTTCCCATCGTAAACCACCACGCCGGCGGCGGAGTCGGCGGGGATATAGTCGTACCGTCCGTTCATGGAGGACGGTTCGTAGACATCGGAAAGGAAGGTTTCGATTGCTTCCTCAATGGTGTAGGCGCGGCAGAAAGCGCCTACGATGCCGGGCTTTTCCAGAGGGTCGGCCTGCTGAGTGATGTTCCGGCGCACCGCTTCGGACTGGCGGGAGGAAACCGGCCAGGTGGAAGCGTCATGCCAATCGGCGTACTTGGCGAGATAGGCGTCCGGGTCCAGCAGCGGGCCTTCCTTGGTTTTGTAGAAGAACTCGCCGTTTGCGGAGGTGGAGGGCCAGTACATCAGGCGGCAGGCTTCGTAGGTGGTATCGTCAAACAGGTCAATGCCGATCTCCTTGGCCACCATCCGCGCCACCGCAGGATACTCCTCCTCGGTGATGTCGCGGGCCAGGGGGATGATCATCCGCAGCCGGGGATGCTCCGCCGTGTGTTTATGGGTGGAGTAGACGCAGCACTGAAAGTCGTGGAGCAGGTCAAATTCGTCCCAGATTCCCGGCTCGCCGTAGTCCATGTCCAGGGTGAGCATGGAGCGGCAGAGCACCATGCCGTTCTTGCGCCGGCCCTCCCGGAGCTGACCGCCCACGAAGCCGCCCACATCCTTGATGTTGTCCTGGGCGCCCTTCTTCAGCTTGCGGTACTCCTCCACGGTCTCCGTGGTGCGGATGGTGGAGCCGACCCTGGCGCACAGGTCTTCCCAGGAGATGTCCCGGTTCTTCCACCTCTTGTCCATACGGCTGTTGCCGACAGCGATTTTCATACGGTCACCTCCTGACAGTTCTCTGTGAAGTAGCGGATGGGCTGGCCCTTCCGCCTGGCCTTCTCGATCTCGATGCTCATTCCCTTGGAGACGGTGTCCCCGAACACCCACAGCTCGGCGCATTTGGTGAGCAGAACGATGTCCATGAACAGGGCCAGATCCCGCTCCCTGGGGTTGGCGTCGTCCATGAATCGGGGAAAATACAGATGGGGCGCAATGGGGATATACCCGGCGTCCACGGCGAAGCGGCAGTAGCGCGCCGCCTTTTCCTGGTTGCCCTCCAGATCCCCGGAGAGCGGTGAGCAGATATACACGACCGGACGGAAGGAGCGGAGCTTGCGCGCCTCGTTCTCGATCCGGGTCAGGGCTTCATAGGCCGTAGGGTCGTAGTAGCCCTCACAGTTGAATTTGTTGATTCCCATAAGGGTCACCTCAGTCTTTCTGATAAAAGTCGCAGACATAACCGTCTGCTCGGAGCAGCAGTCCTTCCGCCCAGGCAGGGGTCTGGCCCATGATGGCGCAGATTTCATCCAGGGATGTGTCCGCCGGGGCTTCGATGACCGCTTCGTCATGGACGTGCATCACGATTTGGTACCCCGCCGCTTCCAGCCGGCGCATGGCTTCCACCAGGATGTCGCGGGCGGTGGCCTGGACGATGTTCTCCACGAATTTGGGACCGTAGCTCTCCAGCCGCAGCCACTTTTTCTGTTCGCCCACACCCTCGTAGGTGACGGACTCGCTGCCATAGCGGTTGACGCCCATCTTTGGCTTCACATACACCAGCTTTCTGCCGGAGGGGAGCACGATGAACATCATGCCGCTTTGGTAGAAGAAGCGGATGCCGTGCGTCTCGGCGGGGACTCTGTCCCGGACGCAGGTGGCGGCGGCACGGTCTACATCCCACCAGAACTTCACGATGCGGGGGTTGGACTGCCGCCATGCGTCCACCAGAGGCTTCAGCTCCTCCTCGGTCAGGCCGTAGTTCAGAGCGCCCATGGCCTTCAGCGCCCCCAACGAGCCGCCGTAGCCCAGGGCCAGCTCCGCGATTTTACCCTTTTGCCGGAGATGGCCGTTGACGCCGTGTTTGACCACGGGCACATGGAACATCTGGCTGGCGGAAGCGCAGTAGATATCCCCGCCCTGGGCGAACACTTCCTGCCGCCATTGCTCCCCGGCAATCCAGGCAATGACCCGCGCTTCGATGGCCGAAAAGTCCGCCACAAAGAAGCGGCATCCCGGTTTCGGAATAAAGGCGGTGCGGATCAGCTCGGAGAGCACCAGCGGAACGGAGTCGTAGAGCAGCTCCACGGCGTCAAAGCGCCCGTCTCGCACCAGCGTCCTGGCCTGTTTCAGGTCAGGCAGATGGTTCTGCGGGAGGTTTTGCACCTGAATGAGCCGCCCGGCAAATCTGCCGGTTCGATTGGCCCCATAAAACTGGATCAGGCCGCGGGCGCGGTCATCCTGGCAGACCACCGACTCCATGGCGGTGTATTTCTTGACGCTGCTCTTGGCCAGCTCCTGCCGCAGGGACAGGGCCAGTTCCACCTCTCCCTCCGCATGGGAAAGCAGCTCCAGAACGGACGCTTTGGAGAGGGACTCGGCTTCCACGCCCTTTTCCGCCAACCATGCTTTGAGCTGGGCGGGGCTGTTGGGATTATCCAGACCGGTGACCGAGCGGGCCTGCTCCAGATGGGTGCGCTTGAACTGTTCGTCACAGCGGATGGCCTGGGTCACCAGGGTACGGTCCAGCAGGATACCCCGGTCATTGATGCGCTGGTCGAGATGATAGTTCTTCCATTCCTCCTGGGAGACCGGGAAACGGGACAGCTTCTGCTGGATGGACATCTCTGTCTCCACATCCCGGAGGTTGTAGGCTTTGAAGGCGGCCCACTTCTCCGGCGCGTCCGTAGGAAGGCGGCGGAAGGCAGAGCCGTCCCTGGCCTTCGCCAGCGTGCAGAAATAGCGCACCAGGTCTTTGCCCTCCTTGAGCTTCTGCTTCTCCAGACCCAGCACGGCGCCGGCCCCTTCCAGAGAGAGGGGCAGACCCAGGGTAGCCGACCACACCATGGTGCAGTACCAGGAGTCGGGGTCCAGGTATTGTCCGACAGGGTACCCCAGGTACCGGGAGAGACACACCCGCTCGAACTGGGCATTGAAGGCCCACTTGGACACCGCAGGGTCTGTCAGCGCAGCCAGCACATCGGCGGGGATGCGTTCGGCGGCGGTGAGATCCACCACTTGGACGGGACCGCCGTCCACGGAATAGCCGAACAGCAGCACTTCAAACTCCGGGGCCTGGCAGTAACGGTACACGCCGCACTTGGCCAGCGGCTCCGGGGAAAAGGTTTCAATATCGATGGATAGCGTTTTCATAGGACCTCCTTTCTTGCGGCATAAGGGCGGCAGAGGTCGCCCTCCGCCACCCTCGCCGGATGCTCGTTAGGAAAGGAAATCGTCATCGAAATCGGTGGAGAAGTCATCAGCGGCAGAGGAACGACCGCCCAGAGGTTCTCCGTCCCGCACCTTCTGGATGTTCCCCAGGCCGCAGGCGATACCGCGGTTCCCGTTGGAGTTGAAGGCGTAGAAGTTGATGGACACACGGGCGTAGCAGCCGGAGTAGACCTCGGCGCGGTCCAGGATGGGCTGCACGGAGCGGTCCACGATCTGGGGCGCAGTGGTGCTGTTGGCGTTCACGAAGTAGGCGCCCTTGTAGGCTTCATCGTCCCGCTCTAGATCACCGTCCCGCAGGGGGAGCTTCAGCGCGGCCTTGTTGGGGATCTTGCCGCCGAACTTGGCGGCTCCGTCCTTGATGGCGGCGTCCACGGCGGCGTTGATGGCATCGATGGTCTTGGTGTCGGTCTTGGGGATGATGAGGGAAACACTGTACTTGGGGTTGCTTCCGTTGATGGAGGCCGGCTCCCAGACGTTGGCGTAGGACAGGCGGACAACACCGGTGACCACCTTGGTCGGGTTTTTGTGATTGATAGACATATCGTTATACCTCCGTAATTTCAGTAAATTCTTGGGCGGCATCCATGGTGGTAATGGCCGGACGCCGGTCGGATACCGGGACCAGGGTCGGCCTGCCCTTGGGCTTTTCGACCAGGTTGCCGAGGATCTCGGCAAAGGCCTTTTTGCCCATGAGCTTCTCCATCTCGGTGATGGGGATGAGAGTCTTCTTGAAGATGTCGTGGTACCCGGCGGCGTTGGCGGCGCGAATCACGGCTTCCTCGTCTGTGTACTTGCGGTTGGTGCGGCTCTCCACCAGTTTGAAGCCATGCCACACCTTGCCGTGGTGGATGGCGGCGTCCTGGGCGTAGGCTTCGATCTCTCCGGCCCACTTGGTCAGGCCGGGCAGACGGGAGAGTATGTCCTCGATCTCCGCATCGGTGAGGAGCGGCGGCATTGCAAACTCGTACTTGGCGAGTTGGAGCTTGGCTTCCGCTCTGGCGCGGCACTTCACCGCCGCTTTGCAGAAGGTACACCAGGGGCCAGGGACATAGTCCCCTTCACCCTGGTAGGCCATTTCCGCCTTGGGCTTGAGGGTGTGTTCCGCCCAATCCATGAGCTGCTCCACGGTGATGATCCAGGTGGACACGTTCTCCCGGCGGGGCTGGTAGATGCTCATGGCGACCTGGGCGATGTCGTAGAGGTGGTCGAACTGCCGGAGTGCGCCCAGTGCGTACAGCATCATCTGGGGATTCTCCTCCGCGTCCACCAGGACGCCCTGCCCATACTTGAAGTCGATTATGTGCAGGAGCTTGTCCGCCACGATCAGGCAGTCGCCGGTGCCGAAACCGTCCGGCACATAACAAGAAAAATCCAGCCGCTGTTCGATGAGAACAAGAGGATCGGCGCAGAGCGCCTTGGCTTCCTCCAGCTGCTCCAGTACGAACTCCACATACCCATCGGTGTAGGCGTCCATTTCATCGCAGTCATACGGGCTGACGGGCTTCCGGGAACGCAGCTTCAGCGCCTTCTTGAGCTTATGCTCGGCAAGGGCGTGGGCGGCAGTGCCTTCAGCCGCGGCCTCCGTCTGCCGGTCGGCAAACTCCAGCTCCAGCCGCGCCGAGGGGTTGCAGTGGAGCCAGCGATGGGCGCCGCTGGCGGAGAGAACGGCGTGTTTGGAGGGCGGCATCAGAGCACCTCCGCATCCTTCAGAAGCGCCGGATAGTGCTTGGGGTCCACCGCCGACAGCTTTGGAGCACCGTACTTCTGCAGCAGCTCCCGGACCGCATCGGTTTTTCCGTCATGGCTCTTCTCAGCCAGCACTGCCCGCACCTGCTCAAGCGTGACCATTGGCTCCTTGGGAGGAGATGGAGCGCCCTTCTGTACCGGCTCGGCTTCCGGGGCTTCTCCCTGGGTCATGGCGTCCGCCAACGACTGGAGACTGTCAGCGAGGGAGCGCATATCCTCCACCACATCCAGGAGGAGCTTGATCTTACTCACAGGCCGCACCTCCATCTGCCAGTTCGGTGATGTCCAGGGATTCCACGGTGTTGCCGGGAATGAGGATCATCACACGCTCTTTGCGGCCCAGGAGCCGGGTGAGCATCTTCTCCCGCAGCGTCACACTGCGGCATCTGACCACCCCGCCGTTCTGCGGCTCCTTGGACACGCTGATTTTCAGCTTGTGCCTCATGGCGTTCATCCTTTCTGGAAGGCTGCTTTTCTTGCTTCTTCCGACATACGGCCAGGAGAACGGGCGGATATGAGGGTCAGCTCAGAAGTTTTTTCAGTTTTTTCTTCACCGTCTGCAAACGGTGGGAAATGGCGGACTGCGTCACGCCCATCCGGGCGGCATAGTCGTTGACGCTCACGTTCTCAAAGTAGATGGCCTGGACCATTTCCTGTTGGTCGGGGGTAAGCTGCTGGATGGCGGTGCGGAGACGCTCTTCATCGGTGGGGCCGGCAAAGAGGGCTTCCAGGCCGGAGTCCTCCACAGCGTAGTCCATGCCTTCGTAGACCTTGCCCTCCAGCGAATAGTGCCGGCGGGTCTCCTTGTGGTCGTTGTTGTACTCCTGCCGGTCCAGGTCGATGAGGATCTCGCCCCAATCATCGGGAACATCAATGGAGATGGTTTCGTTTACAAACTTGTACTGGATTTTCATAGCTATGGCTCCTTTCAGCGGTTTGAAGTTATAAAAGGTTGAAACTTCGAAACCGCAGAGCCACAGCCGTAATCCGTAGAGAAACAAAAAAACGGCCGGGATAACTGACCGTCCTGTTATGGGCGATTCAGTATCCTGGCCGTCATGCAGCTCTGCGGATTCGTATTCAGTTAGGCGCCTATTTCGGCGCAGTCAAAGCTCTCCACACGGAAAGCAGCGTCATTAACCCTGGTGATAGTTGTTTTGGTCATCTGGCGCTCGATAATGAGCTGTTGTCCCAAGGAAAGCTGTGTTTCCATGCGCTGACCTTTGTATAAGGCCTGGATTGAGCCTGTCCGGGCATCACCCATGCAGATGAGCCGGTTTTTACAGTCGCGGATTTCTTCCACGGACGTCCTCCTTCCCTCGGTTATTGATAGGCACCACCTCCAGATTGAATATTCCCCGTGTTAGCTAACTTGCTAACATCATGGGTAAAAAAAACAGCGGGCGGGATACCCGCTGTGAATTTGGCGTCAGATAGCGACGGATGCGAAATCCATCAGAGCGGTGAAGGCGGAATAGCTTGTCTGGTCATCGGAGGGGATGTACCCCATGTCCTTCAGCCGGATCACCGCCGCTTCGGTAGAGACATCAAAGGTATTGGAGACATCGCTGACCAGCCTGGCGCGGTTGACCAGATTCTCCATCAGAGAGTTGCGGGGGTACTTGTTTGCCACCAGCTGCACCGCACATTTGGGCATGAGGATGGCGGAGGAGAAGTAGTTTGCCTGCCACTCCATCCAGTCATGGTCAGTCCACAGTTTCCGGTCGCCCTTTTTGCAGCCGGCGTCCATTCGACACTGGATCATGGGTGTCATGGCCATATCAAACATACACGTCTGATTGGGGTCGTAGGAAAAGTAGCCGGTGTGGAATATGTCATGGCCACCCTCGTGACCGAGGGTAAAGCGGTAGCGGTGCTGCTGGTTTTCCTCCAGCAGCCGCGTATCGATAATGACCGTGTGGGCCTTGGCGCTGATGTACTCAGCTCTCCCTGTCTCCTGTGAGAAAACTATGACCCGGTTTGTGTCGTTAAACACCGTCATCCCCAGGTAAATCCCGTTGTGGGATAGAAGCTGGTAGTCGGGGGTCATGCCAAGGTAGTTCTCTACGAAAGACTCTATGTCAACAGGTGCGGGATTCGTCAAGACGGACGGTTGGAAATCCCGCACGAAGTTTTCTCCGATAGTATCGATTTCAGGTTTGCTGAGGATAGGGACGCCGCGGCCCCGGACTCGGTACGAGGGTGTGTACATGGATTGAGATTACCCCTTTCGCTTCTTGAGTTCATCCACGAAGCGCATCCACTCGGCCTCCCCGGCGTCCAGATCACGGGCAGTGCGCAGGGCAGCGGAGACATAATCTCTGCCGATGATATACTCCGGCAGGTCGGGGGCCACGGAATTGCGCATCTTACCCGCCAGGTCGAGCATGGCGGACTTTTCTTCGTCTGTGAGGAGGAGGATTTGAGCGATCTGCTCCAGTTTCTCCATTTCCGGCGGGTTGCGGCGACCCTTCTCAATGTCACTGAGGTAGGGTGCGGATACATGGAGCATTTCGGCCATTTTTCGGAGCGTTATTTGCTTTTCCTCCCGTTTCCTCTGTAGGAACTCTCCGAATGTAAGATTTTGTGTGTTCATCATATTCACCTTTTCACTAATAATTCGCCCTTACACTTGCCCTTTACGGGACTTACTTGCGGGTCTTTCATCTTCACATTTTATGGTGAATCTTCGCTAATATGCTTGTTAGCTCGTTAGCTTACACATATTATAGCCATCCCGGCCAGTTTTGTCAAGGGTATGGCGGTGAAAAACTTCATTATTTCTACGGATTAATCTAACTGACAGGCGCCGGACTGATAGGAAAATCAACCCGGCGCCTTTTTATGTGTTAGTCTTCGGTTGCCTCAGCGGAGGAGAGTGCGGCGGCAGCAGCGGCTTCCTTCTGCCGTTTGGCGGTCCACCCACCGCGAGGAGAGGGGCGGAAGGCCGCGCCAAGATCGTAGACGAGCGCCTGCTCATCGGCGAAGTAGATGCCCGGAACATTCCAGTTGTCCTCCTCAGACCACTCGCCCATCTTGCGGATCAGATCAACCACGGCGGCAGAACTGATTTTGATGGCGTACTTCTGCTCGTGCTCAGGCTTGGAGAAGGCGATGGCGTTGGGAGCGTCCTCCTTGCAGGCCCGGATGGCGAACTGCTTGTCCTTGGGGTTGACGAGCACCTGCACATACGGAGCGTAGTGCAGCTCGGCGGCGGTCTGGATGTTCAGCTTCAGCACCTTGCCGGTGATGGTGGCAACGGAAGCGGAACGGGTCTTGATGAGGTCAACGACAGTAAAATTGCTGAGAATAGACATAGTGATTACTCCTTTGAAATCGTAAAGTTTTCATCGTCCTCCAGTAAGGGGGACACGGCGGGTTCGGCCTGGGTGGACAGCGTTTGGAACAGGGACTCGATGTACTCCGTCTCCCAATCCGGGTTGACGATCAGGAAACCGGCCAGAGGTCCTTTAACGATATAGCGGGGCTTTCCGCGCCGAGAGCGGTTTTTCGTGTATCTCCGCTCCTTACGGATCTGCTGCGCAGTCAGCCAGTCGCTCTTTTCGATGATGGGGTCGTGGTGACCCTCGATGAAGTACTGCGTCTCCAGGCCGTTGTTCTTCACGCTCTTGTGGGTAAAGAAGTCTATCGTCACTGTTTTTTGACACAAGGCGTCTCCACAGTATTTTTCGTTGCGGAGGATGCCAAGGACGCTGCCGGAACTCCAAGACGATAGACCCTTGACGGTAGGTATGCCGCTCTTTGTAAGGAAATCTGCGATCTGGGGGGATGAGTAGCCCTCCAGATAAAGACTGTATATGGTTCGCACCACATCCGCTTCGTCCTCATCGATCTCCCAGGCACGCCCCTTATAGCCGAGGAGCGCCCAATTGGGATAGACGCCCAAGCCCTGCGCCCTGCGTCTCTTAAAAGACCACTTGAGGCTGTTGGACTTCTGCTCGGATTCGCTCTGGGCGACTAAGCTCAGAACGGTGATAATCATATCGCTGCTCTTGTCCAGGGTGTTGAGCTTTTCGGCTTCAAAATAGACCCCCACGGGCGGGTCCAGCCTGCGTAGCATATAGATGTAGTTCAGGCTGTCCAGCACATTCCGGGCAAATCTGCTGACCTGCTTGGTGATGATTAGGTCGATTTCTCCCGCTTTGCACTTCTCGATCATCTCCAGAAAGTGCTCGCGGTGGAGAACCGAGGTGCCGGAGATGCCTTCATCCGCAAAAATACCTGCGAACTCCCATTCCGGGTTTTCATGGATCATTTTTGTGTAATTCTGCACCTGCAGCTCATAGCTGGTTGCCTGGGTGTCCTCATCGGTGCTGACACGGCAGTAGGCGCAGACGCGGAGCTTCTTCTTGGTTTCCTCGGTCACCAGATCCCGCTTGGCGGGAATGATCTGAACCTCCTTCTGGGGGCCGTTGGTGTATGCGGTACGGATAGCGTCCTTCTGAGCCTGTCGGTTTTCATCGCTGCGTCCATGGGGGCGAAGTGGTGTTTTCTTTATTACTTTTATGGTCGTTCACCCCCTCCCGCTGCATGATTGTGGCAGCAGGGTTTCCACCAACCACAGCAGCTTGGAGCCGGCGCACCATTTATTATACCGGGAAATCCTGCCTTGGTGTTAAACTAAACGATAACGGCCACTCATAATAACGGCATTGGAGGCAAAAAAATAAGAAGCCCGAAGGCTTCCTATTTATTCGTTCTGGCTCATGGCTTTGAGCATCTGTAAGGCGGCGGATTTCTGGGAGGGGGTGAGAACCATCCAGCTTTCAAACACCTCTTTGAGTTCCGGGGTCATCTCTACCATTTCCCCATCTGCGAAAAACTGTGAGAGGGTGATCCCGAAGCCTTTGCAGATGACCTCTAACGTGGTGATGGAAGGCACGGTGTTCCGCTTAAAAATATTTGCCAAGGTTGACTGCGATAGGCCGCAGACCTTAGACAGCTTATATTCCGTCCAGCCCCGTTCATCCAGTAACCGCCGGAGCCTCTGGTTTGTGTCCATTGCGCCACCACCTTCCTGTAACTATTTTACCGTTCAACTCGGTGGCTCCGATACAGCTAACTTGTATTGAAACTACCGTTATGTTAAACTGTAAAGAGGCCAAGTATTCAGGTGATGGAGGTGCGGTCATGGCGACAGAAGCAGAGAAGAGGATGCATCGGTGCTGTTTCACCGGGCATAGACCGGAAAAGCTGCAGGCCCCAGAGGGCGTGGTGACTGCGGCTCTGGAAAAAGAAATCCGCCAGGCTATTGCTGACGGATTCAATGTCTTTATTACCGGTATGGCTCGTGGCGTGGACATCTGGGCAGCGGAGATCGTGCTCCGACTCCAGGACGCCGGCGAAGCTGTCCGGCTGATTTGCGCTTGCCCGTACCAGGGCTTCGAGCGAGGGTGGAAGCAGAGCTGGCAGGAACGCTACCAGGCGATCCTGTCTGCCGCTGACCTTGTGCGGTTCATCTGCCCAGGGTACAGCCGCAGTTGCTTCCAACGGCGGAATGAGTGGATGGTTGATCACGCCGCCAGGGTGATTGCCGTGTGGAACGGCCAGCCCAGCGGGACGAAGAACACCATAGACTATGCGATGAAAGTGGGCGTTCCTTACATCCGCATAGCTTCTTGAGGGCACAAAGGAACTACAACGGGAAAAGATTATATTTGTAATCGCAAAAATACTTCGGCGTTACGAGAGTTTTAATCTCGTAAGAGGTAGATATTTCAGCGCAGTTGTGGTATAATGAACCTGTCGCACGTTGCTGAGCTTTGTGGCTCTTGTGGCGACAAATCCAATATTTCTCGGACAGGCAAAATGCCTATGAGTGTCGAGGGAGGTTCATTATGCGAATCAGCTATAACAAGCTATGGAAAATGCTGATTGACAAAAACATGAAGAAGAGCGACCTCAAAGACCAGGCAGGTATCAGCTCGTCCTCCATTGCTAAACTTGGAAAAGGGGAAAACATTACAACAGATGTTCTTTTGCGAATTTGTGAGACCCTGCATTGCCATGTAGAGGACATTATGGAGACAGTTGATGAGTAATCCCGCTATTAGTTAAGAGGTGCCAATGAGCGAGGTGGCTTAAAGAAGTGACAAAGCAAATCAAATCCAAGCAGCGCGTGGCGGACCACGGCGAGGTGTTTACTGCCGAGCGCGAGGTCGAAGCCATGTGCGATTTGGTTAAACAAGAAACCGAGCGGATCGACAGCCGCTTTTTAGAGCCAGCCTGTGGGGATGGAAATTTCCTATCTGTCGTATTGAAAAGAAAGCTGGCCATAGTAACGAAAAAGTACAGGCGTAGCGCCTATGATTGGGAGCGAAATTCCCTGCTGGCGCTGGGCAGCTTGTATGGAGTCGATATCCTTCTGGATAATGTCATCGCCTGCCAGAAGCGGCTCTATGAGATTTGGAGTAAAGAGTACAAAGCAGTCTGTAAAAACGAGTGCAATGATGAGACCAGGCAGTCCGCTCAGTTCATTTTGCGGCTCAATATTGTCTGCGGAAATGCGCTGACCCTTATGTGTGTAGACGCTGAAGGCCGCGAACTGAACGTGCCGATTATTTTCTCTGAGTGGACATTTCCGTTTAATGACGCGAGGATGCAGCGAAAGGACTACACCTTTGCCGAGTTGCTCATGGCATCTGACACCACAGAAACCCTCAAGGAAACAGGGCAAACATATATGTTTGCCAACGAGGACGGCGAGGTGGAACCCACCTTCCTGAAACAGTACATCGCCCACTATCGTCACATCAGCGAGGATGATACCCGCTGGAGAGAAGCCTACCGGTATTTGCCGAATAATAAGGAGGATCTGGGAAATGGATAGAAACCTGTTCGATAATGTGTATAACCCAGATGTGCTATCCTGTCTGGCTAACCTCTCCAACGATGAGGTGTTCACCCCGCCAGAGGTCGTGAACCAGATGCTGGATATGCTGCCCCAGGAGCTATTTCGGAACCCGGACATTACCTTCTTGGACCCCGCCTGTAAAACGGGAGTGTTCCTGCGGGAGATCGCCAAGCGGCTGATTGACGGGCTTGCCCCGCAGATACCGGATCTCCAGGACCGCCTGGACCACATTTTCCACAAGCAGCTGTACGGCATCGCCATCACCGAGCTGACCAGCCTGCTTTCCCGCCGCGGGGTGTACTGCTCCAAATACCCCAATGGTGAGTTCTCGGTGTCTCATTTTGGCGATGCCCAGGGTAATATCCGCTATAAGCGCATCCAACATACCTGGAAGGATGGCAAATGCGTTTTTTGCGGTGCCTCTCAGGGTGAGTATGAACGTAGCGATGAGTTGGAAACTCATGCCTATGAATTTATCCATAGGAAAAACCCAGAGGAGATATTTAGGATGAAATTCGATGTGATCATAGGAAACCCTCCTTATCAGCTCAACGATGGTGGTAATGGAGTTAGTGCAGCACCTATTTTTCAGTATTTTGTAGAACAAGCTAAAAAGCTCAATCCACGCTACTTGTCTATGATTATCCCCGCTCGTTGGTATGCCGGGGGAAAGGGGTTAGACAAATTTAGGGATAGTATGCTACATGACTCAAAAGTAAGAAAGTTGGTTGATTATGAATCCAGTAAGGATTGCTTTGACGGTGTAAATATTGCTGGAGGAATTTGCTATTTTCTTTGGGATCGAGATCACCCCGGCGAGTGTGAGGTTACGAATATGACGGGTGACAAGCCAATATCACTTTCCCGTCAACTGGATGAATTTCCGATTCTTATTCGCTCTAATCTAGCCACGTCTATTGTTCGTAAAGTATTAGCCCAAACAAAGGATGTTTGGAGTGACCATGCATATCCAAGAAATCCCTTTAACTTTGCCACGAATTTTCGTGGGAGAGAAAACAGACTGCCGGGGGACATTGAAATCCTGACCAGTAAAGGATTTCACTACATACCGAGAAATTCCGTCCAAAAAAATGCGGACATTATAGATTGTTACAAAATTCTCATTGGGCGTTTAGTACCGAGTAACGGTGAATTGGATGTTGATCCGAAAGATGGGTATAAAGTTATTACTGACACACGTTTGATTGGCCCTGGTCAGATTAACACAGAAACCTATTTGGATATTGGAGTATTTCCGACGGAAGTGGAGGCTTTGCATTTTGATAAGTATTTGAAATGTAAGTTTACACGTTTTCTGTTAAGGCAAGCGATTTCATCGCTAAATGTTACCAGAGAGTGCTTCCGCTTTGTGCCGAATGTAGATTTTCATGAGGAGTGGAGTGACGGAAAGCTGTACAAGAAGTTCGGATTGGATGAAGACGAAATTTCCGTTATTGAGCGAACAATTAGACCGATGGAATGAGGTGTAGAATAAATGCAAAATGCAGATTTTTTTGTCCAGCGGCCTGCTGTTACACCCACCATCTATATTTACAATCTCCCCCAGGTGCCTGACCACAAAGGATACATAAAAATCGGCTATACAGACCGGGATGTGGAGACCCGCATCAAAGAACAGATGCACACCAGCGGGCTGAAAGCCAACCTTCTGTACACCGAGTCCGCCATGTGTTCTGATGGCTCTGTCTTTACAGATAAAGATATCCACCGCATTCTGCGCCGGAAAGGATTTCGGCAGCTCAACGATGGCGAGGATCGCAACGAGTGGTATAACTGCTCTGTGGCGGATGTAAAAGCCGCTATCGTGGAGTTGAAGGAAGGGATCGTCACTGAGGCCAGCCGCACCGCTACTTTCAAAATGCGCCCGGAGCAGTATGCCGCAGTAGAGCGCACCATGAAGTATTACGCCTATGCCGAGAAAGAGGACCCCGGCAGGGCGCCTAAGTTCCTTTGGAACGCTAAAATGCGATTCGGCAAAACCTTTGCATCTTACGAGCTGGCAAAGAAGATGGGGTTTACCCGTATCCTCGTGCTGACCTTTAAGCCGGCGGTGGAGTCCGCCTGGCGCGAGGACCTGATGACCCATGTAGACTTTGATGGCTGGCAGTTTATTTCGAACAAGGACGCCGCTGGAGAACACGTCAATATTGACCGGGAATACGCCCGTGCCGATAAGTCGAAGCCCATTGTGGTGTTCGGTTCGTTCCAAGATCTGCTGGGTACCAACGAGTCCGGTGGCATAAAGGCAAAGAACGAGTTTATCCACACAGACAATTGGGATCTGGTCATTTTCGATGAGTACCACTTTGGCGCGTGGCGCGAGAATGCCAAAAAGCTGTTTGACAACCCGGACGATGAAGCGGCTGCAGACTTCGATGCCGAGAAGTATCAAGAGGAAGAGGCCGGTAACGCCTACAACGAGACCTTCCTGCCCATTACCACCTCTCACTACCTGTTCCTTTCCGGCACGCCGTTCCGCGCCCTGAACAGCGGTGAGTTTATCGAGGATCAGATTTATAACTGGACCTACTCCGATGAGCAGCGGGCCAAAGAAAACTGGGTTGGTTCCGACAACCCCTACCTGGCTCTGCCCAGAATGGTGATGCTTACTTATCGCATACCCGACAGCATTCGGCAGATTGCCATGCAGGGTGAGTTTAACGAGTTTGACCTGAATGTGTTTTTCTCTGCCAAAGGCAAAGGCGATGAGGCACGCTTCGTGTATGAAAACGAGGTGCAGAAATGGTTGGACCTGATCCGAGGATCCTATCTGCCCTCTAACATTGATGACATGAAGCTAGGGCAGGACAAGCGTCCTCCGATGCCTTATTCGGATACCAGGCTGCTGAACGTCCTCTCCCATACACTGTGGTTCCTGCCCAACGTGGCGTCGTGCCAGGCAATGTATAACCTCATGATGCAGAAGCAGAATGCCTGGTTCAACCAGCGGTATGTGATCAACGTCTGCGCCGGCACAAAGGCGGGCGTTGGTCTGGACGCCCTGGCTCCGGTTTTGAGATCAATGGGCGATCCCCTAAAGACGCACACCATAACTCTCTCCTGTGGTAAGCTCACCACCGGCGTGACCGTAAAGCCCTGGACCGGCGTATTTATGTTGCGGAATCTTAAAAGCCCGGAAACCTACTTCCAGACTGCGTTTCGCGTTCAGTCCCCTTGGGAGATCAAGGATGAGCTCGGCAACCGTCAGATCATGAAGCAGGAGTGCTATGTGTTCGACTTCGCGTTGGACCGGGCCCTCCGGCAGATTGCTGACTATAGCTGTCGGCTGGATGTAAACGAAGCGAATCCAGAAAAGAAGGTCGCGGAATTTATTAACTTCCTGCCAGTGCTTGCCTATGACGGAAGCTCCATGCGACAGATCAACGCTCAAGACGTGTTGGACATCGCTATGGCGGGAACGTCCGCTACGCTGCTGGCAAAGCGGTGGGAGTCTGCATTGCTGGTAAATGTGGATAACGATACCCTGTCCCGTCTGATGGCCAGCAAGGAGGCCATGGATGCGCTGATGAATATCGAGGGATTCCGTTCCCTTAATCAGGACATCCAGACCATAATCAATAAATCCGAAGCGGTTAAAAAGGCGAAAAAGGAAGGCGGCGAAAAGACCCCCAAGGAGAAGAAGGAGCTTTCTGACGAGGAAAAAGAATACAAGTCCATGCGGAAGAAAATCCAGGAAAAGCTCATCAAATTTGCTACCCGCATCCCTGTCTTTATGTACCTCACAGATTACCGTGAGCGGTCTCTGAAAGACGTGATTACTCAGTTGGAGCCGGGGTTGTTTAAAAAGGTCACCGGCCTGAATGTAAAGGACTTTGAACTGCTTTGTTCCCTTGGGGTTTTCAATGCAAACCTCATGAACGATGCGATTTTTAAGTTTAAGCGGTATGAGGATGCCAGCCTGTCCTATACGGGTATCGATAAGCACGAGGGCAAGGATGTCGGTGGCTGGGATACCGTCATCAAACGTGCCGAGTATGACCAGCTGTTCTACAATCAGCAGGCAACGATGGAGGCCCCGACGATTTATGAGGTTCCCCCCATTGATGAGATCCCGGTGCCTGCCGAAATCAAGCCCACACCGATAGAAGTCAAGCCCAAAGTAGTACCGACTCCACAGACAAAGCCCCCCGCCAAGCCTACAGTTGCACCCCCATCGGTAACGACACAGTATGGTGTACGGGGCGCTATGCCTACGCAAAAGCCTGCCAAAGCCGAGGAAAACCCGGTACCAAATGTGGCGGACGGTTCCAAAGTGGTTCATAAGAGCTTTGGCGAAGGAACCGTTACCAAAATTGACAAAGCGCAAAAACATATCCGGGTCACCTTTGCCATCGGAGAAAAGACCTTCATTTTCCCAGATGCATTTAAGCAAGGCTTTTTGAAAATGAAGGATTAACCGGATAAGGTCAAAACCCGCTGCTGTAAAGGCAGAGGGGCGTTTCTCTCTATCCTGCTAAGGAGTGAGCCTATGGAAAAAAAGAATGGAGTAATCTATATTCTGACAAATCCGTCCTTCCCGGACTATGTAAAAATCGGGTATGCGGATGATATTGACAAGCGGCTGAAACAGCTGAACCGGAGCGAATGCATCCCATACGCCTTTCGGGTATATGCTACATATGAGGTCTCCTCGCGCTTGTCGGATGTAAAAATCCATTCCATCATCGATAAGCTCAACCCCAACCTGCGGTCGGTAGAGAGCTTCAACGGTAAGCAGCGAGTTCGTGAGTTTTATGCCATGTCCCCGGAGGATGCCTACGCCATACTTGAGGCCATCGCAGAAATTCATGGCTGTTCGGATAAACTGCAGCGGATTGCCCCCAGTGAAGAAGAGCAGCAGGCGGAACAGGTAGCGCAGGATGTAGACACAGAGAGTAGCGAACGTGCCTCCAATTTTTCCTTCAGCAAGTGCGGGATACCCGAAGGTGCTAAAATTGAGTTCTGTGATAACCCCAGCATAACAGCAACAGTAGTTGGCGATAGAAGCGTTGAATATAATGGGGAGACTATGTCGCTGACCGCCCTTGCAAAACTTCTGACCGGTAAGCAGTACTCCATTGCCGGACCAAAATACTTCAAATACAAGGGCGAATGGCTCAACGATATCCGTCATCGGCTTGGCGTTTAAGAATAAACGATAGCCCACAAATTAAACGGTAGCCCTAAAAACAAACGATAGCCCACTGCCATCCGGCGCCTTCGAGCACTGGATGGCAGTGGGCTATCGTTCTACCGGGGAGCAGCAGACATCTCAAAAGTCGGAAAGCCCTTGAAATAAGCCCATTCAGGCAAAAAGAAAGCACCGCAATCCTGATACCGATTGTATCAAAATTGCGGTGCTTATTTGGCCGACCTGAAGAGACTCAAATGCTCAACCTCTCAGCTGCGAACAGAACGCTCTCCCAGCTGAGCTACAGGCCCAAATATTGGTAATTTGTTATGCAAACGCGATGGCAGCCGCGTGAGCTGCGTGAAATCGCTGAAGCTGGCCCGCTTGCTCTCCCATGCGGGCCGGTTTCAGCGACGATCAATACCCTAAAAAGGTTTGGTCTTAGCTGAAACCGGCCCGCTTTTTGTGATTTTCGGCCAGAATTGTTCTTGAGGCATTTTTTACCTCTCCCCTGCCCCGCTCCCTGTATCTCACGCGGCTGCCAAGCGGGTCACACAACGCATTTTCGCCCCCGGATGCAAACGCAGTACCCTCGCCGTGTTCGCATCCGGGGACGTCATTTTAGGAGGGATTATGTCAGCAAAGAGTGATTCCAAGTCGGATGTTGTCGTAAAGCTCCCCATAGGCAGTCTGAGGGACTTCTCCGGTCATCCGTACAAGGTGCGCGACGACGAATCCATGCGTGAAACAGCTGAAAGCGTCAAGACTTTTGGGGTTCTCGTGCCTATCATCGTCAGGCCCTGTGACGGCGGCAGATATGAAATAATTTCCGGCCACAGACGCAAACGTGCCTGTGAGCTGGCCGGTATTGACGCCATGCCAGCTATAGTCCGTGACCTCGACGATGATGCCGCCACCATTGTGATGGTGGATTCTAACCTTCAACGCGAGAACCTCCTCCCTTCTGAACTCGCTCAGGCGTACAAAATGAAGCTGGATGCTATGAAACGGCAGGCTGGTCGTCCTTCAAAAGAAAATGTGTCCCAAGTTGGGACACAAAAACGTTCGGATCAAATTATGGCTGAGGAGCTCGGTGAAAGCCGAAATCAAATCCAGCGTTACATCCGCCTCACCGAGCTTGCGCCGGAGTTGCAAGAGATGGTAGATAACAAGAAGATAGCGTTTACCCCGGCGGTAGAGTTGTCGTATTTATCCGAGAGTGAGCAGCGTCTTCTTCTTTTCGCCATGGACAGCGAGCAGGCGACACCGTCGCTTTCACAGGCGCAGCGGCTCAAGCAGTTCTCCCAGCGCGGCGAGCTGACGGCCGAGGTCATGCGCACCATCATGTCCGAGGAAAAGAAGCCGGAGATAGACCGCATCACCATCACCGGCGACAGGCTGCGCAAATACTTCCCGCGCTCCTACACGCCGAAGCAGATGGAGGAAACAATTATCAAGCTGCTAGAACAGTGGCAGAAGCGCAAAAAGCGCGAGGCGGAACGCTAAATCGCACACTAATAGCATCGACCAAAATAATTCTATATTGTATTAAAGGTAATATGGTAGACATTGCGTATTGGAACGCCATGTATTTGGGCCATCAATGTTATTTCATAGTAGCTACACCTAAGGCATTTAAGTGTTCTTTCAAATGGTGCTCAATATATTTTTTGCCACCGATGGAATCATCATAAAATATCGTCCGAAAACCAGACACATCAAATGGTAATTTCGACCTGCAGGTCTTTTCGCAAAGTAGAATCGTAGGCTTACAAATTGCATGCGCATATCCTAACTCATAAAAAACATTAGGATTATCCGGTGATATATCGACGATAATAACATCTGAGCTTCTTATCAAAGATATTATATCTTCGATAATCAAAGAATTTGTAGCGACCTCATCGCCCCGAATTGACTTCAAGCCCATCTGCTCACAAATTGGTTTTATTACATCATTATATAGTATGTCATAATTACCACCAAACTGTGAAACAGTAAAAGCAACTGCTTGCTGATAATGAGCCTTAAAACCACTAATTTTTATGCTGCTTTTGCTTCGAACCCACAATCCAACATTCGTTACTCTAATGGGGGTTAATGACATCGCTGACAATACTTTAATTCTATTAACATAAAGCTGTACTATTGACCCTATAATTTTTACATTCAATTTGTATGTATTGTCAACTAAATTTGAATCAAAACCTGAAAGTTTTATGTAATTCCACTGACTGTTGAATTCTTTAAACTCATATTTTGCTGGGTAGTTCGCAATGCCGGCGCACATAAAAGACGTCTCATTTTGGTAATTAAACACAATTTCTGCTTCGTCATTTTTGCTAAGCTCGCAAAACTCTATTGTAGCTTCTATTTCACCATTCGACATGTTATCTTCAAACAGCAGTATTCCATATTTACCCGGCATCTTTGAATCATCCGTTAAATAAGGTTGATTATCGAGATATCCTCCATGAAAGACAATCCCATCTTTCTCTTCAGTAAATTCACCATTCAAAGCCAACCAATTTCTCACTTAGTTTCCCTCCTAAGAATATATGCTATATTTTCTTTATGCCATTGGTTGTTTTTATCAACATCTATTCTGTTATCCATTCTCATAAAACTTCAAGCCAGGCTTCACCATAGTTTTAAGCGCAGAGCCTTCCGTCTGGTTATAGTTTATAGTGTACACCAGATATTTGCAATAAGATAAATACCCATTATTCACGCCTACAAACTTATACTTGTGGGCGTTTACGCCAATAGGAGGTGTCACACATGGCGGTCTTCCGCATTGAGAAAAACAGCGACTTCACCATCATGCCGAACTATCCGTTCCGGGATATGCGGCTGTCGTTCAAGGGGCGGGGGCTGCTGGGGACTATGCTCACGCTGCGCGACGACTGGGACTACACGCTGGCGGGGCTGACCACCATCTCGCCGCACGGCAAGAGCTACGTCTCCACCGGGCTCAACGAGCTTGAACGCCTCGGCTACCTTGAGCGCCGGCAACTGCGCGACGAACAGGGGCGGTTCATCGACACGGAGTACGTCATCTACGAGGTGCCGCGTTCCACTTCGCCGCCGGACGGAAACCCGGAAACCGAAAATCCGGAAACGGGTTCTCCGCCGCCGGAGAACCCGCCGCAATTAAATACTAAACTCAATCAAGAACCCAAGAATCAAAAACTAAATGAATCAAGAACTCATTCAATTCCTTCCTCTGCCCCGAGGCGAAGTGAGGACGAAGCGATGTGGCGGGAGACAATCCTTGAAAACATCGAGTACGACCTCATTATCGGCGAGGACGGCTACGACAGGGACAGCGTGGACGAGGCTGTGGAGCAGATCGTGGACGCTGTGAGTTCATCAAAAGACTACATCCGCGTTGGCGGCGAAAGCCGCAGCGCGGATGTTGTGCGTTCAAGGCTGTTGAAGCTCAACCGCTTCCATGTCGAGTTCGTGCTCGACTGCATGAAGGAGAACACGACGCGGATACGCAACATACGCCAGTACCTGCTCACGGCGCTCTACAATGCTCCCGCGTCCATGGAGAGCTATTACGCCGCACGAGTCAGGCACGACACGAGAGGAGGTGATGCCGGATAAAACTCAAACTTCGGCAACTGGTGGTTCCACCCTAGCAAGCATCCAATACCCCGGACAAAAACTCAGGAGGTTTGAAAATGAAAAACAAAAATTCGAAGAAGGAAACGTACAAGAAAGTCGGCATCGGCGTCGGCCTGGTCATCGTCGTCGCCGTCATCATCCTGCTCCTGCTCAGGAGCTGCGGCGCGCCAGCGAACGACCCCGGCGGCATAGAGTTTGACCCCTCGGCCACCGAGGGCGGCTGGGATGAAGCCGACATGGACGCCATCCGCGACTCGCTCAACGAGAAGGTCGAGGAGGGCATGATCAACATCTCGATGAACACGTCCCCGGTGTTCTCGGACGGTGAGAGCGCCGGCTCCCTCATGATCGTCAACAGCGACGTCAACCGCTATCCCATCTCCGTCGAGATAAGCCGCAACGACACCGGAGAGGTCATCTACACCTCGAAGGCCGTGCCGGTCGGCTCCAAGATCGAGTCGGACAAGCTCGACGTCGACCTTGACGCCGGTACATACGAGTGCACCGCTATGTTTACGAACCTCGACCCCGACACCGGCGACAAGCTCGGAAGTGCGGGCGTCGTCATCGAACTCACCGTCCTTGAATAAGGGCAACAAATCTAAAAATCTTTGGAGGTACTAACATGACTAAAACTCTTCGTAAGCCCGTTACCATGCTGCTCGCGCTCTGCATGGTGTTCTCCCTCGCTGTCGGCGCGTGTGCCGACGACATCACGGCCAGCGGCGGCAGCGCCACCAGCCCCGTAAACCTCACGACCACCAATGATGGGCTCGGCGGCGGTGAAGGCGGCGGCGGTACCGTCACCCCGACCCGCATGAGCGTCACCGTCCCGACCGCCCTGCCCATGGCCATGAGCGACGACGGCACCGTTGTCACTGCCACCGACTGCAAGATCACCAACAACTCCTACGGCGCGGTCCGCGTCGCCTCCGTCAGCATCAGCGCCGCCGAGGGCTGGAACCTCACCGCTTTCGGCGACAAGGCCTCCCTCGCCGGTGAGAAGGTCGATTCCAACAAGCTCGGCTTCGCTCTGAGCATCGGCGGCGGCGCTCAGGTCGCCACTGCTTCCGACGAGGCCACCCAGAGCCTCATCACCGCGCCTGTTGCCGGCTGCTACATGACCGGCGTGGGCGACAGCTCCCGCAACAGCGTCGGCGTGGACT